>Ga0222664_1000016_pt1 | contig 158313 bp, 160 predicted proteins | sample AntAcemetagen604_FD_181147 | JGI IMG/M metagenome (GOLD analysis project Ga0222664, IMG submission 181147) | Saline water microbial communities from Ace Lake, Antarctica - #604 | ecosystem: Environmental > Aquatic > Non-marine Saline and Alkaline > Saline | place: Antarctica: Ace Lake... | reverse complement strand
AGCAAAAGAAGCTTCTAAGGCAGCAAAAAAATTAGAAGCTGATATTACAGCAAAACTAGAAGCCGCTAAAAAAGAAGAAGCAAAAGTAGCAGCAGAAGCTAAAGCTAAATCAGTACCAGCAGCAGCAGAAGCTAAAGCTAAATCAGTACCAGCAGCAGCAGAAGCTAAAGCTAAATCAGTACCAGCAGCAGCAGAAGCTAAAAGTAAGGCAGAAGAAGAAGCAGCAGCAGGCGGTGCAGCAGGTGCAGCATCATCAGATGCCTTAGCAGGAGCAACAGAAGTAGAAGCAGCAGCAATACAACAAATTGCAAGCACCGCTCGAGTGAACCCACGTACAAAGAAAGGCGTTGTTGAATACTGGAGATCTACTAAAGGTCAAAAAATGGGCGCAAGACGCATAGCTTTAACTAGATTTCTTAAAAAGTAAGTTTTTAAATCTATCACTAAAAACCCCGCCTTTGTGCGGGGTTTTTTGTTTGTGGAATTTAAAATATCGTAAAAAGAGAGGGGAGAAGTTTGATAACATTAATATAATTATTATTAATTCTGCCAAAGCCAGATATAAACTGGATAAAAAAAGATAAAAAACTTGAACTTTATTGTATTATACTTAAGATCGAAATAAAGTTGATTCGGATAATACGGAAAGATAAAGAATAAAAATGAAAAAAATATTATTAGGGGCGACTGCCATAGCCCTAATTACAAACACAGTTTATGCCAAAAATGGGTTTTACCTTGGTCTTGGTCTTGGTAAATCATTTGCAAATATGTCAAATAAGACGACTTCTGTGGCATATGATACCATTGATGAAGCAAATGAAGCCTATGGCTTTGGGGATCGTAAATTAAAAGACAATGCCTTTGCAGGTAAATTATTTGTTGGTTATGAATATGAAATGGCTGCTGTCGCCTTACTTTTTGAAGGGGGATATATTGCAGATACTTCTGAAGCAAAATATGGGGATGAAAAAAATACAAATCAGCATCTTGGTTTGGAATACACGTTTGATGATGCAACAGGCCTTCCTACAATCACATCTATGAAATTAAAAAGAAATCGTACTATTTCAGTTGGGGTTGGGGTTAAGAAAGAAGTTTCCGACGCAGTTTTTATGATGGCTGGTTTGGACTTATTACACACCCAATTTCAATTCCAAAGCAAGGGAACAGCCACGTATACCCCTGCTGTAAATGGGGTCATAAAAAGAAAATCAAAATATGGCCTTGCCCCCTGGGTGGGTGCGTCTTGGGATACTGGAATTATTGAAGTTGGCCTAAGATATCAATATGCACAATATCAAAAATTGCAAACTGGAGGTGATTTCAGCCCAGGTAAGTTTAGTGTTTCTAATAAAATTAAACCTGAATATCAAACAGTAATGCTTACCATGTCAAAGAAATTTTAAAAAGAACTGCAGTAACAAAAATATTATTTATATAGAATTAAAACATGCTTTTAAAAGAGGATAAGATGAAGAAAAATATTTTTAAATTGTTTCTATTGGCTGGATATACGCTGATTTCAGCTGATGTCTTTGCCGCAGCAGGGGATGCTAGAGCTGAACTTCTTAGAAAAAAATTGGCTGCAAAGGCTGTAAGGGAAGGGGCAAAGCCAAAGGATGCCGAAGAGGCAGCCATAAAAGCGGCTGCTGCCGGAGGGAGTGCAGCAGCACGTATTAAAGTTCTTAAAGAAGAAATCGCACGTCCAGATTTAGATTTTTCACTATTTGGAGAAGACGCAGAATATGTCAGAAGATTTGTTGGGGCGACAGAATATACAAAGGCACAACTTGCAACACTTTTAGAAGGTGTTGATTTTGATGGTGAAGATGAAGATGCTAGAACAGAAAGTTTGGCCAGGGTATTATTTCTATCAAGGATTGGGAACCCCCCCCGCGATTTTGAAAAGGTTTTTGTAGATCACCATGCAGAAGTTTTTGAAGTTCTTACAGGGTTGGATGTTAGACAATTATGGAGAATTTTTGATACCGTAGAGTCAGATGGTGATGCAGACCGTAGTTCGATAAGAGCCATTGCAATGGCCAGACGTATATCTGATGTAGTGGCCCAGGAAGCCTATGATAGTGGTATACTTTATGCTGATTTTGAAGGTTTTATAGAAGTGACAGATGATTTGGAAAGTTCTGAAGCCAAAGATTCACATGTGCGTACAAGTATGTTTATGCATAGGGCTGCAGGATATGATCAGGTAACTGGCGCCTTTAGAGACTTTTCAGCAATGTTTGGAGGATCAGCTAGGGAAATAGGTGAGGAAGCAAGAGTTGCCAAAATCCCAGTAGCACAGTTTTCAGCCATGGCAGATGACGCAAATGCACTAGCAGGTGTAAATGCCATAGAAAGAACAGAACATGTGCGTGCGGCAATTGAACATCATGTAAACTATAGTGATATAGCTTCAGCATATGGTGTGGATGCTGGGGGCGTAGCAAGAGACTTTTTAGATCTGCAACCAGATTTTAATAGCATTATGAATTCAGCAAAACAAAAAGGTGTCACGGCTGAAGACTTTGCCGATCTTTATGATGGCATTGATCCTGCAAACAGAAAAGCAGACCTAAGACGTGCCTTGAATACATATCCAGATCTTTAATTCCTGAAATTTTATAAATAAAAACCCCGCCTTGTGCGGGGTTTCAGGTTTTTTTGTTTAAAAATATTTAGGGGTGCCTGTGTGATTTTATCTAGGTATCATTTTCTTTAAGACAAAGGATAATGTCATCAATAATAGAAATTAAAAGTTCTGAATCTTCGCATTCAGCCATAACGCGGACCAGGGGTTCAGTCCCTGACTTTCGAATTAGAAGACGCCCTTTTGCCTTGCTTAATTTTTCTTCAGCTGTATCCATACAGTCTTTGACGGATGTATTTTCCAAAAGGTTTATATTTTTAAATCTATAATTTTTTAACAGCTGTGGAACCGGATTAAATTTCTGTAAAATGTCACTGGCGGGTTTATTACTATCAACAAGCAAAGATAAAACTTGCAAGCCTGCAAGCAGACCGTCACCAGTTGTGCCATAATCACTTAGGATAATATGCCCAGATTGTTCGCCGCCAAGATTATATCCATTTTTAAACATTTCAGCTGTAACATATCGATCCCCAACCTGGGTGCGGATCATCTTAATATTCTTCTTTGTTAGGTAATGTTCCAGACCAATATTGGACATCTGGGTTGTAACAACTGTATTCTTATTTAACTTGTTTTCTTTTTGCAAATACCGTGCAAGGGATGCGATAATTTGATCCCCGTCAACGATATTACCTTTTTCGTCTGAGACAATGATTCTGTCAGCGTCCCCATCCAAAGCAATGCCGATATGTGCTTTGTTATCAACAACAGATCTTTTTAACGCCTCTGTTGCAGTGGCCCCACAATTTTTATTGATATTGTGTCCGTCAGGATCATCACCAATGGATATAATGTCAGCCCCCAATTCCCATAAAACAGTGGGGGCAATTTTATAAGCCGCACCATTAGCACAATCAATAATAATTTTAAGACCTTGCAATGTTTTACCTTTTGGAAAGGTGCTTTTAATATGTTCTATATAACGTCCTGGCGCATCATCCAAACGTCTGGCGCGACCAAGATTTGCAGGATTAACAAGATCACTTTCTTCCAAATTTGATATTTTATTTTCAATTTCTTTTTCAATTGAATCAGGTAATTTTCTTCCATCAGGCCCAAATATTTTAATACCATTATCTTCGGCAGGGTTATGGGACGCTGAAATCATCACGCCCAAGTCAGCGCGCAGCGAACGAATTAACATAGAAACAGCGGGCGTGGGCATTGGCCCAACCAAAATAACGTCCATTCCAACAGATGTAAATCCTGCTGTTAAAGCAGGTTCCACCATGTATCCAGAAAGGCGGGTGTCTTTGGCGATGACAACAAGGTGACGGTGATCCCCACGCATAAATTGCAGACCAGTTGCTTGGGCAACCTTTAATATTGTGCTGGCTGTTAAAGGTTCTTTATTAACAGTTGAACGAATTCCATCTGTCCCAAAGATTTTGTTGGTCACGCTTATGCCCCTTGTGGTTCTGGCGCAGGGCCTGTCATTCCAGGAATTGAAGACTTAGGTTTTTTCACAGCCTTTTTCTTTGCTTTGGCAGGAGGAGTGCGGCCAATTTTTTTACCCTTTAATACTTGATCAATATCATCCCCACTTAAGGTTTCATATTCAAGCAATGCCCCAGCCAAATCATGCAGTTTTTTAATGTGCTTTTTGATCAATTTGTAGGCAACATCATATCCTTCACCAACAATACGACGAATCTCTTGGTCAACAGCTTCTTGGGTTTTTTCTGACATTTCTTGTGTTTGCGTAACAGAATGCCCAAGAAATACTTCTTGTTGTGGTGCACCATATGCTAAAGGTCCAAGCTTTTCACTTAGTCCCCATTCCATTACCATGCGCTTGGCTAAATCAGTTGCCATGCGAATATCTGATGATGCCCCTGTGGTTACTTTGTTTTTTCCAAAAATTATTTCTTCAGCAATACGGCCGCCCATAGCAACAGCAAGATCGGCTTTTAATTTTGCCAAGGTAACTGACAATTGGTCACGTTCAGGTAGGCGCATAACCATTCCCAAGGCACGTCCCCGTGGGATAATTGTGGCTTTGTGAATGGGATCAGAATCTTCCATATAGTGTGCCACCAAAGCATGGCCCCCTTCGTGGTATGCTGTCAGTTTCTTTTCTTCGTCCGACATAACCATGGATCGACGTTCAGAGCCCATCATGACTTTATCTTTTGCTTCTTCTAAATGTGCCATGCTGACAGCGCGTTTGTTGTGGCGCGCAGCAAGAAGGGCCGCTTCGTTAACCAAGTTCTGAAGGTCAGCCCCAGAAAATCCTGGAGTACCACGTGCAATAACTTTTGGAACAACATCATCAGTTAAAGATACTTTTTTCATGTGAACTTTTAAAATTGCGGTACGTCCATCAAGATCAGGTAGGGGAACAACAACTTGACGGTCAAATCGACCTGGGCGTAGTAGGGCAGGGTCTAAGACATCAGGGCGGTTTGTTGCCGCAATAACAATAACACTTTCATTTTCATCAAAGCCATCCATTTCAACCAAAAGTTGGTTTAGGGTTTGTTCACGTTCATCATTTCCACCGCCAAGCCCAGCGCCACGGTGGCGTCCAACGGCATCAATTTCATCAATGAAAATAATGCAAGGCGCCCCTTTTTTAGCCTGTAAAAACATGTCACGCACACGGCTGGCACCAACACCAACAAACATTTCAACAAAATCAGAACCTGAAATAGAAAAGAACGGTACGTGGGCTTCGCCCGCAATAGCTTTGGCCAGTAATGTTTTTCCTGTACCGGGGGATCCCATTAATAAAACCCCTTTGGGGATACGCCCCCCAATACGGCTAAATTTTTCTGGGTCTTTTAAAAAGTCAACGATTTCAACCAATTCTTCTTTGGCTTCTTCAATACCAGCAACATCTTTAAACGTGATTTTTAATTTATCTTCAGATAGCATTTTTGCTTTAGATTTCCCAAAACCCATGGCTTTTCCGCCACCACCAGATTGCATTTGGCGGTAAAAATAAACCCAGACCCCAATAAATAATAAGATAGGAAACCAGGAAATAAATATACTGAACAAGGATGGGTAGTTTTCATCCCGGTTGACGGCTTCAACTTTTACGCCTTTGCTGGCCAGGTCGTCTGCAAAAAGATTGTTTTCTGGTATGCGTGTGATGAATTTTTGACCATCATTTTGACGTCCAACGACAGTATCCCCTTTAAGGATAACTTCACTGATTTGATTTTGTGTGACAGCTGTGCGAAAGGCGGTATAGTCAAGAACCTTTGATCCTGCTTGTTCGCTGGTGTTTTCAAATAAGTTATAAACGGCAAAAAGTCCAATGACAATAACCATTAACATCCAAAAATTGCGAATATTGTTGTTCATAAAGTGATCCTTTTTTCTAAATCAAAAATTGATTGATATCGTGTGCAATAAGGTGAAAATTTTATCTTAACATTCTGTCCCAGAATATCCGAATCTTTCCTGTCATGCACTATAATTTCTAAAACTTTATCAGTTTTATCATAAATGGCTGGAATTGTCTGCCAAAAATAACTTGGAAGATCTGCAAATCTAGCAAAAAAATCTTTGTATTTTTCCCAATTTTTGCCAAGGGCCGCGATATATAGTTCTGGATTTTTTTTAAGGCCAGAAATTAAAAATCTGTTATCCCAGAATAAAGATGTCGTTAGACTCTTTTTATCCCTAATTTTTTCAGGCTCGCGGATAAATAACCATTTTTTTTGGTAAGGACGCACAAGGCAATTTCCGATGCTGTCCCCTTTAAATATAGAGTTTTTAAGATTTTTATCAATGAATTCTTTTATGTTCTTCTGTCTTAAGAATTTTGAATTCCCCCCAATTTGCATCAGCAAGTTTTCCAGAACGCGGTATTGTATTTCTGGATTCACCTCTTTCAATAAAGCAGGTGACATAACGGCATACCCTAAAGGATGTATTTCTATATATTTTTCAAAAACTTGGGTTGTTAATTCTTCAATCAATATCCGGTTTTTTGATGCTTTGTCGGCGACTTCAACAAGGGCATCAACCGTTAATCCAAGCGCAGATAAAGTATCAGTCTGATTGCGGAACTTAACACGTGTATATGTATCATTGCTGTTGCTTGGATCTTGAATATAAGAATGGGCCCCTAAATACTGGATAAGATCCCTTTTTGATGCAGATAAAAAGGGCCGTAAATAAGGAATAGTGTCTTTGATAGAAACGGGGGGAATGCCAGCCAATCCATCCATTCCAGTTGCACAACTTAGTCGATATAAAACAGTTTCATATTGATCTTCTTTGTGATGGGCTAAGAAAATGGCTTTGATATTTTGTTCTTTGGCTGCATTGGATAATAATTCGTAACGCCCTTGACGGGCTGTTTCTTGAATTTTAGTCTTAATTTCGGGGTGATCCCAATCTAAAATTGTACATGGAATATTGGCTTTTTCCATCCATTCTTGAACTTTTTGGGCTTCATTATCAGATTCAGAACGGAGTTTATGATTAACATGAATTCCATATAATATGTACCCATACTTTTTTTCTTGTGATTTCAAAGTCAAAGCCAAGGCCATGCTATCGGGCCCGCCGGATACTGCGACTGCGATTTTAGATTGTGGATTGAAATCTATATTATTTAGAAAATTGGTAAGTTTATTTTCCAGGTCTAGTTTGCAGGACACTTGAACTCTTTCAGTTTTGCATCTAACAATGATTTTGAAGCCCCTGTCATTTTAGGATATTCAGATTTCGCCTTTTTAAGGGCAGAGCACCCAGCCTTTGTTTTTCCACCATCATGCAGGCAAATGCCCAATTTTATTAAACTTTCTGGGGCTTCAGTGCTGGTTGGATCTGCTTGAAAGGCTTGTAAATAATGTTCAGATGCCTTGCCGGACTGATCGGATAATTTGTAAATTTCCCCAAGATAATAATGTGCTTTGGCTTTTTTGGCATCGGTTATATCCATATTAATATAAAAATTAAAAATGAATTTGGCTTTGTTGTAATCAGCCGCTGCAAGATGTTTTTCAGCCATTGAAAATACTTCGTCTGCAGATTTGCCATCTAAGTCAATTTCATAATCTGCTGCCGTTGCAAGAACGGGAAGTTCTTCAGCTTTTTCCTCTAAAGGCTGTTCTTTTGTTTTATCCTCTGTTTTGGGGGATTCATTTTTTATCGAATCTTCAGTGGAAGTTTCAGGCTGTGCATGCTTGATAGACCCCCGTAATTTTTCAACTTCAAGGGTTGTTAAATCCAATTGTTCTTGCAGGGATGAAATGTGTTCTTTTAAATTTTGAATTTCTTCATTTTTCTTTTCACTGCCTTTTTTTGAAATATTATCTTGATGTTCAAGTCTTTCAATACGATCCAAAAGATCAGCAACTAAATCATTTTGGTCATCAAGTTTTGCATGAAGGTGGGAAAGCTTTCCTTTGTCATAAATGGAATCAGGTTTGTTGTTATCAACTTCGATCTTTTCCACAGGTGTGCCTGTTGGGTGTTCTAAATCATTAAGACCCAATTTTTTATGGACATATTTTTCCAAGCGATCAAGGTCAGACCTTAATCTTTCAGGGCTTGTGTATTCTGTAGGGTGGTCTTCTGCAAAAGCTGTGTTTGCGCAAATTATTGAAATTAGAAAAAATAGGTTAAAAAACTGTTTCATATTGACCCTTTTGATTACATAAAATTTAACGCATTTATGTTTTTCGGGCAAGGGTAATAAAACACTACATAAAAGAATAGGGATCAATATCAACTTGGATTTTTGCCGTAGAAGGTATTTGAATTTTACCAATCCATTGATCAATATAAGGCTGAATTTTATCTGTTTTGGATCCTTTAATCAAAAACCGCCATCTATACCATCCCTTTAACTGATGCATTGGGGCTGGGGATGGGCCTAAAACTGTGATGGATTTATGACTGGGAATGCCCCGACTTAACTTTTGACAAAGGGCTTCGCCATAATCGATGGATTGTGAAGAAACAATAAGGGCACCCAACTGGCCATAGGGGGGAAGTCCTGCCTCTTTTCTGTGCCCTTTTTCCATGCCAATAAAGGTTGCATAATCTTGTTCTTGTAAAGATTTCATCATAGGGTGATCTGGATTATAGGTTTGCAGGAAAACCTTGCCGGATTGTTCCGCGCGTCCCGCACGCCCAGCAACTTGGTGCAATATTTGAAAAGTTCGTTCGGCAGCACGTAAATCACCGCCAACCAAACCAAGATCGGCATCCACAACACCCACCAATGTTAAATTTGGAAAGTGATGTCCCTTTGCCATAATTTGCGTCCCAATTACAATTTTAACTTGCCCGGATTCAATGCGATCAAAGGCTTCGCGCATTTTTTTTGGCGTGGTTAAAAGGTCACTGGAAATAATTTCATAGGATTGATTTGGAAGTTTTGATTCCAGTTCTTCGGCAATACGTTCCACCCCTGGGCCATACAGTATGAACGAATTTGTTTCTTCACAATTATCACATGTTTTAGGTAAAGGGGCATGAAAATCACAGTGGTGACATTGGGTTTGATTTTGATGTTTATGATACACCAGCCATGCAGAACAACTTGGGCATTGAAGGCGATGGCCACACGCCCGACACAAAGCCAAGGGGGCGTATCCCCGTCGATTCATGAATAATAAAACTTGATTGCCTTTGGCCAATGTTTCTTTGATTTCATTAATTAATTTAGGGGATAGCCAACTGGACCCTGCCTTCACATCTTCATTACGCATATCAATTAATTGAACATCAGGCACTTGGGCTTTACCATGCCGATTGGGCAAATGCACATGATCGTATTTTTTAATTTCAGCATTATAAAGCGTTTCAACGCATGGGGTGGCCGAAGATAAAACAATGGGGCAGGGTTCCAAACTTGCCCGTTTGATGGCCATGTCTCTGGCATTATAAATCACTTGGGTTTCTTGTTTGAAACTGCTGTCATGTTCTTCGTCTACGATAATTAATCCAAGTTTAGGGTAAGGAATGAATAACGATGATCTTGCCCCAACAACAATAGGTGCTTTGTTTTGGACGATGGCCTGCCATGCATTTCGTTTTTTTGCTTTTGTAATGTCGGAATGCCATACAACAGGGTCAAACCCAAAACGTTTTTTGAAACGATCCAACCATTGGGTACTTAAGGAAATTTCAGGCAGTAAAATAAGGGTTTGTTGGTTTTGGTTTAAACAAGTTTCAATGGCTTTAAAATAGACTTCGGTTTTTCCCGATCCGGTGACACCTTCCAGAACGATTGGCGCGAATTTTTTTTCACTAACGGCCACTGATAATTTTTCTGCGGCTGACTTTTGAATACCATTCAAAGTTGCCAAATTTATTTGGGGCGTTTGAATTTCAGGGTCTTTCATCTTTTCAAAATATTCTGGATGCCCCATGGCCATTTTTGCAACAAATCCAATAGGCGACATCGTATACTTTGCCACCCAATTAATGAAGTTTCGATTGGTTTCATTCATGGCGGGAAGGGGGGATATGTCGATAATGTTTTTGATTTTACCTGGGGACACATCTGAAGTGGAATCTATATCCCATACAATGCCCCACTGATCTTTACTGCGAAAAGGAACTTTTACATAATTGCCAATTTGCACAGTCATGCCGTTAGGTATCCCATAAGTTAAGGGGAAATCTATTTTCTGTGGGATTATTACTTTTACAAATTTACCTGACATTGTATCCATATTTTTGTATAGTATATTATACAAATTCAAACACAAGAGGATTAAAATGAAGTTTTTTGTTGATGGCGCCGATGTAAAAGAAATTAAGGAACTTGCCGAAATGGGACTTGTTGATGGGGTAACGACCAACCCATCCATAATCGCGAAGACAGGACGAAAGTTCAAAGATGTAATTGCAGATATTTGTGCTGCAGTTGATGGGCCCGTTAGTGCCGAAGTTACCGCAACGGACGTTGAAGGTATGGTGAGAGAGGGAAAATATTTGGCCAAAATTGCAGACAATGTTTGCATTAAAGTTCCGTTAACAGAAGATGGATTAAAGGCTTGTTACCGTTTGCGTCAAGATGACATTTTGGTGAATGTGACGTTATGTTTTTCTGCAATGCAAGCCTTGTTGGCGGCAAAAGCAGGGGCAACTTTTATTTCTCCATTTATCGGACGTTTGGATGATATTGGCCAAGACGGCATGAATTTAATCGGGGAAATTTGCCAGATTTATGATAACTATCCTGAAATTACAACACAGGTTTTGGCGGCATCATTGCGTCACCCCTTACATGTAAAACAGGTTGCGGAAATTGGGGCAGATGTGGCAACGGTTCCTGCAAAAGTTTTAAAGCAACTTGCAAAACACCCTTTGACAGATAAAGGACTGGATGCCTTTTTAAAAGATTGGCAATCCACAGGACAGTCAATTATTGAGGATTAATGCAAGATATTGAACAAGTTATTGAGCGGTGGATAATATGGGTGAAATCAGAACGCCAATTATCCACCAATACTTTTCTGGCTTATCAAAAAGACTTGGACCAATTCTTATTTTTCATCACCCATTACCAGGGCGAAGAACCCACCTTAAAAACTTTGGAAAATTTAAAAGCATCTGATTTTCGGGCATGGCTTGGTCAGATGAATGAAAAGCAATTGGCCAAATCTTCCATTGCGCGGGCCTTAAGTGTTGTCCGAAGTTTTTATAAATACCTAGATCACCAAGATATTTTACACAATCCCATTATTCAAAATATGCGATCCCCCAAAATACCAAAGTCAATTCCCCGAGGCCTATCAAAAACACAAGCAACAGATTTGTTGGATTCTTTTGAACACGATGATAGGGATGATTGGATTAACCAACGAAATTTAGCTTTGTTCACATTGCTTTATGGGTGTGGTTTGCGTATCAGCGAAGCCTTGGGATTGGACCAAAAAGATGTAACCGAGACTGTCTTACGCATCAAGGGAAAAGGGAATAAAGAACGCATTGTTCCTGTATTGCCAGTTGTCAAAAGTGCCATTGAAAAGTATCAAGGTATGTGTCCTTTTGATTTGGACCCTTTGTTTTATGGGGCAAAAGGCAAGCGGCTTAATATCAGTGTGGCAGAAAAACAAATCCGTGATATTCGTCGAAAAATAGGATTGCCAGAAACGGTGACTCCGCATGCATTGCGTCATACCTTTGCCACCCATTTACTTGAGGCAGACGGTGATTTGCGTACGATTCAAGAGTTGTTGGGACACGCGTCCCTATCCACCACGCAACGGTATGCCGATATTAATCGAGAGAAATTGAAACAGATTTACACGAAAGCCCATCCCCGGTCTTAAGATTTTTAGATAGAAAGATTAATTAAAGGGAAATTGCGTGCGTTTTATGCATAATGCAATTTATGCAGTTCTTTCAATATGTTATATAGTTCAAGAATGACACTATATAAGTATGTGAAATATAATTAATTTACCCATTATATATGGTAAAACATTCTTGTTACAATTTTCCAATTGTCCCTTTTTAAATAAAATAAATTATAGTGGTTTTGAGGAGTTATATGAAATTTTCCTATTTAATAGTATATTTGGTTTTCTGCGTAGGAGCCGATTGTATTGGCGCAGCCGCAGCAGCTTCCTCTGCCTATGGCAGAGATAAAAGAAACGAAACTAATGAGGTTTTTTGTCGAAGAGTCGCCTCTATCCATAATGATTTTTTTGGAAAACCTATCACAAATACTTCTTCCAAAATTTTGCGAGAAGCATTTGATAGGTTTAGAACTGCCTATGACACTCATGCCACTTCAACTGTAGAGGTTGATTTAGAAGGCCTTTCAAGCCGACAACGTGTTCGGTTAATGAGATCCATTACAAGCTATAAGCTTTCCAAAAAACCTTCTCATACTGAACGATCTAATTCTTTTTGGGTTTCTGACCCTGAAACAGCTGAAGATAAAAAAAAGCATGTAGATCTTATGCCAACTGTATTTGTATTTGGAAAGACTTCTCTCACTGTTCAAAATCAGTATTTTTATGTGTGGGATCCTAGAAAAAGAAAATTTGTATCTAATCAACCAGGTAATTTTTTTGCATATGAAATTGGGTCATATGATGAGGAATATGACGATATTTTAGGAATTTTGGCTGATTTACAAGACCTTCCAGATCCAATGCATGAAGAAGAAGAACGAAGTGTTCTTAGGTCTCCTTTAGCAGTCTATATTTTAAAAGCCATTATTAATACCAGAAAGGGCTGGGCTTATACCTCTTCTGATGTTGATAATGATATAGGGCAACAGCTTAAAAAGGAATTATCCGCGGATAATTTAGAAGAAATTTCCGAAATCATAAACCTATATAGCATGGTATTTGATTTAGAGATTGCGCGTAGATTAGAAGAAGGAGATATTTATCGATCCATGCTTCCTGTTGGTCTGGGCATTGACTTAATGATGCAGCAGAGACATCCCTGGGAACATTTGTTTTTATCCGAATCCCTCTTTCATATTTTTGCAGGGCATGGAGGGCTTGGACATCCTGAGTCACGCATAGAAAAATTCTTAGCGTTGTGTAGATCTTCTAGAGTGGGCTATTTGCGTGATAATACCTTGCTTCACAAGCACCTAGTTGAATCCTATTGTAAAACAGACGAGGGAGATGAAAGCGATACAGAGGACAAAGATGACATATGGGTGGGCGGAACCGCTACCAGAAGGCAAAGGGAAGGAGTCACAGCACCTGCTTTAATAGACACCAGGCGTGCAACTGCTCCCCCTACAAATCCAACTCTAACAGCTATTCAACTGACGAGAATTAGTGCAGAATTGGCCGGTCATAGTGCTACTATATTTACTCCTGCAGCAGCAGAAAGAGTCGGAGTCTTAACCTCCAGACCTGGATTAGGAGCTTCTAGCACTAAATCTGCGTTTGTAAGGACAGATGGCCGCATTAAACGTCCAAGAGAGACTGATGAGGAAATTATTATTATAAGTGATGATGAAGTAGTAGATACAGTTAAAGCAGACCCAAAAGCTAAAAGACCTAGGGACGCCAGCCCAGAGTCTTTATAAGAAAGAAGATTAGAGTCGTAAAAGATTACTGGATTGCGGATCAAGTCCGGAATGACAGGTCAGACAATCCAGAAGCCAGTAGTAGGTAGATATTTTACAATTTTTTCTGACGCCAGGTGCGATAATTTTCGCGCAGTTGCAAGGCACAAGGGGTGACAATCAAGGTAAAGATTGACGCAAAGAAAACCCCAAAGACAATGGCGCTGGCTAGTTGTACCCACCACTCACTTGACGGGGCACCAATGGTGATATATCGCGACAAGAAATCAATATCCATCCGGAACAGAATTGGCATTAACCCTAAAATCGTTGTGATCTGAGTTAGTAAAATGGGGCGCAAACGTTGGGCAGCCGTTCGTAAAATGGCCTCGGTTTTATTCTGTGTTTTATTTTTTAAATCATCAAAGGTATCAATAAAAATAATGTTGTTACTGACAATAATTCCGGCCAGGGCGATTACACCAATCCCACTCATGACAATGCTGAAGGTTTGGTTCATAACAAGCAACCCGACCAATACCCCAATTGTCGACAACCCAATGGAACTGATGACCAACATGGTACTGAAGAAACTGTTGAACTGGGTGACCAGAATAATAACGATTAAAAAGATTGCAACCATAAAGGCCTTCATTAAGAATGTTCCAGTTTCTTTTTTATCTTCTTCTTCACCCTTAAAAGTGATTTTAACTTTTTTATTCCCAGGATTTTTTGTCAACCATTTCTGGATTTCTTTAACTTTGTTATCCACCAAAAATTTACTGTTCACATTGGCCTGGACATCCATATAAGGTTTTCCATCAATCCGTTCGATAGACGCCACCCGTTGTTTGGCAATGCGTTTCACAAAGTTTGTAATGGGGACTTGCCCATTTTCATTTTGAATACGTATTTGATCTAATTGATCCAAATTACGGTATTTTTCAGGAAAGCGCACAACCACATCAATTTCATCACGGCTGTCTTCTGGACGATACGTTCCAAATTTCATGCCATCAGCCACAAGTTGGGTGGCGGCCGCAATACCCGTAACATCGGCCCCATATTTTCCAGCCTCGGCACGATCAATTTTCAATTCCCATTCAATGCCTGGTTTTGGTCTTGAATCTTCAATGTCTTCAATCCCTTTAACTGTTGCCAGATAATTTTCAATCCGGTCAACTTCTGGGGCCAATAAATCATAATCATCAGATGAAATTTCAATATCAATAGGCTTCCCTTTTTGGGGTCCTTTTTTATTGATTTTTAATTCAACTATAATGCCTGGAATATTGTTGATATTTTTTAAGGTGCGTTCCAAAACCACATTGGCCTTGTCACGACTTTGCCAATGGATCATTTCTACTGTAATGGCACCAACTGTATCTTCGGAAAATTCCCGATTTTGCAAATTGCCGGATTTCGTATAAACCGTTTTAAATTCTTTTGTATTGATAATCTGATTTTCCACTTTTTTAACAAGGCGATCTTTTTCCTGTACCGATAAATTACCCCGTGCCTTTACCATATAGATGGCAGAATCCGGTTCAATATTTGGAAAAAATTCAATCCCACGTCCAAGATTGGAGTATGTGAAAATAACGGCATATAAAATGACACAGGATCCAATTAATGTCTTTCCTGGCATTTCGATAAAGCCTTTAAGGGTATTAACATAATATCCGGCGATGCCTTTGATGTCTTCGACTTTACCCGTTTCTGCGGCAATGATTGATTTAATAGCCTCTGTATTTGACTGGGCAGCATTACCAAATAAACTGCCCAAGGTAGGGATAAAAATCAGAGCCACAAATAGGGAAGATGTTAACGTGGCAATCAATGTAATGGGCATGAATTTCATGAATTGCCCCACAACCCCTGGCCAGAAAAGTAAGGGCATAAACACAACTAAAACAGTGACAGTTGATGTAATAACCGGAAGGGCCATCCGAATCGATGCTTCTTTATAAGCGTCCAATTTATTTTTGCCTTCAAGCATTTTTCGGTCGGCATATTCAACCACAATGATGGCACCGTCAACCAACATACCAACGGATAAAATCAAGCTGAAAAGCACAATAATATTTAAGGTGTATCCCATTAACCCAAGAATAAAAATCCCTGCCAGGAAAGAGGTTGGAATGGCAGCCCCCACAAGTAAACCAGATCGCCAGCCCAGGGCTGTGATAATAATAATCATCACCAAAATAATGGCCATGATAATGTTGTTTTGCAGTTCTGATAACATATCGCGAATACGTTGCGAATCATCTTGGGCGAAAGTAACAGAAATTTTCCCTTTATAAGGCTTTAGGAATTCAATTGTTTTTTCCCGAACTTGTTCAATTGTTTCGATAATATTTTCGCCCATGCGTTTTGATACTTCGACAACAATGGCAGGGCGCCCTTTATCGCGGGCATAAGATAACCTGTCTTTATAAGTTCGTTTAACACTTGCCACATCTTTTAGTTTAAGGACAGAATCTGTCCCACTTGTTTTAAGGGGCAGGTTGGCAATATCTTGAACGGTTTCTAAAAGACCTGGCGCTTTTAACATAAAACTACCAGCCCCGGATTTAATGTTCCCAGACGGCACCATAATATTATTACTGGCAAATAATCGCATCACATCAGCCAGGGATATATCAAAACTTTCAAGAAGCATGGGGTTAATAATAATTTCAACAACTTCTTCGCGATTGCCTAAAACTTTGGCTTCTAAAACACTTTTGATGGTTTCAATTTCATCTTGTAAATCACGCCCAATATTGAACAAAGTGCGTTCAGGAATATCACCGGCAAGTTGGATGACCAAAACTGGAAAAAGACTGATGTTAATTTCTTTAACAATGGGATCATCAGAATCCATGGGCAAATCTGCTTTGGCTGTATCAATTTTGTCGCGAACATCCACCAAGGCTTTGTCAATATTATGCCCAGCATAAAATTCTAAAATAAATGTTCCGAAATCTTCGCTGGCGATGGCCCTGACTTCTTTCAATCCTTCGACACTGCGGACATGTTGTTCAATGGGTTTTAAAATTAATCGTTCGGAATCTTCAGGGGAAATGCCTTGATGGTGTACACTGACATAGACAATAGGAATTTTGACATCTGGGGCAGATTCTTTTGGAATAGTGACATAGGTATAAATGCCCCCAATAAATAAAAAGAAGAATAGCAATAAGACGGTACGAACATGATTTAAGCAGAAATTAATTAACTGATGCATGGCTTATTCGCTTGTTTCCACAGGGATGACGGTGTTCCCTTCTTTTACAAATTCATGCCCAACGGTAATAATTCTTATGGTTTCAGGTAGGCCTGCAATCCATAGACATTCACTGCCCGATTCAATTAAGTCGGCAGAATAAAATTCTACAACGTTTGATTCATCAACAGTTTTTATTCCGTAAATACCATCATCAGATAAAGTCAAAGAACTGGAAGGTACTTTGTGGGCCATTGATTCTTTTAAAGGTAATTTGACTGATGCAGAAATACCTGCAGGAATTTCAAAATCTGGGTTGTCTATTTTAACTTCGATCCGGAAGGTATGTGTGTTTGGATCTGCAACTGTTGAGATGTATGAAATAATGCCTTGGGTTTTGGTGCCATCTGCAAAATCAACATCTACATTTTTACCTTTTACAAGATGTTTGTAATGTTTTTCTTCGACATGAACAACAATTAATAAGGGATTCAATTCAACAAATGTTGCCAGAGGGGTATTCGAAAACTCTGAAACAATATCGCCAATTTCAACATCATATTTATTTAAGATGCCATCAAACGGCGCCTTGATCACAGAATTATTGATATCAACTTGGGCTTTTTTATATTCGGCACGGGCTTTTTCCAATTCTGACAAAGATTTTGCCAAAGACGTTTTGGACCGATAATTTTTCTTTGATAATTTTTTGGCCGCAGTATATTCCAATTCTCGCTGGCTTAATAATGCTTTGGCACTTTGTAATTTTTCTTTACGATCTTCCAATTTCAATGTGATTAATTTTTGACCCTCTTTAACAAAATCCCCCTCAATGACATGCAGTTTTTCGACTGTCCCGTCGGTTTCTGCACGGATGATTACTTTGCGCCCAGCCTCGGTTTTGCCATTTAATTCAAGGCTAAGGGTATGGGGGGTTGCTTTTGAACTTTTCACTTGAACAGAAAAGGTTTTTGATTTTTCCTCAACCACATTTTCTTTTGACGTGGAGGGAAATAAAAACCCAGATCCAAACCATGTGAAAATGGCTAACAGGAGGACAGCAGAAATAAGGTGTGATGATTTGTATGTTTTTTTCATGATTAATGCTTTTTAAATAAGTGCTTTACCATAGCATATTTATCAGGAATTAAAATAGGAAAGCTTTGGTTGCGACAAAGGAAAAAAATTAAGTTTTCATCTGTTGCAGATGGTGTACAATATTAACAAATAACAGGAGGATCAGATGAAATCAAAAAAAGTTTTATTGGCAATGCTTGGGCTTTTTGCTTTAACAAGTTGTGAACCGTTGTTCTGTGATTGTTATAAAGACAAGCATAATACTGCCTGGGCGAAGAAAGATCAGGGTTAAGATTGTTTTTTCTTAAACCCAAGGGCGACGACAAACATTTCAGATGAATCTTTACGGCTGGATCCAGGTTTAAAGTGATGTACTTTTTCAAAGTCTTTCTTTAATTTTTTCAAAATTTCTTGTTCAGTCCCGCCTTGAAAAACTTTGGCAGCAAAGACACCGCCGGGGGCCAGAATTTGTTCTGCAAAATCATAGGCCATTTCAACCAACGACATAATGCGCAAGTGATCTGTGTTTTTGTGTCCAGTTGTTGGAGGGGCCATGTCACTTAAAACCAAGTCAGCCGATCCAGACATTTTACTTTTTAAAATTTCAGGGGCATCATGATCTTCGAAATCTAACTGCAAAGTTGTAACCCCTGCCATGGGTTCCATTTCCAAAATGTCGATGGCAACAATTTCATTTCCAGGTTTTGACGTGTCAATGTGTTCGATTAAGACTTGGCACCAACCGCCAGGGGCTGCACCTAAGTCCACCACCCGCATATTGGGTTTTAAAATGTTATATTTTTCATGAATTTGTTTTAACTTAAAAGCCGCACGGGAACGATATCCCAGTTTTTGTGCTTCTTGGGTATAGGGATCATTTAATTGTCGTTGTAACCATCTTTGGGATGATATGGAACGGCCACGGCTTTTTTTCAACTTAACTGTTAAAAAGCGGCTGCCTGATCCTTTTGAACTTTTTGTTGGCATGATGTTAATCCGAATTCTTTCCAAACTATCGTTAAACTTGTGATCAAGTGATCAATCATTTCAGGTGTATGGTAGGGGGTTACCGTAATACGTAGTCTTTCTTCACCCTTTGGAACTGTTGGGTAATTAATAGGTTGAATATATATTTGATGATTTTTTAATAACGCATCACTGATCCCTTTGCATATTTCAGCATTTCGAACCATTACAGGGATAATATGGCTTTCGCTGTCTAAAAATTCAATGGCAGTCTGCCTAAGCTTGCTTTTTAACAAACTTACTTTTTGATGCATTTGCAAACGTTCTGTCGCATCTTTACGAATATGTTGAATGCTTGCCAATGCCCCAGCCGCAATAGAGGGGGGTAAGGAGGTCGTAAAGATAAAAGGGGAGGCATAGCTGCGAATAAAGTCAATCGTTTCCGCACCAGCAGTAATATATCCCCCAAGCACCCCAATGGCTTTGCCAAAATTGGCACAGATAATATCAATGTCATCTTGTAGCCCAAGTTCATCAACAACGCCGGCACCATTGGGCCCATACAGGCCAACAGCATGCACTTCATCAATATAAGTTAAAGCATTATATTCTTTTGCAAGCGCACAGATTTCTTTGATAGGGGCAATGTCCCCAGCCATAGAATAGACAGATTCAAATGCAATAATTTTTGGACGGTGGGGGTCGATGCTTTTTAATAATTCTTCTAAATGATTAATATCGTTATGTTGAAAAATCATTTTTTCGGCTTTTGAATAGCGTATGCCATGAATCATGGAGGCATGATTTTGGGCATCAGATAAAATAATGCAATTTGGCAGTCGGCTGGCCAGTGTTGATAAGGCAGATTCATTCGCCACATAGCCTGACGTGAATAATAAAGCACTATCTTTTTTATGAAGGGATGCCAATTCTTGTTCAAGTTTTGTGTGCCAATGGTGGGTGCCACCAATATTGCGTGTGCCGCCTGAGCCAGCCCCATCTTGATCCAAAGCTTGATGCATTTGTTTTATTACATCGGGGTGGGTGCCCATGCCTAAATAGTCATTTGAACACCAAATCGTTACTTCTTTTGATCCTGATTCTGTAGGATATTTTGCGCGCGGGAAGGCACCTGGAATTTTTTCCAGTTCGATGAAAACTCGGTAATGACCTTCATGTTTAAGGTGATCCAAGGATTGTTTGAAAAATTCTTTATACATAAACCCACAGTATTAATAGGATTACTTTACCATAGTCCCCAACAGTAATAAACGGCTTTGTTTTTACTGAGGGGCACAAAGATGAAAGGTTAAGCAACTGCTTCTTGAGGGCCAGGGGTGATAAAAGCCCTGAAATGATCTTGGGCTGATCTTGGATCTATTGAAACTTCCTCTTCAACAATTTCCCAAGCAGTTGGATCTTTAAAAAGTTCACAAAGAATTTTATTGTTAAGGGCATGCCCTGCACCATTTCCATGGAAATGACCTTGAATTAAATAACCAGATAAATACAAATCCCCAATGGCGTCCAAAGCTTTGTGACGCACACATTCATCTTCAAAGCGTAAACCTTCTGGGTTTAAAATTGTATCCCCATCAAATACGATGGCGTTTTGTAAACTTCCGCCCTGGGCTAAACCATTTTTGCGTAACATTTCAACATCTTCATAAAAGCCGAATGTACGTGCGCGGGATAAATCTTCTTTGAAACAATCTTGCATATTTGAACAAATGTATTGTTGATTTGCTAAATTATTACGTTTTGAAAAATCAAATTCATAACTTACTTTAAATGCGTCATGGGGCATTAAGCGTGCAGAACTTGTACCATCAGCATTTTTAACTTCAATATTTTTTAAAATTTTCAAATATTTAGTTTTTGCTGATTGTTCTTTAACACCGGCGCATTCTATTAAAAATAGGAAAGGGGCAGCACTACCATCCATTATCGGTAGTTCAGGTGCAGATACTTCAACAATGATGTTTGAAATGCTTGATCCAGCCAAGGCAGCCATTAAATGTTCAACTGTGGAAATTTCAGTACCATAAGAGTTACTTAGTTTTGTGCAAAGACGCGTGTCTGTCACGTTTTCCCAGTTTGCAGAAATTGTTTTTTCTTTTTGTGTAAGGTTTTTTAAGTCAGAGCGTACAAATTGTATTCCAGTATTTTCTTTCGCAGGACGAAGTGTTAAGGTGACCGGTGATCCTGAATGGACACCGACGCCGCTACATGAAATGGGTTGTGAAATTGTTTTTTGCTGCATCTACTTTTTCCTCTAATTACAATATAGAAAACATTTGAACAAAAAGAAAATAAACAAATATTGCAGAATGTTACGTTTTGCAACGACAATAGAAAAATCCAGAAAATAAAAACCATAAATCTTCTTGATCCCCAAGCAACTTTTAAGCTTAAATAGAACTACATAAAAAAACAGGACGGCGTAATGATAAAAAATATACTTATAATTTTTGCTTTGGCATCAGTGCCTTTGCACAGTTTTGCCTTAACCCAAAAAGATTGCAGTTTACGTTGTAAAGGTAGGTTTTTTAGTCAAAAAGGAATAAAAAGTATAAAAAACTTTATTCAAAGTCACCCTGAAATTAATAATAAAATCATTGATGCAACCATGGAAAAATCAGATCAAGATTTAACACTTGCATTGGGTTGTCTTGCAAAATGTAACGTAAAAGATATTCGTGACAGTATATGCCTGTTGATGCGTGAAAATGATTCTAAGTTCATTGAAGGCCTGGCAAAGATTTTTTCTTATAATAAAAATGCTGGGGATTTTTCCAAAGAACACGAATCATCGTGTAAGAAACTTTTCCCAAAAGATACAGATTCAATTTCAGAAAACTATGCCCAGATTCAACGTTTATTACCCGTTAAGTCAAACTAGAGCATGCTTTTTTAATGCGCTTTAAGGCCGTTTCAATCTGATCAAAGCTTGTTGCATAAGACATTCTTATGAAAGGGGAATATCCAAAAGCACTGCCGGGGACAGCGGCAACTTCTGCTTGGTCCAGTAAAAATTCGGCAAAGTCTGTATCGCTTTCGATAATCGACCCTGAAGGTGTTTTTTTCCCAATAAATTCTTTGCAACTGGGATACACGTAAAAAGCCCCTTTGGGTTCAATACACGTCATTCCATCAATTGTATTCAATTCTTTAACAATAAAATCCCGGCGTTTTTTAAATTCAGCATTTCTGTCTTGAATAAAGTTTTGGTCCCCTTTTAAAGCGACTGCAGCCGCTGCCTGACTTATGGAACAGGCATTTGATGTGCTTTGGGATTGTATTTTTTTCATGCCAGTAATAATTCTTTTTGGGCCTGCAGCATAACCAATACGCCACCCCGTCATGGCATAAGCCTTGGAAACACCATTTACAGTTAAGGTACGGTCAAATAAATTTGGACAAGCCTGTGCAAAGGAATAAAACTGTTGCCCATATGTGATGTGTTCATATATTTCATCGGAAAGGATATAAACGTTTGGATGTTTTTCCAAGACTTCACCAAGGGCTTTAAATTCTTCTTTGCTGTAAATACTTCCAGTTGGGTTGTTTGGCGAATTAATAATGATCCACTTTGTTTTTTTTGTAAGGGCTTTTTCAAGTTCTTTTGGGGTGATTTTAAAATCATTTTTCTCAGTGCTTTTGACAATGACTGGATGGCCTTCGGCAATGCGTACCATTTCAGGATATGATACCCAATAGGGCGCTGGAATAATAACTTCATCCTTTGGGTTTAGGCTTGCCAAAAAGGCATTAAAGATAACTTGCTTTGCCCCTGTTCCAACAATAATATTGTCAAAATCATAATGTAAGTCGTTATCATTACGAAGCTTGTCTGCAATGGCAGATCTAAGATACGTTGTGCCATCAACAGATGTATATTTTGTATCCCCTTCTTTGATGGCATTAATGGCTGCATCTTTTACAAAATCGGGGGTATCAAAATCAGGTTCCCCAGCACTTAGGCTGATGACATCTTTTCCATCAACTTTCATTGCCCGTGCTTTGGCTGAAATGGTTAGTGTTGGGGATGGCTTAATCTGGCTTAATCTATCGGCAAGTTTCATATCAATTTCTTTACTTTGTTAAATAGCTGCTTTATTAGTATTAAAGTACTTTCGATATTATTCAAGAGAGAAACAAATGTCCAAAAAAAATTTAATTATTTTATTATTGTCCTTTTCACTTTTTGCATTGGGAATGGGATATTACGTTTCGACGTATATTAACCCAGCCAAAGAAAGTGTTGATACAGGTAATGCTTTGTTGGGTGGAGACTTCACCTTAACCAGCCATAAAGGCCAGTCCATTGATACAAAGCAGTTTCGTGGGAAATATATGATGGTCTATTTTGGATATAGTTTTTGTCCAGATATTTGCCCCACAGCATTGGAAAATATGTCAGAAGCAATGATGAAACTGGCAGACATGGGGAATAAAATTCAACCCATTTTTGTGACTGTGGATCCAGATCGTGACACAGTGCAACAACTTGAAACCTATATTCAAAGTTTCCACCCAAGGTTTTTGGCCATGACGGGGGATAAAGAAGCCTTGGATAAAGCCATCAAAGCTTACCGCGTGTATGCCCAAAAAGTCGATGATGAGGGAGCTTCGGATTATTTGGTGGACCATTCATCGATCGTTTATGTAATGGGCCCAGACGGTAAGTACGTAAGCCATTTTTCACATCAAACACCTGGCGAAGAAATGGCTTTTAAAATGCGCGAAATTATAAAATCAGGATCCTAAAGAATGATTAAATTTGTAAAACAAAACCTGCCCATAAAATTAATGTTATTGATTTTGGCTGTCAGTGTTTTTGGTATGCATGTGCCCGTTGAAGTTAAAAGTTTTAGCCTGGCCTTAAGTTTATCAATGAAAGAAATTTTGGTATTTTGTCTGCCGGTTATTATCTTTTCATTTTTATTCAGCAGTTTTTCAAAATTCAGTGGCAATATTGTTTTATTCGTAGCCACTTTATTGGGTGTTGTGTGCTTATCAAATTTCACCAGCACAATGGTTGGATATGGTATTGCTTTGGTTTGGATGCCAGATTTTTCTGCAACCGTTGGGCAAATGGGGGGCGAAGAATTGTTGCCTTTCTGGCACTTTGCGCTGCCCAAATATATTCCGAATGAATGGGCTTTGTTTTCAGGTTTCTTTGCTGGGGTTGTTGCATCCCTCAGTAAAAATGAAATGCTTGAAAATTGGTCGGAAAAATTAAAAAGGATTTCAAATTTATTTTTGAATAAAGTTTTTGTGCCTTTGGTACCTTTATTCATTCTTGGATTTATTTTTAAAATGGAATATGAAGGCAGTTTAAGAATGATTTTAAAGTCATACAGTTCTGTTTTGGCCGTTTTGATTTTGGTTTATATTGTTTATCTGTTTCTTTTGTACTTTATAAGCTGTGGTTTTAATCTTTATAAGACAATTCGATCCATTCGAAATGCCTTTCCTGCAGGATTGATGGGGTTCAGTACCATGTCCAGTGCAGCAGCCATGCCCTTAACTTTCCGCGCTGGGGAACAAAATACAGGCAATGAAAAGTTGGTTCGGGTTGTTACCCCCACAACAGCCAGTATTCATTTGGTCGGGGATAGTATCGGCGTTCCATTGATTTCCCTAACAATTTTGCTGGCCTTTGGATATCCGTTCCCCGGAATATCAGAATACTTAGTTTTTGTTTTGTATTTTATTATGGCGAAATTTGCAGTTTCTGCAGTTCCGGGGGGTGGGATGGTTGTCATGTTACCTTATATCCAGAAATATCTTGGGTTTAATGACCCCATGTTGGCCTTAATTATGGCCATATATTTATTGTTTGATCCCATTTTCACATCTGTGAATGTCATGGGGAATAATGCCTTTTTGATTTTGTTTAATCGGCTTATCGGTAAGAAAGTATCAAAAACATAAATCAACTTTATTCTGCTTGAAGAATTTGGCTAAAAAGTTTATGATAATTTTGAATTTTAAGAACATTTGAAAACAAGGCAGATCATGAAACTAACCATTGAAAAATCAACTTTATTAAAAGCTTTAGGACATGTTCAAACAGTTGTGGAGCGCCGCACGGTAACGCCTATTTTGGCCAATGTTCTGTTGGAAGCAACGGAAGGAAAGCTTAAGTTGACGGCAACCGATCTTGATATTTCTATTCAAGAAGAAGTGACTGCAAAAATTCAGCAAAAAGGCAGTACAACAGTTTCTGCCCATACATTTTATGACATTGCCCGCAAGTTGCCAGATGGCGCAGAAGTTGAACTTTCCCATGATCAAGGCTCTGGAAAATTTCATATTTCTGCAGGGCGTACAAATTTTGATTTGCCGTCCTTGCCTGCAGAAGATTTTTCAAATATCAAAACATCTGATTTTCCCCATAATTTTGTGATCACTTCTGAAGAATTGCGTCACCTACTTGCAAGCACACGTTTTGCAATGTCAACGGAAGAGGCCCGGTATTACCTGAACGGTATTTACCTGCATGTTAAAAAAGTTGAAAGTGAAACATTTTTGCGCACTGTTGCAACAGATGGACACAGGTTGGCCATGTCTGAAATTCCTGAACCAGATGGGGCAGATGGCATGCCAGATGTTATTATTCCCCGTAAGACAATTGCTGAGGCAACAAAATTACTTGAAAATAGGGAAGGTAACGTTAAGGTTTCCTTATCCCACACACAAATTGCGTTTAATTTGGGGCATGTTCAAATTACATCTCGGTTAATTGACGGGGCTTTTCCTGATTATGAAAAAGTAATTCCGTATGATAACCAAAGTGTATTAACAATCAGTCGCAAAAGTTTTGCCGAAGCCGTGGATCGTATTGCCACCATTTCATCAGACAAAACCAGGTCAATCAAAATTACAATTGAATCGAACAAGGTTCAGGTTTCCGTTTCCAACAGTGATCAAGGAAGTGGGGCCGAAGAAATTGAAGCAACCTATGGCGGTAAGCGTATGAATATTGGTTTCAATGCCAGATATGTTTTGGATATCTGCCAACAAGTTGAAAGCGATACTTTGAAATTCTTATTGGCAGATGAAACAGCCCCAGCCATTATTCGTGGTTTAGAAGATGAAGGTAGTTTGTATGTTTTGATGCCAATGCGCGTCTAGGTGTTTTGGGATGCAACAAATCCAACCGTGTTGGCTTAGAAATCTTAAGCTTCAAAATTTTAGAAATTTTTCATCTATTAATTTATCTGTTCCAAAAGATCCAATTATTATCGCAGGTCCCAACGGAATTGGAAAAACCAATATTCTAGAAGCCATTTCATTGTTCTGTCCTGGAAAAGGATTGCGTCAATCGAAATTGGCCCAAATGAAAAAGTCTGATGTTACAAATGTGGGCTGGTTTGTTAATGCTGATTTTGCCCATCAAGACCAGGATATTAATATCGGTACGGGCTTGGATTTATCAACACCATCAGAACGCCGGATTGTAAAAATAAATGGGGCGAAATCATCACAAACAGCATTGAATGATTGGATTAAAATTTTGTGGCAAACCCCACAGATGGATCGTTTGTTTATTGATGGCATGACGGTACGGCGTAAGTTTTTTGATAAATTGCTGGTGAATTTTTCCCCCGAACATTCAAAACATCTTTACCGATATGATTATGCCTTGCGTGAAAGATCAAAACTTTTACGCGAAGGGGTGCGTGACCCCAAATGGTTATCTGTTTTGGAACAAAAAATGGCACAAGAATCAATTGCCATAACTGCCAATCGTCTTGATTATTTGTCGCAACTTCAAGGTTTCTTGGAACAAGAAATTGAAGGTTTCCCTAAAATCGCAGTGGATTTGCAGGGGGAAGTAGAATTATTGGTGCAGGAAAGTTCAGCGACAGAGGCTGAAGAACGCCTTCAAGAAAGGTTTTTTGAAAGTCGTAATAGGGATGCCATCGTTGGGGGGTCTAAAATTGGGGCACACCAATCAGAATTTCTTGTTTTGAACCTTGATTGTGACCAGCAAGCTGAGGTATGCTCTACGGGTGAGCAAAAAGCCTTGTTGTTAACATTAATTATGGCAAATGCGCGATTGCTTGCAACAGTTCATGAGGTGACGCCCATTTTGCTTTTGGATGAAGTTGTGGCCCACTTAGATGAAAATAGACGACACGTCTTATTCAAAGAAATTTTAAATCTTGGGATTCAATCTTGGTTGACAGGAACAGATGCCCAAGTGTTTGAGCCATTAAGAAATAATGGCTATTTCGTAAATATTAAAGAAAGTTAGTAGGATCCTATGTCAGAACAAAACAACAACACATACGGCGCAGATTCGATCAAAGTATTAAAAGGCCTGGATGCGGTTCGTAAACGCCCGGGAATGTACATTGGGGATACAGACGATGGATCAGGTTTGCACCACATGGTATATGAGGTTGTGGATAATGCCATTGACGAAGCACTGGCTGGACATTGTGATACGGCCTATGTGTGTTTGAACGAAGATGGATCTGTTACAGTGCGCGATAATGGACGTGGAATTCCTGTTTCCATTCACACTGAAGAAGGCATTTCAGCGGCCGAAGTCATCATGACGCAATTGCATGCCGGGGGGAAATTTGACCAGAATTCTTATAAAGTTTCTGGGGGACTTCACGGTGTGGGTGTTTCTGTTGTGAATGCATTGTCAGAACGTTTGGATTTACGTGTTTGGCGTGATGGAAAAGAACACTTTGTTCGATTTAAACATGGTGTTGTCGAAGCGCCTTTAAAAGAAGTGGGGCCTGCAAACGGCATGCAAGGAACAGAAGTTACCTTCTTGCCATCAAAAGAAACTTTTACAGCCACTGAATTTGATTTTGCCACATTGGAACATCGTTTGCGGGAACTGGCTTTTTTGAATTCAGGCGTGCGTATTTCCTTGGTTGATAAAAGGGGCGAAGAAACAAAAACAACGGATCTGTTTTATGAAGGTGGGGTTCAAGCCTTTGTTGAATATTTAAACCGCAACAAAAATGTTTTGCACAGACCACCTTTATTTGTCACAGGCGAAAAAAATGGTATTTCAGTTGAACTTGCCTTGCAATGGACAGACAGTTATCACGAATCAACCTTGTGTTTTACCAACAACATTCCGCAAAGGGATGGGGGAGCCCACCTTGCTGGATTTCGTGGGGCCTTAACCCGGGTTGTGAACAGCTATGCCCAATCTAGTGGATTGCTCAAAAAAGAAAAAGTCAGCCTTACCGGGGAAGATTCCCGTGAAGGGGTGACGTGCGTCTTGTCCGTTAAGGTGCCAGATCCAAAGTTTTCATCCCAAACAAAAGATAAACTTGTTTCATCCGAAGTTCGCCCTGTCGTTGAAAATGTTTTGAACGAAAAATTATCCCAATGGTTGGAAGAAAATCCAGTTGAAGCCAAAGCCGTCATTCATAAAGTTTTAGAAGCCGCAACAGCCCGTGAAGCTGCGCGCAAAGCACGTGATTTAACACGTCGTAAAAGTGTTTTGGAAATTTCATCTTTGCCAGGTAAGTTGGCAGATTGCCAAGAACGGGACCCAGCCTTAAGTGAATTGTTTATTGTTGAGGGGAACAGTGCCGGCGGAAATGCAAAGCAAGGACGTGACCGTAAAAACCAAGCGATTCTTCCTCTGCGTGGTAAGATATTGAATGTTGAAAGGGCCCGTTTCGATAAAATGTTGGGGTCTGAACAAGTTGGGACCCTGATCATGGCATTGGGGACAGGGATTGGAAAAGAAGACTTTAATATTGAAAAATTACGCTATCATAAAATTGTTATCATGACAGACGCCGATGTTGATGGCAGTCATATCCGCACACTTTTGTTGACCTTTTTCCATCGCCAAATGGCAGAAATTATTGAACGTGGCTATCTTTATATTGCACAACCACCGTTGTATAAAGTTAAACGTGGGCAATCTGAAGTTTACCTAAAAAATGACGAAGCATTGGAAAATTTCTTAACATCAGAAGGCATTGGACAAGCCGTTTTGACAACGGCCGTAGGGCATCAAATAACCCATCAAGATTTAATGGATCGTTTGAATTCAGCCAGACTTGTGCGTCAGCACATTGATGCGTTAACAAAAAAATTAAATGCCCCTGTTATTTTAGAGCAAGCCTTGATTGCAGGATTGCTGGATGCAGATAAATTGCAAGACAGTAAGTATACAGCGGAACAAGCGGCAATGCTTGCAGATCGATTGAATTTGGTTTTGAAGACTTCAGAAATTGAAAAGTGGTCAGCCACAACCAATGATGAAGGGGCCATTGTTCTTACCCAATTGGTGGAAGGGGTGCCAGAAAAAGTTAAATTAAACCCTGTTTTGTCCTATACATCTGAGGCACGTCAATTGATAAAATTCATGGACGCCTTATCCTTTTACAAAAAAGGGTCTTGTTCCTTGGCCATTAAAGATAAAACGTATGTTATTCACGGGCCTTGTGAATTGGCACGCCGTATTATGGATGAAGGTCGCCGTGGTATTTCCATCCAACGTTATAAAGGATTGGGGGAAATGAATGCCGATCAGTTATGGGAAACAACCTTAGATCCATCAGAACGTACATTATTACAAGTTAGATCTTCGCATTTGGATGACGTAGAAGATATCTTTTCAACCTTGATGGGGGATGTTGTTGAACCCCGCCGTCAGTTTATCCAGGATAATGCATTAAACGTTAAAAACTTAGATGCCTAAGAAAAGAAAAGCCCAGAAAAAACGTCAGCCCTTTTTTATTTTTCGATTAATTAAATGGGGGTTTTATCTGGGTCTTTTTGGATTGTTTTGTCTTGCAGGAATTATTTTGTGGTATGCGCAAGATGTTCCACCTTTGTCGGATATGAAGCTTAGTACCCGTCGACCCAGTATCGTTTTTCTGACACGAAATCATAAAGAAATTGCGGCAAAGGGGGATGTGTTTGGTGAACCTGTCGATGCTAAGCATGTGCCCAAAACCCTTATCAATGCATTGATTGCGACAGAAGATCGGAATTTTTACCAACATATTGGAATTGACTTTTTGGGTTTAACACGGGCCATGTTGGTAAATATCAAGGCAGGGCGCATTGTACAGGGAGGCAGTACGCTTACCCAGCAACTGGCAAAAAATTTATTTTTATCCCATGACCGATCTTATGAACGAAAAATCAAAGAATTGGTTTTGGCTTTTCGCCTAGAAAAAGAATTTACCAAAAACGAAATCATCAGTATGTATTTGAACCGCGTCTATTTGGGCGGCGGTGTTTTTGGTGTGGATGCCGCAGCACAATTATATTTTGGTAAATTGGTCAGCCATTTATCTGTTTCTGAAAGCGCCATTATTGCAGGGCTTTTAAAGGCCCCAAGCCGATATGCGCGCAACCACGATTTGCTGCGAAAGCGGGGACAAATTGTTTTAAAGAATATGCTTTTGGAAAACTTTATTACAAAAAAACAATATGATAATGCCGTCGATGAAATACAAAAAATGAAATTGGGGCGCACCCAGCGTGGAAGTCATTATCGTTATTTTACAGATTGGGTTATGACGGAACTTCAAGACTTGGTGAATATTGGGCAAGATTTAATTGTTGTTACTTCGTTAGATGATAATTTGCAAAAAAGGGCCCATAAAAAAATTAACGAAGCACTGGATGAATATGGTAAAGACAGATGGATTGAACAGGGGGCGTTTGTGGCCATGTCCTATGACGGCGCCATCCGGGCGATGATTGGGGGCAAGAATTATGTGAAATCCCAATACAACTTGGCCTATCAAGCTCGACGACAGGGCGGGTCTGCCTTTAAATCAGTTATTTTCCTGGCAGCCTTGGAAAAAGGTATCCCCATTACACAACTGTTGGATGATGCGACGTATGTCAATAAAGATTGGACAGTAAATAACTTTGGCTGGCAGGCCCGGGGCCAAATAACTTTGGAAGATGCTTTAGTATACTCCATTAATACTGCCGCCGTCCGATTGGCTGAACTAACGGGTATTCAAAATGTTTTGAACATGGCGCGTCAACTTGGTTTTCAAGGAAATATCCCGCGTAATTTAAGTATTGCGTTGGGGACATCGGGGTGCACATTGTTGGAAATGACCAATGCCTTTGCCATGATTGCCAATGAAGGTATTGGAATACAACCTTATGCTATTTTAGAAATTCGTGATGACGAAGGGAATACATTGTACAAGCGCCAGGGGATTTCACCCCACCAAGTGATTGACCATCAAGCTGCGTCAACAATGCGATCTTTGTTGGTCAAAGCCGTTCAGCAAGGGACAGGCAAAAATGCGCGTCTTAAAGATAAAATTGTTGGGGGGAAAACAGGCACCAGTCAAAAGTTCAGAGACGCTTGGTTTGTTGGCTTTACAGATAATATTATTGCAGGTACTTGGTTTGGGAATATGGATGAGCGCCCTATGAATCGTGTGGTTGGGGGGAATCTGCCAGCCATTGTTTGGCGACAGATTTTTACCCCTTAAAAGTTTTGTAAGCCTATTTGTTGACTATAAAGTCTTATTGGAGGCTGCTTTATATTGTTCTAATTCATGGGCAAGTTCTTCTCTAACTCTTCTAGCATCTCCTCCTTCAAACCAAGGTTTTCCATACCCCCCATCCATTTCAATTCTTAATCCTGCATGAGCAAACCTATTTTCCTTTAATCTCAAGGAAGGCATCAGGTCTCCTTTCATTTCGACACGTCTAAATCTTTCTCTGGGAAATATGCGATCAAAGGCGGTGGCTGCAGTACGATCAAAGACGGCAGGGGACCCATAAGTTATTATAGAAACATTATCCCTTAATTCTTCAGGTAATATAAGATAGGCATATAAGGCGGTAAGTTGGGCAACCCCCCCACCTAATCCGTGACCTGCAAACAATAATTGTGTTTCTCCAGACGCTTCAGAAACAGCGGCATCAACCATGCCCCTTACATTGGAAAAGCGTTTGGTAAATCCTCTATAGCACTGAGCTGAAGGACAATTTTCACGACACCATTCCCCAATCGGTGTTTCAGAAAACATGTCATCCATTCGTGTTACTGCCATAATAGAAGTTTCCATATCAGCCATAAAAGCTAAGGCATCAGTAAAAGCAAACACAGTTATCGGAGCTTGGACGGCTTGGATCGCATACGATCTACCTTCCTTTTCGTTATCCTCATTCCCCCAACAGAGATCAACATCCTCTGCGGGAAAGGCCCACCCTTTCTCAGCTAATTTACTTTTATCACGCTTGCTTCCTCTATCAGTAAGTCCTAATTCAAGAATATTCGGAACTTGTTTAAGGGTGGCTGGGGGAATGCCGTCTCCAAAACCGGCGTCTGCGGCATGGGAAAAATTTCCCACTAAATATAATATTCCAATTAAAAACAAAGATTTTAAATTTAATATATTCATAATATCCTCCTTTAGTTGTTGTTGAGTAAACCTAAGGCTACGCCGCCTATTTTATAAAAGAAGTTTAAAAATAAAAATTAATAAAGGGACATTTTCAAGCTATTTTAAACTTTCTCTGTAGAAAATTTATCGTACGGTTGGTTATAAAATTAAATTAAAGGAGAATATTATGAATATATTTAATAAAATTATGTTTTTAACAATTATAAGCGTTTCTTTTATGGCATCAAGTAATTCTTATGCGGCGGCAGCGGCAGCTTTAGGGTCTGATGAGAGAGGTTTTTTCAGTAAAAGAATGATTGCATCTTTAGTTGAGGTTGTAGAAGACTCATACAAGGGTGTTGATAAGTCTTCTTCTAGAATAAAGGTTAATTTACCCTGGGTTGATACAGGAGGAAAAAGTTCAAAAAAAGGAAAATTGGTTATTACAAAAGGAAGTGGCTACACAGTTTTTGCCTTTGGGGGAGAAAGTGAAGTAGAAACAGATGATATAGAAGATGGAAGTGCCATGTTAAATTTTGGTAGCCTAGAATATTTTACAGAAGATATAGCAAGTGATGAAATTACAGAATGGGCAACTGAAGAGTGTGTTTTAGGACAGTGTGCTTCGGGATATGCAGATATACTTGTTGAAATGCAAGATGAAATAAATAAGCATATTTTTAAAAGTGGTAAATTTATTTTTGCCGGCCATGGTATGGGAGGTGCAGTTGCCGAGCTAGCAGCTTTACATGCTGCTATTAAAAGAAAAAGTAGTTTAGGCCATATGGGTGTTATTACTTTTGGGGCACCCCCTGTCTTTAACTCGGAAGCTGCAGAAGCTTTTAATGTTATGTTTCCTGGAAGCCGTTTTAAGCGTTTTGAAATGAGAGAAGATACAGTTCCAGACTGGAAAGCTGATTCAGATTTGGTTCAAGTCGGATATCCTACAGTCGCTGGAAAGGGTTACAAATCAAGTCGCTTAGCACATGCTATGGAAAGTTATGCCTATGAAATAGTAGGGTAAAATACAAAGTATAAAAAAGGCGTTACAAGTTTTGTAACGCCGTAGTTTTTTTAAAACATAGATTCTTGTTTTTTATTATCATAAATTTCTTTATCAGATAAACCGTCACAACTTGGGAGTATCATATCATTTTTCCCAAAAATTCTACTGCCACACATATCACATAATAACAATTGCCGCCTTCCTTTGGTAGACGAGTCTAAACAGGTTTCAGAGCGGGTTGTAAGACAGTATTTAATAACATCAGAATTATCCATATCCATAGGCAAATTCAAATAATTTCTACATTTTTCAACCTTTAGTATTTCAGTGTCTGAGGGCGTATTACAATTTGTTTGACAAAATCTTCCCATACAACCAAGTTGTTCTTTAGTAAAATTCTGGGCGGCCTTTCTAAAGCTTTTATTAAGAATTTTTACTTTTTGCCCAACCTTTTTATAGTGAGAATCCTGTGAAACAGGAAATTTGGGAATCGGGACAAAAAGATGTTTGGGATCTTTTGTTTTGGATTCAAGGCTATCCAAGTCATTTAAAGTTTTACCTTTAGGCTGGTATCTGATTAAGTTATTATAATATACATATTGCGCATTTTTGAATTCATTTAATATTTTTGCATCAACTGGCATTTTTTCTTTTTCTGCACGTACAAACAATTTTTCAAAATCACGAAGTTTAGTATATTGACCGTAAAGTTTGATATATTGTTTGTAATCATCATACCACTTTGCATAATCAACAAATCTTTCAACAACAGTATAGTCAAAAGTTCCATTGTCTTTTTTCTTAAAAGCAACATCATCTGAGGCTAAGTACTTTGCCAAATCTGCATTGGTTTCTTTTGCACACATATAAACTGCTTCAAGGCTTTGGCAAGTACCTTCAGATTCACAAGGGTCTGCATGGCTTGTTGAGAAGTTTCCCAATATCAGGGCAGTAAAAACTGCTAGGTTTATTTTTTTGAACATATTTTTGCCTCCTATTATAAATTATTATTTTATGATGGTATTGTTACAAGTACTTTGTCAAGAAAAACACAAGATCAATTTTGAGGTGATAAACAATGAAACAACCAGAACATCACAGCGCAAGTGCCGCGCATTACAATGATGCTGCTAAAGATTATGATGCTTTTAATGACGATAAAACAGAGCGTCTTTTGTTCGTGGTACAAAAATAGGGGCCAAAATAATGGAAAGAAATTAAATTTTAATCTTTGATTTCTAAAATAAAAAGAGTATTGTTAAAGTGTAAAAAATGGAGATATTACAATGATTAAACTATATAACATAGCAACAAAATATGCATTTATTGTGGCACTTTTGGCAGGGTCCGATTGCTTCCCGTAACCACCTTTAATCTAGAGGTTTAAATGGATATATTGGTTTGATACTTTTTTTCTTAAAAGCTTTATCTCTGCACCAATATATTCAATTAACTATTTTTCTACATAGGTCTGTATCTAAAAATTCTTTATCAATACAGATATAGACATCAACTTCATCTCCCTTGAAATCAGGGAAGACGTTTTCAACTTTGAAGTTTGCTAATTTAACTGTTTCTTCTGCCCCGGCCATAATACCACATCCAGATTGACATAAATCATCAATAAGGCTTGTGCTTAATATGTTATAATATCTCAACTTTTCATCTTCTGACAGCTGAGAACGAATAAAATTAGATCCGAAAAAATACTTTGGCTGATCTAAGTGCTTCCTCATTAATAATATATGATTTTTTAGGTCTTCAATATTTTCAGGAAACCCATTTTTTTTGATGTATTCAGGACTTGCCCATAGTTTCTGTTTAAAAGAATGGTAAGGAAGAAATTTTTTATTTGAGGTATTCTCAATTTGAAATGTTAAACCAATTTCATTAATCTCTAAATTCTTTGGATCAACTTTATCTAATTGTCGAAAATTAATTTGATAATCAGGGTTTTCTTCCAAAACGTCTTTTATGTAGGGGCCTAGGTAATAATGTAAAATTGTATGGTTTGATGTAACGGTTACAGATTTTTGGCTTCTAGATTTTTTAGCAATCGTTTGTTCGGCAAATTGAATCACGTAGCGCATAGGATGGATGATTTCCTCTGCACTTTGGGTTGGGACGTATTTACCCGTTTTGGGGAGTTTTCGAAAAAGTTTATCGGTTTCAAGCTTTTTTTCCAGCCGGTTAATCCCAATGCTGACCAAAGATGGGGTGATTTCCAAAGCTTTTGCAACTTCGTTTGTGCTACCCAATTTATACATGGCGCAAAAAAGCCGTGCTTCAAAAATACTGAAATTTAATTTGTTAATATCCATGCAAAAAACCTTATAACACATACTATTGCAAAGCGTAAAATTAAACAATATGTAAATTTTTTGAAAAAGTGGTTAAATTTTTGAAAAAATAATTGACATTTCCCATGGGTATAACTAGATTATGTTTATAACAATAAGTTCTGTGGATTGAACCACGGTAGAATGGAAGCTTAGCAGATTTTTACAGAGATGAGACTTGCGGTGTCTGTGATAAGTCTTCCTGAATAGGCTAAATAAAAAAACAGCCCTTATAGGGCTGCTTCGTTATTTAGTAGTTTGGGACTTTTTTTGTGTCTTTATCTTTATCCCTGAAGAAAAAGCCTCCCTTCAAAAAGGGTCCCGCCTTGTAAGTTAGGAGAGGTATTATATGTACAGGATACCTCTCTGCTTACTATTTAATTATATTACCTATATAAAGGGCTGCAATCAATAATAATAATAAAAAGCCCGTATGTACATGATTTGTCCATTATGTGTAAACGAAATAATGACTGCGGAGGTTGAATTGACAAAAAAACTAGTAAAAAATCTAAGTTTAAAATCAAAAGTTGCAAAAATAATAATTCTTTTGGATGAAGTAAAAGAAATAACAAACTCACAAGAATCTTCTAGCCTTGAAGTTCAAACATCTGTCGCATTTATATCAAAGTCTTTGATTGATTTGAATTATAAAATATTTGATCAAGAAATGGATCAAATTCTGGATTCTTGATGCGATTGCTTTTTTTTGTCTTTGTGAATGCAGTGGGGGCAAGAAACATCAACGATATAGTCAGAACTTTCTAAATCTTTTTGTGTTAGAGGGTGACGACAGCGGTAACACAATTCATTTTCTGTTTCTTTTAGGGACGGGCTTACAGCAACACGGTGGTCAAACACAAAGCAGTCACCATCCCAATGTTTGCCGTCTGTTTCTTCAAGGTATTTTAAAATCCCGCCATCAATTTGATAAACATCCTTAAATCCCTTTTTCATCATATAAGGCGCAGCTTTCTCACAACGTACGCCCCCTGTACAAAAGGTGACAATTGTTTTGTCTTTAAGGCTTTCATCTAAATCATTAACAACTTTTTTAAAGTCTTTAAATGAATCCATATGGGGGGTTAATGCATCTTTGAACGTTCCAAGTTTTACTTCGTAATCGTTTCGGGTATCTAGAAATACAACTTCTTTTCCCGCGTCTAACCACTGTTCAAGTTCTTTTGGTTGAACAAAGGGCGCAGGATTATTAACCGGGTCTAAGTCATCTTCACCAAATGCGATGATTTCCTTTTTCAAACGGACAAGCATGCGATTAAAAGGTTGATGGTCAGAATAACTGTATTTAAATGTCATATCTGAAAACCGATCATCACTTTTCAAAAATTTTGTAAACCCCTCAATATTTTCCCGAGCACCTGCCAGAACCACATTAATTCCTTCTTTGCTTACTAAAATAGTACCTTTTAATTGCAAAGAAATGCATTTGTTGCGCAAGCGCGGGCGCAATGCAATGGGGTTTGTAATGCTTGTAAATTTATAACTGGAAATATTGGTGACTTTTGACATAATGGCTTTAATTAAAGTTAACGTTGTTTTACACTATAATCATCATATAAGGTCGAACATAACAAATTGTCAATAGGCAGAAAAATGAAAAAATATATACTTTTTACACTTTTAGTGTGTATCACAGGGTGTGATGCGCAAAAACACACACAGACAAATGAGGTGGCAGAGCCCGTTTTTTACGAAAAAAAATGGAGCAATCTTTCAGAAGATGAACAGGTTCTTGGCCCGGTGGCTGATCCCAATGATTTGGATACAGTAAGCATTCAAGAAAAAAGGTCCCGTCAAGCATTTGATGAAGATCATATGACAAGAGATGGACACGCCCACCGCGCCGGTATGTTCCAGGACAAAGAATATTAAGATGACTGAAGATATTAAAATTGCCCAAAATGTTATTGATACTGAAATTAAGGGTCTTCAAAGTTTAAAGAAAGCTTTTGACAAGACCTTTGTGGATGTTATTGACGCAGTTTTAAAATGTTCTGGGCGTGTGATTGTGACAGGTATGGGTAAAAGCGGCCATATTTCCAATAAAATTGCAGCCACATTATCATCGACGGGAACGCCAGCGATGTTTATTCACCCGGCTGAAGCCAGTCATGGTGACTTGGGGATGATTGCAGAAAAGGATATTGTATTGGCTTTGTCTAATTCGGGTGAAACCCGTGAACTATCAGATATTGTGGCGTTTACAAGACGATTTAATATACCTTTGATTTCGGTAACACAAAATAAAAACAGTACTTTAAGTAAGTCTGCTGACTTTAGTATTGTTCTGGAAAAAGAAGAAGAGGCCTGCCCAAATGGTTTGGCCCCCACAACATCTTCGACTATGATGTTGGCGTTTGGGGATGCGTTGGCCGTAACTTTACTTAAGAAAAAAGGGTTTTCAAAAAGTGATTTCAAGATTTTTCATCCAGGTGGAAAACTGGGTGCGAAATTAATGTACATAAAAGACCTAATGCATGCGGGTGATCAGGTTCCTGTTGTTCAATCAAAAACGTTAATGTCAGAGGCCTTACTGGAAATGACAAAAAAAAGGTTTGGATGTGTTGGTGTTGTCAATTCAGAAAATAAACTTTTAGGGATCATAACAGATGGCGATTTAAGAAGATCAATGTCATCAGATTTATTAAATAAAAAAGTTGATGATATTATGTCAAAAACCCCTAAAACAATTGATAAAGATAGTTTGGTTGAAACGGCAGTCAGTATGATGTCGGGGACAATAACGACGTTGTTTGTTATTGATAAATCCGAAAAAGTTATGGGGATTTTAAGTATTCATGATTGTTTGTTAGTCGGGGCTGTTTAAGATATGAAAAAAGATTTTCAAACACTTGTCAGTAAAGCAAAAAAATCAAGAAAAGGCCGTAAAAAACTTCGGTATTTTCTTTTAATTGGGGCTGCGGCTGTTTTGATATTAATTCCAACTATTTTCAAAGCAGTTGAACTTTATGAAGATGCCTTTATGGTAAAAAGTAAAATAAAAGTCGATAAAATTGATTTTGAAAAAAAGTCGGTGATCAAGCCTAAATATTATGGCGTGGATGATAAAAACCAGCCCTATTTGATAAAAGCAAATACGGCAACCCAGCAAAAAGAAAACCTTGTTCGTTTGGAAACGGTGAATGGCGAAATAACTTTGAATGATAAGTCCAAGGTTAAAGTTAGATCAAATGAAGGGTATGTCCATACAGAAAATGAAAAAAAGACAGATTTATATGGCGCTGTTTATGTTCATAGTGATAAAGGATATGAAGCATGGACAGAAGTTGCCCATATAGACTTTGGAAAAAATACAATCTTTGGGCCACAAAAAGTTAAAGCAAAAAGTGATCGAGGGACTGCTACGGGACAAAGATTTGTGTTAAACTATGATACGAAAATAATAACTTTATACGGTAAGCCGCATCTTATCATTACACCGAATTGAGAATGAAAATGAAGAAACTGTTTGTAGCCCTTTTAATTATCAGCGCGATGCCGGCATTGGCACAGCCAAAAGATTCTAAGAACAAAGAACCAATCCATATTTTTTCTGATGAAAAAATGATATTTGACCAAAATAAATTAAAAATATCTGCATATGAAAATGCGGTTCTGACGCAAGGTGAAGATTCTTTGAAGGCAGATGAAATTCATGGATATTTCAAAGAAGCCAAGGCAAAAAAACCAGATGGGGAAAAGTATGAACTTGAAAGAATTGAAGCCATCGGTAATGTTAAAATGATTTCCCCAGACAAAGTGGCCACTGGGGAATATGGAAATTATTATTTAGACAAAGACATCACCATTCTGGAGCGAAATGTTGTTGTTTCAGATGGTGAAAACGAAGTAAAAGGGGCTTACGGTGTTATGGATCGTAATAAAGGAACAACCCAGATTTACAGTTCAAAGCCAGGGCAAAAACAAGTTAAAAAACAACGTGTAAAAGCTTTATTATCAAAAGGTAAAGATGTCAGTAAATAATTCAACAAACCATAAAATTTCACTGGAAACCAACAACATTGGTAAATCGTTTAAAAAGCGTCCTGTTGTACGTGGGGTGTCTGTAAGAATTGAACAAGGCGAAGTCGTTGGTTTGCTGGGCCCCAATGGGGCTGGGAAAACCACATGTTTTTATATTATGTGCGGCCTTATTAAGCCAGATTATGGATCAATTTCATACGGAGGTCATGATATTTCTTCTTTAAGTATGTACAGGCGGGCACGTCTGGGGGTTGGATACTTACCACAAGAAGCATCAATATTCAGAGGGTTAAATGTTGAAGAAAATATCAAGGTTGCCCTAGAAGCAATAGAGCTGTCGCTTGGAAAACGCGAAGCAAGACTGGAAGAACTTTTGGCAGAATTTTCCATAAGCCATTTGCGACATACTTCTGCCTTGTCTTTATCAGGGGGGGAACGCCGGCGTGTTGAAATTGCCAGGGCCTTGGCAACAAACCCGCAGTTTATTCTTTTAGATGAGCCTTTGGCAGGAATTGACCCAATTGCTGTGAATGATATTCGTAATTTGATTCGTCACTTAAAAGACCGTAACATTGGTGTGTTGATTACAGATCATAATGTCAGGGAAACTTTAAGCATTGTTGACCGTGCCTATATTTTGAATGATGGTAAAATTTTGACTGAAGGAACGGCACAACAGATTATAAACAACAAAGATGTACGTCGCGTTTATCTTGGCGAATCGTTTAAAGTGTAAACATAAATTAAGGAGGATATAATGAATTTAGAAATTTCAGGAAAGCATGTTGATTTGGGCGATGCCCTTAAATTGCATATAAATGAAAAACTTGGAAATGCAGTCAGTAAATATTTTGGTGATGTTGTTGATGCCCAAGTTATTGTCAGCAAAAACAAACATGAATTTTGTATCAATATTGATGTTCATGTTGGGCGCAATATTTTTGTTCGTGCAGAAGAAATGGCTGACGATGCCCATGTTGCAACAGACAAAGCTGTGCATATTATTGAGAAAAATTTACGTCGGTATAAGAAAAAATTAAAAGCCCACCACAGCAAACATGATGAATCAATCGAACATTTTGCAGACCAATATGTGTTGGGGGGATCATCTTGGGCAGAAGAAGAGATTACTGAAGAGGCAGAGCCCACAATTGTATCTGAATCAGTTTCCAATATCCCGACGTTATCAGTAAGTAATGCTGTCATGCGTATGGATCTTGAAGGGACCCCTGTGTATCTTTTTAGAAACGAAAAAAGTGGCGATATTAATGCTGTTTATACACGTAAAGATAGTAATATTGGCTGGGTAAACCCTAAGCCTAAAACTTCTTAGGTGCGATACTGTTTTTGAAGGAAAATATATGTTAAATTTGCGTGAAAGGGGTGTTTGGTGTCGAAAACGAAACTACAGCTTATAGCAAATTCATATGCTTCGGCCTTATTGGAACTGGCTTGTGAGAAAAAGTCTGCTGAAGCTTTGTATGAAGCATTCAAAAAACAACTGACTTTTTTGGAAAATGTTTATGTGAAAAAAGTTTTGGATAATCCCCTTTTGTCAAAAAAAGACCAAGAAAATTTGGTGAAATTATTTGACTTAAAAGGGGGATCGAAAGACTTAATGATTGGGTTAATTAGAACCTTATCGTCTTATTCAAAACTGGCCCTTTTACCTTTGGTTGCAAAAACATACTGTGATTTGTACAGAGAACAAATTGGAGAATGTGAAATAACATTAATCAGTGCACAAGCTTTTAGTCCTGCCCAAGAAAAAAGTTTAGTAAAAAAACTTGAACCGCACTTTAATAAAAAAATATTCTTTAACAAAAAAATTCAAGAAAGTTTGCTTGCAGGATTCGTTTTAGAATTTGCAGGTAAACGCATTGATTTATCGTTAAAAGGAAACTTAAAACAATTTTCAAATCACGGAAGTATCAGATGAAAACAGACATAAAGCCAACTGAAGTTATTTCAATTTTAAAAGAACATATTGAAGGTTTTGATCATAAAACAAAACTGGATGAAACGGGAAAAGTTATATCCGTTGGGGATGGTATTGCCCATGTTTATGGTTTGGATAAAGTTAAATCAGGTGAAATGATCAAGTTCCAAAGCGGTACCACGGGGATGGCTTTGAATTTGGACGAAGATTCAGTCGGTGTTGTTATTTTTGGAAATACACGATCTGTTAAGGCAGGGGACACCGTTTCTTTAACAGGAAAAGTAATTCAATGCCCGGTTGGTAAGGGCTTGCTTGGCCGTGTTATTGATGCTTTGGGAAATCCAATTGATGGCAAAGGCCCCCTTAAAAATGTTGAATATAAACCAGTCGAAGACATGGCGCCTGGCATTATTGCACGTAAATCTGTCAGTGAACCCATGTCAACAGGCATTAAAGCAATTGATGCATTGATTCCAATTGGGCGTGGTCAACGTGAATTAATTATTGGGGATCGCCAAACAGGAAAAACAGCCATTGCCATTGATACAATTTTGAATCAAAAATCTGTGAATGATAAAGGCGGCGATAAAGATAAGTTATTTTGTATTTATGTTGCCATCGGACAAAAAAGATCAACAGTTGCCCAAATTGTCAAAACTTTGGAAGAAGCAGGGGCCATGGAATATTCCATTGTTGTTGCTGCCACAGCATCTGACCCAGCACCCTTACAATTCTTGGCACCTTATACGGGATGTGCAATGGGGGAATATTTTCGTGATAATGGCATGCATGCCCTTATTACGTATGATGATCTTTCAAAACAAGCAGTTGCTTACCGACAAATGTCTTTATTATTACGACGCCCCCCTGGACGCGAAGCTTACCCAGGCGATGTTTTTTATCTGCATTCCCGTTTGTTGGAACGTGCAGCAAAATTAAATGATGATCATGGCGGTGGTTCTTTGACTGCATTGCCGATTGTTGAAACCCAAGCTGGGGATGTTTCTGCATATATTCCCACAAACGTTATTTCCATTACAGATGGGCAAATCTTCTTAGAAACAGATTTGTTTTATAAAGGAATTCGCCCTGCTGTAAATGTGGGGCTTTCTGTCAGTCGTGTGGGATCTGCAGCCCAAACAAAAGCCATGAAGCAAGTGGCAGGAACCATTAAATTGGAATTGGCCCAATATCGTGAAATGGCGGCCTTTGCGCAATTTGGCTCAGATCTTGATGAATCAACCCAAAAACTTTTAGCCCGCGGGGAAAGATTAACAGAACTATTAAAGCAACAACAGTACTCCCCTTTAAGAACAGAAGAGCAGGTTGTGTCTATCTATGCTGGGGTAAAAGGATATCTGGATGATTTCAATGTTGATGAAATTCGAAATTTTGAAACAGCCTTAATCCATGATTTGAATAAGAATCAGGCAAGTCTTATGAAAGAAATTGCCAAGGAAAAGCAGTTAACTGAGGCCCTAGAGGATAAAGTTAAAAAATTCATAGAAGCTTTTAAAAAGCAGTATAAATCAGATTAATAATGGCAAATTTAAAAGACCTTAGAAAAAGAATACAGGTCGTGAAGTCGACAAAAAAAATAACATCAGCCATGAAACTGGTGGCGACTTCTTATGTCAAAAAAGCAGAAAATCGTTATCATAATAGTTTGAAATATAAAGAAGGATTTCAGAAAACAATTAATACTTTGTTAAATAATATTGCCCATATAGATCTTGAAAAAAAGAATGATTTAATCACGGGGCGCAGTGGGAAAAAACACTTAATTATTTTACTTTCTTCGGATCGTGGGCTTTGTGGTGGGTTCAATGGAAATATTGGACGGTATGCATCAAAAAGAATTGAAAATCTGAAAAAAGATGGAAAAGAAATCCAGATTATGGGTATTGGTAAAAAGGCCATGGGTGCCATAAAACCTGACCATAAACCTTTAATTGTAAAGACGCTTTCTATGCCAACAGATCGTCATTACCACTATATATCTTTAGTGACTGAAAAAATCATTAAAGGCTTTTTAAAAAAAGAATTTGATACGTGTGAAATTATCTATAATGAATTTAAATCAATTTTGGCTTGTCTACCAAATCACATTAATTTCTTGCCTTTGCAATCAACAAAGAATGAAGAAGAACAAGAATATCCTTTGTATGATTTAGAACCCCAAGATGATATGACCATTGATCGTATGGCTCGAAAATATCTGGCTGCGCAGCTTTATGCCGCAGTTATGGACAGCCAGATCAGTGAGCAAAGTTCCCGAATGATGGCCATGGATAATGCATCACGCAATGCAGGGGAATTAATTGAAAAATTGGAACTGAAGTATAACAGAACCCGTCAATCAATTATTACCAGTGAATTAATTGAAATCATTTCAGGTGCCGAAGCTTTATAAGGAAAAGAAAATGACAGTAGAAAAAAAATCAAAACAAGCCCAAAAAAATATAGGCCACGTTTCAAAAATTGTGGGCCCCGTTGTGGATGTTTATTTTCCAGGGGATATGCCGGATATTTTAAATGCGCTTGAATTGGATAATAATGGCAACAAAATTATTTTAGAAGTGGCAGCCCATCTGGGGGAAAACCAAGTGCGGACCATATCAATGGGGGCAACGGATGGGTTGCAACGTGGTATATCTGTAATTGATACAGGAAGGCCTATTACAGTTCCCGTTGGGGAAGAAGTTTTAGGACGCATCATGAATGTAATAGGGGAACCTGTTGATGAACGCGGTCCCATTAAATCGAAAAAAACATTACCCATTCATCGTTCAGCACCGACTTTTGAACAGCAGTCCACAGAAACAGAGATTTTGGTAACAGGTATTAAGGTTATCGACTTGCTGGCACCCTATTCAAGGGGTGGTAAAGTTGGATTGTTTGGTGGTGCTGGTGTTGGTAAAACCGTTTTGATTATGGAACTTATTAATAACGTGGCAAAAGCCCATGGAGGATATTCTGTCTTTGCAGGTGTTGGGGAACGAACGCGTGAAGGAAATGATCTGTACCATGAAATGATTGAATCTGGTGTTATTGATTTAAAAGGAAAAAATTCCAAAGCTGCTTTGGTTTATGGTCAGATGAACGAACTGCCGGGTGCCCGTGCCCGCGTGGCATTGACAGGGTTAACTTTGGCTGAATATTTCAGGGATGAAAAAGGGCAAGATGTTTTATTCTTTGTGGATAATATTTTCCGCTTTACCCAAGCAGGTTCTGAAATATCTGCATTGCTTGGGCGCATTCCATCGGCCGTTGGATATCAACCAACTTTAAGTACTGAAATGGGTGACTTGCAAGAACGTATTACATCAACAAATAAAGGATCCATTACAAGTGTGCAGGCTGTATATGTTCCGGCTGATGATTTAACTGACCCAGCACCAGCGGCATCATTCGCCCATTTGGATGCCACCACAGTTCTTAGTCGCCAGATTGCAGAATTGGGTATTTATCCAGCAGTTGATCCCTTGGATTCAACGTCCAGAATTTTGGACCCACGCATTGTGGGGGAAATACATTATAAGGTGGCACGTGATGTACAAGAAATTTTGCAAACTTATAAATCTTTGCAAGATATTATTGCCATTTTGGGTATGGATGAATTGTCTGAAGAAGATAAATTAATAGTTTCCCGCGCGCGCAAGGTACAACGATTCTTTTCCCAACCTTTCCACGTGGCTGAGGTATTTACAGGACGCCCCGGTGCTTTTGTTACTTTGCAAGATACAGTTGATGGATTTAAAGGTATTTTGGAAGGGAAATATGATGACCTTCCTGAAGCCGCGTTTTATATGGCAAGCAACATCGAAGAAGTCAAAAAAAATGCTGAAAAGTTAAAGGGATAAAACTTATGAAGATTGCGTTGCAAATTTCATCACCTGCTTTGACAATTGATTATTCAGATTTATCAATGATTGTTTTGCCTGGGCGTGATGGCATTGTGGGTGTTCTTCCCAAACATGCTTTATGCTTAGTGGATTTACAACCCGGAGTTGTTAAACTTTATAAGGGTGAAGATATTGCCAAGCGATATCTGGTTCGTAATGGTGTTGCAAATATTAAACCAGAAAAGTGTATCATTACTGTAGAAGAATTTCACGAGTTAGATGAATTTGACCCCAAAGTTTTAGAAGAAAATATCAAGCGATATCATAATGATTTGGGGGGTATGGATATCGAAGTTGAAGAACGTATTATTGAGGCAAAAATAAAGGCCACAGAAAAGATGTTAGAAGTTGCACGCCAGCATTTTAAGAAATAAAGTAAATTATGACGTATGATCAAAACAACATTTTTGCAAAAATCTTGCGGGAAGAAATCCCGTGCAAGAAAGTATATGAAGATGACTTTTCCCTGGCATTTTATGACATAGAACCCAAAGCAAAAATACATGTCCTTGTTATTCCAAAAGGCCCGTTTATGGACTGTGAAGATTTTATTGATCAGGCAGATGTGGCTTTGAAAATGGGCTTTCATACGGCCATTTCAAAAATTATTAAACAACTGAACCTTGCCAAAGGATTTCGTCTTATTTCAAATTCTGGTGTGCATGGTGGGCAGGAAGTTTCCCATTACCATGTTCATATTTTGGCAGGTGAAGAACTGGGACCAATGGTGGTGAAATGAAGAAAATATTTTTAATAATTTTTACATTTATAATCTTTTCTTTTGATGCAAAGGCAGTCATTGAAAAAGAAGATATCGGGGGCATTAACCCAGAAACCAGTGGGGTAAATGGTCAAGGTCAAATAGCCATTCCCATGGATTTGTGGAAGGGCCTTTCACATCAACAAGTTGTGTATTTAATTAAGACACTGCCAACCCATTTTCAAAACCCATTTTGGGCTTATTTGCAAATTGCCTTATTGACATCCCCAATGAAAATTCCGGAAGAGGGGGCTGACAGTAAAGACAATATTTTAAACCTTAGGTTTGAAAAATTAATGGAAATGGAAGCCTTTGAAGCCGCCTATAATTTAGGTAAAAAACATCCTGAACAATTAAATGAAGATGCCTGGGCATGGTGTCGATTGATTCGTTTTATGATTCATAATAATTATGAAAAGGCTTTTAAAATTGCGCAGGAAAATGCCATAAAAGATCTGCATAATAAATGGCAGTATGCTGTGATTGTTTTGCAAATTTTAATGGGCAAAGAAAATGAATCAAAATTTAGTTTGGCTTTGCTTGAAAAAGAAAATGAAAAACAAGACAAACCTTTTATCCAATCGACTAAGAAAATTTCTGAAAATAAAACAGTTGGTATCGGGACGGGTGTTGAAAAACCCCTTATAATGAAACTTCTTTTATCAAAAAGAAGTGTGCCTGAAAATGTTCAAGTTGAATCACTATCCCCTGGCATGGTTGAATTAATGATTAATGATCCTGGTTTTGAAGATTTTTCAGACCGCATGCAATTATCAATACTTGAATATTATGTGGAACAGGACCAATCAAAAAAAGAATTATTAAGGGAAAAATATCTTAAACTTGCCCCTGAAGATCGCCTGGAAGAATTTGCTGAGAAAATTAAAAGCAAAGAAATAGGGGATGAAAATGATCCACTATCAAGGGCCATTTTATATAAATTATTTAAAGAATCAGAAAGTGAAGGTTTACAAAAAGGGGCATTTTATGCCTATTACCTTAATGCTTATAAAAACAAAATTCTGTCTGTTGCAGCGGCATGTTTTGGCCCTGAATATAATCTTCCTGCAGCGAATTATGATAAAGAATATGCCTATGCATTTCTTTTGCACAATGTAATGTTAGAAAAACCCAGTTATGTTCAAGCATGGATGGAAGGTTTGGATGAAAACGAAATCACTGATTTGGCACTGTTGATTTTGACAAGTTTTGATGGTGATAAGCTATCAGATAAAACGACTGAAATTTTAAATCAACACATTCATCAGTTAAAATATGATCCGGCCCACACATTCTTGTACGGCCATAAATTAAATTCTTTACCAAACCATGACGTGCATGCCCTGAAATTGCAAGACAGTCGTTTAATTGATGTTATTACCGGGCAATATGGATTTGGTAAATCCCTTTGTATTATTTTAAAAGCAGCCAGTTCGATTGCAGAAACAGATGTTTGGCAAACAGGCATATTTGTTCGTGCCTTGAACGCCATTGGTCTATCTGACCAGTCCAGGCAGTTATTGATTTTTAATGCATACCTTGCAGTAAAAGGTGATTAGGTGTGACAAATTCTGTTGCAAAACTTGAACTTTTTTTTGAAATGTTAGTTGTGGAAAGAGGGGTTGCAAAGAATACTTTGGAATCCTATCGAAGGGACTTACTTGCGCTTTCACAGTATTTAAAATCAGATAATTTAATTAACGCAACCACAGACGATTTAAAGGCCTATTTATCTTCTTTACATGCAGATGGTTTGTCGGCACGTTCTGTTGCGCGTCATATTTCATCCATTAAACAATTCTATCGATTTTTGGTTTTAGAAGGTATTATATCACAAGATCCCACAACCAAAATTTCCACACCACGTCAGGCAAAAAACTTACCAAAAATATTAACTGAGATAGATATTGGGGCATTGTTATCAACGGCTGCAGAAAATGATTCGCCTGAAGGATGCCGTCTTACAGCATTGCTTGAAACACTTTATGCGACTGGATTGCGTGTATCAGAACTAATGACTTTGACACACGAAGCTTTTTCTTATGAAACCGATACACTTATTGTCAAAGGCAAGGGGTCGAAGGAACGCATTGTCCCGCTTGGCCAACATGCACGAAATGCTTTGAAAAAATATATTGGGGTCCGCCCCCATTTCTTGGCGGCACAAAAATCCAGTAAATGGTTATTTCCATCAAGCAGTGCCGAAGGCCATTTAACACGTCAGCGGTTTGGTCAGTTATTGAAACAGTTGGCAATTGATGCTGGGTTGGACCCCAGTAAAATATCACCCCATGTTGTGCGCCATGCTTTTGCAACACACCTATTAAGCCATGGGGCAGATTTAATTTCTGTTCAGAAAATGTTGGGGCATTCTGATATTTCAACCACCCAAATTTATACCCATGTATTGCAGGATAAGTTGCAGGACCTGGTTATGAATCACCATCCCCTTGGAAAAAAATAGTTAACACTGGCACAGTATTATTGCGCTTTTAACCTACGGGTTATAGGTATCGTTACTGATGCCTTATGATGTGCTTAATTATTTCTGCCAGGGGTTTCATCGTAATGCCACTTCCAGTTTTTCCAGGATGGTGATGGTAAAACTGGCATGGACAATGAAGTGAAAGATGCGTACTTTCCAGCCATTGTATAATCCTGCCCAGCCATGTTGGCGATATAATTCACGCATTGTTTTAAACAGCTTTTTTTTGCCAGATGTTGTGTTTTTCTGATGGTGTGTCTTAACACAATCAAAGGGCATGATGCAAAGTGTGTTTATAATTCCCACAAGAATACTGATGATAAATAAAATCCAAAAATCAAGTGGCCCATCCGCCTTGAAATATTTACGGGCGCTGCCTCTGAAAAAATCGTCAGCCACCAAAAATGTAATCCACGATACCATTTGCTTGGCATATACAGGCCGAAGTCCTGCCATTAACTGGCCTCCCAAACCTTTTTGATTCTTTGTTAGAAAATAAAGCAAGCCCCCTTTATTTTTCAGGTGTGTCATTAACCAAACTTTGATGCGTTCAAGGGGGGTGATAATAAAGCATTCAAAATTGGCAATGATAATGGCAGATACCAATTTATTCATTTCTGACCGCTTAAAAATTTCCAAAGATTCAAGCCCCAAAGGAATAAACAACATCATGGGCCAGCGATAGATTTGCTTAATAACCACACGAACTGTGTTGGGAATATATCCGCGATAAAACCCCAGTATCCCTTTATTATGATAGATATTTTTTGTAACGCCTAAGGCACTGTGATTCCCCGGCAAAGCTTGCATATTTGTTTTTAGGCAGTCTAAAGGATGTTCAAAGGGAAGGGCGACAACCCCACGAATCGCACCATACGTACTGACTTTTGCATAATTTTCCCACGTGAATTTGTTGGAGGCATGTCCTTGGAAAGGGATGCCCAAAAGCAATATAAATAGTAGAAGTATTTGATACATTCTCATGCAGGAAAGATATCACTTGCCTGGAAAAGAATCAATCTATCGGACTGTCGCAAGACGGGCTTTTTGGACGATTTTCGCGAAAAATCTTATTTGTGATACTCGTGTACATCAAGCACACTGCGCGTCACCAATTTCACTTTTCCTAAAACTCGCCTCAAAAATATTATCGTGCAACAAGCCCTCTATGGCTGCAGAATGCTTGCCAATGCTTGATTTAATTGACTGTTGTTCTCTTTAAAAAATTCTTTATGACTTGTTTTTGATATTTCATGGGCTTTTACCAGCGTGGCTTTGCCCAAATCTGTTAAGATAGGATACCTGGATTTATTGTTCCCTTTTCGGTAAATGCGTTCAACCATCCCTTTGGATTCAAGTTTTCGTAGGGCTTGGGATGTAACATTTATATCTGTACGGCAGTATTTTGATAGGTCTTGTTGCCGGACATAACATTTATTTTGCGAAAAACGATCAAGGCCAGCCATTAAAATGAATTGAACTTGGCTTATGTTAAGCGGGCTTAAGCCTTTTTCAATCTTTCGATTCCAGCAATTGGCCACACGCCAAAGAATATATCCTGTATTTTTTTCCATGTAACTTTCAATATAATATGCACACATATTATTATGTCAGTATTTACCATAATGTCAAAGATGTTTATAACTTTAAAGATTTTTTAAAAGGGTATTTGCGTCTGAAGGTTTTTTTAGATGCACCATTTTCTTTTTGAATTTGGGGCAGGATAACATCGGGGTATAACGTTTTTTGCGTTTATAATATGTTTTTAAAATCCACAGAAAAATCGAATCTTTTGTAAAAAACTGCATATAAAAAGTTTCTTGATTCCCGCCACAAGATTTCTCTTTCAGAAAGATACGTCGCATGGTTCGGACAAAAACACGATAAAATATAAGATAAAAGGGATAATCCAGCCAAATAATGTGTGTGGCTTTATTCATAAGGTGATCCCTTAATTCCCCAGATTCATTACCGCATACAACCCAGTCGTTACTGGCTGTTTTTTGCGTTATGATAGTGTACAGTTCTTGGTCAGGTCGCTTTATCCAGTTTTCTTTAAACCGATAAAAATCCAATTCAATGTGGGGAATGTTTTGTTGCTGGCTGATGTTTTTGGCAAGGGTGCTTTTACCCGTTCCTGAAGTGCCTATTATGTAATAACGCATACCTAAAGTTATATAACAAAACTTTTAATAAAGTCCAGGGATCGACATATCATCATCAATTTCATCTTCAGTTTCCTTTGCAGATTGGGCATTATCAATAAACTGGTCTAAGATCTGATCTAAGTCAGTTTCATTTGATTTTTGATTGTGATTCTTTTTTAAGTTTTGGATGAATTCGCCAATCTGTTCAAAGGTTAAGCGATTCATATCGTAAAGTTTATATAAAAAGTCTGAAACAAATTCAGCATTATACTTGGATTTTTTTAGATATTTGGAAAGATCTTTTAATTGTTGGGTATATAAGGCGAAGGCTTGCTTTTTTTCAGCAAAATAGGCACCCCTTTTTCTGAAGGTGTGTGTATAGTTTTTTAACTTACCAATTATATCCATCCAGTTTTTTACATTGGCATGTAAAATTTTTGCCCTGGAAACCCCATTCATTGTCATACGAACATAATATTTACCAGTAATGTCAATAATGGTTTGCATTTCATCTGTGCTGATGACCATACTGGTCGCCCCTTGATCAACTGCAAATCGCAATTTTTCCTTGGCCATGGATCCCATAGTCGGCCAAATAAGATGGTTATTAACGGTGCTATTTTCAGAATATTTCTGCTTTAAGGCATGGGCAAAATTTGAAAGGGTAATGCAAGTTAGAAAAACAATTAAAAGCCTCATATGATCCTCTTTTTTAATAGTTTCCCACCATTCAGAAGGGAAGTAAAGCGAAATAGACAGTAGTTAAATCAAAATTTTACTTAAGAAATAGTCTAAATAGGGGGCCTTGTTTCGGAATTAAATGGGACAAGGCCCAATTCCAATAATTGTCCTTTTTCACCTGATATTTCATCGGATTGATAGAAGTCTATGAAATCTTTAAGGCCTTCCACTTTATTCAATCGGTCTTGACGAACATAGATATATAAGGGTCTTGATAAGGGGTATTTCAAAGATGAAATATTGTCAAAGCTTGGGGGAGTTCCTTCAATTGAAATCGCATCAATTTTTTCTTTAAACTGTTTAAGAAAACTGTATCCCATGACGCCAAGCATTCCTGGATTATCATATATTTTTTGAATGAATAAATCATGTGAATCGCCAAGGTCATATTTTGTGGCAATCGTCACATGATCCCCGTCATTACGATATGTACGACATAATTCTTTATACGGTTTTCCACTGGTGTCTATTAATTTTTTCATACAACTGTTGGCTTCACAGCCTTTATTCATTGCCAGTTTCATAAAGGATCCATAGGTGCCGTTTTGAACTTGTGGCAATAAAATTTGTATTTTTATATTGGGTAATTTTGGGTTAATATCCCTCCATTTTTTATAAGGATTTTTAATCAGTTTGCCATGCTTGTTTGGTATCATTTTCGAGGTGGCCAAAAAAAGTTCTTCAAGACTGATATTGGTGAATTTCGTGCCTTTCTTAAGGGCCAAGATAATCCCATCATATCCAATAGGCACTTCTATAATTGCCCCAACTTTATTGTTTTTACACATCTGAATTTCGTTATCTTTAATTTTTCTTGAAGCACCCGTAAAGTCAGGGGAAAATTCATTTTGGCTTGTGCCGCAAAACTGGTCTATGCCTTGGCCTGTTCCTGTACTGGTAACAAAGGGTTCCAAAGTTTTATACTTTTTTGCAAACGATTCAGATACCCTTACTGAAAATGGATAGACTGTTGTTGATCCAACAGACCTAATCTGCAGCCTTTTTGCTGATGCTTCAAAGGAAGTAAAAAAGGTTAGAAATAAAAGTATTAATTTATATTTTATATTTACCATTTCGCCTACTGCTTTCGTAATATAACCCTGATGCTATTGCAAAAGATTTATATACTTCGGGGACTTTTAAATCGTCATACATTGAATATTTTGCATTTAAGCTAACTAAAAAGTGCCGCGTTTCTGATTGCTTGGTTTTTACAGAACTTTCTTGGATAATTTCAAGAACCAATTTTGCGGTTGATTGCCCTTCGGTATAAGAAGAAGTTGAAATTGAAATGGGCACACCATCCTTAGAGTTTGTTTCATAAAGACCAACAACAGGGATTTCCGAATTTTCGATGGTCCAGGCTATGACATCTTTATGATATAAGACTTTTTGACTGTCTGAAGATGCTTTTATATTTCTGTAATTCGATACTAAAATAAAATCAACTTCTTTCATTTTGTTTAATTTACGGATCGCCTTTTTCCATTCATCAAAATCTTTAACCATAAGGGAATCTGTAATAACATGGGGATCCCAAGAATGTTCTATAATAAAATTATCGTCTGCTGACATTAATGTTGTTTGATCCCCAATAGAAGCAAGCTTTAAACGTTTCTTAGGGCTTAGGTCCAACAAAACATTCTTAACTTCTTTTAGGGGAAATTGCTCCCGCACGCCGGTGATATTTTTGGCTGTTTCATAACCATATAACTCCGGTCTTTTTATCTTTGCATAAACAACTTTAATTTCTGGATGATTAATATATTTTTTTGTCACATATTCTTGGGCTTCTTCCCCGACGGCAACGATAACTTGTGGTTTGAAATCTTCAATAATACCAACAGCAGATACACCAGAACCCACTTTGTTGCGTTCTTTTTGACGATTTAAAGTATTCATATAGTACGTTAATGTGGATGGATTTTTGTCATGTTTTAAGGCCTCATCAAAACCCCGGCTGAAGGCCCTGACAGAAGATAAAGTTGAAGAGTAGCTGTGAATAACCATAACCCTTGGACGATTTAAATTATAAGATAAAATAAACCAAAAAATGACTAAAATCAAAATACCTTTTACTATGAAAAATCTTTTTTTAAACATACTAAAGACTCAATAACCCTATATATTTCCAATAAGGCATGCTTAAATAAACAGCCAATAACTTCAAAAGATTAAGGGCTGCATTTAATATCAGCACAGACTTTTCTTTAAAGGGATGATGCTTCATTAAATCATATCTAAAATTTCCATATTCAGGCGACTGGAAAGGAAAATAGAAAGATTCCCCAAAAATCAAAACAACAAAGGCCATTAACCAAGGTGAAATTCCAATTGATTGCGAGATGGGTATAAGTATCGACCCAAAAATAAATATCGTTGGACCTTTGGGCATTACAAGGCGGGTTAATGTTATTAGTACAAAAATAATGGCAATAGTTTTGTTGAAATTCTCTAACATGAAACTACCGACAAAAATAAGTTTTTCAGAAACAACATCAAGAAGGCCAAGGTGATTTGCTGTTGATAATAACCCTGTGATTCCAGCAAGGTAAACAAGTTCGGGCCAGTTTATGTCAGTATTAAAGCCATCGCGACGGATAAAACTGAAAGTTAATAAGGTTGATAAGACAAGTAAGGCAATTGTTTCAGGGTTAATGCGGTGATATCTTGTGGTGGCCATCCCAACAAAACAAATAAAGGTTCCAAGGCCGGCCGCCCATTCATAAGAAGTGGGAGATCCAAGAGTTTCAATTTGTCGGGTGATCAAATTTCTGGAAAGCTTAATTTTTGTAAATCCGCGCATTAATAAAGCCATTAAAATGGCATGCAATGTCATCAGTATCAAGGCTGTAACGATCGAAGCTTTTAACCATCCCATCCATTGAAATTGGGTTTGATATTGCCCCCAAAATAACCCAAGCAAAACATAGTTTCGTACCGAACTACTTAAAAATGTGGGGCCCAGCAAAGTAACACTTTGCAGGGCGTTTGCAACAACAACAGTCCACATTTTGTCTTTGTGGTGCAGGCGCAAGGTTGCATACGCATCTTTAATGAAAGAAACTGAAAGATTTAACCTGTTGGCTGTATCTGGAACCGTTGGTGTAAGCGCTGCCCCAAGCGTAAACATGGACATATTCACAAGAATATTATTTTTTGGGACCTTGTTTAATAAATTTAACAAAATTCTATATAGTAATCCTGAAGACATAATAATGGCGGCAATTCCAAATATCCCCAAGGCCATGATAAATGTTCGCGACGAAAACCCAGATAAAATAACTTTTGGATCGGTTAGGCCAATGCCTAAACTTATAAGCAAGGCAAAAATGGAAGGGATGAATTCTGGAACAAGTCGAAAGGCCCAAGTAATCAGGGTTCCAGACAAGATGCATAAAAATAACTTTTGTTTTACCTGAAATTCAAAGTACAAATCAAGAAAATGAAATAATAAAATTGGGGTTATAATAGCAGAGATCCAACCCAATAAATAAATTGCTTCGTTGAAGGTGCGGACAGTCTTCTGTTTTCTTATTCCTTTTTCAGGTCTTTGCTGAAATTTACGTGTAAATTCTCTGGAAAAATTAAGAATTAATTCATTTAACATTTTGCGGTCATATTTAACCAAACGAATAAGATCAAATTTATGAATTTTTGCAATCATTGCATTTTTTGACTTTACAGAAGCCGTCCCAACATATGATTTTTGGTCTAAAACGCATTCTTCCCCAAAAAGCATACCTTCTTTGATAGGGATTATTTGATTTTTGATGCTTAAGTCAACAGACCCTTCAATAAGGAAATATAAAAAATCTGCATTCTGTGTGGCTTTCGTAATGACGGTATTTTTTTTAACTTCTTCAATAGAAAATAAAGCAATCAGCCTTGCTTGCGATCCTTGGGGCAGAACGGAAAAAGGCCCTAGATCATTTTGGACAATTCTTTTTATTTTTGTTAAGCATTTATTTTCAAGAGACATTATCTAGCTTTAAGGTTTATTTTTTAGACCTAAGCTTTTCTCTATTAGATTCAGAAGTTTCACCAGAACCAAGAGGAATTTCAAATTCCCCTGTTTCGCCTGAAAATAAGCCTGGGCCATCAAATTTATCAGATGGTAACACTTCTTGACCCTCGTAGTCATCACAACTTACGAGGGTCAAGATAGCAATTGCGCATAAAACTTTTTTCATTTTATGCCCTTTAGAATTTTAAACGTGCACCAAGCAACAAGACATGGATGTCTTTATAATTTTTATCGCTTGATTTTTGAACGTCAAATTGGTGACCACGCCACGTTAAGTACATTTCAGTGGCTGCACTATCAAATTTTTGCAAAATACTGGCCCCAAATAATTTTGCAGTTCCTTTTGTATCAGTTTCAGTTGCCAAGTTACGCGTTTGACCATAGTCAACGGATAACATTGTCTTACCACAATCAACCATAGAAACTTGTTGTCCAAGTTTTACAAAATAGTTTTCTGCATTTGAACCATTTGGCCTGTCTTTATAGTCCCTGGTTCCCCCGGCAAACGTGATGTTTGTTCCAAACGGAGCAAGAACTGAAGCACTTCCCCCATACTGTCTGTAGTTGTTATCAATTCTATTTACATTTCTATCTTTTCTTACGGCTGAAAGGGCTGCACGCACAGTATATCCCTTGAACCCAGCACCATAAAATAGACCAGCATCATGCGTATTCTGGTTTGCTTTTGAAGATCCTTCAGAGCTGTGCCCTACACGAAGTTGCAAACCGTAGAATTTTGGTGTGTCATAACGAATTCTTTGCTTACGACTATCCCCATCAAAGTGGTTATAAACATCACCCATTCTTGGGCTTGTTGATGTATCAATAGTTGTTTCACCTTTATTAACAAAATAGAAGTTTGTTAAATCAGGTGCTGTTGCAATGTATGTTCCAGATAAGTCTTGCTCTGTAGAATCATCTGTTGCAGTCGGCCCTTTACCAACATAAACTGTACCAAAGCTTTTATGACTTAAAAGAAATTCAGCCCTTCTTACGTCAAAATCACTGGATCCGTCAGTTGTACGGATTGTTGTTGAAGAAGAGTTATTTGGTCTGTACCCAAATTCGAAAATACTTTTTGCTGTCCAATAATTATTAATAGGTGCCTCAGCAATGAAATGTCCACGTGTTGTGCTGTTGTTGTTTGTAACGTGATAAACACCTGTTTTGGCCCCATCGTCAGCCATACCGACAGCTGCGTTTACATGCCCACCAACAGTTAGTTTTACTTTGTCATTTCTGGAATGAACCGCATTTTTACGATCAGATTGTTTATGCATTCTGTCGGATGCAGAAGATCCTGATTTGCTTTCTAAAGCATTCAAGCGTGCATTTAATTCTGCGATTTGTTGACGCAATGCCTTAACTTCACCATTACCCGCCATAGATGTGCTTGCTGTTAAAAGTGCTGTCGCTGCAGCAAATCCTATTAAAGTTTTTTTCATAGATACCCCCCCTGAAGGTCAATAATTTACTATTTATAAAATCAATACTATATTAATTTAAAAATCCATGCAATACCTTAAAATTTTTTCCAATACTCAATATAACTGTTAAAATTTTCTTGTATTAAAAATTGAAAATGGTAAATATTTAGTATGAAAAAGTTTCAAGTAACTGCTTTGACGGGGGCTATTGTCGATATTTTGTCTCATGTCGACCAATCTTTCTTGAAAAAATACCAAATTCCAAAAGTACAACACAGATTAATTGATAAGCAGGAATCAGAATATTTATATTCAATTATTCCCCAAACCATCCAGCAATCTGGGGGATCATTATCCAACACCCTTTCTTCATTATCTTCTTTGGGTATAAACAGTTGCTGTATGGCAAAAGTTTTTGATGATGGGTTTGGAAAAACTTTCTTACATGACATGAGCGCCGTAAATATTAATTTTCCAGTTAGTATTGGAAATAATAATGTGACAGGGCACAGTATTATTTTGATTAATCCAGATGCAGAAAGAATTATGAATACCCATTTAGGTGGCGTGCACGACTTGGGTCCCCAAGATCTTTGTGAAAAAAGTTTAGGATCAACAGAGTATTTTTGCGGAGAGGCCTATTCTTGGCCAAATATAGATGCAAGAAACACTTTAATGCATGCCGTTAAGATTGCAAAACAAGCAGGCAGTAAAATTGTATTTTGTTTGTCAGCGGAAGGGTGTCTTGAAGGGCATCAAGCGGAAATCATTAACTATATTAAACAAAATGTGGATATTCTGATCGGAAATATATTGGAATATAAGGCCCTTTTAAAGATTAATGAAGATTCTGTTGCCCAGCATGCAAAAGATTTAGCACCTATAACTGTTGTTACAAAAGGGAAAAAAGGGTCTGTTGTTTTTCAGGGTGCTGATGCCTATGATATTAATCCTGTAAAGCCAGCAAAAATTGTTGACACAACGGGGGCAGGGGATGCCTATACGGCTGGATTTTTATATGGATTAATAACAAAAAGACCACTTTATGAAGCAGGGCGATATGCAAGTTTATTTGCGTCGGGATCCATTACGCAAACAGGCGCAAGGCCATGTATAAAATCATTAAAGTCTTCAATTAATAAAAGCATTTAACTTTTTTGTAAATCCTGTAACCTATTGTTATAAATAGGGGTTAAGGTATGAAAAAAATAATTTTTCTGTGGGGCTTATTACTTATGTCAAATTTATGTAATGCAAAACTTGAACAAATTGTCCTGGGTGGCGGCTGTTTTTGGTGTCTGGAATCAGACTTTGATAAATTGCCAGGTGTTACAGAAACAGTATCGGGTTATGACGGCGGCACATCAGCTGATCCTAGTTATGAAAAAGTTTCTAAAGGCGGAAGCAGTTATGTTGAAGTTGTCCGTGTGACTTTTGATACAAATAAAATATCCCTAGATGAAATTTTAGATTACTTTTGGAAGCATGTTGATCCAACAGATCCAAATGGTCAGTTTTGTGATAAAGGCGCCCAGTACAGAACCGCAATTTTTTATAAAGATGCTGACCAAAAAAACGTTGTAGAAAAATCAAAGAAAAAAGTATCTGATTTATTTAAGGATGCAGGGCTTCAAGTTTACACAGATGTTTTACCGTCTACAAATTTCACAGCGACTGAAGGGTACCACCAAGATTATTATAATAAAAACCCCTTAAGGTATAAATATTACCGTTGGAATTGCGGACGTGACAAGAAGGTTGAAGAGTTAAGAAAAAAGGTGTGGGATGACCAAAATTAAAGTCTTTATTTTATGTTTACTTATGGGAAATGCAATGGCAAATAATCAGTATCAAAATTTTGATAAGGTTGCGCGGCTTAAGGAATTAACGCCGATGCAATACAACGTAACCCAGGAAGATGCCACAGAAAAGCCCTTTGATAATGCATATTGGGATAATTATGAACCAGGGATCTATGTGGATATTGTGTCAGGCGAACCTTTATTCAGTTCCAAGGATCAATTTAAATCAGGAACCGGTTGGCCCAGTTTTACCAAGCCCCTTGACCCTGAATATATTGTTGAAAAACTGGATTTTAAATTGATATGGCCCAGGACAGAGGTTCGATCAAAATATGCAGATTCCCACATTGGGCATGTTTTTAAGGATGGGCCAAAGCCAACAGGGCTAAGGTATTGCATGAATTCAGCGGCAATACGATTTATCCCCAAAGCCGAAATGCAACAGCAAGGGTATGGCCCCTATTTACATATTTTTGATGATTTAGAGACAAAAAAATGAATGAAAGTAATATAGATCAGATTAATGCAACCTATACAAAGGCATATTGTCATCAGCTAGAGTTGGCTTATGGCAACAATATGATGTCAGATGGGGGGACTGAATCAATCGATCAGATGTTTAAAGATGTTGATATTGACCATAAAAAAGTTTTGGATTTTGGTTCAGGCTTAGGGGGTGTTGCTTTTTATCTTGCTTCAAAGCATCAAGCCCAGGTTGTTGGTGTGGAAATTAATCCAGAAATGATTGACGTTGCCTTTAGTAAACGCCCTGATAATATTAAAGACCTTGTTGATTTTCAACTTATTACAGGGGATCAAAAATTACCTTTTCCTGATCAGTCCTTTGATGTTGTCTACAGCAGGGGTGTTATTGTTCATCTGCCTGATACTCAGCGAGAGAAAACATTTCAAGAGTTCCATAGAATTTTAAAGAAAGGTGGGAGGCTTATTATTTTTGATTGGCTGAGCCCTAAAAAAGGCCAGTGGAGTCAAGAAATGCAGGATTTAAGTGAAACAGAAGCCCTTCCTTTGTATGCCCATACCCCCCAATCCTATATTAAAGATCTTGAAAGGCATTGTTTTAGTGATGTTAAATATTCAGACCTTTCAGAAAACCATATAAAATATAATCAAGATGTTGTCGATAGGCTTTCTTCTGAAGGTATCAAAAATATCTTTATAAAAGCATATGGAGAAACAACATATACAGAGCATTTAAATGGCTATAAGGATATAAGGGATTGCAACAAAACAGGTAAAGGAATCAGTGCACACTTCTTGTCTGTAAAGTAGAATAAGTTGCGTCTAATAGTCCTCTAGAGGCACCGTAATATAAGGAATATTAAACTATCTTTAGTGTCAAATTAGGCAGATTGCCTAATGAATTGCCAAATACGATAAAACCCTGTCCAAAAGACAAGGGTTGTAAATACCAAGGCCAATGGTGTGAAAAATTCTGGGAACAGAACCATGGCAATAAAAAAGATAAAGGCTTCGGCACGTTCCATAAGCCCCGGGCTGTAATGAAAACTTTTTTCAGTATTATTATCGCTGAAAATTCCCACGACCAAGAAAGATGTCACACAAAATAAAATCGCCCCCAGCATGATAAGGCTCAAGAAACCTCTGTCATAAGGGGCAACAAGAAATAACCCCAAAACAATTGCAAATTCCACCAAACGATCGCAGGTGATATCCAAAACACACCCAACGGAACTGGTTGTTTGGGTTAGGCGTGCAAGGGTGCCATCAACTGTATCTAAATACCCTGAAAATAAAATAAGAAGAATGGCCATCATGTTTTGGCCTGTATAAAGCAAAGGAATGGTGGTCAACCCTGCAAGCGCACCCAAAAGTGTGATCGTTGTAGGGGTAATTGATTTATGTGTGCACAAAACCCGTGCCACCGGATCTACCAAAACTTTTTGGTAGGGGTGTCGAATATAGTTTTCAAGCATTTAAGCCTCCAGATAACGATGGACCCAGGACGCAAGGACCTGGCCTACATATTCTCCATCCTTAGGATTATCCAAAAGCAAATGATCTGCATTGTCAAGGGAGACGAAACTTTTTGGGTGCCTTGCGGCGTCAAAGATCATTTTGGCATTTTCAATTCCAACTGTTGTATCGGTGGGCGAATGAAAGATGATCAAGGGAACTTTAAGATTTTTGATATGATTATCCATATTATGGGAATCAATATCATCAATAAACTGTTTTTTTATGGTGAATTTGCGGCCAGATAAATTGACCTCAGCCTGACCTTCTTTGTTGATAAGACAAATTTGGTCTTGAAAATGGTGACTTACATGAAGTGGATCATGTGGGGCTGCAATTGTGGCAACAGCCTTAAGGCCGGGAATTTTGCCAGCAGCAGCAAGAACAGCCGCACCCCCCAGGCTGTGTCCCAGCAAAACATCTGGCGCCATATAATCTTTTTTCATGAACTCAGCCGCAGCAACAAGATCTTCAATATTTGTAGAAAAATTGGTGTCTGAAAAATCGCCTTCACTTTCACCAAGACCAGTAAAGTCAAATCGAAAGACACCAAACTGTTCTTGAACCAAGGCTTTTGAAATATAATTGACTGAATTTAAGTTTTTAGAACAAGTAAAACAGTGGGCAAACAGAACCAATCCGTGGGGTTTGCCAGTTTTGGGAAGGTCAAGTTGGGCAGCAATCATATGCCCATCTCGGCCTTTAAATTTTATTTTCTTTGATATTACATCCATGATTGTAAGTATACACAATAATAAATATTCAATAAATACTTATATTTACTTAACTAAGCAAGGTGTCCATTTCTTCGTCGTATATTTCAACACCATGTTTTGCTTTTAAGGCTTCCATGTATTGTGCAAAAATATCTTGGTTTAAGACTTCCATCAAAGTATTTTTCATATCTTTATAGCCACGCAAGTTTGATTCAACTTCAACAGGTTGGGTGTCAATGGTTTCTATGACATAAACACTGGTGTCCATGTCAACAATATCCTTGCTTCCTTTTCTTTGTGAAAAGGCTTTTTCAACAATTCTTGGATTTAATTTCGTTTTGGTAATTGTTTGCATGTTTACCCAAGGGTAAGATTTGCTTCTTACAAAAGAATTCTTACGTACAATAGTATCAATTGATGCATTGCTTTTTGATTCTTTTAACTGTTTTGCAATGTCTTTTGCCTTTTGAAGGGCTTTTAGTTTGGTAATATCATCCTTAATTGTTTGTTTGATATCTGAAAGTTCTGGAATGTGGTTTTCTTTTATTTCATCTACACGCATGATGAAAAGCATATTTTGGTTTACTTCAATTACAGGGCCATCTTCACCAGTGGATTGGTCAAAGGCGGCTTTTACCATTTCTGCAGAAACCTGTGGGGCTTTTGCATGTTCGTGTTTTGAGAAAAATCCAGAATGCACAATCTGTAATTCATGATTGCGGGAAATTTCTTCTAATGTTGATCCGCCGCTAACTTCGTCTTCGATTTGCTGCGTAAGATTGGCAATGTCTTCACTAAGTTTTTGTTGTTTTAAGTCATCAATAACTTGGGCTTTAACTTCGCGTAAAGGCTGTGTTCTGCTGGGCTTTATCTTATTAATGCGAATAACTTGAAAGCCATCCTCTGTTTTAACAGGGCCAACCACAGTTGGTTTATCAACATTAAAAGTGGCATCAGCAACTGAATCCTGTAAGTCATCTTGCGTAATGTTAGTCATGGGGGTTTCTGTATCTTTATGCTTTTTATACCGTTTTTTCTTGATATCTTGCAACAAAGCTTCGGCTGATTTTTTATCATGGGCCGTCCAAATTGTTATGTCTCTTTTTTCAAGAACGGCATAATCTCCAATTTTTTCTTCGTAAGCTTGTTGAATTTCATCTTTGTTGAATTTATATTTTTTGGAAATTTTATTGGCGTTAATAATAAGGATCGTTCCACGTCTTTTTTCAGGAACACGGTATGTTTCTTTGTTTTCATTGTAGTGTTTTTCCAGATCACTATCACTTACTGTCATTGACTTGAAATCTTTTTGTTTGGCAATTTGTATAGCATCGATTTCGTAAACTTTTAAGTAACGTTGCTCACTCATCATTCTAAACATTTCAATGCTTAAAGTTGCAGGGATGTTGCTAAGGGCTGTGACAGAAGACAACAATTGCATATTGATCAATGATTTTTGTTTATCATGCACAAGTTGTTCTTCGCTGATACCAGATCTTTTTAGAAGGTCTTCATATTTATCCCGGTCAAATTTTCCATTTTTGTCTAAGAAAACGGGGTCTGATTTGATCAAGGCTTTGATGCTGCTTAAATCAGTGGTTAATTTTAGGTCTTTTGATTCGATATCTAATAAGGTTTTACTGATAATTTCATTTAATAAAACTTTATGAATTCCAAGGCTGATAGCCTGTTCAATTGTGAAAGAGGCAGATCCCTTTAAGGCCTTGTTGGCATCACGCACCCTTTGTTGTAAAACATGCAAAAAGTAATCTTTTCCAATTTGGACTTCCCCAACTTTTGCAACAATCTGTTGGTTTGCGCGGCCTGCAAAAATTCCGCTTATTCCCCATAAACCAAAGCTTAGAAGAATTAACCCTAAAATTATTTTCATGAGCCAGCTGGACGCCTTACTGCGAAAAAAATGAAGCATGTAATCTTTCCTTTTTTAAAATAAATTATTGCTTATTAACTATAAATTTGTTTTTAATGGATACCATATTATTAGGCAATATTCTATGACAAAATTAATCATCTGTAACTGGAAAATGAATTTGGGAAGCCAGAATTCAATTGAATTTCTGAACCAAATTGAAATGGCAGCATCAAACAAAGACAATAAGTTTATTGTTTGCCCCCCCTATACATCTTTGGAATTAGTGGGAAATAACATAAAAGAGAAGCAATCTGATTGGGCTTTGGGCGCCCAAAATTGTTCAGATCAAGAGGACGGCGCCAGAACGGGTGACATAAGTGCATCAATGCTTGAAACCTTAGGATGTCAATACGTTATTCTTGGGCACTCTGAACGTCGTCAATATCACTTAGAAGACAGTAAAACGGTTAAAATGAAGGCTTTAAAGGCCCTTCAACACCAATTGATACCGATTGTATGTGTGGGGGAAACAGAAGAAGCTTATAACCAAGGAAAAACACAAGAAGTTTTAAAAAAGCAACTTGAAGAATCTGTTCCATCAAAGCAATGTGTCGTGGCCTATGAACCCGTATGGGCGATTGGAACAGGAAAAGTGCCCCAAGTTGAAGAAATTGAAGAAACGCATCATTTTATTCAATCCGTTTTACAAGAATTTGGATTTTCCAATGTATCCATTGTTTATGGGGGGTCGGTAAAGGCGAATAATATTACAGAAATATTGGGCCAACCATCTGTTTCAGGTGTTTTAATTGGTGGGGCATCCATTAAACCAGAATCTATGAATCCTATAGTGAGCAAGCTTAGCATATGAAAAAAGTTTTTATCCTATTTTCTATCGTATTCATTACAATTGCGATTATTTATTATATCAAGGGGGGTATATCAATGAAAGAACCACAAATTATTCCAAGGGAACATCTGTTTTCAAATGCAGATCACATGAATGTGCGTATCAGTCCGGATGGTAAAAACCTTGCCTATCTTGCGCCACACAAAGGCACAATGAATGTTTGGGTTCAAGATTTAGAAAAAAAATCAACGCCTAAAGTAATAACACATTACACCGATCGAAATATTCATTCTTTAAGGTGGTCTTTTGATAACAAGCATATTTTGTATGACAAAGATTCTTCAGGTGACGAGAATTGGAAAATTTATAAACTTGATGTTGAAACAGAAAAATCAACACTTTTAACCCCTGAAAAAGGTGTGATGGCAAGGTTTTCCGGCCAAAGTCATTTAAAGCCGACAAAAGTAATTATTTCACTTAATGAACGCAATCCCCAGTTTCATGATGTGTATGAATATGACTTGGAATCAGGCCAGAAAAAATTAGTGTATGAAAATAATAAATTTTTAGGCTTTTTATTTGATGATGAATTAAATTTAAAAATTGCCATTGAATTGGCACCAGGCCAACTTTTGAATATTCATAAGCAAGAAAATGGGAAATGGGTGCCTTATAAAAATATAAAAAATAAAGAAGATACCTATTTCACAAGTCCGATATTGTTTTCTAAAGATGGGCAAAAAGTATATTGGATCAACAGTATTGGTCGGGAATATGCGGCACTGACACTCTCTGATTTTGATAATCATCAGGATGAGAAAATTTTGTTTGAACCAACAAAAGGCAACATTGGGGATATAACTGCGCATCCGACAGAAAATACCCCCATCGCATTGCAAGTGAATTATGAAAAAGCAAAATATATTGTTTTGGATAAACAGTATGAAAAAGATTTTGAAACTTTGGAATCTATGGGCCTGGGATCACCGCAAATTATCAGCCAAACTTTAGACTTTAATACTTGGATTGTCACTTTTGATAACGGGGCAGAACCCCCAGTATATTATTTATATAACCGTGAAAATAATAAGGCAGAGTATCTTTTTCATATGTTCGAAAGCTTGAAAGAATATGATTTTGCCAAAACATATTCCCATACCTTTACGGCCCAAGATGGTATGGAATTGGTGGCTTATTTAACATTACCAAAAGAAGTTGACGATGCTGGAAAAGTCAAGAAAACTGTTCCTATGATCTTATTTGTTCACGGGGGGCCGAAAGCCAGGGATGCCTATGAATACAATAATGCATGGCATTACAGGCAATGGATGGCCAACCGCGGGTATGCCGTCTTGCAAGTAAATTACCGGGGATCTTATGGCCTGGGCAAAACTTATTTGAATGCTGGTAATGGGGAATATGCTGAAAAAATGCATAGTGACCTTATTGATGGGGTAAACTGGGCCATTGAAAAAGGGGTTAGTACGTCTGATAAAGTATGTATTTTTGGCGGAAGTTATGGCGGGTATTCAACCTTGGTTGGCCTAACAATGACACCCACTGTTTTTGCGTGTGGTATCAGTATCGTGGGCATATCAAACTTGCAAACACTTTATGAATCATATCCAGAATATTGGAAGCCAATGGTTGATCAGTTTATTGTCGAAACAGGCGGTGATCCAAGGACAGAGGAGGGTAAAGAAATTTTACGCAAAAAATCCCCCATAACTTATGTGGATCAAATTCAGCGCCCCTTATTAATTGTGCATGGTAAAAATGATCCCCGGGTAAAGCAGGCAGAATCTGACCAAATTGTAAAGGCGATGCAAGATAGGGATATTCCGGTGACATATTTGGTGTATCCTGATGAAGGGCATGGCCTATCCAGCCCAAAAAACAAAGCTTCGTTTTTTGCAGTGTCAGAAAAATTCCTGGCAAATATTTTAAAGGGCCGGGCAGAGCCTATTAAAGATGAAATGCAAAATTCCAGCGTTGAAGTTGTTGCGGGCGATGCTTAGTTTTGATTAATAAATAGGTTGGCGATTGAAATCAGGATTTAAAGACTTCTACTTTGCAAAAGCAACTTTTTCAGGAATTGAATCTGTAAGGGTCCTTCAAAAATGGTTAACTTATTGGAACAGAGAAAAATAGCAGTTCCTGGAACACCTTTGTATAACTTATGGCTTAGGATAACTAAATCCCTGGATCCAAGTTTTTTGAAAGCAAATTCAACACGTGCGACAAAACCAGTCAGCTGTTTTAAAAGATTTAAATCTTAATACAGCCCTCGTTATATAGCCCTCGTTCATCGTTTTATTGTGAAAGATCACTATCGATTAACTATTTAGAAGGAAATGGAAGAATTGGCCTTTCTATAAGGGCATTAACAGCAACCTCGGTAAAATAGGATTCTTCATCTAGTTTTCTTCGTAATAATTTTATAAGTATTTCTTTTGTTATCTCCGCTGGATAGCCTAATTTCTTAATTAGTCTATCTGCCAGTTCTGTAGCGCCTCTATTTCGAGTTTTAGGCTCATAATATGTTCCTCTATACATATTTCTTTCAGGGTCTGATTTAAATAAATAAAGAAAATCACTCCATACCCAATTTCCCGAAATCATTATATAGAAACCTGACCCATCTGCAGAGGGAACTATAAACCCTGAACTATCTGCAAGGACTCTGGGATCTTTAATATCTATAAAGTCTGCTCTTATTTTTCCGTGCCTATAATATTGATGTTTCTTTTGATCATAAGTATATGTAAATTCTTTAGAAGCCTTTTCATCATAAAGACCATATATAAAATCAATTACCTCTTGTTCCGTAGCAAATGTAAAAGCATTGAAACCAGTGTTGGTAACAATCCCCCAATTTGTCGTTGGATTTAATCCTAATTCCCTGACAACTTCACGAGTATCTTCAAAATCCTTGATAATATCTGCTGGAATTCCTGCTCTGCCTCCAGCACTAGCCGCAGCAGCACCTGCACCAGAAGATGCCGTTGCGGCGTTCCTTCTTTTCACAACCTTTTCAAGACGATTTTGGGCAGATATCAAAGGGTATTGGTTATCCGTATCAGTCACATTTGGATCAAAATCTTTTTCCAACAAATAAGCCACAGTTTCTGGGGATCCTTCTTTTGCAGCTATTCTTAGTAAAGTACGTCCTTTATCTATTTCATAAGTAAGAAGCCACTTGTATTTCTCTTGTTCAAGAAAAGCTTTCATAATATTAATATTTCCTTTTTTCACAGCCTTTATGGCATTCTTAAAAATAATTCTCTTTTCTTCTATGCTAAATGCTCTGGTTTCTCTTTCAAATCCGGCTCCAGCTCCAGAAGCAGCAGCGGCAGCCCCAGCTCTAGAAGTAGCGCCAGCTCTAGAAGAATCTCCAGCTCCAGAAGCAGCGGTGGCGGCTCCAGCTCCAGAAGCGGCAGCCCCAGCCCCAGCTCTAGAAGTAGTGCCAGCTCTAGAAGAATCTCCAGCTCCAGAAGCAGCGGTGGCGGCTCCAGCTCCAGAAGCGGCTCCAGCTCCAGAAGCGGCTCCAGAAGTAGCGGCGGCGGCTCCAGCTCCAGTTTGAATGATGGGGCCTTTAGCCAAAAAAATTCTGGCGGGATCCCCAGGTCTAGCCCCAGGGGCTAGCTTAGGACTCATATAGGAAAAAATACTTCGTCCCTGTGAAATACGATCAAGTAAATTATTTATTCTATAGTCTATTTGCTTTTCTTTTGACAGGAGTTTTTCATCATCAAATAATCCTTTAGATATCTCCTCTTCTATCTGTTTCTTGACAAGGTCCACCACTTCTTTCCTTCTTTCAGGCGAAATAACTTCAATATTATTTAAAAGTTTAGAAATATTTTCTAGTTTAACTCTATTAATCAAACCAACTGAGAGCCCAAGAACTTCATCAGAGTAATGATCATGAGTGCTCCTAAAGTCTGTTAATGCAGAACTTAGTTCTGTAAGAGAAATCCTTTTTTCTGTGGCAATTTTTTGAAGGCTTGATAAAATCCCACGGTGGGTATCTTTAGGGTATTCTGCCAAATAATTAATAATATCAGTGGTAATATTTTTTTTATCATTTTATATCCTGCTTGTTTATTATAAATTATTTTTATTCCTGTATGGATAGATACATAATTTTAAATAGAATAACGTATTCAACCCTTTTTAACAATCCAAAAGTTTCTGTTTCATGTGTTGAATTTACTTTTAAAAACCCCTTGGATTCAGGGATTTAGTTATCCTAAGCCATAAGTTGGACAAAGGTGTTCCAGGAACTGCTATTTTTCTCTGTTCCAATAAGTTAACCTTCTTTTGAAGGACCCTTACAGATTCAATTCCTGCAAAAGTTGCTTTAGCATAGTAGAAGTCTTTAAATCTCTATAATATTAATAAAAAACGACATTTCATAGACTGCAAACATCCTGATGATCATCAGGCGATGAACAAAGTCCTTTAAAATATTTGTTTAATTTAGAATCTATTTGAAAAACCCAAACCTCATTTTCAAAAGTCAACTCTAGTCCCTTTATTTTACATATCAATAGATGCAGCAGAACCTATTAAAAATGAAATGCAAAGGTCAAGCGTTGAAGTTGTTGCGGGCGATGCTTAGTTTTGATTAATAAATAGGTTGGCGATTGAAATCAGGATTTAAAAACAGTCTAAAAGGAATGTGGGTCGTGTGGGGCATGGCCTATATCCTTCCACACTCAGCTGATACATGTATAAATCGGCCATTTCATGAATTCTTTATCTATCACAAAAATATATCAACACCCCTTTGCTTATTTTAAAAAAAGTTAATAAAATCAAAACATTAATTGAACAAAAATTGATTTTAACCTTTGATTTTTGTATAATGAAGGTATATTAAGTAATGTTAAAACTTAAGTTTTTTAATGGAGAATAATATGAATAAATTTTACAATTTAGCAGTCAAATACGTTTATGCAATGGTTGCATTTTCAATGATTACAATAGCATATCCATAAACTATATTAAGTTATTATATCTTATAAGGTTTAAAAGGATATGAGGGAGTTATGCCAATTTTCCAAAGGGCTTTGTTTCTCGACTCAAATACCCAGTTTAATAACAAATCTACAAATTGGCCACTTCATAAACTCTTTATCTGTCACAGACATATATCAACACCCCTTTGCTTATTTTAAAAAAAGTTAATAAAATCAAAACATTAATTGAACAAAAATTGATTTTAACCTTTGATTTTTGTATAATGAGGGTATATTAAATAACGTTGAAACTTAATTTTTAATGGAGAATAATATGAATAAATTTTACAATTTAGCAGTCAAATACGTTTATGCTGCAACAGTTTTGACTATGGCTATTGGCTTTACGTTACCTTAACTCAATTTTTGAATAAAGGGCTGTGCCTTTGAGGGGTAATCCCTATCTTTTTAAGGACAGTATTTCTATTCTCGAATATCCAATCAACCATAAATTTGCCCAACGGCCATTGTAAAAACTGTTTGTGAACTTTGACATATATTTCTATATCTGTACTTTCTATTTCAGGAAGGACTTCTTGCAAACCTAAGCCACAAAGCTTAACAGATTCAGGTGCACACAGTAGAAGGCCACCTCCATGCATAGCTAGAACATCCGTAGTTCTTGGGCCTTTAACTTTAACTAATTTTAAATCGTTGATAGTTAGTCCCAGTTTTCTCATGAAGCTATCTTGAGGTAATACATTATTGTTTTCATTTATACCCTTTAAAGTTATCAAAGTATGTCCTTTAAGATCTTTTATTTCATTAATAGGCGGCTTTTCTTTTAAATAATTTTCTGAAGCAAATAGCTTTTGCCGAAATGTATAAAAAGGTATGTACTCGTATATTTCTGGGTTGTCATCCCAACAGCCGATAAAGATCTGGTTTAAAGGAGGCTGACCAAAATATACATCATCTCTTTGAACAATAGATAAATCAATATTGGGATAATTCTTAAGAAAGTCTGGCACAAAGGGAGCGATATAGTTTTCTAAAATGGTTTGGGTCGACATAATGCCAACCTCTCCTGAGGTAGGGTCTTCTTTTGAAAACTTGTCATTGATTGATAAAGATCCCCCAAGGGAAATGATCGTTTCTATTTTTGGTAAAATACCGCGACCATATGGGGTAACAGAAATCTCCCCTGATTTTTGTGCCCGGTTAAATATTTTATCCCCTAATTTTTTTTCCACACTCTCTAAATGCTTATATACTGTAATTTTAGGAATGTTGAGAAATTCCGCAGCCTTATTAATACTAAGGGTTTTACCTATAGTTGCGACACTATTTAATTCATTAATATTTAATTTTTCTAACATAGTTTTCCGTATATATAATAATATGAAAATAAATATAATTTTTTATTGACTTTAATAATAATTATATTATATAGTCATTTAGAATTAATTAATAGACTAAAGTTAATAATTAAAAAAACAAGTTTAACAAATTCTGCAAACAAAATTGCAGTAAAAGATGGAAGACTCGGTTGGTTTTGATAATTTAGAGATGAGAAACCAAGCGGTCCAACCAAGGTCATTCCATAAAGCTGGTAAGTTATTAAAGCGTACAGGGTTTAATAACACCAGGTCAAGGTTCGGGGTTCTTTGGGTATGCCTTTCTTTATCCCAATAAAGAAAAAGCCTTCCATAACTTTTATCCAAAGATCCCCTTACTTTTTTTAAATATTATATACACTATACATAAGCCCTTATTTGGATTTTTTCAAGATAAGGTCTTATTTTACCCCCCCTGTACACAGTTGAAAAATCGATAAGAAGCAAAGGAAAACTTTGTCGCCCTAAATCAATTAAACCGGAGGATCAAATGCACCCAAAAAACATACAGGACCTTAAGAATAAAGTTTCAACAATAATCACGTTGTTGGAAGAGGCCAAAACAACCGCCGATCAAATACCTAAGGTAAACAGTAAATTACATACCTCGCTTATTTCCATTACGACATCTGTGATTGATTTGAATTACCGTATTCATTATATGATGGACCAAAATAAAACAGTTTAAGATAGGGTTTTTGGGGCGTTCCGGATGATCCCTTTTCCTTGTCATCCCACTGCCGTCATCGTGAGCATCCAAAGGGTGCGCGGCGATCCATACCCTTATTCCACCTATACACTTTGACTGACAGAGACTTCTGGATTGTCTGATCAAGTCGGACAATGACAAGGTAAGGGATTTGGACTCACTATTGTCATTCTACGGCTTTATCCATCCACTGCCGTCATCGCGAGCATCCAAAGGGTGCGTGGCGATCCACAATAACCTTAATTACTTGCTTGTGATTTCTGGATTGTCCGACCTGTCCCGCCGTAGCTTGAAAAGTGTAGGGGGATCAAGTCGAATAGCGAAAACAGTGTCAGAAAAAAGGACAGGTTTCAAAAGTAAAAGGGTAAAGTCAGACTTACGACTAAGACGGCACGGCACCAGTTCCCATGTTTTCCCTTGATTGAACATAAGATGTGTTCGTTTTTAAATCTTCAGAAAAAGCATATTTAACAATTTCATCAGCATGACCCACCGGGATAATTTTTAACAGTTTTTTAACATTATCAGGCATGTCTTCCAAATCATTAATGTTATCTTTTGGAATCAAAACAGTTTTAATGCCCCCACGCACGGCTGCCAAAAGTTTTTGTTTCAGGCCGCCAATTTTAGAAATTTTTCCACGCAGATTAATTTCACCGGTCATGGCAACATGACGGGATATAGGTGTATCTGTCAACAAAGATAGAATGGCTGTAAAGATTGCACCCCCTGCAGAAGGGCCTTCTTTGGGCGTGGCCCCTTCAGGCACATGCACGTGGATATCATATTTTTCCAATGTATCACGTTCAATGCCAAATTCTTCGGATTTTGAACGAATATAATTAAAGGCTGCTTGCATGGATTCTTGCATGACATCCCCCAATTTTCCAGTGGTAATAATCTTGCCTTTTCCTGGGATTTTTACAGCTTCTATCATTAACATATCACCGCCAACTTGGCTCCAGGACAACCCAGTGGAAACACCAATTTGATCACGATCTTCAGTTGTGCCGTATGTGTATTTTGGCAAGCCAACATAATCGTTTAGGTTTGCTTTTGTTACAGATATGGAGGTTTTTTTGCTTTCCATTATCTGGCGCAATGCTTTACGGCATATGGTTGAAATTTCCCGTTCCAGACTTCTGACACCTGCTTCGCGGGTATAAAGTTGGATGATTTCCAATAGAGCATCTTCAGAAATACTTAGTTCTTTTTCTTTCAAACCATTGCGTTCAATTTGCTTTTTAACCAGGTGGCGCTTTGCAATTTCCAACTTTTCTTCTTCTGTGTAACCATCCAGGTGAATAATTTCCATACGGTCAAGTAAAGGTCCCGGAATGTTTAAAGAGTTTGCTGTCGCAATAAAAAAGACATTCGACAAGTCATAATCAAGTTCAAGATAATGATCATTGAACGTTTCATTTTGTTCGGGATCTAGAACTTCTAGCATGGCAGAGGCAGGATCGCCACGCCAATCAGTGCTCATCTTATCAATTTCATCCAGCAAGAAAACAGGGTTTTGAATTTTAACTTTACGAAGCCCTTGAATAATCTTCCCCGGCATAGACCCAATATAAGTTCTGCGGTGCCCGCGAATTTCAGATTCATCATGCACGCCACCCAAGGCAGATCGTATAAATTTGCGGTTAATTGCATGGCTGATGCTTTGCCCCAAAGATGTTTTCCCAACACCGGGTGGGCCTACAAAACATAAAATTTGGCTTTTTATTTTGCCAAGGCGTTTTTGAACGGCTAAGAAATCAAGAATACGTTCTTTAATCTTATCAAGGCCATAATGATCTTGGTCCAGAACCTCTTTTGCTTTTTGAATATCAACTTTGGAATCAGAAAATTTACCCCACGGAAGATCCAAAATTGTATCAATATAGGTTCTAATAACCCCGGATTCAGCTGAAACAGGGTTCATCATTTTCAGCTTTTTCAGTTCTTTTTTAACTTTGGTTTCCGCTTCTTTAGAAAGTTTCGTCTGCTTAATACGCTTTTCAAGTTCTTCAAATTCATTCAGACCATCATCCCCTTGGTCCAATTCTTTTTGAATGGCTTTCAGCTGTTCATTTAAATAATATTCTCTATGGCTTTTGCTCATTTGATTTTTAATACGGGAACGAATTTTATCTTCTGTTTGTACATTTGTAAGTTCGCGTTGAACATATAAAACAAGATGTTCTAAGCGTGCATTAACAGAATCTAACTCTAAAAGTTCTTGGCGTTCACGGATGCTTAAAGGCAGCTGTGAAAGAATAGAGGCCAAAATTTGTGCATCATCAAGATCATCATTAGACAGGCTATTCACAAGTTCAGTTGAAATTTTCTTATTTGTTTTTGCAAAAGATTTAAAATGTTTTATCAAATCATTTGCCAAAGCACTGGCATTAACAGGGGAAGTTATGCGATCTTCTAAAACTTCGACGCCTGCTTCAAAAAAATCTTTATTTTCTTGAATATTTTTTGCTTTAACACGTTTTGTTCCATGCACCAAGGCCTTCAACGTTCCATCTGGTAATGTAATAATTTCTGAAATACGTCCAAGACACCCTGTTTCATAAAGGTCTTTGGATGTTGGGTCTTCAATTGATGCATCTTTTTGGCACAGAACCAAAACTTCAGTGCCTTCTTTTTCAGCCTTAGTTAAGGCATTCAAAGATTTTTTACGACCCACAAACAGGGTGGCAATCATCTTGGGGAAGACAACGATGTCACGTAAGGCAATAACCGGGTATTTCATATTAATCCTTTAAGCAACGTCTGCTTTTTTTGGCTTAGACGTCTTTGCTTTTTTTGAATACACAATTTTAGGAGGTTTATTATCTTTGATATTATTTTCATCAATAATAATTTTCTCAACATCTTCTTGATCAGGGATGTCAAACATTGGATCCAATAAAATATTTTCCATAATAGAACGAAGGCCACGTGCCCCTGTCTTTCGACTGATTGCTTTTTTTGCAATTTCAATTAAAGCTTTGTCAGTGAAATCAATTTCGACATCGTTCATCGCAAATAATGCTTTGTATTGTTTAACCAAAGCATTTTTGGGCTCTGTTAAAATTTGAACCAATGCGGCTTCGTCTAATTCTTCCAAAGTTGCTGCAATGGGCAAACGTCCCACAAATTCTGGAATCAACCCAAATTTCAAAAGATCTTCGGGTTCCATTTTGGCAAGCAAATCCCCAACTTTGTGGTCTTCTGGTTTGGCAACATCTGCCCCAAACCCAATTGATGATTGTTCGCCGCGCATGGCAATGATTTTGTCAATACCAGCAAAAGCACCCCCACAAATAAATAAGATATTTGTCGTATCAACTTGTAAAAATTCTTGCTGAGGATGTTTACGACCCCCTTGCGGTGGAACGGAAACAACACTGCCTTCCATAACTTTTAATAAGGACTGTTGAACCCCTTCGCCTGAAACATCGCGTGTGATTGAGGGGTTCTCAGATTTTCTTGAAATTTTATCAATTTCGTCAACATATACAATGCCGCGTTGGGCACGTTCAACATCATAATCACAAGTTTGTAAAAGCTTTAAAATAATGTTTTCAACGTCTTCCCCAACATATCCAGCTTCTGTCAATGTGGTGGCATCAGCCATGGCGAAAGGAACATCGATAATACGGGCCAACGTTTGCGCCAATAAAGTTTTACCACACCCAGTTGGACCAACAATCAAGATATTGGATTTTTGCAGTTCGACTTCACTATCTTTATTTTGCATATTTGCAATTCTTTTATAGTGGTTGTGAACAGCAACGGAAAGAATACGTTTGGCTTGTTTTTGGCCAATAACATATTCGTTCAAAACTTTCATAATATCAGAAGGGTTTGGAATCTCCGTTTGTTCAGATTTTCCTGACTCACGTACTTCTTCTTGAATAATGTCATTACAAAGGTCAACACATTCATTACAGACAAAAACAGAAGGCCCAGCAATAAGTTTTTTAACTTCGTGCTGACTTTTTCCACAAAAAGAGCAATAAAGAGTCTTTTGTGAATCGTTTCCTGATCCTGAGGTTGTGCTCATTTAAATCCTTTCTTTTGTCCTAACTGTTTAAATTAATGCCTGTACGTCGTTACTACGTTTCTCACTTACAGTTTGTAAGCTTTGTCACTAGTGCCTAGTACATCTATCAATTTTACCAGTTCATCGGCATTTATAATATACCATATATCGTTACTTTATCGCTCACTTACAGTTTGTAAGCTTCGCTTCTTGTACCTAGTGACCCCGTCAATTTAGACAGTTAATACTGTCACTAGTATAATTTCGTTACTGGCTATCAATTTTACCAGTTCATCGGCATTTATAATATACCATATATCGTTACTGCGCGTCTTGCTTCCCACTTTGTAAGCGTCGCCGCTGGTACCTCTAGTGAATGTATCACCTTAATTCGTTAACATTGCATTTATAATATAAACGGTCACACCTAACATTTTCAAGGCAAAAGTATACTTAAGTGCCATTATACTTATTAATTTTAGGGCAAATTATATGAATTGCAAGGTTGAAGTAGTTTAAAATGCTTGTTTTTAACCAGTCAATTTTGGAATGTCTTTACGACTTTCAACAATTTCATCAATTATGCCAAATTCTTTGGATTCTTTTGGATCCATAAAGCGGTCACGCTCTAAGGCTTCTTCAATGAATTTTTTGGATTTACCTGTTGTTTTGACATAAATCTCATACAGCATATTTCTTGATTTTAACATTTCCTGTGCATAAATATTAACGTCAGTTGTTTGTCCTGCAATACCACCACCGTGATTATGGGGTTGGTGAACCATGATGCGGGAATGGGGCAGGGCATACCTTTTGCCTTTTGTTCCAGCGGCTAGCAACAAAGAACCCATTGAACAAGCTTGGCCAATACAAACCGTTGCAATTTCTGGCTTGATATAATTCATGGTATCCATGATGGCCAAACCAGATGAAACAACACCTCCAGGGGAGTTGATGTACAAATAAATATCTTTTTTGGGGTCTTCTGATTCCAAGAACAATAATTGTGCACAAATAAGACTGGCAACGTTATCATCAACGCCACCTGTTAAGAAAATAATACGTTCTTTAAGTAAGCGTGAAAATATATCAAAGGCGCGTTCCCCTTTCGGAGTTTGCTCTATAACCGTTGGAATTAAATTGCTTTCAAAGTTTTTATTATTTGTATTCATGTACAATCCCTGTTTTATTTCTTTTCTAAAGCTTCTTCGCGTTTGTTTGCCAAGTCAACCAATTTTTTCTGTGTAATTTCTTCGTTTGTTACTTTTGCCTTGCTGATGATGAAATCAATTGCTTTTCCTTCAAGCAATGGGGCGCGAACTTCGGCCAATGCTTGTGGATTCTTTTGGTAAAATTCAACAACTTCTTGTTCACGGCCAGGCATGCTTTGGGCATGGCGTAATACTTCGTCATTAACTTCTTTTTGTTCGACTTTGATGTCATGTTCTTTTGCCAATTCTGCCAAAACCAAACCAAGTTTTACACGACGTTCCGCAATCGGATAATATTCTTTTTCCTGTTTTTTTGCATAGTCATCAAATTCTTTTTGGCTGTGTACATGCTTGCCTTCGGATTGAAGGATGCGATGGCAAATATTTGTGAATTCTGCCTCTACCATGCTTTTTGGCAATTCAACTTTGTGATCTTTATCTAAAGTATCCAAAATTTCTTGCTTAATCAGGTCATGTGCGATGCCGTCATTTTGTTTTTGCAATTCACCCTTAATGGCTTCTTCCAAAGCTTTAAGGTCATCAAGCCCCAATTTTTTGGCTAAGTCATCATTAACTTTCGCAGGCTTCTTTTCACAGATGTCTTTTATTTCAACATCAAAAGTCGCAGGTTTACCCGCCAATTTTTTGTCATAATTGTCAGGGAATTTAACTTCTACTTTAACTTTATCGCCTTTGTTTTTTCCAATAAGCTGTTCTTCAAAACCAGGAATAAACATGCCTGCACCAAGTTCAAGTGGAAAGTCTTTTCCAGAACCCCCTTGAATGGGTCCATCAGCTGTTTTACCGTCAAAATCAATAACAGCAACATCATCTTTTTTTGTTTTCCGCGCCGTTTTAATCGGTTCAGGATTGTGATGTTGTTCTGCGATTTTGTCTAAACTTTCCTTGATGTCTTTTTGATCAACCTTTGCTGTGTATTTTTTTAGGTTTAATTTTTTAACATCTGAAACTTTAATTTCAGGAAGGATTTCAAACTTAACCACGCATTCAAAATCTTTTCCTGGTGTATTTTCTTTTAGGTCATAATGTGGATCTGTTGCCATGCGCAACTTATTATCCACGATAATTTTTTTCATTGCATCTTGAAGGACGTCTTCAATTAATTCCCCGCGAATTCTATCGCCTTGTTGTGACTTAACAACATTTACAGGAACTTTTCCTGGTCTAAATCCATCAATTTTCATCTTTGGTGCTATTTGTTCGGCTTTTTTGTCAAAGCGGCTGTCGATATCTTTGGCCGGAACTTTAATGGCGAATTCTTTTGCTAAACCGTTGGCTTTATTTTCAGTAATCTGCATGTGTTATCCAATTTTTTTGATGGTGCGGGTAGAGGGACTTGAACCCCCACAGCTCGCGCCACTAGAACCTAAATCTAGCGTGTCTACCAATTCCACCATACCCGCATGTTTTAAACAAGTTTGATACGATCTTTCCAAAGACTGTTAAAGCGGTTTTCACCCTTTTCGTCAAGTCTTATTCGCATAAAAATAGTGTTATTATGCGCCGAACATTCAAGGACCTGTGCATTCTTATAGGCCCAATTTACAATTTCTGTTGCATTATCTAATACTTCGAAGCTGTAAATTACCTCTTTTTGTGCCATAACCTTATCGATTTTGTCTAGCAAATTCTTTAAGTTTTTTTTCTGAAGCGCAGAAATTAAGACGCCATTCTTCTTTTTATAACGTTTTTCAAGGATTTTAAGGGATTCTTGATCTTCAACTAAATCAATTTTATTTAGGACATGAACAGTCTTTGTGGTGTCTTCTATATTATATCCAATTTCATTTAGAACAGATTCCACTTCTTTTTCTTGATGTTCGTGATAATCAATGCTGATATCTTGAACATGTAAAATGATGTCTGCTTCCAGTACTTCTTCCAGTGTTGCACGAAAGGCGGCCACCAGTTGTGTGGGAATGTTTGAAATAAACCCAACAGTGTCTGATAAAATAACTTGGCGCCCTGATTCAAGGCGAATAAGTTTCATTTTTGGATCCAGTGTTGCAAACAGCATGTCTTTTGCCATGACTTTTTCGTTTGCTAAGGCATTAAATAATGTGGACTTTCCCGAGTTTGTATAGCCCACCAAAGCAATAACGGGGTAGGGGGCTTTTTTGCGTGACTTACGATGCAAGGCCCGTGTTTTTCTGACTTTTTCCAAATCTTTCTTTAAACGAACAATGCGTTCATCGATCAAGCGTCGGTCAATTTCAATTTGGGATTCCCCGGGGCCACCCATAAAACCATTCCCCCCACGTTGACGTTCCAAGTGCGTCCATGACCGAACCAGTCGGCTACGTTGATAGGTAAGAGAAGCCAGTTCAACCTGCAAAACCCCTTCTTTGGTTTTGGCCCGTTCGCCAAAAATTTCCAAAATCAAACCTGTTCGGTCAATAACTTTCGTTTCCCAGGCGTTTTCAAGATTACGTTGTTGAATGGGGGAAAGGTCGGCGTCGATAATAACCAGGCCAACATCTTGTGACTTGATAATACTGTCCAAATTTTCAATAACTCCTTGTCCAATAAGGGTCGATGGACGTGGGGAATTAATGGGAATAATTTCTTGATGGGTAACGTCAAGGTTAATGGCATAAGCCAGATTGACGGCTTCTTCCAAAGCATAAGAGGCCTCATAGCGTCGCTTTAAGGCCTCTCGTTTAATGTTTGGAAAAAGAACAATTGCTTTTGTCATGAATGACTATTTAGCCGCTTCTGCTTTTTCTTCAGCGATATCCATATCTTCTGGATATAATTTTACCGGTTCATTCGGCATAATTGTTGAAATTGCATGTTTGTATACAACTTGAACATGGCTTTCACGGCGTAAAACAATACTGAAATTGTCAAACCCAATGATGGCCCCTTGAAGTTTAATTCCGTTTACAAGAAACATTGTAATTTGTGTTTTGTTCTTGCGTGCAAAGTTTAAAAACACCTCTTGGATGTTTTGTTTTTTTTCTACTGCCATAATTTACCTTTATATTTATTATTTATTTAATTGGAATATATTACCGTAAGATTTTATTTTCAAGTTAAATACAGTGAAAAATTATAATAGGAAAAATTTTGAAGTTAATAGTGTTATGTTTTTTGAAAAAAAGGAAAGGCTAAAAAAGTATGGACAGCCCAGTTGGTTTAGAGATGATGAGATGAAACATAAAGCGGAACCAACCAGGCGTACCATATAGAAAAGAGCTCTTATCGGGCTCTTTTATCCCTGAAGAAAAAGCCTCTGTTTTAGAGTTTTCTTACTTGTAAGAGAAATACTTTGCGTGCAAAGTAGTTGCTCTTGATATCTTATGTAATCCATTGTTCACAAAAAATCAATCTTTATTCTTTATAAAAATCCTAAAAAATTACTTTTTGTAACTTTTTTATCTAGAAAACCTGAAATAACCTATTTATATAGACTTTGGCAAGGATCCAATAGGGCCAAGGGCTGCAAAAACTTTTGGACGTTTTATTAACTCAGTCCCGTAATTTTGAACTTCCTCTACACCAATTGAATCAATTTTATCAATAATTTCATCAATTCCAATAAATCGATCATGGGTTAAAACATTATGGGCAATGCGGCGTGCACGGTTATTTGTGCTTTCAAGACCCATTAAAAGACTGGCTTTGACTTGGGCTTTTGCACGATGCAATTCTTCTTCTTTAACTGTGTGGGTCATTTTTTCAAGTTCCACCAATGTAACATCCATCAATGTTTTGGATCCTTTTTCCCCGGTTCCAGCATAAATGCCAAATAATCCAGCGTCAGAATTTGCATTCATAAAGCTGTAAATGGTGTAAACCAGGCCGCGTTTTTCCCTGATTTCTTGGAAAAGACGGGAAGACATGCCCCCACCCAAAATTGTTGAATACAGAACAGTTGTATAATAATGATCGCTGGTAACTGAATCACCTTCAAATCCAAATAGGGTATGAAGCTGTTCCAGTTTGCGATCTTCGCGGTATTCTCCCCCTTTGAAAATGGCACCTTCCGGAGACGGTTGTTTCTTTTCAGGAATTCCAGACAGACAGTCTTCAGCCTGTTTCACAAGTGTGTCATGATCAACATTGCCCGAAGCAACCAAAATCATATTGTCGGGGGTATACAAATTATTCATAAACGTTATTAACGTTTCCCGGGGCATTTTTTTAATCAGGCTGGAAGGTCCAAGAATGGGGCGCCCGAAAGGTTGATTTGGATAGGCTGCTTCTTGAAAATGATCAAAAATAATATCATCTGGGGTATCTTTTGATTGGCCAATTTCTTGGATAATGACTTCGCGCTCCCGTTCCATTTCTTCGGGGTCGAAGGTTGAATTCTGCAAAATGTCACTTAAAATATCTAATGCTAGACGTGTGTCATTTTTCAAAACTTTGGCATAATAAGCCGTGACTTCGCGGGACGTATAGGCATTGATAATGCCCCCGACGTTTTCAATTTCCTCAGCAATTTGAATGGCATTTCGTTTTTTTGTGCCTTTAAAGGCCATGTGTTCAAGAAAATGGGCAACCCCGTTATTTTCTTTGGTTTCAAACCGGGATCCGGCCCCAACCCAAATACCCAAAGATACTGTTTCAACTGAAGGCAATGTGTCTGTTGCAATACGTAAGCCGTTTTTAAGAGTGGAAAATTTGATTTTCATTAAAAATATCCCTAAGTTTTGAAAAAATGTATGGACAATCTAACGTTTTTCACTAAATTTGGAAAGGAAGATTTGGAAAAAACATGAAAAAATTTAAATCACCTTTTTTACAAGAATTACAAGATCGCGGCTTTATATACCAAAGCACAGACTTGGAAGCCTTGGATGACCTAACATCCAAAGGCCCCATAACTTTTTATATTGGATTTGACGCGACAGCCAAAAGTTTGCATGTCGGCAGTTTGATGACCATCATGATGATGCGCATTGGTCAAAAGCATGGACACAAACCAATTGTTTTGATGGGGGGTGCCACAACAAAAATTGGCGACCCGACCGGCAAAGATAAATCCCGCCCTGTGATTACAGATGAAATGGTGAATGAAAATATTGCAGGGATTCAGCAAGTTTTTAATAAATTTTTATCATTTGAAGATACAGCTGGGGCCATCCTTTTAAACAACGATGACTGGCTTGGAAAAATGGGCTATATGGAATTGTTGCGGGATTATGGCCGCCACTTTACCGTAAATCGAATGTTGTCTTTTGAAAGTGTCAAACAACGCTTGGAACGCGAACAACCGATGACCTTCCTTGAATTCAATTATATGATTTTACAGGCCTATGATTTTCTAGAATTGAATCGAAAATATGACTGTGCCCTACAAATGGGTGGATCTGACCAATGGGGCAACATTATTAATGGGGTTGAATTGGTACGTCGTTTGGAAACAAAGCCATCTTATGGGCTGACGTGTCCTTTGATTACCACAGCCAGTGGTAAGAAAATGGGTAAAACCGAAGATGGGGCAGTATGGATGAACCCTGATATGTTGACGCCCTATGATTATTGGCAGTATTGGCGAAATACAGAAGATGTCGATGTGACACGTTTTATGAAATACTTTACGGATTTATCCCCTGCTGAAATTAATAAATATGAAGGCGTTGATGGGGCAGAACTAAACAAGCTTAAAGTATTATTGGCCGATGAAGCGACCAAAATGGCCCATGGCGCGGACTGTTTGAAAGATATTCACAATACAATTTCCCAGATGTTCGGCGGGCAAGATTTGGATGTGGAAGTTGCAGGTAAAGATGATGCCGGGAACCCCATTTTGAAATCTGCGTTACCAGTTATTCAAGTACCTTTGGCGGATGTGCAAGCCGGTATTCCAGCTTTTGTTTTGGTTGTACAAACTGGATTGGTTGCCAGTAATGGTGAAGCCCGCCGGATGATCCGGGGCGGGGGCTGTAAAATCAATGATCAAAAGATCGAAGATGAAAATGCGGTTTATGATGCCTCAGCCATTCAAGAGCCTGGCATTATCAAGATATCCGTTGGAAAAAAGAAGCACGCTTTGATTCAACCAGTGAAGTAAGGTTCTACATCTTATTCCTTTTTTCTTGCATTTTTCAACTTTATTGATAAAATCCAAAAATCTTATGCTGCCCTTCCGCAGCGCCCATGGGTTGCCTGTCGTGATCCATAGATTAACAAATTAAGAAGGAAGAAGTATTATGATTATTGGAATTCCAAAAGAAGTTAAAAACCATGAATACCGCGTTGGGATGACCCCTGCAGGTATTAAAGAATTTATTACCCATGGTCACAAAGCCCTTGTGGAAACACAGGCTGGTGCAGGTATCGGTTTTAGTGACGAAGATTACAAAGCAGCCGGTGCTGAAATTCGTAAAACCGCCGCTGAAGTTTGGAAGGGTTCCAATATGATCATTAAGGTAAAAGAACCTTTAAAAGAAGAATTTGGATTTCTTCGTGAAGATTTAATTTTATATACATATTTGCATTTGGCAGCAGAACCAGATTTGACAAAAGCTTTGATTGAATCAAAATGTACAGCAATTGCCTATGAAACTGTGACAGATAATGCAGGCCGTTTACCACTTTTGGCGCCTATGAGTGAAGTTGCAGGACGTATGTCTGTGCAAGTTGGGGCTTATTTCTTAGAAAAAGCAAAAGGCGGATCTGGAGTTCTTCTTGGTGGTGTGCCAGGTGTAATGCCAGGTAATGTTGTCATTATAGGGGGCGGTATTGCCGGAACGAACGCTGCGCAAATGGCTGTTGGTATGGGTGCAAATGTTACGATCCTAGATCGCTCTGTTGATCGATTGCGCTGGTTGAACAGTGTTTTTGGTGCAACTGTCACAACATGTTTTTCAACAAAATCAATGATTGAAGAGTGTGTTAAAACAGCCGACCTTGTAGTTGGTGCTGTTCTAGTTGCAGGGGCCTCAGCCCCAAAATTGGTAACCCAAGATATGTTGAAAACAATGCGTAAAGGGTCTGTTATGGTTGATATCGCAATTGACCAAGGGGGATGTTTTGAAACAAGTAAACCCACAAGTCACCAACGCCCAACGTATGAAGTTGAAGGTATTAATCATTATTGTGTCACAAACATGCCTGGTGCTGTTGCCCGTACATCAACGATTGCCCTTAATAACGTAACTTTGCCTTATGCCATTACAATGGCAGATAAGGGGGCAAATGCTGCAATGCTTGCAGACGAACATCTTTTAAATGGGGTGAATGTAATGAAGGGACATATCGTTCACCAAGCGGTTGCTGATAGTCTTGCATTGCCTTATACTGATCCTAAGTCTTTATTTGTATAAAGACTTAAATTTTAAAGGATTTTTTATACATCATGCGTCGCATAATTTTTCTGCTTATCCTTATGCTTAATATCTTCCTTGGGGTCGAAGCCAAGGAAGATAATCTTTTATATGTTTACAGCTGGACTGGAAACATTGATCCACGCCTTATCAAGCAATTTGAACAAGAAACTGGTATCAAGGTTATTTTTGATGTTTACGACAGCAATGAAATCCTTGAGGCCAAACTTCTGACAGGGAAAACAAACTATGATGTTGTTTTTCCATCCGTCGCCCCAAATTATATACGGCAAATAAAGGTGGGGATTTTTCAACCTATTGATAAAAAAAAGCTTAAAAACTTTCATCAACTGGATCCCAAAATTATGAAATTAATTGCCCAGTTTGATACAGATAATACTTATGGTGTTCCGTATGCCCTGGGCACCACAGGGTTTGGATATGTGGAAGACCAAATTAAAGAATATTTACCAGAAGGGTTGCCTAATTCATTGAAGGCTGTTTTTGAAAAAGGTTACATTGAAAAGCTTTCTAAATGCGGGGTGATTTTTTTAGATCAAGCACAGGATGTTTTTGAGGCCGCCCAAGCGTATTCCGGGTACAAGCAACCATCTTGTTTACAAGATGACCAGTTGGATAAAGCCGTTGATGTTGTTCGGGGGGTGCGTGGGTTTATTCAATCTTTTACATCAAATGTGGATATGGCCATAACCCAGCTGGCTACGGGCGAAGTTTGTTTGGTACACAGTTGGTCAAACGATGTTTTTCTGGCTCAGAAAGAGGCTGAAAATAATAACACAGGGGTCAAAATTAAATATATGATTCCAAAAGAATGGCCGGGATTATGGATTGATATGATGGCTATTCCAAAAAGTGCGCCGCACCCAGATAATGCCCATAAATTTATTGATTTTATGTTACGTCCCGATGTTTCAGCAAAAATTATTAATTGGACATACATGTATGCACCGAATATTGGGGCCCATGAATTTGTGCCAAAAGATATTAAGGAAAACCCTGCAATATTTATTCCTGCAGAAATTCTGGATAATTTGCGGTTACAGGAAAATCTGCCCATTCGCCAAGAACGCAAGGTCATGCGCAAGTGGACACATCTGAAATTAGGGTGGTAAATTAAAAAAGGGAAAATTTTTTAGATTTCACTTCATTAAATTAATTAATCAATTGAATTTTTTTTAACCAAGTTAAATTTAATAATATAATTAGCTAAATTATGGGGGCAAATGCAAATAATAATTTATGGGATTTTTTTAATAATTTTATCTTTTCCTCCAGTTTCTAAAGGTGCTGCTGAACCTGTTGCAGTTCCGTCCCCTTTACCGTCACCAACTGACATTTTTCAATTTACGCCCCTATTGGAACCGCTTTTTCCTAAAGAAGTTGATCATCCACAATATAATAAGATTTATAATGCTTATATGAATCTTCATAGGCTTTTTGGGACTCGGTTTCCTTATTGTTATCAGTGTGGATATATAATTCACTCTTATCAAATAATGAGATATATGCAAGCATTGGTGGCTGGACAGGAAGAGGCAGGACCCACGCCACATGGGCCAATTATGAATCTTTTGCAACAAATTCATGGGAAATTAAAGCGTTTTATAAATCAATCAGAAAACGCTGATTTTGGTGGGAATTCAGATGCTATTCGAAATGCTCTTAAAGATGAATTAACAAGAATGTTTTTTATTCCTATGTCTGTGACTAGGGATCGTCATAAAGTAGCACAATTTGAATATCTAGCTGAAGATGTTAGAAGTCAAGCCTTTATAGGAGTGAGGGCGTTTGCTCCGCTTGCTGCTGCTGGGGGGACGCCTTATGTAGGAATCCCTGATGGACCAGAAGGGCGAGAAGAGTTATACAGAAATACTTTAAAAGCATTAACAGGAAGGATTTTCGTTGTTAAAAGGCAGGCTGTTGGAGGTAAAATTGTAGGATTTTCTAGTGGTATGTTGATCCCAGAAGAGGCCGCTGGTGGAGAAAAACTGGCAACACAATTAATAACGACAGGCCATTCTTTTAAGATTTTAAACCAGAAAAAGCAGGGGCCTGATCTTGAATATTATTTTGTTAGAACAGAGGCTTTAAATTTAAATACGGGGCTTCCCCCTACAGAAGATATTAAAATACTTGGGGTTTCTTATCCAGGGTATGCTGAATCGAATTTAGTTGCCTATTTAACTAGGGCTAGTCGTGATCCCATAAATAACAATGTTAGACGTATAATTAGATTTAATGTATCTTCAGGCACAGAGGAATCAGAACTAGAAAATCATATTCCCAATTATTCTTTAAATAAAGATTGCGGTACAGCGACATTAAATCAGCCATTTGTATTTGTGGGAGCAGATTTTGCCAATTTTAATCTTCAAAACAGAGGTAACATTATGAATTTTATCCATGGTCCTCATGCTCCTCATTTAGCTGCTTATCGTTATTATGCTATTGGGTACCCAGCATTTATGCGGCTTAGGGGGGGGTATGGAAAACATAGGGTTTACCCCTATTATTTTGACACAGGCCCAAAGTAACCTAACTTTCCCAGCAGGTGGGTATAAACTAAAGGTAAAAGGGGAGGTGTTAAAAATTGAGGTACCTGCTTTCAAAGGGATGAGTGGCGGTCCTGTTTTTATGATAAACCAAGGGACAAATACTATTCATGTTTTAGGGGTGATTTTAAAAGGGACAATGAATATACAATATGCTGCAATATTTGAATAAAATAAACTTTTATTTAATGGTTATCTATCCTATATTATATGTATAAGAGAAGGAGTTGATTTAGATGAAACACCCAATAATTTTTATGTTTGCTTTAAGCAGTATAATCCCTTTTGTGAATGATGCCTTGGCAGCTGAGGAATCAAAAAGCTATGGTTTTGAGGCCGCTGCTTCCACTTCATCAAAGCCAGTCCATGCTTCTACAGAAGAAAAAATTCATGGTGAAAAAGCTGTTAAGGGAAAATCTGTCCATCAAGGTGCGGCTGCCAAAGCCCCAGAAGATCTTTTTGAAAAAGCACCCGAAAAAAAAGAAGAAAAAGCCTTAAAAGAACATTTAGAGTTATATTACAGTCAAAGTACCCATGGAATGGAAGATGAAGACCTATACTAAATTCAAATTATTATTCTCCGCAAATTAAAGTGGCCAGGAAGGCCTAATTCTGTTTGACCATTTTCAAACGCAAATTTTGGTTAATTTAACGAATATTTAAGAACTCCTTCTTGACTTTTGGGCGGCCCGTGATTATAAGAATATTACAAGTTTAAAAAAATCCTATTGGATTGAACGGAGATTAAAGTGAAAAGAACATATCAACCAAGTAAAATCGTTCGTGCGCGTCGTCACGGATTCCGCAGCCGTATGGCCACAGTTGGTGGACGTCGTATCATTAACAACCGTCGTGCCAAAGGCCGCGCGCGCCTATCTGCATAATGGGATTGTTGCAAGACGCGCTTTTTGGACAATTTTTGCGGAAAATCTTATTTACGATGCTCACGTACACAAGGTGCGCTGTGCTTCCTAATTTCACTTTTCCTAAAACTTGCCTCAAAAATCGCATCATTCAAAAAACCCATAATTTTGCAGTTCATTAAAGTTTCAAGATGCGCTTTGCCACACTAAAAAAACGTCGTGACTTTCTTAAAGTAAGGGATGACGGCAAGTATATGGCAAGGCGCTCTTTTGTTATTCAGTACTTTTTTCATTCAAAAAACCCAGACCAAGAAACCACACAAGAAATCAGATTTGGCTTTACAGCCACAAAGCGTGTTGGCAACGCCGTTGTGCGAAACAGATGCAAACGTCGATTAAGGGCGCTTGTACAGTGTCACTATGATGAAGTGAAAAAAATCAATCAGTCAGTCGACTTTGTTTTAATCGCCCGTTACACCACACCGGATATTGACTGGGCTACTATGACCAAAGAGTTCTTGGATTGTTTGGGTGGCATTAAAAAAGAAACTTGAAACCCAGGTTGGCGATAAAAGGCAACGATAAAATTATGTTAAAACATATAGCAAAAATAATTATTAAAATTTATCAGTGGACAATTGCGCCGATTTTGCCTGATCAATGTAAGTATCAGCCCACTTGCTCTGAATATGCGATTGGTGCTATAAACAAACATGGATTTTTCAAAGGTGCCTGGTTGGCAGCCAAAAGAATTGCACGTTGCCACCCATGGACATCAAAGTGCGGGTACGATCCCGTCCCAGATAAAGAAAGGAAATAATTAAATCATGGAACAGTTTGATAAAAAGAATTTAGTCATTTTTGCCTTAGCCTCATTTTTAATTTTGTATGGATTTCATCATTTTTTTGAAAAGCCAAAATTTGAAAACATGGCAGATGATGCCAAAAAAACTGAACAGGTTAAGGAAAAAGCCGACAGTGCACAAAAACCTTATATGTCAGATGTGGCAAATATTAAGGTGGAACTACCAGAAATGTCAGAAAAACTGATTAAGGTGGAAAATGATAAATTAGAAGGCATGTTATCTTCTAAAGGGTTCAGAATTGCAAATCTAACTTTGAAAGATTACAAAAAGACAACAGCCCCAGACAGCGACAATGTTCAATTGTTGAAAAAAAATGGGGATGGCAAAGCTTTTTATGCAGAATTTGGTTGGGTATCGGCCGATAAAAATATAAAAACACCGGATAATAATACACATTGGGTAACAAAAGATGCCCAGTTAACCGCAAATGATCCTGTTGAAATGTATTGGGATAATGGGGCAGGTGTACGCTTTAAACGCACGATAGAGGTGGATGATAAATACATGTTCACAGTGCGCCAAACGGTTGAAAACAATTCTGCCAAAGCGGTTGAAGTCAAACCATATGGTTTGGTATCCCGTCATAACCCTGAAACAATGGGATACATGGTATTACACGAAGGACCTGTCGGATACATGGATGGTAAACTGCGTGAGGTAAAATACGAAGATTTGGACAAAGAAGGCAAAGAAAACTTTATGACCAAAAGTGGATGGTTGGGTATAACAGATAAATATTGGTTGGCCGCATTGATTCCAGATCAAAAAGTAAATGTTAAAACATCCTACAAAGCCGTGGAATCCCGTGAAGGCAAAATTTACCAAGCGGATTATCTTGAACCTGTTGCCAAGGTTGAACCAGGCCAAAGTATAACAACCACGTCTAAGTTCTTTGCAGGGGCAAAATCTTTAGAATTGTTGGATGATTATGAAAATATCAATAACATCCCACACTTTGACTTAGCCATTGATTTTGGGTGGTTCTATTTCATTACAAAGCCTTTGTTCTTTGCGCTTAAATGGTTATACGACCTATTGGGTAACTTTGGGTTGGCCATCATTGCATTGACAATTTTGGTGCGTTTATCGTTCTTCCCCCTTGCAAGCCAATCCTTTAAATCAATGGCGCGCATGCGGGAACTGCAACCTGAAATGGAACGTATGAAAAAACTTTATGCGGATGATAAAGCCAAACTTCAACAAGTTACAATGGAGTTGTACAAGAAAAACAAGATCAACCCCGTTTCTGGCTGTGTCCCGATGCTGATTCAGATCCCTGTTTTCTTTGCACTATACAAGGTTTTGTTCGTAACAATTGAAATGCGTCACGCGCCATTCTTTGGATGGTTACAAGATTTGTCAGCCCCAGATCCAACATCTTTATTTAACTTGTTTGGATTAATTCCTTGGGATCCACCAAGTATGTTGCAAATTGGGGTGTTGCCGATTTTGATGGGGGTCAGTATGTTCTTCCAACAAAAACTGAATCCGCAACCACAAGATCCAATTCAAGCAAAAGTCTTTGCCTTTTTGCCATTGATTTTTACATACATGTTGGCCCATTTCCCAGCAGGTTTGGTATTGTACTGGATATGCAGCAACATCTTTTCAATTTTGCAGCAAATGGCTGTAAAAAGAAAACCTAATAAGGCCAAAAAGTAATGAACCAGGATGGTGCAAATAACGATCTGATTTACCCCTCAGATGATCCAGAGTGGATTGAAAAGGGTCGTTATTTGTTTACCCAGCCCATTATTTTTCAGCAAGGCTGTACAAAGGTTGATAACTTGCCCCCAGAAAGCCTGCCTGAAGTTGCCTTTGCAGGAAGATCCAATGTTGGAAAATCATCCTTAATTAATGCTTTGGTGAACCAAAAAAACTTGGCCCGCACTTCAAACACACCGGGCCGTACCCAGGAAATTAATTTTTTTAATATGGTAGAGAATGGTTTTTTAGTGGACCTTCCAGGGTATGGATACGCAAAAGAAACCAAGACAAAAGTAACGTCTTGGAATAACTTGATTCGTGATTATCTGCGGGGTCGATCCGTTTTGCGTCGCGTATTTGTATTGATTGACAGCCGCCATGGTATTAAAAATACGGATATTGAAATTCTTGAATTAATGACGGAATCTGCCGTTTCCTTTCAAATTGTTTTAACCAAAACAGATAAGATTAAAAAAGCTGAATTGGAAAAATGTTTGGAAAAAACAAAGGCTGACATGAAACCATTCGTACCAGGCCATCCCAAAATTCTTATGACATCGTCTGAAAAAAAGCTGGGCTTAGAAGAAGTCCGCGCCGAAATCGCCGGATTGCTTTAGCTATATTTAAGCAGGGATTTTTCCTCTCGGAATCGTCATCCTGGTGTTTGATACCAGGATACAGTCTAATGCTAACAAGATACAAGGTGACTTTCAGCTAGACCGTTCCTGGATCCTGTGGTCAAGCCACAGGACGATGAAGCGAGGGGTGCCTAGAACGTCATCGCGAGTACCTTTGGCGTGCAGCGATCCATAGACAGTCTATAAGTCATCAATGAATGTCATTCCACGGCTTGGCCGGGGTATCTACTATGGTGCGTCTTGCTAAGCATTTTGACTGCCAATAACACATGGATTTTACCTGTCGCGCCGAAGCTTCTAAGAAGCATAGGGAAAAGTTAAATTCAGAAGAATAAATGATGTGGTGAACTCAGCCCTGGATTATCCGGTTAAACCGGTTAATGACGGCAATGAGAAGGTGTTATCCTGGTATTTGATACCAGGATAAAGTCTAATGCTAACCGGATATAAGGTGACTTTCAGCCAGACTGTTTCTGGATCCTGTGGTCAAGCCACAGGACAACGAAGCGAGGGGTGCCTCTCAGAATCGTCATTGCGAGCACCTGTTTGTCTCGTCAAAGCGCGAAGCACAACGGCGGAAAGGATACGTGGTGATCCAGAATTGTTTGTCACTCCTTCCGTCATCGCGAGTGCCTGTAGGGTGCGCGGCGATCCATAACAGCCTTAATTACAAACAACCCAACTGCCATTCGCACATGGATTCTGCCTGTTGCGCTGAAGCCTTGGCATAGGGAGAAACTAAATCCAGATAATTTTTGTCTGGATTTAGTTTTAAGTACGGGCGGGTGAAATAAGAGTCCTAGATTAAAAGAAACGCCTTGCACCACCACTGGCGGCAGCTGCGGCCCCACCAAATTCAGATTCACCCCCTTCGGTGCCGGCCGATGCTAGTAATTTTGCAAGATCAGCCTCTTCTCTTTCTACGATAACATCTTTTTCAGCCATTAATGCTTCGGGTGGAAAAGGCCTAACTCTTTTAAGTTGTTCTTTTATTGAACCAAGATGTAGTGCCGCTGATTCATCGTCTCCAGGCTTTGTAAGAAACACAGACCCTGCTACATGTTCATAGACAGGCCGTCCAGGGACAAGGGCATGTGATCGGCCTCTAAATGGGTCAACCTCTTGTACAACAAATCCAGCAGCTTTAGCAGAGGCAATCAGTTCATCAACCCCATCCATTAAATATGATTTTGGGGTTATTACATGCATTCCATTTCCAAGCATTGCAACGACAGCGCCTGGTCTTAATATTCTAAAAAGGTCAGAAAATGGGTAAGAAAACTTACCATCAGGACTTCTCCATCCGTCCCAAGCAACATATTCAAATACGACTTCATCAATTTGACTTTCTTCAAATAATCCCAATACATTTTGATCTGCTGCATTTCCAATAAGGTGGGGGCCAATCCCGGGGTCGAAATCTATACCATACCAATCTTCTTCTGAAAATGCTGTTCCTGCGTACCTGTGGCCGCCCCCCAAAAGAAGTTTGGAAAATTCATGTGGCAACCTAGGACGCCCAATTTTATTAAATCTTGGTGAATAACCTTCCATTAATAATCCAAGTTGACCTGGGCTTATTTGAATAATTCCAAATCCATACTTTGTTCCAGGATAGTTAAGATTTTCAATATTTTCTATTAACCCTTTGTCTAACAAAGTTTGAATAATGGGCATATATTTACGTGCTATTTTCCCTTGTCCTGATGCCACTAGGTAAGTAAAACAATGTCCTACAACCGTTGCAATTTCAGGGGTGACGCTTTCACCTCCTTCGTCTAAAAGACTTTTCACACCATCCAGCAGGGGGGTGAAATTACTTGGACTTCTTGCCAGGGGTTTTTCATCTGGATTTTCCATTGTAATGACCATTCCGCTTATACTCGCAAGTTTAACAACTCTTGCTGTATCTTTTTCTGGGTCAATACCCCATTCATAACTTGATGCTGAGCCAGATGATGCCCCTGCTGCTGCAAAGGTCTTGGAAACAATAAGTAAAATAGAAAACAAATATAAGTAACGCATAATATAATCCCATCTCAAAAGGTTAATTTACGTATATCTATATAAATAGGTTATTAAAGTCAAGTATTGATGGGGTTATTACTATTTTTCTTAACATTTCAAGCCATTCAGTTTTATCACCCCCACCGGGGATTTCATCGCCAGACCAATTGTTTTTTGTCCATAAATACATATTCAATGCTTTAAGTTGGATAAAAAGATCGCCCTGTTTTAATAATTCAATATCGATAGGGTGTATTGATTGATAGCCTGTAATATACTTTTTGAACTTATGTTCCCATGTTTGTTTAGGGGTTGAATACACCTCTAAGAATGGCCGCATAATATCAAGCATATACCAATGATAATCAGGTTCATCAAAATCAATAATTCCTACTTCAGTACCCTTACAGATTACATTCGCATCCCGATGATCGGCATGAATTAATCCATATTGATTTTCAATTTGGGGCAGATTGGAAACCCATTCATACAGCCTGTCATAATGCGGTAAAAGATCTTTATCTTCCGCTGCATAATCGGCAATTTCATCCATTGAATCTTGCCAGTTATTAAAATGAAATTTTTCAGAAGGAACGTACGTTTGCGACGCTTTGTGCAATTTTCCTAAGGCCTGCCCCCAGTTATAATAAATATCCAGGTTTTCTAAACGTAAACTTATGGGGTTGCCCGGAACTTCAAGACAGACATGCCCTAAATACACATCCATGGTTTCAATATACACATTGTTTTTGGACGCAATGGGTTCGCATACAGGGGTTTTTTCATTAAAAAGGTGGCTTTGAAAATCAATTGCTGCGGCTAAATTTTTTAAGGGCCGCAGCTTTTCATGGGTAATACGTAAATAATAATTTTTGCCTTTTTTTGAAAACTTAAAAACGGCGTTAATGCCAATATTAATTAATTGCAGGGATTCAACATCCCCATCCCATTGTTTTATGAATTTCTGGGGAATGTCAGTTTTATTAAGACCCGTTAGGTAACTATCCCACATGTTGATTCCCTAACTGCATAAGTGTCACAATTCTGGGGTCCTTTGGATTATCTTGATGTAATTCATTCAACAATTTGGTTGTCGTGTGCGACAGTTTCATGTTGTCAAAAAACAATAAGGCCTGTGTATAGGCAAACTTGTAATCATAGGATTTGGGGTTTAATTTCCATGCCTCTCGGTAGGTAAGGGCTGCTTTATAAAATTGTTTTGTTTGCAGGTACAGGTTGCCCAATTCAAACCACATAGGGGCTTCTTTTGGGTTGTTTCTAACCATCTCTTGATAGATTTTAATTTTATCAAAATTTTCGATTGTTTCTTTTGGTGTGCTGATTTTCTGAATTCTATCGTAGGGGTGATCCGGTAAAAAAGGGTGACCATAAAATAAATATAGGACGATTGAAAAAAGACTGATAACCCCTAAAAGCCAATAGATACCTTTGGTATTGGGGATGTTTTTTAATAATAACCCACCCCCCAATAAGGTGAAAAAAGTAATTGCCATGCCCAAGATCCAAATCATTTTCGTTTTCTACGCAGTCGTGAAATGAAATAGATAATTAAAATCAACCCAACAATGGAATAGGCCCAGACTTTCATAATGGGGTTTGTCTGCCCACTGACAGTATACGGTCCATATTTATCCGCAATTTCTTTTTTGATTTCAGTATCTGTTTTTCCGTGTTTAATTAAATCCAAAACTTCAGACCGGATTTTTTCTGCATCTGATGATACCGATGCATCAACAGTTTGTGCCCGGCATGTCGGGCATTGAATTTCCCGGAACAAAGCCATGGAACGTTCTGAATACAAATCCAGTGCAAGACTTTCGCAGCTTAAAAAAAGGGATAAAACAAGTAAGACTATTTTCAAGGGTGCCTCCATTTTCTTTTATAACCGTACCATAAAATGGAAAGGCCTAACAAGATTCCCCCTAACCAAACCAGGAAAACCAGTGGGGTATAATAAACCCTGACCATCCAATTTTCTTGGTCCGATGTTTCCCCCAGAATTACATAATAAAGGGCCATTCCTTGCCAGTACAGGGCTGATTCTGAATGTTCAATTTTTGGGGTGTAATAAAGCCGACGTTCAGGTTTTAACAATTTATTATTTTCCCCCAGGGAAAAGACGGCTTCGTAGGCCAAATAATTTGAATAAGGCTTAGGGGTGATTGATTTTAATGTTAAAGAATCGCCTTGTATTTTTAGGGTCTCCCCAACTGTCATAAGGGCCAATTTTTCTTTTGACCACAAGGTATTTCCGCAGGCCCCTAATAAAATAATCCCTATGCAAAAATGTGAAAACGCAGCAGATTTTTTCACAGTGGTTTTGGATAAAATAAAATGCAAAAGTGTAGAGATTATTAAAACAAGTGCGCTGGATATGCCCAATAAACTGGCCCAAGTATCTGAAAGGGGCTTGGGGGTGCTGTGATTCAAAATAATAAAAAACAATCCAATTAACGTGGCATAACAAAGGGTTTTGCGACGGATGCTTTTTTTATGAAAATCAAACGAAAAAATCATAACAAGAACAGCGCCTAAAAAAGGATAGCCCATAGTTTGAATATAAAAATCTTGGCCCACAGCAATGGGGGTATTCATTAGATAGGCATTAATAAGGGGGTAAATCATTGCGAATAACAAGATGAAAATAAGGTAAACAAACAGAGTGTTCTGAAAGATAAGAGGCGTCGTTTTAGATACAAAAGAAAAGCGTGCTTCTTTATTCGCAATCTTTGGGCTTTTGATCCAAACAAAGCATGTAAAAATAAGAAGCGACAGAAAAATAAAACTTAAAAATATCCCCCGCGATGCATCAACAGAGAACGTATGAACAGAAGTCAGAATACCAGACCTTATTAATAAAAATCCAAACAAACACAATAAGAATGTTAGAAGACTTGTGAAGTGGTAAAAGCGATAAAAGTTTGTGGATTTGGACGCAAGAAAACTGGCGTGCAAAAGTATGATGCCACTAAGCCATGGCAGAAGGGATGCGTTTTCAACAGGGTCCCAGAACCACCAGCCCCCCCAGCCCAATTCGTAATACGCCCAGAAACTGCCAATCGTAATGCCCAAAGTTAAGAATCCCCATGGAATCAATGCCCATTTTTTTAAAGCAGGCTGGTCAATGCTTCCTGGTTTAAGCAAAGATAAAATGGATAACGCAAAAGGAATACTGAATCCGACATATCCCATAAATAATAAAGGGGGGTGAATTGCCATGCCTGGGTCTTGCAATAACGGGTTGAATTCCCCGCTGTTAATAGGAAAAGGAATTAAACGTTGAAAAGGATTGCTGGCGAAAAGAGTATAAAATAAAAACATCAGCAAAAGGGTGTTTAGTAAAAAAAGTCCATATTTTCTGATTTCTTGATGAATGGATCTGTCACGCATAAAGGCAACCATGTATCCAGAAAGAATTAAAACCCACAAAAGCATGGATCCTTCGTGGTGGCCCCAAACAGCAGTAACTTTGTAAAACCAAGGGGTATCAATATTACTGTGAAAGGCAACAGACTGCACAGAAAAATCACTAATCAAAAATCCATATATCAATACTAAAAAAGCAATTAACAGACTGATAAATTGAATGGATACAGTCCAGTAAGTAATTGATAAAATGACTTCTTGGGTGATTTTAAAAGCCTGAATTCTTGCCAGTACCGGTGTAAGGCACAGAATAAAAGCAAATATCAAGCAATAATGGCCAAATTCGATAAGCATAAAATTCCTAATTTCTATTATATTATAAAGGATGTTCTTTATGTTTTTGTCAAGGACATCAAATTGATTTAGATCTGGCGTATTATTGCGGACTGCGCTGGCTGGGCGCTATGTATTTTCTTTTAATTCCAGTGGTTTGTAATTTTCATCATGCTTGGCCAATGCCTCAGTTGCTATGAACGCTGTTCCGTTAAATTTACCTTGAATGACAACGGTTGATTCTTCCTTAAATAAATCAGGTAGCAACCCTTTATAGGTAACAGGAATAATGGATTTTTTATCCATAATGTCAAAAGAATAGGTCGTATCATTTTTTGAAAGGCTGCTGGGGCTGACAACACCTCCAATGCGAATGGTTTTATTTTTATCGTCTATAATCAAGGCATCGCTTGGGGTGACAAAAAACACAATATTTCTTTGAAAGGTGGATAACAGAATATACATTCCCACAGAAATAGACAGAACTGTTGTTAATATGAAAAAAAGGCGTTTATGTTTTGGTCGCATGGGGATCATTATCAAGAAAATAAAATATATGTAAAGGGGCGGCATAGAAAGAAATTGTGTTAAAAATGCAACAAAGTGTTGCAGATTTCCAAAGTTGCTTGTAGGTAAGAAAAAAAAGTGACAGACTTACAACTAATATTTTTTAATTTATAAAGGGAGACGAGATGAAAAAGAAAACTATTGCCTTACAGGGTATTTTTAAAGCCACGCTATTTGCCATAACATTTTGCACATTAAGTAGCCACAGCATAGCTTCCATAACAGCCTTGTCTGAGGAAGGTGGTGCCACTTACACAAAACCAAGCAGACGCGTAAGTCTTTCAGGCGCAGTAACAGCCCTAGAGGCGGCAGACCATTTTCGCCTGGCCGCTGCAGGCCATGATACAGAAAAGGCAATGCGTGAGGGAAATATGCGAGGTGTTGAACAAGCCGCAAAATCTGCTGAAAAAGCTTTTTCAGATATGACGCGTGAACAGCTGATAGCCTATTTATCAGATAGTGACTAATTTCATTAAAATTCATAAGACAAACCAGAGTTTTATACTGACTCTGGTTTTTTTTCATGCTAAATTATATGAATAACAGTCAATAACGGGGAAAAAATGAAGAAATCCATCCTCTTCATAATATGTGTATTTGTAGTAAGTCATACCGCCTTTGGTATATCTTTATTTTCAAGCAAGCCGGCAAAACAGCCAACTGGCCCTGATGCCTCAAGAAATCAAACTTTACGAAATTATGCTGAAAATTTTTATCTGCAACGCAAAGGGCAGTTTAATACGTATTTTGAAAAATACGTTCGACCCTTTTATGAAAGTGGATATGGAAGGGATTCAGGTAATCCAATTGATTTTCCTTATCCTGAAACATCTGATCAACCAACTGCAATAGGGATTACAAACCTTATTGCTATACAGTTCTGTAGTAAGATCCCGGGCCCTGAAAATATATATGTAAAATTAACTGTTCTAGGGTCAAAAACACGTCAAAAGCTTGCATCTGGCGCATTAGATGCGGCCGCGCAGGCAATAGGTGGGTCTGGATCCCAAGGAACTGAAGTGACTGGGGCACATTCTGTTACCGTATCGTGTGCCAATATTTTAGGTAAAGTGTGTACCAATACATGTGCATCAGATTTTTGTGTGAAATCTGAAAGTGTCGGGGCCGCCTGTACAACCTGTTTAAGAAGTGATTCCACCAAAAACTTAAAAGGTGTAAAAAACTGTATGGAAGATTTTACCATGAAGTACATATATAAAACAGATGACAAGATGATTGAACAACACCGAAATAAAAGAGGCGGGATTTTAGGAAAAATTGGTTCTGCACTGGGAAGTGCTTTGACGCAACCGACTGGACAAGGGCAGCCAGGAATGTATCAACAAGGGGGCTATCAACAGCAACCAGGATATTATGGCCAACAAGGGCTTTATCCGCAACAGCAGGGGGCTTACCAGCAACAGCAAGGGTATTATGGCCAGCAAGGGGCTTACCAGCAACAGCAAGAGCATTATGGCCAGCAAGGGGCTTATCCGCAACAGCAAGGATATTATGGTCAACAGGGGGCTTATCCACAACAGCCAGGGATGTCACAAGGGGCATATGGGCAACCTGTATACGCATATTAACAGTAATAAATTCCCCTTAAAACACCTGATTTATAACATTTTAAGAAATTTCTTGACTTTTAGGACTGGAAACTTATAAATGTGATGAGTATATATAAGTAAATTATAAATTTTTTGAGAGTTTAAAAAAATGTTTGCAATTGTTCGCACAGGCGGAAAACAAGTTAAAGTACAAAAGAATGACGTTGTTTCAGTAGAAAAACTGGATACAGAAGTTGGAAAAGAAATTATTTTTGATCAAATTTTAATGATCGGGGATGAAGCCAAAACAACTGTTGGTCAGCCTTTTGTTGAAAAAGCACAAGTTAAAGCAACTGTGGAAGACCATACACGTACGAAAAAAGTGATTGTCTTTAAGAAAAAGCGTCGCCAAAATTATCGTCGTAAAAAAGGACATCGCCAACACCAAACGGTATTAAAGATTACAGATATTCTTGTTGGTGGTAAATCAGTTGCAGGGGCGGGATCAACACCGGCACCTAAAAAAGCAGAAATGAAAAAAGAAGCACCTAAAGCAGATGCTCCTAAAACAGCAGAAGCAAGCAAGACAACAACGGCAAAGTAGAAGTAAGGAAGGTATAGAATGGCACATAAGAAAGCTGGTGGTAGTTCAAGAAACGGACGCGACTCGGAAAGCAAGCGCTTAGGGGTCAAGAAGTATGGTGGCCAAGAAGTAATTCCTGGAAATATCATTATTCGCCAACGTGGAACAAAATACCACCCAGGTCAAAATGTTGGGATTGGTAAAGACCACACATTATTTGCGTTAAAAGATGGTCGTGTGACTTTCGCAAAAAAAGCACAAGGACGTCAATACGTTTCAGTTATATAACTGACCTGATATAGACATCAATAAAAAGGGGCCATTACGGCCCTTTTTCGCTTTTTCAAACTTTCTTATCATTACTCATTGTCATTCCATTCCCGACCCACTGGTATCATCAACATAGCTGATGATGATTTCTTTAATTGTCATCCTACGGCTTGATCCCCCTACGCCAAGGCTTCGGCGCAACAGGCCAGGGGATCTGTACTACAGCCATTTTCTCATTGTCGCCCCGTGCTTGACATGGGGTCCAGTAATCTTTATCCATCCCCACTGCCCGTCATCGCGAGCACCTGCAGAGTGCGTGGCGATCCATAACAGCCTTAATTAAAACAACTCGACTGTCGTAGACTTCTGGATTGTCCGATCAAGTCGGGTGATGACACTGGGTGAATGAAGCGGGTAAGGACAGTGTAAGGGCCCAGAATCTAGAAATCTTTATCCATCCCCGTTGCCGTCATCGCGAGTACCCGTAGGGTGCGCGGCGATCCATGTGGAACGTTGAAAGGTGGATTGTCATGCGCCTTGCTCGTCATCGCGCTTTGCGCTTTGACGAGACAAGCAGGCACTCGCAATGACGGCAGAGGGCGGATCAAATTAGACAATAACAGTGTGTGAATGAAGCGAATTAATTAAACAAAATAAGGTTTTAAAATATATAAGATCTAAGACAAAATTTGTAAGGAGAAACTAAAATTCCCCTTAGGTAAATTTCATAAGGGGAATTAAAGGTAATAAATATTGAGCATACAGACCCAAATTACATTTGGGCTAAATATGCTTCTCTGCCCAATCTATTGTATTTGTCAAACTCTTCTTGCGCGGGTTTGATGTGACCAAATACATGGCAAAAAGGATGCCCCATTCTTGGAGCAACTTCTTTAACAAAAAATCTAATCATTTCTTCTTTATCTTTGACACTTTTTTCACCACTATTGAAGAAACCTGCAAAGACATACATAGGATTTAATTTATATAAACCTTTTGCCTTAACATTATTTGTAAATTCATTTATTAACAAAGTAGATCTGACTCTTGCATTAAATTCATCATCTGTCATTTCACTATCATAGTGTGTGAAGAAATTTTGATCAGCAAAATAGTTAACGGCATCTGGATTTTCTTGCAGATCTTGAAGTATACACTCCCATATTGCACGTGCCCTCTTTTCTGGCATGCCTGCAAGACACTCATCAATAGCTGTTAAATGATCCTTTGAAACGCCTCCTATGAAGTGTGGTGGGATACCTTTTTCTGCTGCTAAGTCTCCAAAACGGGTTAATCGGGACCCTACTGTTGATTTAGCAGAGGCTATTTCTATCTCCTCTGTTGCTCCTTTTGCGGAGGCAGCAGCAGCGGCATATGAATTATTACAAGACATTGTTAACAGAAGGCAGGTAGTTATAAATAATATTTTTTTCATTTTTTTATCCTTATATATTTTTTATTTTAATAGCACTTATATGCATTAAAAAATATTATTTCAATGGTACTTAAGTGTAATTTTAAACTCCAGCTTTAAATATTAAAGATAATCGAAAAAGTCTGCCAAATTCTTGCAAGACACTTTTTTTCTCTTGCTCCTATTAAAAATATTATATAAAATTTTTTTATACTTAATTAATTAAACAAAACAGAGGGGCAAAATGTCATATTTAAATAAAAAATTGTTATCAGAGTTTCTAGGAACTTTCTTCTTAATTTTCATGGGGTGCGGTGCAGCCTTATTTGCAATGAAATTCGTGGGTTATATTGGGGTTGCCTTAACATTTGGTGTGACTTTGATGGCTTTGGTTTATGCTTTTGGACCAATTTCAGGATGTCACGTTAACCCAGCTGTCAGTTTTGGTATGTTATTGGCCGGCCGTATGGATGTAAAAGAATTCTTAATGTATGTGATTGCACAACTTGTAGGGGCTTTTGCTGCAGCAGGATTACTTCTTCTTGTTTTGCGCGGTATGTTTGGGTGCGAATTTATAAGTACATTTGCCACAAACGGATTTGGTGATTTATCCCCTGGCGGATTTAACATGACATCTGGGGCAATTGTTGAAATTGTGGCCACTTTCTTGTTGGTATTCACAGTTTTGGTAACCTCTTCTGATTCTAAAAATTCAGGATTCACAGGTTTGGCTGCAGGCGCGGCTTTGGTTGTTGCCCACTTTGTGGCATTACCAGTAACAGGGGCATCCATTAACCCAGCACGAAGCTTTGGTGTTGCCATGGTTGAAAATGGCGAAGCTTTAAAACAACTTTGGTTCTTCTTTGTTATGCCAATGGTTGGTGGTTTGTTGGCTGCAGTTGTATACAGATTAACGCGCTAAATACCTTCTTTATAAACAAAAAAAGGCACCGTATGGTGCCTTTTTTCATGGGTCTAGGTTTTTATTTATCTTTAAATGCTTCTTTCGCAATTTGGGTGATACCCCCAAGGGCCCCAATCACATTCGAAGCTTCAAGCGGCATGAAAATTGTTTTTGCATTTTCAGAGCTTGCCATCTTTTCAAGGGATTTTATATATTCCTGTGCCACAAAATAGTTAATGGCTTGAGGACTTCCCTTTATAATAGCCTCAGACATAACGCGGGTTGCTTTTGCTTCTGCATCTGCTTGTCGTTCACGCCCTTCTGCTTGACGAAAGATGGCCTCTTTATTACCTTCAGCTTCAAGTAAGATTGATTCTTTATTGCCTTCAGCTTTTAAAATTTGCGCTTGTTTATAACCTTCCGCAACCAGTATTTTAGACCTTTTCTCACGTTCAGCCTTCATCTGGCCAGCCATTGCATCTAAAAGATCTTTTGGCGGTGTTATATCTTTAATTTCAATGCGCGTAATTTTTACACCCCAAGGGTCAGTCGCACGGTCAACCACTTGCAAAAGCTTTGCATTAATCGCTTCACGATTAGACAAAAGTTCATCTAAGTCCATTGAACCCATAACAGCACGAACATTTGTAATCGTTAGATTTTCAATTGCAAGTTCTAAGTCCGTTACTTTATATGCGGCATTAGAGGCATCTAAGACCTGGTAAAAAACAACTCCATCTGCCCGAATGCCTGCATTATCCTTGGTGATAACCTCTTGCGAATTAAAATCCAAGACATTTTCCATCATGTTAACGCTGCGTCCGATACGATCCACAAAGGGGATAATGAAATGAAGCCCGGGTTCTAACGTTTTTATGTATTTTCCAAAACGTTCAACTGTCGCGTTATACCCTTGTTTGACACGGGCAATACTCAGCCAAAGTGCGTGTAAAAAAAGTACGGTTAAAAAAATATAAATTTTATAAGTCATCGGTCTCTCCTTTTATGATTTATTGTTATTATTTAAGAAGAGGGAATAAAACAACCCAGGGATGGATTGTCTTGGTTTCCTTCTATAATACATATGGGGATTGTTTGGAAAAATTCAAGGCATTCAAGCAGGTATAATTACTTTTTTACTTCGGCTATTTCGATTTTGCGTTTGTTTATTTGAAGGCCAACTTCGCCCTTAAGGATTTTTAAAGCGTCATCTCCAAAAACTTCTTTTCGCCACCCTTTAAGGACTGAAATATCCTTTTTCCCTGCGCACAACATCTTTAAATCCTCAGTTGTGGCAACCAGGCGTTCAGCCACTTTATTTTGGTTGGCTTTGACTTTAAGAAGTAACTTCATGATTTCAAGGCAATCTTTTGAAAATCTGACTGGTTTTGGGATATCCACTTTGATTACTTGGATGTTTGGCTTATAGCTTTCTTTCAACGTTTTTTTGGCAAATTTAATAAAGGCATCTTTTGCTTTATGATTTACATTAACTTGGTCAATATAATCGATTTGTTCCAGGGATAGGGTTGCAACCTTTGCAACAACATCGTCCCTAATTACAAATTGGCGGGGCAGATCCAATTTAATTGCTTGTTTTTCACGCCATTTCGCCATTTGTTGAACAACATACATAAACTGGTTGGGAACGGGCTGGCGTACTTTGATCTTTTGCCAAATTGAATCAATATCAACCTGGTAAGTCGCGATATCCGTTAATGTATTCATTTCTTCTTTGATCCAAGTCCCTCTTTTTTTAACGTCTTTTAAAAGTTTTTCATAAATTTTTTTTAAATGGATCACATCAGATAAAGCATATTTAATTTGTTTTTCACTTAAAGGACGTTGTGTCCAATCAGAAAATCTTGAACTTTTATCAAGACGTTTGCCAAGCATTGTGCGAACCAGTGTTTCATATCCAGCACAGTCTCCATATCCACAGACCATTGCAGATACTTGTGTGTCGAAAAGAGGGGCAGGTACTTTTCCAAAAAGATTATAGAAAATTTCTAAATCCTGCCGGCAAGCATGAAAAACTTTTGTAATATTTTCATTAAAAAGAATTTCTTTAAAGGGATCCAGGCACAGGTTTTCAGGCAAAGGGTCAATAACAGCAAGGTGGCCTTTTTCATCAAGGCATTGAATTAAACATAATTTTGGATAATAGGTATTTTCCCGGATAAACTCAGTATCCAAGCAGATAAATGTACTTTTTTTAACTTTTTTACAATATTCCACTAGAGAATTTTGAGAAGTTATATATATATGTGTAGAGGAGCATTTTTTATTCATTACATTATTTATATAATGAAACCTCAGTAAAAATCAATTTGTATAGTAAATTGACTTAATGCTGGCCCATCGTTATTGTGCTCGTCGCCTATTTATTTATAGGCGTCCTCGCTTATACTTTGCGCCAACCTTAATTGAATCTACTATACGTTTTTGCTTGAAGAACTTTAAGAAAATAAGGTATACATAATACGTTAAAGAAAAGGAATTATAATGGCACGTGTCACAGTCGAAGATTGTATAAAGAAAATATCTAACAGGTTTGAATTGGTCAATCTATCCGTTCAACGTGTGAAAGAGATCATAAAAGGCGCCCCTTTAAGCATTGATCGCGATAAGGATAAAAACCCAGTTGTGGCTTTGCGTGAAATTGCCCAGGGTCAAGTTGACCCAGATCGTCTAAGAGAATCTGCGATTCGTAGTTATCAAAAAGTAAGCGATATGGATGAAGAAGATGAAGACATCCGCGAAATGCTGGAAGAAACAGCATGGCTTCAAAGGGATGAAGACAAAGCCGTTGCCTCAGAAGAAATTGCTGAAGATGGCCTTACTGTAACTGATGAAGCCCCAGAAGGTACCGTCGAATAAACCAGTTCTAATTAAAAGAGCAGAAGAAGAGTTTTTAAAAAGCTCTACAACTGCTCTTTTTTTATTTATACTAAATAATTATGAAAAGAGATGTCACAGGACTGATCATGAAAGTAAAGAAGTATGCGCCGAATGCGGATACTTCAATTTTACAGCGCGCCTATGAGTTTGCCGACCAGCATCACATAGATCAAAAACGTGCGTCCGGTGATCCCTATATTTCCCACCCAGTTGCTGTTGCCAACATGCTGGCAGATCTTAAGTTAGATATCCCTTCTATTGCGACAGGCTTATTGCACGATACAGTCGAAGACACAAGTGCAACTTTGGAAGATCTGCAAAATGAATTTGGCGAGGAAATATCCTATCTTGTGAATGGGGTGACAAAATTATCCCGCATTGAACTGCAATCCAAAGATAATAAGCAAGCGGAAAACTTTCGCAAGCTTGTACTTGCAATGGCCCAAGACATTCGTGTGTTGTTAATTAAGCTGATTGATCGGCTGCATAACATGCGCACCCTGCATTATTTGCCTTCAGCTGACAGTCGCAAGCGTATTGCCCTTGAAACCATTGAGATATATGCACCCCTTGCAGAACGGATTGGTATGTTCACGGTGCAAGAACAACTTCAAGATCTTTCTTTTGCAGAATTAAATCCTGAGGCCTATCAAACGATTATGCAGCGTGTGGCAGATTTCCACGAAAAAGGCCAAGATATTGTTCAAAAAGTCATACAAGGGCTTCAAGAAACACTTAAAGAAGGTGATGTTCAATGTGATGTGCGGGGGCGTGAAAAGAAGCCCTATTCAATCTGGCGAAAAATGCAGCGCAAAAATGTAAATTTTGAACAGCTTTCGGATCTTTTTGGGTTTCGCATTATTACTTCCTCTGTTGCGGACTGTTATCAGGCTTTGGGTTTGATTCACAGTTCCTATCTTGTGTTGCCACAAAAATTCAAAGATTATATTTCAACACCAAAACCCAACCATTACCAGTCCTTGCACACAACTGTTATTGGTCCTAAGGGCATTCGCTTGGAAATACAAATTCGAACCACTGCGATGCAAGAAATTGCTGACCGCGGCTTGGCGGCGCACTGGCAATATAAACAAGATGTTGATTCAAAAGATGGAAAACGCTTTGGTTGGCTCCGCAGTTTGTTGGAAATTTTGGACCAGGCAGCTGGGGCCGAAGAATTTATGGAACATACAAAGCTTGAAATGTTTCAAGATCAGGTTTTCTGTTTTACCCCAAAAGGGGACGTTGTGAATTTGCCAAGTGGGGCAACATCCATAGATTTTGCTTATGCAGTTCACTCGGATGTTGGGAACAGTTGTAAGGGGGCAAAAATTAATGGACGTTTGATGCCATTGCGGACTGAACTTAAAAGTGGTGACCAGGTTGAAATTATAACCAGTAAAAACCAGCAACCTTCCCCAACTTGGGAACAGTTTGTGGTCACGGGGAAGGCACAAGCCAACATACGCCGTTTTATACGTGCACAACAAAAAGAACAATTTTCAAAATTGGGACGTTCAATATATACGTCTGAATTAACGTCAGAACAGCGCAAAGTTATCGAAGTTCATATGGAATCGCTTTACAAATCCCATGGTATTCATAATGAAGCAGAGTTCTTTTCCTGCATAGGGGATGGAAAAATTACCATGCGGGAACTTAAACATAAGTTCTTTGATGAGCCAGGATCTGAAGATGATATTAAATTATCAAAGCCAAAATCTTCCTCTAAAAAATCAGTTGAAATTAAAGGTTTGGTCCCTGGTATGGCCATTCATTATGCAGGTTGTTGTCATCCTTTGCCGGGCGACCGTATCATAGGCATCATTACAACAGGTAAGGGGGTTACAATTCATACCTCTGACTGTGAAACATTGCACAAGTATGAAGAAGAACCCCACCGTTGGCTGGATGTTTCATGGGGTGAAACGGGCGAAAACCAATTTAAAGGCCGGGTTTTTGTGATGTTAGAAAATAAGTCAGGAAACCTTGGGTCCATCGCAACATTAATTGGGAAAAGTGGCGCAAACATTACAAACATAAGGGTGTTACGCCGTCATTATGATTATTTTGACCTATTAATTGATGTGGATGTCACGAACAAAGATAAATTATTTGATGTGATTGCTTTGTTGCGTACGAATTCAATTGTTCATTCAGTGGAAAGGCACTAGATGATTTTAGGTATTGGAACAGACATAGTTAACATTCAGCGTATTGAATCCATTTTAGAAGGCGATACAGCCAAGCGATTTCAAGAAAAATATTTTCATCCCACAGAAATTGCAACCGCAAATAAATTTGCATCAACAAAAGATAAAGCCTGCTCCCTTGCCAAGCGATTTGCGGCGAAGGAAGCTTTTGTTAAAGCCCTTGGAACAGGGGTGCGCAAAGGTGTTAAATTAAATGATATTTATGTTGTGAATAATGAATTGGGGTGTCCCTTTATACATTTTTCCCCAACGGTCACTTCATTAATCGAAAAGAAAACGTCAAATAAAGTAAAGATTGATTTAAGTCTAAGTGATGAGTATCCTATGGCCGTGGCTTTTGTCACTTTATCCATACAAAATTAAGAAAGGTAAGACGAATGTTCTTTAAGAAAAAAGATAAAAAGAAAGAAAAAAAGCATCCAATAAAGGAATTTTTTGCCAGCCTAACCTTTGCCTTGGTGATTGCTGGTTTTATTCGTACTTTTACCTTTGAACCTTATGCCATTCCGTCAGGATCCATGTTTCCAACCATGTTAATTGGGGATTATTTGTATATTTCAAAAGCAGCCTATGGATACAGTAAATATTCTTTTCCTTTCATATACCCTGATTTTATTAAAGGTCGTTTTATGGCCGATATGCCCGAACGCGGGGACGTGGTTGTGATGAAAGTCCCAGGCAATGTGGAAATAAACTACATTAAAAGAATGATTGGATTGCCTGGGGATCGTATCCAAGTTAAAAAAGGTATTTTATACATTAATGGTGAAGCAACCCCGCAAGAACGTATTGAAGATTACATTGAAAGAATGCCATCTGGTCGTACAAAGAAAACGCCACAGTTTATTGAAACTTTACCAAATGGTAAGCGTCACTTGATCCTGCGTGAAGATGTGGATGGGCAACAAAACGCCGATAATACAAAAGAATTTATTGTGCCCGAAGGTCACTTTTTTGTGATGGGGGATAACCGAAACAATTCCCGGGACAGCCGTGTTGGGCTTGGATTTATACCCTATGATCATTTGTTAGGGCCTGCAAAGTTTACTTTCTTTTCAATTGAAAATTCAGTATGGGATCTTATTAAAGTTCATAAATGGCCTGAAATTATCCGGTTTGATCGTATTTTTTCAGGCATTGATTATTCAGTAAACCGGATTGATGAAAAGAATGGCCGATCTTAATAACCATCGTATTCGAAAATTATTCGAAGATACCCAACTTCTTGAATTGGCTTTAACACATCCAAGTGCAAATAAAGACAGTGTTGAAAATTACGAACGCCTGGAATTTCTGGGGGATCGTGTTTTGGCGCTGGCTGTCAGTGACTTGCTTTACAAGAATTATCCATCAGATCCAGAAGGGGTGATGGCAAAAAAACTTTCTTTTCTTGTGCGTAAAGAAGCCTTGTATAAAGTGGCAAAAAAACTGGATTTGGGCCCTGTTTTAATTATGTCGATTAACGAAGAATCAAATGGGGGACGTGCGAATAAGTCAGCTTTGGCAAATGCATGCGAGGCTTTGTTGGGCGCCATTTATCTTGAAAAAGGATTCGAGGCATCCTGTCAATTTATCGAAGAAAATTGGCAAGAACTTATTGAAAAATCTGAAACAAAAAGTTTGATTGATGCAAAATCAGAATTGCAAGAATGGGCACAAGGGCTTGGATATTCAATCCCCATTTATGAAATGCTTGGAACTTGTGGCCCCCAACACAGCCTGAACTTTGAAATGAAAGTTAGTGTTAATGGATATTCTGAAACGGGCAAAGGAAATTCAAAAAGAACGGCAGAAAAGGCAGCTGCCAAAAAATTATTACAAAAATTAAAGGCCGGGAAATGACACAAAAATTTGGAATCGTGGCTTTAATTGGGGCCCCAAATGCAGGAAAATCAACTTTATTAAATCAGATCATGGGGACAAAAGTTTCCATTGTCTGTCACAAAGTTCAAACCACGCGGTGTCGCATTGCGGGTATCTTCACAGAAGATGACAGCCAAGTTGTATTGCTGGACACACCTGGAATTTTCAAGGCCTCCACCCGTTTTGAACGCGCAATGGTTGCCGCTGCGTGGGAAGCCGCCTTTGAAGCAGACGAAGTTATTTTTATTGTTGACGCCTCAAGACCAATTGAAAAAACAGATGCCATTCATATTTTACGCAAACTGCAGAAGGTGGAAAAAAAATTCATTCTTGTTCTTAATAAAATTGATAAAGTTAAAAAAGAGGCCTTATTGCCCCTTATCACCCAGCTGAGTGAAACTGGATTGGTTAAGCAGGCCTTCATGGTTTCAGCTTTGAAAAATAGTTATGTTGATGATTTGGTGAAACATATTAAATCAGAAATACCAAAAGGATCATGGCTGTATCCTGAAGATCAACTGGCCAATATTTCAGAACGATTGCTGGCTGCTGAAATCACGCGGGAGCAAGTTTTTCACCAAGTACATGAAGAATTGCCCTACTTAAGTGCTGTACAAACAGAGTTGTGGGAAGATTTTGATAATGGTGACGTTAAGATTGTCCAAATTATTTACGTGGCGCGCCAGGCGCATAAAGGTATTATTTTGGGGAATCAAGGTCAAAAAGTTAAAATGATCGGTGAACGTGCCAGAAAAGAATTGGAAAAGATTTTGGATCGCAAAGTGCATCTATATCTGCATGTTAAAGTTGATGAAAAATGGCAAGACAAACCGGAACATTACCAAGATCTGGGCTTGAACTTCGGATAAAAAACAATAATGGCAACGTGGCAAGATAATGGAATTGTATTGGGTGTACGCCCTTTTGGTGAAGGCAAGGGGGTAATTCATCTTTTAACACAAGAACACGGTCATTGCACGGGGGTTGCCCGCAGTCTTAAATCAAAAAGTATGCGGTTGACGGTTTCCCCTGGTTCTATGGTTCAGGCGACATGGCGCGCACGATTGGACGAACATTTGGGCACTTTTTCTTTGGAACTTCTTCAAAGTTCGCTAGGGTATATTGTTGAATCACAAACCAAAATGTTGGCGTTATCTGCATTAACCGGGTTCATTATGAAAGTTTTGCCGGAACGCCACCCTTACGAAGTTTTTTTCCAAAACTTTGCAAAATTCATAGAATCAATGAAGCATGAAAACTGGCCGGCTGAATATATCAAGCTTGAAATTATTTTATTAAAAGAACTTGGATTTGCCTTAAAACTTGATCAATGTTGTGTTACTGGATCAACAGAAGATTTAAAATATGTATCCCCCAGGACAGGCCGTGCAGTTGCCGAAGGGCCGGCAAAACCCTATAAAGAAAAACTTTTGGCTTTACCCCAGTTCTTGATAAAAGATCAAGATGCTGATAAAAATCAATTAATTGAAGGGTTTAAGTTAACGGAATACTTTATGAAAATTCATTATTTTGAACCTAAGTATAAAGAATACTTTACTACGCGTGAACGCTTAGTTACCCTAATATAGCAAATACACTTAACGCTGGCACAGCGTTATTGCGCTTCTAACCTACAGTTGTAGGCGTCGTCGCTGATGCCTAGTGCCATCATTAGTTGTTTTAGCTATAAAAAGTTAGCCGATTTAATGTCATTACGGTATTAACATACCCAATCATTAATTTGGATAACAATTAAAATGTGGTATATTGAAAAATAAATGACAGATCAAAAAACCAACATAAAGCCAGTCTCTTTCAAAGAAGCGTTAAGTGAACGTTATCTTTCCTATGCCCTATCGACAATTATGTCCAGGTCTTTACCCGACGTGCGCGATGGTTTGAAACCAGTGCACCGCCGCATTTTGTTTGCAATGCGCCAATTGAAATTGGATCCAAAAGGCAGTCCAAAAAAATCAGCCCGTATTATTGGGGATGTCATTGGTAAATTTCACCCGCATGGTGAATTGGCGGTTTACAATACATTGGTTCGTTTGGCACAAGACTTTACGATTCGTTATCCCCTTATTCATGGCCAAGGTAACTTTGGGAATATTGATGGGGATAATGCCGCAGCCATGCGTTATACCGAAGCCAAATTAACAGCTGTTGCAGAATCTATGATGGTGGGGTTGGAAGAAGAATCTGTCCCAATGAAAACCACCTATGATGGGGAATTCCAAGAACCCATTGTTATGCCCTCAGCCTTTCCAAATTTGCTGGCCAATGGGTCTGAAGGAATTGCGGTTGGGATGGCCACCAGTATCCCCCCCCATAATGCAGATGAACTTTGTGAAGCCTTATTACAAATCTTGCGTAAGCCAAGTTGCAGTATCGAAGAATTGGTCGAAAATGTTCAAGGGCCAGATTTTCCAACAGGCGGAATTATTGTTGAAAGCCCTACATCCATTTTACAATCTTATAAAACGGGCAGGGGCAGTTTTCGCATACGTGCCAAATATGAAGTCGAAGAAATTAAAGGTGGCCAATACCAAATTATTGTTACTGAAATTCCCTATCAAGTTCCCAAAAGCCGCTTGGTTGAAAGACTGGCTGATTTGGTTATTTCTAAAAAGCTTCCGATTTTGGCAGACATACAAGATGAATCAACTGAGGATGTCCGCATTGTTTTGATTCCTAAAAGCCGTAATGTAAAGCCCGAAGTTTTAATGCATGCTTTGTTCAAACAAACTGATTTAGAAACACGTATTTCTTTGAATATGAATGTTGTGGATGGAAATAATATTCCACGTGTTATGGATTTAAAAGAGGTTCTTCAGGCATTTTTAGATCATCGCTTGGTTGTTCTGAAAAATCGTAGTCGTCATCGACTGGATAAAATTAACCATCGTTTAGAAGTTTTGGCTGGCTATTTGATTGCTTACTTAAATTTGGATGAAGTTATTCGTATTATTCGCGAAGAAGATGAAGCCAAAAAAATCATGATGGCAAAATGGAAGTTAACTGAAATCCAAGTTGATGCCGTTTTAAATATGCGTTTGCGGTCTTTGCGTAAGCTTGAAGAAATTGAAATTCAACAAGAACACGAAGCCTTAAGTGCCGAAAAAACAGAATTGGAAACCTTGTTAAAGGATGACAAGCTGTGTGCACAAAAAATTAAAAGTGAAATAAAACAAATCCAAAAAATATTTGGTAAAGAAACAGATATTGGGGCGCGTCGAACACAATTTGAAGTGGCAAAAGAAATGGCGGATATGCCACTTGAAGCCATGATAGAAAAAGAGCCCATTACAATTATTCTTTCACAAAAAGGGTGGATCCGGGCTGTAAAAGGTCACCAAGATGACCAAGAATATAAGTTCAAAGAAGGCGATACATTGTTCCAGCTTATTAAAGCAGAAACAACAGATCAAATTTTATTCTATGCAGATAATGGCCGCTTCTATACCATTTTGGGGGATAAAATCCCACGTGGTCGCGGCTTTGGCGAACCTTTAAGGTTATTGATTGATCTTGAAAACGAAAGCAATATCTTAACAATAATTTCAGCTAAGTCTGACAGTCAGCGTCAGTTGTTGGTTGCGGCAGATGATGGCCGTGGGTTTATAGTTAACGAGAAAGATGTTTTTGCGCAGACCAAAAATGGAAAACAAATTTTGAATGTCAAAGCCCCTACAAAAGCCAAAGCAGTCGTTTCTGCAGTTGGCGATCATGTTGCAATGGTTGGGGAAAATCGCCGATTACTTGTTATTCCTGTATCAGAAATCCCGACAATGACACGGGGCCGTGGCGTTATGTTACAAAAATACCGCGGCGGTGGATTGTCTGATTTAAAAGTCTTTACACTTGAAGAAGGCTTGTCTTGGCAAAATGGTAAAAAACAATATACGTTGGATAATGTCCACGAATGGATTGGCAAACGCGCCAGTGCCGGACGTTTTGCCCCTCCTGGCTTTCCAAGATCTAATAAATTTTCTTAAATTTGTTATTTTTTTTATACTCCATAATATCATTACCCGTGCTTGATCCTCCTACGCCAAGGCTTCGGCGCGACATGTCCGGAATTTAGAAACTATTATCCACTCCTACTGCCGTCATCGCGAGCATCCAAAGGATCCGTGGCGATCCAGAATTGTTTGTCATTCCTTCCGTCATCGCGAGTACCCGCAGGACACGTGGCGATTCATAACAACATAAACCCAAAAACCCCGCTTGCTTGTGATTTCTGGATTTTGCTTATCACCCCGAACCCGTGGCCTAGGGGGGATTAAATTCAGAGTGATACTATGGGGGACTGTATAATTATAGATGTCATCTTATTCCATCTTATTGTCACCCTGAACTTGATTCAGGATAAAATTATTATATAATAAAGTAGGAAGAAAAGGATTCACCGCATGTTTGATTTTTTTAAACTGCTGACATTGTTGATTGAGGGGCTGTCTGCGCCAACTTTTATCCCGCCCGAGGTCATTGATAGCCGTGATCCAGCATTGGCCTTTCAAACAATGGTTAAGGATTATGGGATTGATTTAAAACCCAAACCCTATGATCCAAAACTTGAAGAAGATAAACCAAAAAATCGGGTCATTGCAACCTCAAAGGCACCGGATGTAAATTTTGCGATCAAAGCAAATAAATTTTCTGATGACCATTTGAAAGGCGAATCCCGAGAAATTGATATTAATCGTTTGACACAAACTGTTGGGGGCGTCTTTAGCCCTTTGGAATAAAATACTATGAAAAATTTATTTATTATTAACCTGACATATACATCCGATTTGGATACTGTTTTAAAAAACCGTCCAGACCATGTGACCTTTTTGCAAAAATATTATGATGCGGGCATCTTTATTGCCTCGGGCCCCAAGGTCCCGAGGGAAGGAGGCGTGATCCTGGCGCAAGCAGATAATAAAGATCAAGTTATGAAAATTGCCAACCAAGATCCCTTTATTACCCGAAACCTTGCGACATATGAAATCACCGAGTTTGTTGCAAATATGGCGGTTGAAGGTTTTTTTAAGTCTTAATTTCAAATTTTGTGACAGTATAAAATTTTATTCAGCAGCAGCAGATGCAGACGCTGCGCCCCCTGGAACAGTTCCAGCAGGCGATTCTTTTGTAATGGAAACATGTAATTCGGATCCTCTAAATCCTTCAAAAGGATCTGCAGCACCCAAAGCCATTCTTATAATGATTTTGGTAAGATGATTATTCATAAATTCATCAATATCAGGGTTTCCCACTAAAGTATGACCTGTATTGCGAGCAGGCAAAAATAAAGCACGTGTGTTTTTTTCAACATATTCCCTTATATACTCTCCATTCGGAGTAAAAGGTGTTTGTAAATCTTCCGTGCCATGTACGGCAACCGTAGGAATGGACTTTGCTGATGGATCTTCGAACGTGATGCGACTTCTTAGTCCTGTATCATCTTCATCGTAAGGAAGATAGTCTCCACCTAATAAGACCAGGCCTATAGGTTTTAACCCCTTTCTATAATATTTTTTTGTATCAGGTGATATGCCAAGGGCAATAGCCATAACTACTTTGGCATCATAACTGGCTCCCTTCAAAACAAGGTCTCCCATTATCCCAGAATTTTTCAATTCAAGTAAAGCAGTGACTACATCCCATATATCAGAATCTTTCCAGAAACCTTTTTCATCTGCCGCACTTCGGATATCTTCTGAAGGACGCCCATACCGGGATCTGTAATTCACAATAACGCTTCCAATTCCTTTTTGGGCCAATTCCAGTCCTAATTCTCTTGAATCTTTTTCAGTTGTAGGGTCACAAATTGGCCCCCCATTTAAGTTTAAAACAAAAGGCCGTCTGGGGTCTTGGCCTTCAAATCGGGGCGGTATAGTTGCAAAAAACTGAACTTCAACATCATCATCAGCTATGGAGGCAATCGTACGTGATATAACTTTCGGAAAATAAATGCCTCTTGGTAAAATGGATTTGGACAATATACTAAGAATATCACCAGTTATGATATTAATTTCCGCTAAATAAGGCGGAAATCTTGGCGTTCCCATTTTGACAATAGCTTTATCATCTTTTATACTTACAACATCTTGCAGGGGAAGACTAATTAACACCTCCTCTTCTTTATCTGGCTCTTTTGTTGCAAGTCTTACGAATTCCCAATTGAATTCAGCCCCACGGCGTTTTTTTATTGCAATAATACTTTTATCTTCTGAAAGTTTGAAGTTCAAGGCATATCCATATCCAGATTCCATATCAAACCACCCATATATTATTTTCTCTTCAAAACTATTAAGGCAGAGAGATTTAATAACATCATATCCGACAACATTAGACATATAAAATATATTTAATTTAGTCCTGACAAAATTATTAGAATAATAAGAACCATCCTGTGATGAATAAGCTAGAGTTTTAAGATTAAAAGCCCCGGAATCTTCTTCGAACGATCCATATAAATTTTTCAACAAAATAATTCTTTGATTTGTAAAAATAACTTTTTTGGTGTCTTCATTAACATATAAAATAGTGTGATTAGGACTTGTATAAAATGGTTCATCTGGGTGCCGTTCAGTTAAGTTGTAAAGGGCTGTCCTGGCTGTTATTTCTTTCCCAATTGGATGACTAAAAACCTAGTGGTGTTCTTCTATTTTATCGATATAATAAAGGGCTGTTTCATCAGTATTAAAAGAAAACATATTAAAATGAATCTCTCTTTCAAACCATTTGGTTACCACACCTGTTACAGCATTAAAAATATAGTTAACATATTTATTCCCACTTTCTAGGAATTGAAAAACCGATTCGGGGTTTGTTGTCGAGAAAGCTACATTCATTAAACTTCCAGTGTAAAGAATGCTATTGGTGCCTAACTCAGTATCTTTATTAAAACGATGTATGTATAAACCAGTGCGTTTGGGGTATATTTCTATTCTGTCACAGCCTTCCCATTTTACATAGTGAGTTTCAGATTCAAGTGGGGTTTCTATCGTTTCTGCACTTAAGGTTGTTTGATCAATTTCTTCTAATTCAATTTCTTCTTCAAGGAATTCAAATGGAACCTTTCTACGAATATTTACACCTGTTTCATGAAGAAGTTTTTCTTCAGTGGGTAATGTATAACTACTTGCAGAAGCAGCTGCGCAAAACGCATTGCTTTACTGAATATAAAATAAATATATTAAAATTAAAGTATAAATAAGTCGCATTTGGTCCTCTATAGAATTATTATACATATAGGGTAATGCTTTAAAAGAATCAATAGGCCCCACAACTTAGTTGACCACCTTATTGTATTAAGGCAAAATATGAATAAGGCAGATGGCTGGGTAATTGCTTGATTTTTGGATCAAGAGGAAAGTCCGGACTCTACAAAAACAAGGTGCTGGGTAATGCCCAGCGGGGGCGACCCTAGGGAAAGTGCCACAGAAAATATACCGCCCGTAAGGGTAAGGGTGAAATGGTGTGGTAAAAGCGCACCGCGCTTTTGGTAACAAAAGTGGCAGGGTAAACCCCACCTAGAGCAAGACCAAATAGGAATGGCATATGATTGGTTTTTGGATCGTCATTCGGGTAGGTCGCACGAGGTATTTGGTAACAAATATCCTAGATGAATAATTACCGCCAGCAATGGAACAAAATCCGGCTTATAAGCCGTCTGCCTTATAACAATAGAAAACACAGGGCACACAGGGGCTACATGACAAAACAATTATTATTTTTATCCATCCTTTTTATAAATTTTTCTTCAACCAGTAACGCCGGTTGGCTTGATTTTATGGGTAAGGCCGTTTCTTCTGTCGGAAATGTGGCCAAATCTGTTGGAACCACTGCTATGGGTGGGGCAAAATGTAACATGATGAAAAGCCAAGGAATGATGGGCACACCACAGTATTACCAAGAGTGTGTTCAAACAGGCCTTGCACCTCCCTCGATGGGTATGATGGGCGGCGGCATGGGCGGCATGGGCGGCATGGGCGGCATGTCTTTGCCTTATGGTGTTATGCCTTCAGTTGGTGGGGGAGCTGGGACATCAGATTCAACCCTTAATGATCAATGGTCAGATGATCCTTTATCGGGTGCAGGAAGTAAATTTGCACAGCCAAATATGAACCCTATGATGGGTGGCGGTATGAACCCGATGATGGGTGGCGGTATGATGGGTGGCGGTATGATGGGCCAACCAGGGTATGGACCACAACAGTCGTCAAGTTTTTCAGGGATGTTAGGACGTTCACTTGTTGGTAGTATGATGGGTGGTAGCCGAGGCGGAACAGCCGGTGGTGCCTATGGAGGCCAACCAGGGTATGGTGCGCAGCCAGGATATGGCCGGCGCCCATACTAAAAACCATAAAAATTTCCTAATAAAGCAAAAAAAAGGCTAGAATTCGCTATTTTCCTACGAAAAATGCGATTTCAGCCATTGACTATTCTAGATAATTCGTTCTAACATGCATAAAACCTAGTGTTTAACTATAAAATAAAGGAAAAAACTATGAATAAAAATGAATTGATTGCAGAAGTTGCATCACGTTCCGGACTAGCAAAAAACTCAGCTGCCCAAGCAGTTGACAGTGTTTTTGACACAATTTCAGATGCTTTGCAAAAAGGTCATGAAGTTCGCTTGGTTGGATTCGGTACTTTCTTGACGGCACACCGTAAAGCAACTGAAGGTCGTAACCCACGCACAGGTGAACCAATTCAGATCCCTGAAGCACGCGTACCAAAGTTCCGTGCAGGTAAAGGGTTGAAAGATCAAGTTTCCTAATATAGCTACGCTGTGCCCTTTGGATGGTTTTTGCGTCAAACCTTGCGGAAAGTGCTCACGTACATATAAGTACGCTCCGCTTTTTCAGCTTCGGTTTTTCTAAAAACCTTCTCAAAAATCACACCGTAAGCATACTTTAGGATGCAAACTTAAAAACCCAGGAAATTTCCTGGGTTTTTTTAATAAATCATCTTTTAAGATAAAAAAAAGTGATTATATGGTTGATAGCAGATAGGGTTTCTGCTATATACCAAATGTGGCTTGGGCGATTAGCTCAGCGGTAGAGCATCTCGTTTACACCGAGAGGGTCGGCGGTTCGAAACCGTCATCGCCCACCATTCGTCTTCGCTGATTTTGTTTTAACAAAATTTAGCTTCGACGAAATTAAACAAGTCACGCCGAAACTTTTAAGTGTAGGCGGACACAAAAAAATAAACTTAAGTCTTGCATCAAAGTAAAACTAAGGATATTTTTTAACCACCCCTTTTCAAAGGGGGCGTAGCTCAGTTGGTTAGAGCGCCGGCCTGTCACGCCGGAGGTCGCGGGTTCGAGTCCCGTCGCTCCCGCCATTATCTTTATTCCCCATTATTTAGTCTTGAAAAAACAGTTTTTCACCTTATTTAAAAAATAGTATTTTTTATTTTAGAGGTTTGAGATGAACAAGATAAACTTATTTTTTGCAGCAGGATTTATTCTGTTTGCATTTAAAAGTATGGCGGCAGAACAGGTTATTGCGGTTGATCAAGAAGCATGGCCGGGCGTAGTAAGAAACAGAATTCAAACAGAAATTGGATTATTTCATGGTGAAGTTGCAGCAGCTGCAGCAGATGCTGATCAAGTTATTGAAGTAAGAAAAACAGTTCAACATGCCGTTGAAGAACTTGGCGTTATTTACGGTATTTTTATGGCTTTCCAGCATAATTATTTAGGAACACATCACAGAACAGTGGTTTTAAGGCGCGAAGGTTAAGTTTTTTTGCCAACTTAGTTGATAGAGGGTATCGTTTTCTGATACCCTTTTTTTGTAGGTTTATTAAGAAAATGAGGGAAATATGATATCGAAAATAGTTGTCGCATTTTGTGCATTTATTATCTATTCTCCAAGCTCTTTTTCAGCCGCTTCTGCCCACCTAGAAGGGGAAAGTATTTGTGAGCTTCCAGCGCATGGCCTTGCAAGGGTTGCCCAAAGACCATTTATAGAACAGGTCCAACATGCAATTGATGCAATGGAAACCGAATCTCAAGCATGGGTTCAGGCGCTTGCCATAGAAGATGCTGAAAATGATGAAGACCCATCCTTTTTGCCCCATGAAGATCCAGTCACGGGTTCAGAATCTAGGACTATTACAATTAATGGGGTTTCCTATCATTTGACCGTTAATACAAAATATACTGTGCAATATCCAGCTTATGAAGCAGAAATGCCTGTGGATGATTACCTTAATCAAATAGTATTTAGTGCTCCAGAATCAACTTATAAAGCATACAGGGTTTTAGAGGGAGAAGATCCCGCCCATTAGGCAGAAGAAATTCTTTGATAATAATAAAATAATAATTTTAAAAACCGGATTGACATAAAGGGCCTTCGATCTTAAATATAAGAAGGTCCTTGCTTTTTACCTGGGATTCAGGTATCAAGGATTAAGAATTTTGGATAGAGTAAATTGATTTAACGCCGGCGCATTGTTACTGTGCTTTTTATGTACGGGTTGTACATAACGTCACTTGTCCCAGTGCCATCGTTAATTGAATTTGCTAAAAAGTATTAGAGGAAAAAATGGCTGTTCCAAAGAAAAAGACATCGACATCAAAACGTAATATGCGTCGTTCACACCATGCGCTTAAGGTTCCAGGTTATGTGGAATGCGAAAACTGTGGTGAATTAAGACGTTCACACCATGTTTGTGGATCCTGTGGTTTTTATAACGAGCGTGAGCTTGTTGCGAAAAAACCAGAAATAGAGGATGAAGCTGACGAAACGTCAGCAGAATAAATGTCATGGCGCATAGCCAAGCAATTAAAATAGCAATCGATGCAATGGGGGGCGATCACGCCCCTGACATGGTTATTGAAGGGGCTTCTCGGGCCCTTGAAATGCATCAAAATTTGGAATTTATATTGTTTGGCGATCAGGCCAAGATTAAACCCCTTCTTAAAAAATATCCCAACTTAGAAAACAAATATGAACTGGTTCATACAGATGACTATGTTCGTAATGCAGACAAGCCGACAGTTGCTTTGCGTAACCGTAATTCCAGTATGCGCTTGGCTGTTGATGCAGTGCGCGATAAAAGGGCAGATTGTGTTGTATCTGCGGGAAATACAGGGGCTTATATGGCAATGGCCAAAGTCTTTTTAAAAACCACAGAGGGTGTTTCCAGACCTGCGATTGCAGGAACATTCCCAACGAAAAAAGGAACCTCAGTCGTTATGGACTTGGGGGCCAATGTTTCTTGTGATGTTGATAACTTGGTTGAATTTGCCGTTATGGGTAAAATTTATGCCCGCGAAGTCAGTGGTGTTGACAACCCGACTGTTGGCTTATTAAACGTCGGCGAAGAAGAAATGAAGGGCAATGCCAATGTACAAGGGGCGGCCCAAATTTTAAGACGTGCCCGAAAAACAATAAATTTTCATGGATTTGTTGAAGGCGATGACCTTTTCAAAGGAACGACAGACGTCATTATTACGGATGGGTTCACAGGAAATGCTGCCTTGAAATCAGCTGAAGGATTTGCCCGGTTTATGACAGATCTTTTAAAAGAGGCTTTTAAAGAAAGTTGGTTAACAAAACTTGGTTACCTATTACTTAGAAAGCCAATGGAAAATGTTAAGCAACGCTTAAACCCAAAAGTTCACAACGGTGCCATTCTTATTGGTCTTGGTGGCATTGCAATCAAAAGCCATGGCGGTGCAGATGGCGAAAGTTTTTCTTATGCCGTTGACGTTGCCCGTAATATGGTATCGCATAACCTAAATAAACAAATCACAGAAACTTTACAGCAATTGCACGAAGAAATTGCTGACTTCGAAGAATAATTAATCTCTACTTTTCAAACTTCGTTATCTCCTGTTTCACTTCATTGCCCTTCCGAATCAAGGGTCGTTTAAAAAACACGTGCCGTCATCGCAAGCACCCGCTTGTCTCGTCAAAGCGCAAAGCGCGACGACGGACAGGGGCGCGGCGATCCATAATATCATTCCGGACTTGACCCGGAATCCATACTTTTATTCATCCTAGATGCTTTGATTGCCATTGAAACTCTTTCATTTCCCGTTAAGTGTGGGCGAAATCTGGACATATTGACGCAGGTATGCATAATAACAGCAATTGGAGTAATTTAACTTGCACCTTAATAACAATAAATTGCTTAAAATATAAGCAATAAAACTTCCAAAAAATTTAATAAAAAAAGCATCCATGCGCATAGCTCAGGAATTTAAAAAAAGATTTAGAAGCCCTAAAAACCCTTTAAATTACCCATAACATGTTGAAAATAATGAATAATTTACTTATGCAAAAAACGCATGCATTTTCCCTTTAATTTTGGCTGAGGTTATTTTTTAGGTTGATTCCATTTCTACATTCTTTTGACACCCCCTTCATTGTCGCCCCGTGCTTGACACGAGGTCCAGTAATCTTTATCCAATCCCACTGCCGTCATCGCAAGTACCCGCAGGGCGCGCGGCCATCCATAGCTGCATAAACATCAAACACCTCGCTTGCCCATTACTTCTGAATTCTGAACTAAATACACCTCACACACCGCAAATTTTATCGCGGTAACTTTGGATATACTCTATTACTATGCACACATTTTTTAACAGTTTGCTTTCAGACTTCAAAGCGATTTGCTATAGTAATCAAAAATCAGGAGACATCATAAATGCAACGTGCACGAATCACTGCGACTGGGTCTTATTTACCCGAAAAAGTATTGACCAACCATGACTTGTCAAAGTTCATGGATACGACGCATGAATGGATTCATTCCCGTACAGGTATTAATGAACGACATGTTGCGGCTGAAAATGAAAATACATCTGATTTGGCAACAAGGGCGTGTGAAAATGCATTGAAATCTGCAGGGTTAAATGCTTCTGATATGGATTTTATTGTGTGTGCTACCACAACACCTGATCAAATTTTTCCATCAACAGCCTCTATGGTGCAGGCAAATCTTAAAATGAAAGGCTTTGCCTTTGACTTGCAAGCGGTCTGCAGTGGGTTTGTCTTTGCCTTAAATGTGGCCAAAAATTTTATTGAAACAGGTCAGGCCAAGCGTGGTTTGGTTGTTGGGGCAGAAACCATGACCAAACTTTTGGATTGGGATGATCGATCCACAGCCGTATTATTCGGTGATGGGGCAGGGGCCGTGGTTCTTGAAGCCACCCAAGGCAAAGGGACCTTGGATGATTTTGGTGTGTTGGAAAGTATTATAAAGGCAGATGGATCTTGCCATGATGTTTTGTATATGACAGGTGGACCAGGGTCTACAGGCGATATCGGTAAAATTTTCATGAACGGTCAAGAGTTATTCCGCCATGCTGTGGAAAAACTGGGCAATGTAATCATTGAATTGTTTGATAAATCCGGTGTGAAAAAAGAACAAATTGATTGGTTCGTCCCGCATCAAGCCAATGCCCGTATTATAAAACCAGCCGCCAAGAAATTGGGATTGGAAGATAAAACCGTTTTGACGGTGGACCAGCATGCCAATACATCGGCGGCGTCCATTCCTTTGGCTTTGGATGTGGCTGTGAAAGATGGCCGCATCAAAAAAGGCGACTTGGTCTTAATCGATGCTTTGGGGGCCGGCCTTCATTGGGGTGCTGCGTTAATCCGTTGGTAAACAAAGGGGCAAGGTAGATTATTTTTTAGGGTATTCTGCTATGGGGCGACCTGTAAGTCTGATTTCAAGAGTTACCCCTGGAACGCCATTTAACATATTCATGTGGTCAGACTCTTTTGGGAAGAAGACTGCTATTCTTGATCCGCTGGATATACCTTCTAAAAACTTTGCGAAAACAGCCTTATTTTCTTCATCTTTTTTTCCTTCGTCATAGTGAAATTGGTTAGGTATTGCCGAAATAATTCTATGCTCTTTTTCTTCAAATTCTATTCTCTCATGATCAAACATTTTTTGGATAAAAAACGTCGCCGTGTTTGGGACTACAGCTGCATCAGCCTCAGATTTGGCACCTGCCGCCGCCCCATAGGCTTTGCCATAGCATAACCCAAGAGTAATTATTAAAGCGTATATATTTTTCATTGATTTCTCCTTTATCCTTAGTACACAAAAAAACATAGACTTTTTCTATGTTAAAACAAGAAGAATTTATAATATCCGCCCAAAATCAATTGATTTTTTTTTCTTAAGGGTTTAATCTGAGGTAACAAATAAATAAATTAATAAGTTTTTTGGGGGTATCATGACGGGAAAAACCGTTACGCGTGCAGAAATTGCTGAATCTTTGCGCAAGAAATGTGATCTAAAGCGGGAAGATGCCTTTCACGCAATTGAAATTATCCTTCAAGATATGGTGTCTTTGCTTAAAAAAGACGAAGAAATCAAAATCCCCTTATTTGGTGTGTTTTATACACGTCATAAATCAAAACGTATTGGCCGTAATCCCAAAACAATGGAAGAGGCTGTTATAAAACCCCGCCGTGTTGTTGGGTTTCGTGTGTCCCGTCTTTTGAAAACACGTGTTGATGACGCCTGCAAAAAGAAAAAATAACCTTTTATTTTTAACACTAAAAAAGGCAGTCCTAATGTATAGAACTGCCCAGATAGGTGTATTTGATTTATAAATCAATACTATATTTATTCAGGGTTGGCTATCGCCAAAACAGCACCCATGTGATCATCAATATCACCCTCTTCTATACCTTTTAAAATATTTTGAATTGCGGTTAAAGATTCAGAAAATCTTCCGTATTTTCCTTCAAGGTCTGTTTTGTTATCTGTTACTTCGCCTAGGATTCTTGCTATGGACTCTTCGCTGTCTCCCCCTTTTTTGGCTAATGCATAGCGATTTTCTCCATCTATTCCAACAATAATCATGCCATTAACAACTTGTGCAGCTTTGTTTAAGTTTTCTTGTTGTTCCGGGGCAAGCATTTCCCAATAGGCACCCATTGCCGCATCTGGTTGAATTGTGAAGTGTCCACTATATTCACATATTTCACCAGGCGTGACAAGAACAGCAATATTACAAGCTTGTTCTTCATCAGCGCCCACACCACTTGCTGCAGGAATACGTCTTTGACCGCGACCTTCATGGTCATCACCACCAGCTGCTGCAGCTGCGTAAGCATTATTTGTTCCAGCAATACAAAGTGCTGTTAACATTAAAAATATTTTCTTGTTCATAATTTTTTCCCATACTTAAGTTAAATATCTAATGTTTATATAGGGATATGCCATGATAAAGTAAAGAAGAAATAATAATTTCTTTTTCAAAATATAAGAAGTAAAAATAGTAGAAAATAAGACTGAATAAAAAGTGGCTGTATGAAATACAGCCACGGATTTAGTGGTTTAGGAATGGTTGCCTAAAATATTATTCGTCATCACGCGTTGGACCCGCTGTTAAAGACTTGTGTGCGATAATGGCCTTCATAAGTTCTTCTGTGGAAAGCCCATCTGATTTACTTTCTTCTGAACCATTGGCCGAACCATCTTTCAAGGATGTTAGTGTTTTCATATACACAGGATAAACCTCTGCCAGACGACTTTTGATATAAGCTGTATCAATTGATAAAAGCGGTTCTGATTTTGGTACACCTATAACCAAAGTTGCGGGAGCATCAGCCTCTATTCCCATGTAAATCATTCCATTAATAACTTCACCTGCGGCAATAACAAGATCTTGGGTTGATCTGTCAAGACTTCCCCAGTTGCCTCCTAGATGGTCACGTGGACTAATTTTACTGAAACCACTGTAGAATACTTCTGATTTTTTTGCACTTGCAGATGCTGCAGCATAGCATTCATTTGGAATGCAAGTTGTCGATATGGCTAATGTAGTTAAAAGTAATAATTTTTTCATTTTATCCTCCTGATTATGATTGTTTTACTTTTTTATAGACGTTCGTTGCCAACATGGCTTGGAACAAAGATGCCAATATTTCAACATAGGGGGATTTTATAAAAATATATAATCCGACAAGAACTCCGTGAAACAAAGCAACAAGAAAGAAAGTTTTATACCAAATTTCCCCTGTTGCACGCCATGATTCTTTTATTCCGAGGGTTCCCCTTTTTATGATCAAAGGAAAAACAAGAAACAAACGACTTAGTGCAAATAGAATGAATGCAATGGAAAGCATCACAAGCCCTAAAACTGTTGAAGAACTGGCATCTTCAGATAGCTGTGCCGTTATAATTGCGGGTAAGGAAATAAATAAAACCAGCATTGCGTATAAAAACACAGTGTAAACTAAGAAATGGGTTTCGGCCTTACGCCATCTAAATCCATAGAAAGGGGTTTGTTTGATTTTGCCATCCATAGTGTATTCTGTGATATGGGTAAGTAAAATACACAAAATAGGTACGACTATAATGGATGCAGGTCCCTTCAAGAAAATACCCGCAACAACCAATGCCGCAAGAACAGGCCACAAATGTTGCACCAGATAAACAGATGATTTGACAAGTTGGCATGCAGTGTCTTTTAAGACAACTACAGGGTTAAAAGTTTTCATTTATATCCTCCCGATTATTATTATATCTATATTCTATAGTCTATTTTTAAAAATGTAAAATGAAATAGATGGGGGCTTTATATTAATATTATCCAAATATTTTAATAAAATGGGCCCAGAAATACATTTGATAAAACTGGACCCATTGAATATAAAAATTAAATTATAATTCTATTTTTCTATTCTTCTATTCTTCAAAAACTACCATTGCAAACATTGCCATTGGATCACCATCCGCATGTGCTTTTGCAGCTTCATCAGCGCCTGGTCCAGTTAATGCAAGGGCAGTAGAAGGTGCCTCTTCGCCAGACATATTTTTTCTAAGAAGTTCCAGGGCTTCACTGAAAATTTTATGATTTCTTTCCAGGGTGTCCTTATTCTTTTTAATTTCAGCATCAATTTCAGCTGTATCTTTTCCATCAGCAATAAGTTCAGCTTTTTGGGCTTCAAGTCTATTTCCTTTTCTTAGCCCCGCATTAACAGCTTCGGCAGCATTATTTATTACATCTTTATCGGTGCTTCCTAAAACCCCCCAAATAATACCCCCTAAAGTTTGCTCTCCATTGACTGAGAAGTATCCATTATATTCTATGAATTCAGCAGCTGCTGCTCCGCCACCGCCACCTTCTACCATGGCACCGGCTGCAGCCGCGCTGTAACATGTATTTGAAATATTGATTGATGACAAAAAAACTGTCCCTGCAATTAATAATTTTTTCATTTATATCCTCCTGATTATGAAATTATAACTACATTCTATAATTGAATTAAAAGAATGTAAATAAGTCTGTTGTATATCTGGATATACTTGTTGGTATTTATTTTAATATTAGGAATTTATTTGGGAAAAGCGCTTAGAATATAATTAATATCGACGCGATTTGATAAAACCCATTTTTTGGAAAAGGGCCGATAGACCATGCCTTGCATGTGGTCTATTTCAAAATCACAATTTTCCAGAAATTTTGCAAGTTCAGCAGGTTTAACAAACTTTTGCCAATCGTGGGTTCCTTTGGGTACCCATTTTAATACATATTCCCCCAACCCAATGGCGCCTATATAAGAAAGGGAAGTGCGATTTAAGGTGGATAAAATAAGAATCCCATTTTTCTTTACAAGTTTCGCACAAGAATTGACATAGGCTTGAATGTCCGCAACGTGTTCCACAACTTCTAAAGAAATAACCACATCAAATTTTTTCTTTGTATTTAAATCTTGAGGGGTTCCAATTTGATAATCAATTGCAAGGCCTTGGGCTTTTGCATGATTTTTGGCAACTTCAATATTTTTATCCCCTGCATCAACACCTGTAACTGATGCCCCCAGTCTTGCCAAGGGTTCTGTTAAAAGGCCCCCACCACATCCAGCATCCAAAATTGATAAGCCTTTTAGTTGCTGTGATTCCTTTGGTTTTTTTTCAAAATGTTTGCATAAAGCATCCTTGATAAATTGGATTCGGCAAGGATTCATATGGTGCAACGGTTTGAAAATACCATCAGGTTTCCACCATTGATCAGCATGGCGGTTAAATTGTTCAATTTCATGTTGGTCTATGGTTGAGGATGTCATCATTTTTTATTAATTAAAGTCAGCCTTTTTACAGGCTGACTTTGACAAAGTGATTTACTGGCTAAGTGTATAATTTGCAACTTCTGTAGCAGCCTTTTCAATGGCGTTATCAACAGATCCACCAAAGACACCGCTTCCTATGCGTCCATCAGCTTGGATTTTTCCTATAACTTTTCCATTAATAATATATTCCACTTCTACAACTAAGCTGCCTTCACCAGCATTCCCAATGCCCCCTGTGAACCAACGTGCAAAACGGCTACCTTCAGAGAACTGTACGAATCGATATGAAAGAGTTAGGTTTCCACCTTCCTTGTATTTTCCTGACTTAAATAAAGCTTCCCTAAGTTTTGTTTCAAAACGTGCAAGATGTTCTTGATTTGAATCAGCAGAAGATTTTTTACTTCTTTTTATATTGATGCCGCTCACATGATCAGAAAATTCAATCGGATCAGTTACAATGGTTCGGGCTGTTCCACAACTAACAAGTGTAAATAAAGCAACAATGGATAATAAATTTTTAATCATTTTTTCCTCAATAACAGTAATTAATTTTATACAATAATAGATAATGTTTTATCTTTATCACAATATTTGAATCTGTCAATTAAGCTGTAAGAAAACAGTAAAAACATTACTATTGAATTTATATACTTTTTTCTTTAAATAGTTAAAAAATATGCTAAATTATCTTATCGAATTCCACAGAATTTAAGAGGATTTATGACAATTACTTTAAACACCCTTTGGAAAAAGGGCACAGATTTTCTTGGCACAAAATATGCAATTTTGGGCGGTGCGATGACATGGATTTCCGACCATAACTTGGTTGCAGCAATTTCAAATGCAGGCGGGTTTGGGGTTATTGCATGTGGCGCCATGACAACGGATCTGTTGAGGCAAGAAATTCAAAAAACAAAACAGCTTACAAAAAAGCCATTTGGGGTAAATTTAATTACAATGCACCCAGATCTGGCTGACCTGGCGCAGGTGTGTATTGATGAAAAAATTTCTTACGTTGTATTGGCGGGTGGATTGCCTTCTTCAAACACAATTAAAACTTTAAAAGATCAAGGAATTAAGGTTATTTGTTTTTCACCAGCCATTGTTCTTGCAAAAAAACTTATTAAAAGTGGGGCAGATGCCCTGGTAATTGAAGGTATGGAGGCAGGGGGGCATATTGGCCCAGTTTCAACAACAGTACTTGCCCAAGAAATTTTACCAGAAGTATCAGACCAAATTCCTGTTTTTATTGCAGGGGGTATCGGGCGTGGTGAAGCCATTGTATCTTATTTAGAAATGGGGGCAGCAGGATGCCAACTTGGAACACGTTTTGTTTGTGCAACAGAATGTCGTGCCCACCCAAAATTTAAGCAAGCCTTTATTCGGGCCCAGGCAAGGGATGCGATTACGTCTCCACAGCTTGATCCCAGATTTCCTGTTATTCCTGTGCGAGGGCTTTCAAACGAAGGTGTTTCCTTATTCTTAGATCACCAAAGAAAAGTAATTGATCGGTTTAATAGTGGTGAAATTGATCAAAAAGAAGGTCAATTGGAAATTGAACATTTCTGGGCAGGATCTTTGCGTCGTGCCGTTATTGAAGGGGATGTTGAAACAGGATCTTTAATGGCGGGGCAAAGTGTGGGCATGGTCAAAAAAGAACAGCCTGTTCATGAAATTATTGAAGAATTGGTTCAACAGGCCAACGATGCACTTAATAAAAGATAGGTATAGACTGGCTCTTGATAAAAGATAGGTATAGACTGGCTCTTGCCTTTGGTTTAGATGTTTGGTACATTTAAAATAAAATAACGGGGAATTAAATGACGCCTACTGATAAAAATAAATCAAAACCAAAAACTTCAGCGTCTAAAAAAACAGCAGACAAGAAAGCAATTTCACGTCCCATCGGGCAGGTTTTAAAAAAAGCTCGCTTGGAAAAAGGGATTCGGTTAACACAAATCGTCCAGCAACTTAATATCAGTCAGGCCTATATCCAAGCAATTGAAGAGGGTAAAATTAACGAATTACCCAAAGAACAAACCTATACCATTGGGTTTGTAAAATCATATGCCCAAGCCGTGGATATAGACTGCCAAGAAACTGTTGAAAAATTCAAACAAGAATTCTATGCAGAGTCAGAACAGTATGATCTGTCTGAAGACAAAGCAGAAATTGAAGAACAAGAATCAATTATTCACAATCCCTCTCCAAATTCAAAAATATTATGGGGGTCATTGGGGGTTGCAGCTTTGGCAATTGGGATTTGGTATTTTGCATCCAAAAGTTCCTTATCAGTTTTAGATAAGGAAGTTGAATCAGTTATCGAAGAAGTGACTAAGGATTCTGAAAAACCTGTTGAGGCAGAAAAACAATTGCCCATAGATTATCCAGTGGCACAGCAAGTTGCAACAGGGCTTGTTAAGGATGATGTTTCTAATACAGATAACAAGGCTGCTGAAAATGCCAACCAAAAAACAGACTCAGAAAAAGCAGAAGTAACCTTTGTATATGAAGATAATCAAGAAAATAAGGTTATCACCCCGGAAAGTTCAGATTCAGTCATGGTTATATCAGAAGAAACTTCGGATAATAAATCAGATTCTGATATGGATTCAGAACCAAAAGGATTCGTTTCAGACCCATCTAAACTTCCAATTTTAATCACGGTGACTGAAGATACTTGGGTTGAAATCAAAAACCCAGAAAATGAAGATTTATATCTAAGTAAAGTTATTTCACCTGGCTACATATATCAAGTTCCGAAAAAAGGTTTGGTCCTTTCAACAGGAAATGCAGGGGCAACACTTGTAACAGTTGGAAGTCAATCTTTGCCAAGTATTGGTAAAAATGGCCAAGTCATGAAAGACATTTACCTGGGTGTTGTTGAACTTAAAGAAAAATATATAAAATAATGTTTAAATTTTTCATTACTATATTTCTTTTATCATATGCAGGTTTTTCGAATGCTTCCCCAAGATCTGATCTTAATCAAAAAATTATTAAGCAATATGGTGAAGCCCTTGATGATGCTCAAAAACAAAAAACTGCCGGGCTATTAAGATCTGCCGCAGCAAAAGCAAAGGCAGAAAAAGCCCAAAAAAATACAAAAACGATTGTGACCAAGGTTTCAGATAAATTGAATGAAGTGGATCGTTTGATTAATGAAATGGAAACAGAAATTCAAAAGGCAGATGTATCATGAAAAAAATCTTCTTCAGCCTATCTCTTCTTGTAATATCTTTGAATGCCTCAGCGGAACGTGGATCGAGGCCTTCTTTATCCCCAACCCAAGAGGTTATTTGCTTTAAAGAATATGTCCGTCCATGCCAAGAAAAAATAGGGGAGTTTCTTTCTGAAAATACGGCATTGGAAAAAGAAAATAAAGAACTTAAGGCAATTATTAAAAATCTGAAAAACAGCCTTCAAGATCTTAAGAAAGTAACCCAAGAAATTCGTTCTGATATTAATTAATATTAATTGTATGCATGAAAAAACCCCGCAAGTTGCGGGGTTTTTTAGTTAAGGCAAAAACAACTATTCTTTATCTGCTTCTGCTTCGGTTGTGCCTTCTGCTGCGGCACCTTCTGTATCAGCCGCTACTTCTTCAGCTTCATCATCCAGCTCTAAGGCCTTTAATTTTTCAGATAACTGAGTCAATGCAGCTTCCCCATCCTCATCAAGATGTCCACGGGCAGCATCAATATATTCTTCAAGCCCAGCTGCTAAAGTTTGTGCCGCCATTTTTATTAGAGGGTTACGACTTGGTCCCTCAGACTTTAAAAGACTATGAATTGAGGGGAGTACACCATCTTCTGACTCAATAAAATCGGGATAACTTTTGGATGTTCCTTCTTTTGCTTTTGTAGCCTCTTCTTCAAGTTGCACAGATAATTCTTGCACACGCATTACTAAAGCTCTGCCGGCTGATGGCTTTTTAGATGCTTTGGCATCTACTTCAGCCTCTGCTGCTGCATTTACTTGTGAAGTTGCCAGCATAAGTGTGGCACAAAGTAATATTAAATTTTTCATTATTGTCCTCCTTTAAATGAATACCTACAGACTACAGAAATAATATCTGCTGTAAAAATTAAAAATTCATAATTTCCCACTTGTTTAGACATCCATTATGACACACAGAAATTTCTAAAATCTTGAACAAAAGAGGGAAATAAAAAAACATAATCTTGTTCTTGGTAAAAATTATACTTATCCTTGTTTTAGGTAATAAGAGGTTATGGGGAAAGTATCAACGAATCTTCCCAAGTTTTATATAATGAATCTAAAATTATGCATTTTATTTTTACAATACTTTTAATTTTTTCGTTTCAATGCAGTGCCGCAGCATCTGAAGGGGATAAAGATTCTCATGAAAAATCTAGAGGAAAAGTTTCTGTTGTGTCGACCGCTGAGTTGTGGACTTGTATAGAATATTATGAATCACTTGGACAAAATGTTAAAAGTATAAAGCGTTTTATGGAAACAAAAGATTATCCTTCAGCATGGCACGCTATAAAACATCTTGCCCAGTTTGTTCAGGCTTGTAATGAAGAAGATGACGATGAAGAAGAAGGTGAATTTCCATACGGTGTTGATCTGGATGCAGAAGAAGATAGCGATGTATAAGCTGAATACAGAGGAGTATAAAAGAAACTATTTTTAACAATATTACTGGCAACAACATTTGCAAGTTATCAAGCATGGGCATATGAAGAAGGTGTCTCTGGAGATGTTCATATAAGAAGCGTCGTCAGAGTGCTTAATTCATATGAAGTTGGAACTGTACACGTTGCAGATGTGGATGGAGTACAAAGACAGGTTGATTACATAAGTAGGAATGGTCAAATAACAGGGGTAGTTCCGCGTGATGCGTATGGATTTGACCTGGATGCAAACGTTCCAATGGAAAATATTCGAACAGTTCTAGAAACGCAAAATTAATATTAATCTGAGAAAATATTTTATAGTTACAATGACTGTTTTCTCAGTACAAATGAAGGCAGCAGAAGAAACTAGGCCAGAAGATACACCCAGTCCTGCTGCGATACGGGCAGGGATGTCTTTGCTTGATTGGTCAACTGCGTCAGTTGTGGTATGGATGGCGAAACCAATAATTTATTACGCACAGACACATAAACGGCATTGGCAAGAATCGAAGAAGCAAAAAAAAGAATACAGGAAAGCATACCAGAGTCCTGAAGACCAAAACAACGCCTTTCAGTCCACAGAATTGAAGTTTTTATCTTTTAACCTATATCTACAGTACAGGATAAGGAGATATCTGTATGAGAAAAATATTATTTTTTATTGGTTTTAGTTGCTTAGTTATCGAAAATTCTTTGGCTGCTGCTGGTGGATTTGCCGGTGCTGAAGAAATTCCGACTGCAAGTAAACCTGTCGTGACAGCTGCAGAAATAGATGTTCACGAAGCCAAAGGGATGTTAGTGGAACTGAATGCTGCAATTACAAAACTTCAAACAGAAGAATCAGGAACATTTAACCCCCGTATTTTAGAAATTGCAGAAAAGGCACGCATATGGCGCGGTGTAGAAGCTTCAAATGAAGACTTGTGGCGCGTTGCACATAGAATATCATCCAAGATGATAACGTATGCCGCAAATGCAGCATGTTATCTTCCAGAAGACCAACATCATCTTATTCTTCAAATAGGATCAGTCCTAGGGAAGCCTGAAGATAGAGGGCCTGCAGACCTAGATCAGGATCGATTAATGGCTAGTATAAGGATAGGCTCAGCTGAAGAAAGAAAAGAGGACGCTTAGAAAATATACAGCAATCGAAAGTAAAGTAAGGGGAAAAGTTTAGGTATTCTACTTTATTTATTTTAGTAAATTGTTAGGGTGTAACAGATCAAAAATATAAGGAGGATCATATGAAATATTTAATCGTGTTGTTGTCAAGTTTATTGCTGTGCGAACCTTCAGCTGCTGCAAGTGCTGGAGATGAAGAAGCGACAAAAACTGGACGACGTGTGTCAAATGCAAGTGATTTATCTGAAGGAACTAAGGCAGCACTTGCAGAGTTAGATTTAGATGGTGAAGCATCAGCTAAAAGATTTGAAGTAGCCAGAATGCAATTAGAAGAGGAACTAAAAGCAGAAAGAGAAGCAGCCGCTGCACGTAATACTCAATTAAAAGCAGATTTTATAGCATTAAGAGATCATAAAGAAGAAGGTACTGCCATATTATCACAAATACTTGCAGGGATTGTACAAGAAGTAATGGACTTAGAAGAAGGAGCTTCACCAAGTAAGCTTCAAATGGGGACAGTTCGTACGGTAAATAGATTTAAGTCTAAACTAATGGAAGAAGATCAAGCGAAAGTAGATAGAGCTATGGCCAAGTTACCAGCAGCTGCGGAATAACGGAATATAGTTCCTAAAAATAAAAAACACCCCTACTTGAGGGGTGTTTTTTTGTTAAGCTTTAATCAAATTATTTTTTTGATTTTGTCTTCTTTTTGTCACGTTTTTTCTGATTCAAGAAGTCACGTTGTGTATTGTGATTATCAGCTTCCAAAAGTGTATCAACCTTGCCAACATAATCTTCAGTTGCTTTGTTATAATCTGTCAGCACTTTTTCTGTTCTTTGATCCCAGAATTCCCCAAGGTCTTTATAGTTTTCAATAATATAACCACTGGCATTGGCAGTTTTCTTAAGTTTTGCCATTAACTTTGTGAATTCTTTCTTAAGTTCTTCAGTATTGGCATTTGCAGTAGATGCTTTTTTCTTAAAGGCTTCAAGTTCAGTTTGCATCGCTGTTTCTTTTTTCTGATTTGCTTCAATCATTGCTTTACGTGTTTTTGCTGCCTTGACTAACTCTTGTTTAGCAGCAGTTTTGCGGTCAGTATCTTCTTTTCTAAGTCGTGCCATTTCACGTTGAATTTCTTCTTCACGTTTTTGTCTGACAGCATCGTCTTCTTCCATGAAACTAATGTCTATGTCAAGACCTTCCATGTCTAGGTCATTAGCAAAGCCATAAGATGGGATTGTTAACAATGCTGCTGTAATTAATAGGTATTTTTTAAATTTCATTTTAACGCCTCCGTAAATTATGCTTTTGCTGCTGATGCACGCAAGGTATCTCTATTATTGCGAATTGTTCTTAAAATTTGATTGTGACGCGCAATTTTCTTGCCAAGATTACTTTGCGCTGTATTAAGTGTTCTTTCTCTGGCTTTCTTTGCTGTTTCCATATTTTTCAAAGCTACATCAATCCTGTCTTTATACCAGTTTGCTTTTTTTGATTCTTCTTTTAAAGAAGCTTTACTTGATTCAATTTCTTGGTCTAAAACTTCTTGTGCTTGTTTTGCATTTGATTCTGCATCTGCAAATCTTTGTGCTTCTTGTTTTTTTGCAGCTTCTATTTTTTTAGCAATTGCTTCGTTACCTTGTCGAATGGCGTTTAAAGTAATTGATTCAGCTGCAAATGCAGATGTTCCAACAAACGCCAGTCCCATTGCAATTAAAAGGGCTTTTTTTGAAATCATTTTATTCCTCCACTATAAATTTATTATATTAACGCTAGCACGAAAAATGGCGCCACGCAAGGGAATTTGATGGCCCGTAAAAATTGCGTATAGTATTTTATTAAAGAATTTGTTAAGTATACTTTTCTTTATTATTAAATAACCGGAGGGATATATGAAGCAAATATTAATGACGTTGATAATAACGATTATGGCAGGAAATGTTTTTGCAGCTGCAGCAAGCGAGGGTGGTGACGATCCAGATAAAAGAAACGGAAAACCCCACAATAGGGTTCCAGGATACAGCGGAAAAAAATTAACACCAGAGGACCGTTCTTATGCTGTAAGAGCAGCATCTCTTATTTCAGAACCAGATTCAGAAAATGAGTCTGAAGAAAGCGATGCAGGATCAAGTCAACCATCAAGTAATTATGCGCCCCCATCACAACCATCAAGCCAGGAATCAGATGGCAGTGCTGCAACAGCCCCGACACTGCCATACGGTGGAAGTCAGGAAACGGCAACTTTATCCTCAGCTGACGCGGAAACTTTAACAGCTGGAACCGATGAAGGTTAAATAATCAAAACACTTTTATAAAATTCAGATATAGATAAAGCCCCGCTTAAGCGGGGCTTTAGAGTAGTAACAACAAGTATCAAATTATGCTGTTGTTTCGCCTGCTTCTTCAGCCTCTTCTTCTTGAGAAGTCGGAGCATCTTCAACAGCAGCATCTTCAGCTTCAGCAACTGGGGCAGCTTCTTCAGATTCAGCAACTAGGGCAGCTTCTTCAACAGCAGCATCTTCAGTTTCAGCAACTGGAGCGGAAGCATCAGCGTTATCTTCTTCAGTCTCACCTTCTTCAGCAGCTTCTTCAACAACAGTAGCAGGCACAGCTTCTTCAGCTTCACCTTCTTCAGCAACTGGGGCAGTAGCCTCACCTTCAGCTTCTTCTTCAGCAGCTTCTTCAACAACAGTAGCAGGCACAGCTTCTTCAGCTTCACCTTCTTCAGCAACTGGGGCAGTAGCCTCACCTTCAGCTTCTTCAACAACAGTAGCAGGCACAGCTTCTTCAGCTTCACCTTCTTCAGCAGCATCTTCAGCTTCAGCAATTGGAGCAGCAGCTGGAGCGGAAGCATCAGCAGCATCAGTTTCCTCAGTAACTGTGGCAGGTACGGAAGCCGCTGGAGCAGCGTCAGCTTCTTCACCTTCTGCAGGCTCTGCTGGAACTGATTGAACGCGTGCCAAAGTTGGTCCACCTGTGGCACCGTCAACATCATCTTGTGCCGCATTTACGTGCATTGCAGTAGTGGATAAAAGTAGGGATAATAATATTTTTTTCATGTTTTTTCCTCTGTTATATTTTTTTAAACTTCAAATAGCATAGAAGGAAAAAAAGAAAAATGAAATCAAAAATTAGACTTTTTAAATAATTACAATAAAAATGCGAATTTCAGAGAGAGGGATTATTTCCTGTTATTTATTTCTAAGTTCAACAATTTTTGCTTTTAAATCTGCTTTTGATTCTTTCCGAAGGGCTGCAATTTTTGCTTTTGTTTCTTGACGAACGGCCTCAATCTTTGTTTTTAATTGCGCTTTATTGGATTGCCTTAATTCAGCAACTTTTTGTTTAAGGTCAGGGTCTTTCTTTTTTTTGCCTGCGACAGCTGGTTGGCTGACGTCCTGCATCGCAGATGGCGCTGAAATTGTGCAAAATAAGATGCCCACTGTCATTAATATAATTTTTTTCAAAGCCATAATGAATTCCCTATATAAGTTTTTTTGGTATTATAATCATACCTTAAAATTAAAATATAAATAGCCTTATTTTTTTCTTTTTAAAAGCATCTATATGCTGTCTAATTGTGATCCTCTGGCTTGCCCCCCCTACGCTTTTCAAGCTTCGGCGCGACATGCCAGGGGATCCAATAATACCCTAAAGGTAATGGGTATTTCAAATGAAATTAGCCCTTGATTACCCGATCAAGTCGGATAATGACGCCAAATAAAGTTACCCTTTTTGCTTTTTTCTGCCGTCATCGCGAGCATCCAAAGGATGCGTGGGGATCGACTTTTAACGCTCTGTGGATTGCCGCGTACCCTACGGGCACTCGCAATGACGGAGGGGCTGACACAGTCTGTCAGTATTCGTCGCCCCGTGCTTGACACGGGGTCCAGAATGACGCACTGAAGTCACAGTATCTTATTCCAAATCAATTTTCTTGGGATCGGTTACAACCAGCCTGTCCCCACTGACAGAAATTTTGATTTTATCCCCATCCTTAAGTTGGCCTTCTAAAAGCAGGGAGGCAAGGGGGTTTTGTAAGTGTGTCTGAATCGACCGCTTCAACGGGCGTGCCCCATACACAGGGTCATACCCCCGGTCGGCCAGCATTTCTTTGGCCTTATCATCCAGGGTGATTTCAATTTTACGATCTGTCAAAATCTTTTGCAGGCGACGTAATTGAATATCCACGATAGACGTCATATGTTTCCGTTCCAAACGCCCAAACAACAACGTTTCATCCAGACGATTCAAAAATTCTGGGCGAAAGGCTGCCTGTACATGCGTCATTACATCGTTGCGCACAGACTCAGGGGATTCCCCTTCTTTTAGATTTGCCAATACATCACTGCCCAGATTGGATGTCAAAATAATCAGTGTGTTATTAAAGTTGACAGTTTTTCCACGGCTATCTGTCAGACGCCCATCATCCAAAACTTGCAGCAAAATATTAAATACATCCGGATGCGCCTTTTCAATTTCATCAAACAGGATGATTTGATAAGGACGTCGGCGAACAGCCTCGGTCAAAACGCCCCCTTCTTCGTAACCAACATAGCCCGGAGGCGCCCCAATTAAACGGGAAACAGCATGTTTTTCCATATATTCAGACATATCAATACGTAAAACAGCATTATCATCATTGAATAAAAATTCTGCCAAGGCTTTGGCCAATTCTGTTTTTCCAACCCCAGTTGGCCCCAAAAATAAGAACGATCCCATAGGTTTGTTGGGGTCCTGTAATCCAGCACGTGACCGGCGCACAGCATTGCTGACAGCCACGACGGCTTGGTCTTGGCTGATCACACGCTTATGTAATTCATCTTCCATCCGCAACAATTTTTCACGTTCACCTTCCAGCATTTTATCAACTGGAATGCCTGTCCACCTGGAAACCACACTGGCAACATCTTTATCCGTAACCTCTTCATTCATCATATGGGATTCAGAGTTTTTAGAGGCTTGCTGCAGTTTTTCTTCCAATTCAGGTAATACACTGTATTTTAATTCGCCAGCTTTGGTAAAGTTTCCATCCCGTTGGGCAATTTCCAGATCATTACGGGCTTTATCCAATTTTTCTTTAATATCACGGGATGTTGCCAGTTTTTGTTTTTCACCAAGCCATTTCGATGCCATATCTCCGGCTTTGGATTCCAGGCCATTTAATTCTGTTTCCAGTTTTTCCAGCCGATCTTTCGATCCTTGGTCCTTTTCCTTTTTTAAAGCTTCGCGTTCAATTTTAAGTTGTAAAATACGACGATCTAATTCATCCAAGGCCTCGGGTTTTGAATCCACTTCCATGCGTAAACGGCTGGCGGCTTCGTCCATTAAATCGATGGCTTTATCAGGCAAAAAGCGATCAGAAATATACCGATTGGATAGGGTGGCTGCACTGACTAAGGCCCCATCTGTTATGCGAATGCCATGATGTAGTTCGTATTTTTCTTTTAATCCACGTAGGATCGAAACCGTTTCTTCAACCGATGGTTCATCAATAAATACGGGTTGAAAACGCCGGGCCAAAGCCGCATCTTTTTCAATATATTGGCGGTATTCATCCAGGGTTGTGGCCCCAACGCAATGCAATTCGCCGCGCGCCAAAGCAGGCTTTAACATGTTCGATGCATCCATCGCGCCATCAGTTTTTCCGGCCCCAATTAATGTGTGTAATTCATCGATAAACAGAATGACGTTGCCATCACTGCTGACTTCTTGTAAGACGGCTTTTAACCGTTCTTCGAATTCACCGCGGTATTTTGCACCGGCAATTAAGGCCCCCATATCCAGTGACATTAATTTTCGGTCACGCAGACTTTCAGGCACATCTTTATTGACAATACGCAATGCCAACCCTTCGGCAATGGCGGTTTTACCAACACCGGGTTCCCCAATTAGGACAGGGTTATTTTTGGTGCGGCGGGATAAAACTTGTATCGCCCGACGAATTTCTTCATCACGCCCAATAACGGGATCCAGTTTTCCTTCGCGTGCAACAGCGGTTAAATCTTTGGCGTATTTTTTCAAGGCATCAAAATTATCTTCTGCACTGGCAGAGTGCGCCTGACGACCTTTGCGCATTTCTTGAATGGCTGTATTTAAATTTGAAGGTGTTATGCCCCCATCTTTTAAGGCTTTGCCAGCAGGGTCTGTTGATTCCATTGCAAAGGCCAGTAAGACATATTCAACGGTGACAAAAGAATCCCCAGCTTTGGTGGCGGCTTTTTCAGCAGAATCTAAAACACGCCCAAATTCAGGAGTCGTATAGATTTGACCAGACCCGGCGCCTTCAACTTTTGGCAAACCGTTCAAATATGTTTCTAAACTTTGTTGAGTTTGTGCTGGCGTGCCCCCAGCCGCTTGGATCAATGAATTGCCAAGACCTTCTTTATCATCCAAAATTACTTTCAAAAGATGGGCAGGGGTTAACCGTTGGTGATTTCTGTTTTGCGCAGCAGTTTGCGCTGCCTGAATAAAGCCCTTTACACGATCTGTTAATTTTTCTGCGTTCATTTTATCCTCTTGATTTCAATAGTTTACTACGACTTTTTATGGTTTGTCATCCCCCGGTCTTAACCGCCTAGGTGCGCCATCCCACATTTGATCTGGGGATTGACACAACATTTTTTCTTTCTTGTCATTCCGGGCTTGATCCGGAATCTATACAGCGTTTCATTTCATGCATCCCTTTTATTGCCCTTCCCAGTCAAGGTCGTTAAAAGTGCGTACCTTCACCGCAAGTGCCCGTAAGGTGCGCGGCGATCCAGAATAGCCTTAATTTTAAACAACCTGACTGCCCTTGACACATGGATTCTGCCTGCCGCGCCGAAGCCTTGGTGTAGACTAATGGATCCTGGATCGGAGTCCAGGACAGGCTAAATTCAGAATGATACATCTTATTTTTCGCCATCTTTTATAATTTAGCACTCTATAAGATAGAGTGCCAGAATTTTTTTACAAATAGGAATGAAGCGGTTAAAAGTAAAGGGATGAGGAATAATTTTGGTTAATCCCGAAGGATCCAACCGCCGCCTAAGACGCGGGATCCATCATAAAATACACAGGCTTGTCCAGCAGAAATTCCGTATTCAGGGATTTCTAAAATAACCTTGGCTTTGTTATTTGCTTCTGCATAAACTGTGGCAGGCAGGGGGGTTTGGGCAGACCTTATTTTCACAGTACATTTATACCCATCCGTGCCAAGATTTTTAGTGCCCAACCAATTTAATTCGTTAATACAAAAAGTGTCTTTACCCAAGGCAGCACGCGGCCCAACAATAACTTTGTGCCCGCGCGGGTCAATTTTTATTACATACAAAGGTTCATCAGACCCGCCGATATTTAATCCTTTGCGCTGGCCAATTGTATAGTTAATAATCCCGTCATGGCGACCCAGAACAGTCCCATTTACATGCACAATATCTCCAGCCTCCAAAGCACCGGGGCGCAGTTTTTCAACAATACGGGCATAATTCCCATCAGGGACAAAACAGATATCTTGGCTGTCAGGTTTGTTCGCCACTTCCAGACCAAAACGTTCGGCATGTTGGCGGGTTTCTTCTTTGGATAGGCCCCCCAATGGAAAACGCAAATAATTCACTTGGTCTTGGGTTGTGGCAAACAGGAAATAACTTTGATCTTTATTGGGGTCAATCCCGGTATGCAATTCAGCCTTACCATCGCCATTTTTGCGTTGAATATAATGCCCTGTTGCCAAGGCATCGGCATTTAATTCTTTGGCGGTATTCAGTAAGTCTTTGAACTTCACATTTTGGTTGCAACGAATGCAGGGCACAGGGGTTTCCCCGCGCATATAACTGTCAGCAAAATCATCGATTACACCTTGTTTAAAAACAGATTCATAATCCAAAACATAGTGCGGGAAGCCCATTTTTTGGGCAACTTGGGATGCATCATATATATCTTGGCCGGCACAACAAGCGCCTTTTTTTTCCAATACAGCCCCTTGATCATACAGTTGCAAAGTAATGCCGACCACATCAAAGCCAGCCTCGGCCAACAGCGATGCTGTGACAGAGCTGTCAACGCCGCCAGACATGGCAACGACAACCCGTGTTTCTTTAGGGGGCTTTGGGAACCCTAAACTTTTCCAATCTAATTGATTCATAACACCAAACATGTGACCTATAGCAAATTGACTTAATGCTGGCGCGTTGTTATAGCTGACCCTTTATAATTTTGTTAGGCGTTACTCGCTTCTCGCGTATGCATTTGCATGCGTCACAGCTTTCTGCCTATAACAAAACTAAAATGCTCTAGCCTATATTACGCAACTTACTTACGAGGTGTAAGCATCGTCGCTAATGCCTAGCACCAACATGAATTGAATATGCTATGTTTAAAGGGATTTTTCAAGTATTTAGGGAAGTAGGTTGTTTTTTTACGTAATATTCCTATTCTATAGAGAGCCTTTATTTTTTAGAGAGAAGAGAGAATCAAATGAAAAAATATATTTTGTGGACTGGTATTTGTATGTCTATATTCTCCGTGTCTGCTTTTGCAGCTGGCGGTGAAGAAAAGGGTGCCATAGGACGGAGATCGGTAGGAAGCTTTTCCCGACAAGCTGTTGAAAATTCTGAGGAGCCTGGAAAAGAATTTATTACAGCAGCCTTAACAGTTGTCCCTAAAGAAGAAGAAAGGACGACAGATTCTAGAACTTTTGAATCCGCACCACATATAGACACAATGTATGGTGCGTTTGATCTAAGATGTTTGTTCGATACTTTTGATGACTGGTCTTCCCATAACCAGCAAATCCAGATGAAAAATTTAAAGGAAGTCCTTGAAAATGAAGGTATAACAGCTGAAGATTTTCCAAAAATAAAAGAAAAGCAAGATGAATATAGAAGGGCCCGATCATTTGAAAAAGGGGAACTTTTTGTTGAAAAAGAGCAGGAATATATAGATTTAGTAAACGATATTCTTCCCTATTGGAGGCTAGAACATCCACCTAAACCAAAAGATCCCAGTAAAGCTTAAGTCTAATTTCTGCCTGACAAATATTATGTCAATTATTTTATTTTTTAAATTACGTTTTTTGTTCGGTTGATGGAATGCCATAAAATGATAAAATGTAATTATTGATAAAGGAAATACCATGACAACAATCGCAACAATACTTGAAAAATTGCCCTACAGTGTGAACGATAATTGGTCAATGTATCCGATTAAAAAACAGGCCGTATTGATTGAAAGTAAGATTGCTGCGGGCAGTCCGGCACCCGGCGAAGATGCTTATGAAGAAAAGCCGCTGGATTTCAATGATTACCTGATTAAAAATGACAAGGCGGCCACTTATGCCATGCGCGTGACGGGCAGTTCCATGATTAATGCCGGTATTTGCGAAGGTGATATTTTGGTGGTGGACCGTTCAATCATGCCAAAAATGGGCAAGGTTGTTGTGGCCTGTGTGGATGGCGAATTCACAGTTAAACGTTTACGTAAAAAGGGGGCAGGGTATTACTTGTGCGCTGAAAACCCTGCCTTTAAAGATATTGATATCAGCCAATCTTTCGAAACCGCCATCTGGGGCGTGGTCACCAACGTGATTAAGGATTTATAAGAAAACACTGAAAAATAAGGGGTTTTAACAATGTTTTCTAATTTTTAAATTAAGAAATAAATACTGTATAGCACTTGATTATATTAAAAATGTTAATTTGACAGTTTATTAACAGTATATTTATCTAATTCGAGCAATTGTTCTACAGTATATGAGTCTTCTAACATCATTTTTTGCAGTTCTTCTTTAAGTTCTTCTACACTCATTTTTTTGTTCCTGGTTGGTTGTCCTAATAAACTTACTAACCTGCGAGCAAACTCTTCTGCACCACGTTCTATTTGTTTGTTTTATGTTCTCCCACATAATGATTTCTTTCAGGATAATTTTCAAATTCAAGGACAAAAACATCCCAACTCCATTCTTGTTTAGAAGCTGCTACTGCTGAACTATGACATGTATTTGAAATACTTATTGACGATAAAATAATTATCCCTGCAATTAATAATTTTTTCATTTATATTCTCCTGATTATGAAATTATAAATATATTCAATAATTGAATTGAAAGAATGTAAATAAGTCTGTTGTAGAGTAAAGAAAAATTATCAATATTTATTTTAATACGCATAAATATCCCTATAATATTTCTCTCAATAATTGAATAACAATAAAAAAACGGGCCCAAAATTAATTAGGCCCGGGTTTTAATCAAAAATTCCTAAGATTTTTAAGTCTTAGTCTTCTTTTTTATCTTCTGCTTTTTTCTTCGCAGCAGGTTTTTTCTTAGGTTCAGCTTCAGCTTTTTCATCATCTGCCTTTTGTGCAGCTGCCTGCTTAGCTTTTGCTAAGTCAAGAGAAGCACCAAGGATATCACCCAAGCTTGCGCCACTATCTGAAGATCCAAATTCTTTCATTGCTGCGCGTTCTTCTGAAAGTTCGCGTGCTTTGATTGAAAGCATGATTTTGCGTGTTTTACGATCAATTGATACAACTTGGGCATCAATTTTTTCTTCAGTTGCAAAACGATCTGGACGTTGTTCTGAACGTTCTCTGGATAAATCTGGTTTACGTATAAAGCCTTTTAATTCGTCATTAATTGAAACTTCAACACCATTATCCATGATTTGTGTAATCACACATGTTGTGATATCGCCTGGTTTTAAGTTACCAATTGCGCCATCAAACGGATCATTTGTAAGTTGCTTGATTCCAAGGGCAATACGTTCATTTTCAGAGTCAACTTCAAGGATCTTGGCTTTAACCACGTCCCCTTTGTTGATTTCTTTTAAGGCTTCGTCCCCACTTTTTTCCCATGAAAGGTCTGAAATGTGAACCATACCATCGATATTATCCATCATGCTAACGAACACACCAAATTCAGTGAGGCTTTTAACTTCGCCTTCAATGATGTCACCAGCTTTGAACTTGTCATTCAAAACTTCCCAAGGGTTGGCAGTTGTTTGGCGTAAACTTAGGCTAATGCGGCGTTTGTCCATATCAACTTCAAGAACTTTAACTTCGATCTTTTCTGTAACTGCAACAATCTTGTTAGGGTGAAGGTTTTTCTTCATCCAGCTAAGTTCAGAAACGTGAATCAAGCCTTCAATTCCAGGTTCCAGTTCAACGAAAACACCGTAATCTGTTACATTTGTTACAGTTCCTTCAAGAACTTGACCGCTTTGATAACGGTTAGGAACGTCAGACCAAGGGTCATCCAAAAGTTGTTTCATGCCTAATGAAATACGTTGACTTTCATCGCTGAATTTAATGACTTTAACATCAATTGTTTGACCAACTTTCAATACATCGGATGGATGATTGATACGTTGCCATGAAATATCTGTTACGTGTAATAGGCCGTCAAGACCACCAAGATCGATGAATGCACCGTAATCTGTGATGTTTTTAACAACACCATTAAGGACTTGGCCTTCAGAGATGTTTGCCATGATTTCACTGCGTGCTTCGGCGCGTGATTCTTCAAGAATGGCACGACGAGAAACAACGATGTTTCCACGGGGACGATCCATTTTCAAGATTTGGAAGGGTTGTTCCACACCAACAAGGGATGCCACGTCTTTGATTGGACGTACGTCAATTTGACTTCCAGGCAAGAATGCAATCGCACCAGAAAGATCAACGGTGAATCCACCTTTAACACGTCCAAGGATAATTCCTTCAACACGTTCTTCCTTTTTATAAGATATTTCTAATTCTTCCCAAGCAGCTTCACGGCGGGCTTTTTCATAACTAAGAACGGCTTCCCCTTCTTTGTTTTCAAATTTATCAACATAAACGCTGATAATATCGCCAGCTTTCATTTCTTGAAGCTTTTTACCAAATTCTTCATGTGGGATACGCCCTTCGGCTTTCAGTCCCACATCGACAATAACCATGTTACGGTCGATTTCTAAAATAGTTCCTTTTACTAAGGCGCCTTCAAATTTATCAATAGAACCTAAAGATTCTTCTAATAAATCAGCAAAGTTTTCTTTGTTTAACATAATGTTTTCCTTTTGAAGATCTTTCAGTTTTTGAAAGAACTTCGGGTCTTAAAATATAACTTAACTTCTTATTTTCCCCAGTTTAACGGTAAGAACATTAAGTTAGTATAGACAATAGTCAATCTATGACCGTTTTTCAATAGCTTTGATGGATTTTTTCAAGACTTCTTCAATACTATATTCTGTCGTATCAAGAATAATGGCATCGTTTGCAGGACGCAACGGGTTAAGATCACGCGTTCGGTCCCGGTGGTCGCGGTCTTTAATATCTTTTAAAACGTCTAAATAAGTGGCATCCACGCCTTTTTCTTCTAATTCGTCAAAGCGCCTTCTTGCACGTGTTTCAGGCGTGGCCACAAGGTAAAATTTAATATCAGCATTGGGCAAAACATGGGTGCCAATGTCACGACCATCTAAAATGGCCCCTTGATGCCCTGCAGGTGGGTTTTTGGCAAAATCCTGTTGGAAGTCTAACAAGTGTGTGCGGATCTTTGCATGGACAGAGGCTTTAGAGGCGGCCTGTCCAACTTGTTCGCTTCGAAGGCGTGGATCATTCATGAAATCCAAGATGTTTTTCTGGGCGGCTTCGAAGGCTTGTGTTTCAATGTCAGGATCCAGGTTATTTTCAATGCACAGCAAACCCACAGTACGATACAATAAACCTGTATCCAGCAAGGCCAGGTTGTATTTCTTTGCCAAGTTTTTTGCCAGGGTTCCTTTTCCAACCCCAGACGGGCCATCAATTGCAATAATCATTTTTGTCCTTAATTTTCTATACACAATATATAAATCATACTATATAAGTAAACATAATAAACTGATTTAAGGTTGTCACCGTGTTATTTTGCTTTTTGCTTACGCTTTGTAAGCTACGGCACTTAGGCCTGGTGACAATGTACCAGAGTTAATTCTGAATTTAAGAGGTCAAATGACTTATGTCGTAACAGATGCCTGCATCAATTGTAAATATATGGACTGTGTCGAAGTATGCCCTGTAGATTGTTTTTACGAAGGGGAAAATACGGTTGCTATTAACCCAGAAGAATGCATTGATTGCGGAGTGTGTGAGCCAGAGTGCCCAACAGATGCCATTATCCCTGATACAGTTGAAGGGGCAGAAAAGTGGGTTGAATTAAATCGACGTTTGGCGGCGATGTGGCCCCAAGTTTCTGAGAAAACTACCATCCCAGCCGATGCAGATAAGTGGGCAGATATTAAAGATAAGATGCAGTACCTTTCCGAAAAACCTGGGAAAGGCACCCAGTAAAATTATTATTTATATTTTTCTATAACTTTATCTACGATCTCTAATGTCTTAGGGATATCAACCACAAAGTCAACATTTTTGCCTTGAACATTTTCTGCAGTAGGGGATTCAACGCTATAAAACGCAAGGCCGTGATATTCTTTGGCATTATTTATCTGGCTTAATTTCAAAAAGCAATTACATTGAAAATTTTCAGGGAAAAGTTCGATTAAAGCTTTGAAATTGTCAGCAAACAAAAGGTTAGTTAATCCTGCGCCATGAGGGCCCATAATTACTTTTGCCTCCTTAAACATTTTTACTTGTTCTGCAAGTGTGTGTTTTCCAGGGACAATAACTTTAAATCCTCGTTTTTTTAGTTCATCGACAAGTTTTTTTTCATTTGCAACAGATCTTTTTGTGGAACCACCTGTGTCAGCTCTGCTTACATAAATATAGGTTCCTAACGGTTTAATATCAGATGCAAATTTTGCAGATTTTTCTTTTAAAAGTTGAACCCCCTTCATTGTCTCAATTTTATTAGGAGCAGAGTTGTTTCCACCATGGTTAATAGCCGGGATAATTACTTTTTCAGTACTGTAAAAATGATCGTTGTCTATAAACACACGATCTTCCAGAGGGACTTCCATGTAATCTAAGGCCGCATGTACCAATTTAGAATCATGTTTGTAAATAACTTTGTCCCCTTTTTTATAGTTAAGAAAGGCAGGGAAAAATTCTATAATTTGATGATAAACGTTAGATTCTCCAATATACATTAAAGAAGTACCATCTATTTTAACAAGTTTTACACTTTTTTCTATGCGTATAGTACCTTGATCAAACTCAAACTTATTATGTTCAATGATACGCTTCTTTTCATCTTCTGAAATTTCTTTAAAGGGTTTGAAAAAATAATCCTCTTTGATGTACCAAGGGTGTTGTTGGTAATGCGCATTGGGTAGTACTATAAGGTCAGCGCCTTCTAAAACTCCTAGTTCTTGAGTTTTGTATGTATTCTTAAAGTTTGAAAAATTGGGTAAGTCATTTTTTGCAAAGTTATAGGTATGTATTTCTGTTGGAAATGTGTAAGTTTCTTCGGGCGAAATAAAGGTGTATTTAACACCTAAAGTTGCCAATTTTTTAAAATCTCTGGGTTGGATTTTTAAAAATTCTTTGTCAGTATAATCGACATTGACGTAAGTTGGAGGATAAATGATAGTGTGTATCAAATTTTTTATTTGAGCCCTTTTCTTGTAAGCGATCCCTAATGAAATGCTGAAGCATAGAAGTATAATTACAATTAATTTTGATTTATTGATTTTCATTGGAACCTCTTAATTATTTTTTTAAAAAATACTTATATTGATGACTTTTGTCAACTGATACTGGGGGCGCCTTATGAATATTTTTTAATTACCTTGTCAATAATTTCCAATGCTTTTTCAACGTCGACATAATAATTTGCAGCAATACCAAACCTGTTCTTTTTCAAAGATGGTTCAGACGATTTAAATATAAGGCGATGATATTCTTTAGCCCGATTAAGTCTTGAAATTCTTATAAAACCGTCATCAAGATACAGATGGGAAAAGAATTCAATCAGGGCTTTTTGGTTGTTTGCAAATAAAAGATTTGTCAATCCAGCGCCATGGGGGGCGACGATAACTTTTGCATCTTTAAAGAACTTTATTTGGTCAGCCAAACTAAGACTTCCAGGAATAACAATTTCAAACCCTCTTTTCTTAAGTTCTTTTATTAAAGGCTCTTCATTTAACACCCGACGGGCAGCATCTGCGCGACTCACATAAATATATCCCCCCCCTGATTTTGAAAACAAGGAAGCATGATTTTTGGACTTGTTTTTAAGCGTCTTAATGGCTTGTATTGTCAGGTCTGGGTCCATATTGATATTATTCCCGCCATATAAAACTGAAGGGATAATTAATTTTTCAAATTCATAAGATGTTTTGGGGTGTAAATAGATAATATTTTCTTCAGAAAACCCTAAATGTTTTAATGTATCTATTATAAGATCTTGGTCATGGGAAATGGCAACTTTATGTTTTTTGGGATCAAGGCCTGTTGTGATAATTGAGGGAAGAGATTCAGCAATATGGTGAAATAAATTTTGGGATCCTTTAAAAAAGACTGTTGTTCCTTTGATCTTTAAAATCTTTCGTGCAGATGGATTTAATGTTAATCGTTTTCCATCTTTGGAAATTTTATTCATAATAATGTCAGGGCGATTATTCCTTTGTTCATAGGGCCTAAAGAAATGATCCCCTTTAATGAACCAAGGCTTATCCTGATTTGTTCCATCAGACACGGCAATAACAGAATCAACAGTCATAAATGATTGTCTGGGGACTTTATATTCCTCTTTCATTATTTTGTTTTTTATTGGTAGGCCCGAAAAATTATAAACATAAGTTTTGGTGTCAAATTTCACCAGCCTTTCGGGGGTGAATTCTGTAGTTGTGATGCCAATCTTTTTTAACTGGTCTAAATTATTTGCATCAATTTCATGGTAAACATTACCTTTATCAAGCACGTAATCATAAACAGGCTTTTTCTTAATATATCTTTTATACTTGTTGTATCCTGCATTTACTATAATCAGAACGGTAAGGGTGCCTAAAAACCATAAAAAGTATTTATTTTTTAGAAAATTCATGAAAAAAAGTTACGTTGAAAAATCATTTGTGTCAATCATATTGCCTTAAATAAAGCGGCACTGAAATCACCACCACTTTATTTTTTTGATAATTTATTCTGTAATATCTTATAAACTAAATTCAAAAGTGTTTCTTGCAGGATCTGCAGGATCAGTTACAGTAATTTTTCCATCAACACCCATTAATATGGGGTTGTTCCAATCGCCGTGACCAAAGCGTAAAGTTGATCCAGCCACATCTTCTGTGGTACCAAAAACTGTAGGGACTGACGGTCCTCCGTAACCAGCGGTAAGTTTTGCATCTGATAAAAAGGCGCTTATTACCTTTGCCTGTTCTGCTTCTGCTTCTGCATATCCATCAGCTTCTATTCTTTTTCCATGTAAGGCGCCAAAAATAATCACGGAATTTTTGAAAAATCCACCCATGTGTAAGGCGGCAAGAATACTTGTTATGCGTGTATCATCATCCCATGTTTCTATTGGAATTATTTTCCTTCCTTCCCAGGAAAAAATGGCAGATCCATCAGCAGATTTTGCACTTATAAGGTTACTCCAGTATTGTAGGTTTGATAAATTCCCCCCCATAATACGGCCTTCAAAAGTTGCCCCAGCTTCGACATCTGTTAATGGAACTAAGCCTTTGTAAGATTGGGAAGGCCGGGGTGACCTTAATAAATCTATGACAGGTGATAAGGGTTGAAGTAAATTTACCCCATTGCCAGTGTCTTTACTAAATTGTAATACCGGGGCATGAATGGCAGGAAGACCATGGGATGCCCATAATAACAATAGGCTTGTTACATCACTGAATCCTATAACAGGGGGGACGCGTTTTCCTGTGCTGATACGATCTTTGATAAGGGCAGCCAACGGTTGCAACAGCCTTACAGATGTTCTTCCGCCGCGCATTGCCCAAAGGGCTGCAGTTGAGTCATCTTCTATGGCATGTTTGATATGATCAAATACACTTTCTGTTGAATCGGCGATTCGATCAATTACATATCCGCCTGAATGTGGCGTGTCATCAACATCTGCAACTAAATCATAACCTTCAAGTACTTTCTTTGTTGATTCTGCAGCAACTCTAAAGGCATCTTCATCCCCTACACCGTTGGATGGCATAATCACAACTATCCTTGATCCAGTGGTTACAGGGGCCCACAAGACTTTTTCTTCAGCTGCGCTTGCTCCAGCAGCAGCAAAAGCATGATTAAAATTTAAACTGGCTAAAAGTATAAATAAGTATAAAAATCGAGTTACAATCATTAATTTCTCCTTGAAGTGTGTTATTTATCATTTTACCAAAATAAAGTATACCCAAAACAAGAAAATTTCCCGTATTGCTTATTGCGTGTGACTTATTATATAAAGAACTGTCATGACACAAAAAAATCAAATCGTCACCTTTGGGTGTCGTCTAAATATATATGAATCCGAAGTGATGCGCGAAGTTTCAGACCAATCTGGTTTGGAAAACGCGATCATTTTTAATACATGTGCCGTAACATCAGAGGCCGAACGCCAAGGCCGTCAGGCCATTCGTAAAGCCCGTCGTGAAAATCCGGATAAAAAAATTATTGTGACAGGGTGTGCCGCCCAAATTAACCCAGATCTTTATGGTAAAATGCCAGAAGTTGACCAGGTTCTGGGAAACCATGAAAAAATGAAAGCAGATAGTTTTGCCGCCACCAATACGAAAAAAGTTTTGGTAAATGACATTATGTCTGTTAAGGAAACTGCCACGCATCTGGTTACCAGTTTTGATGGAAAAACCCGTGCCTTTGTCGAAGTTCAAAATGGGTGTGATCATCGGTGCACATTCTGCACTATTCCTTATGGTAGGGGGAACAGTCGTTCTGTGCCCATCGGGGCCATCACTGAACAAGTTCAGAAATTAACTGAGGAAGGTTTTACCGAAGTCATTTTAACAGGGGTGGATGTGACATCTTATGGAAGTGATTTACCAGCGACCCCAACCTTGGGGCAAATGATGAAACGTTTGCTTGCACGAGTGCCGGAATTAAAACGCCTGCGACTATCCTCTTTAGATCCCGTAGAGGTCGACGATGACCTGTTTAACTTGATTGAAAACGAACCCCGCTTGATGCCGCACCTGCACATCAGTTTGCAAGCCGGGGATGATATGATTTTAAAGCGGATGAAACGTCGTCACTTGCGCCAAGATGTAATTGATTTTTGTCAAAAAGTTCGGGCGATGCGTCCGGATGTAGCATTTGGCGCAGATGTGATTACAGGGTTTCCAACCGAAACAGATCATATGTTTGAAAATACACGTCAGTTAATTGAAGAATGTGAAATTGCCTATATGCATGTTTTTCCCTATTCACCTCGTCAAGGAACCCCGGCTGCAAAAATGCCACAAGTTGATAAACAAATTGCAAAAAAGCGTGCTGGTGTTTTACGCGAAGTAGGGGAAATAAATTTGGATAGGCTTTTGAAGTCTATGGTAGGATCGACCCAGAATATACTAGTAGAAAATAATAATGTGGGCCGCTGTGAAAACTTTGCCCAAGTACTTTTACCCTTTAATGGGGAACCAAACCAAATTGTGCGCGGAAAAATAATTGGTGTGCAGTCTAATAAATTAATCATGGAGGATTAACAATGGCCGGTTGGTTTAAAAAACTTAAAGATGGATTAAAAAAATCATCTGATAAGTTAACAGATAGTGTTACCCAGGTCTTTACCCATAAAAAACTGGATGATCAAACACTGGATTCCTTAGAAGAAGTATTAATTTCAGCAGACCTTGGTGTCAATGTGGCCAGTCAAATTGTGGATCAATTGCGCCAGGAACGTTTTGGAAAAGAAATATCACATGATGAAATTTTATCTTTTTTATCACAAAAAATTTCTGAAATTTTAGATCCGGTTGCACAAGCATTAGACGTTGATACAACAAAAAAACCCTTTGTTGTTTTAATGGTTGGTGTCAATGGAAGTGGAAAAACAACCACGGCCGCAAAAATGGCAAAGCAATGGATGGATCAAGGAATGACAGTATCCATTGCAGCATGTGATACATTTCGTGCCGCGGCGGTTGAGCAGTTGTCTGTGTGGGGCAGTCGCCTGGGTATTCCAATTATAAAAAAAGAATTGGGTGCGGATGCTGCTGGTTTGGCTTTTGAAGCCTATGAACAGGCCCGCAAAAACCAAGATGATATTTTGTTAATTGATACCGCCGGACGTCTGCAAAACAATACAGATTTAATGAATGAACTGGCCAAAATCATTCGTGTTATACGAAAACATGATGCAAGTTTGCCACATGCATGCTTATTGGTTTTGGATGCAACCGTTGGGCAAAATGCCCACAGTCAGGTGGAAACATTTTCCAAAATGGTGGATGTAACTGGGCTGATCATGACAAAGCTGGATGGCACAGCAAAAGGGGGTGTGGTGGTTTCCCTGGCAGATAAATTTAAATTGCCCATTCACGCCATTGGGGTTGGGGAATCAGCCGAGGATTTACAACCTTTCACCGCCGAAGATTTTTCCAAAAGTTTGGTTTTAGAAAAAGAATAAATCAGTTGAAACTGTGATAAGAACATGGTTGAATAAGGATTCATTTATCAGTTAATAAGGGAGGTATAAATGAATAAACAATTAATTAAACTAAGTTTACTGTCAGGTCTTGTTCTTTCTTCAAATATCGCACAAGCATCACAACCAAGCGATGCCTTTACAGGTCCATATTTAGGGGCAGGCCTTGGATATATGCATGATGAAACAACCTTTAACGCACAAGCATATGATACTGATGGTGTGCCTCAAGATGAGCCTGCAAATAATAATCTTTCAAGAGAATCTAGGTACAATGCATTCTCAGGATCTGTTTCTGGGGGGTATGGCCATACTTTTAGTCATGGGATATACACTGCGGCAGAACTAAAATTTTCATATTATAATAATTATGATCCTAAGAACTCATCTGGAGGAAAAATAATTTATAAGTACGGGTATAATGCGACTTTAAAATTGGGGAAAGTTATTAATGATGACTTTTTAGTTTACTTAAAAGGGGGTTATATCAATACAAAAATGGATTATGAAAACCCTAAAGATGACTATGCTCTTGCAAAAAAAGATAGTAGCATGAGAGGTGGTTATGAATTTGGATTTGGATTTGGATACAAAATGACAGATTGTCTTGTTCTTGGCCTAGAAGCATCCAGATCAGTGTATGAAAAATATACTTTTACACAAGGCGGAAATCCTGATGAACGTAATATTGAAGTTAGAAAGACACATAAACCAAGACTTGAGCAAGTTGAATTAAAACTGACATACCAATTCTAACAATATTACGTAAATTATGTTAAAAGACCCTGGTTAACCAGGGTCTTTTTATTTTGTGCCTGTTGTAATAACCATGTCCGACCCAAAAGTTCCTTCAAAGACTTTATCCATAATTTGTTGTTTGTATATCCCATTTAATTTATCGGACGTTTTCATTAATTTTTCATACAAATCTTTGTCATTTTTTGCCGCCAGAAAATATTTCTCTGTTAAATTTCTTGGGTAAACATGGGCGTGGCCTTTTTCAATGAAAGACATCAAAAAATCCAGCATGACTTTTTGTTTGATATCTTTGTAAGGGGGGTAAATATTAAAGGTAGTGTCATTTTTAAAATACTGAACTTCATTATATTTTTGTTCTGTCAGAATTTTGGGTAGCATCGAATGAATCCCCATAAAACCATCCCCACAGGCCATTTTACCTTCTTCAAGAATTGCATATAATTCTGCAATTTGAAGGCGTTCATCAATACTAAGGGCTTCTTGTGCAGAATTCACACGGACAAGATTTCCGTAATTGTTAATTTCAACTAAAAAGACCTGTCCCTTCTTTTTTAACACGCGATACATTTCTTTTAACGCAGCTTCGGGGCGTTTAAGATGCATGAAAAAACTTTGGCAGGTAATAAAGTCAAATGATTCATCGGGAAAGGGAAGGGAATACGCATCACCATGTTCAAATTCCATGCGATGATTGGATTGATGAATGGCTTCTTTTACCCATTCTGAATTGTTGTCTATTCCAATTATTTTTGCATCAGAATTAAGGTGAGGTAAAATTGTATGGGTCCAATGCCCCATGCCACAGCCCAAGTCCAAAGCTTTTCTGCACTTGTCAAGACGAAGACGCCTTTGCATAAGATTAAGAAAATCATAGTCCCACCAATATTCACGTACAGTGGTGTTTAAATGATCTGAAAAATCTAATTTTGGCCCTGGATCTTTTGGGGATTGTTTCATCTTTTATCCTCTATGTTAGGACAAGTATACATCTTCAACCCATTGTATCAAGCAAGAAAGCGTTGTATGGCTTTATTTTATTGCAGTATTGATAATCATTTCACCTGCAAACATTCCTTCAAAGATTTTGTTGGTAATTTGTTCTTTATATAATCTAAATAATTTATCGGATAAATTTATAAGTTTTTCCTTCAATACAGAATCTTTGCAGGCTGTGTCCAAATATCTTTCACCACAGGCTCTGGGATAAATGTAGATATAACCTTGTTCTTCAAAATCTAAAATCATCTCAATAAGTGATTGTTGTTGTTTATCTTCATAAGGGGGGTAAATACTAAAGACAACATCATTTCTGTAGGTTTTAATGTTTTTGAAATTCAGGGTGTTTAACATGCCAGAAATTTTGTAAAAAATTGATGTAAAGCCATCCCCTGACATTTTTTTGCCTTCTTCAAGCAGGGCATAAAGGCGGGCATGTTCAACCCTTTCTTCAAGTGACAATGCATCTTGGGCTGAATTGGATCGAATTAAGTTCGTATAATTATTGGGTTCTGCCGTAAACAGAACGCCGCCTTTTTTTAAAACCCGATACATTTCTTGCAGGGCTTTTTCAGGTTGATTAAGGTGCATTAATAAAGTTTGGCATGTAACGAAATCAAAGCTTTCATCAGGAAAGGGAAGGGTGCAAGCATCCCCTTCTTTAAAAATCATGCTTGAAGTCTCTGACTTTTGGGCTTCTTTAATCCAGTCAGCATTATAGTCAATGCCAGTAATCTTGGCATCTTTTTCCAAAAATGGCAGAATGGTTCTTGTCCAATGCCCCATACCACATCCTATATCTAGGGCATTTTTTAGGGTGTCTAGTTTTAGACGTTTTTGCATAAGGCTTAAAAAATCATCATGCCACCAGTAATCACGTGCCGGACTTTTAAGATGGCGGGTGAAATCAAGTTTTGAATTTATCTTATTTAAAGTCATCAGTACCTCCAGCAATGAAAGTATACTGCGCTGTTCCCCCAAGCAATATTAAAAATATATCTTTGCCACAATTTTTTTCTTTTTAGTGCTTGAATTATAGGTGTGAATCAGCTATATATTCCTTGTTAACTGTTGAAGTTAAGGGCTTGTAGCTCAGTTGGTTAGAGCGCGCGCTTGATAAGCGTGAGGTCGGAAGTTCGAGTCTTCCCAGGCCCACCACCACTTAAACTTTAACATCCCTTACGATGGGGCCATAGCTCAGCTGGGAGAGCGCCTGATTTGCATTCAGGAGGTCAGCGGTTCGATCCCGCTTGGCTCCACCATTTCTTTAAACAAACTTCTCATCAAATTAATTAATCTTTGCTATAAATATCTAATTTACAATCTTTAGATTGTGGAAAGGATTAAAAATGTGAAACACAAGATCACATTGGAAGGGCAGGGATATATAGAATGCTTATTTCTACTCTGACAAACCTTGTGGATTTTTTAGAAGCACTAAAAAAGATGCCAACTGATCCCTTTGCTAAATTAGAAACCGTGCATGAAGATCCAGGTGTATCAGAATAGGTTTTGTCAATCCCAATTTAGTTCCGCACCTGTTCCATTAATTTCTCAAATTAAAATGATTCTGGCCTAGCAAGGCTTTCCAAAGTAATTTTCTCTGCTATATTAGATAAAGTTAATATATTATATTTTTCTAATGATTGAGGTGAGAAGATGAGAAATAAATCTATATTTTTTCTGGTGGCAGTGCTTTGTTTTTTTTCAAAGCAAGCTTTTTGTGCAGCAGCAGCTTCTGGAGCGCCAGAATTTCATAAAACAGAAGAATACAAAAGATGGACCAAGTTAAAGCAGGGTGTGGCTAGACACGATGCACCATTCAATCTTCCTTCTTTTTTTACAACTCAGATAGAAACAAGATTGCTTGTTGAAGCTGTTAAAAAAAAATTAGGGTTATTAATGCCAGAAACTTTAATTGGGAGCAATTCTAAAATAGGGAATGAAATTTTATCTTTTGTCACAGGATATAAGGCAAGAGAGCCTAAAGATAGTAAAATCATAAAAGATAAATATGGCCGAATTAAAGATGTGTATGCTCCAGAAATGTTTTCTGTTTCTTCAAAAATGGATATTTTCCCAGTAAGATTTATTATTAATGAAAAAGGCGAGAAAATTACAATAACAAATGTATGTCGTGAAGATATATATGAAACAGTTGTTGAAATAGTAACCAGTCTGGCAAATGCACTGAGGGGAGTATAATATTCTTTTAATTTCAGGGGGCTAGCCTTAAAGATGTATCTGTTTGAAAGCTAAGGGTAAGGGGACCCGCAGGTGTTGGCGGTGCTGGCAAGCTACTCCCTCTTATTTTTAAAAGTGCTTCTTCAGTTTCAGTTATGCCCAAATGTTCGCGTAATGCTTCTTTTTGTTCTTTTAGGTCAGCAGCTGGCAGTTCTGATTTTCTTCTTCTTCTGTTGATCTCGGCTTTATAATCTAAACATCCTGCAATTAATTCTTTGTAACTTGCGACCTCTAGAAGGCTAAAATCAGTACGTGGACGTGATGCATCTGATCTTCGAAATTCAACTAATTTTTTATAATCTATATCAAGGGCTGAACAGACGGCCCTATCCAGGGTAATGATATCTTCTTCTGTCACGCTTATAGGAATTGCAGCAGGGGCAGGGGGTGTGGTAGGCACAGAGACGGTCTGTGATGTGGTGTCGATTTCTGTTGCTGCATCCATAACGTAAACTCTGGATGCTTTAGGTGGGCCGCAGCCAACACCACAGCACCAAAGGGCGCTTTTAGAAACACAACTAAATACACATGAAAAAAATACTAATACAAATAAGCTATTTTTCATCTCATACCTCTCAATTAAAGTATGCCATCAAAAATTATTTTTGTGAACGCAGTAAAAATTTCTACTTCTAGTTTGTTGTTGCGCTTGGCTTGAATCTCGGCTCTTGATAAGTATCCTTACAGGCTCAGCTTTCTTTTGCTGCTTTTCCCCTAAGTATTGCCAACTCTTCTTCTGTTATACCCAGGTGTCGGATACAGTTTCCTATTTCCCCTGGTGTAAGGGCTCTTTTTCTAGAGGTCCCCCCTAAATCTTGAAAAAAGTCTAGACTTGTATCTTCTCCTGCAATTCTTGTAAGGCTTAATCGTCTTGTTTTTTCAGGAAGGGCTCTAAAGTTATCATATTGAATTCCTAAGGCAGTGCACGCAGCTTTATCAATATCTGTTATCGATGCTCCTTTTAACGCATCAAGACGGACTTTTATGGCTGCATCCTCAATTCCTTCTTCTTCAGAAGGTTTGTATACTGCTGGCGCAACAGGTCTTTTTGCAGAAGCACAACACCCCCACCCAAAACAACAGGCTTGCGTAATGCTTGTATTTACGCATATGACAAATAGTATAGGTAAAAATAATCTCATTCTCTTATTCCTTTTTAAATTTTCTTCATCTTTTTAATCATACAGTAGAAAAGAAAACAAAAATATTGGCTTTTTTGGATGGGCCTATTATCATTCAAAACATGACGCATCAAAAATATAAAAACATTTTAATTATTCAGCCGATGGTGGGGATTGGCGATATGCTGTGGTTTTTGCCCCATATGCGTGCCATTGCCGATCATTTTTCTGAAGGGGCTATAACATTATTATGTCGACCCAGCTCTCAGGCTAAAACATTATTTCAAGAAGAACCCTGTATTAAACAAATTATACCTCTTTATAAGAAACAGCTTAATAAACAGGGAGATGTTCGAAATGCGGGTGAAAAACAAAATTATGATCATGATGGCTTGATGGGTCTTTTTAAACTTGCACGTGATATACGGCACCACAAGTATGATGGCGTTTGGGTTTTGGCCCGTCAATCTGAATACGTTTATGCAGCAAAGTTGGCAGGTATTCCCGCAATCCATGGGTATGGATATGGTTTGGATACTTTGTTGATTCAAAAACCAGGGTTACCAAAAGAATATCGCAAAACCCATGCGCGTGATCGGGCAACCCATTTACTTGCGCACTATAATATTGATACGACTGATTATGAATATCCCATGGCTTTGACACAACAAGCTGTTGCCAAGGTAAACAAGACATATCCTAAAAAAGGCAAATGGGTGTGTGTTGGGATTGGGGCGTCTGAAGCTGAAAAGAAATGGCCTGTTGATTCTTTTGCACAGGTTATATCGCAGTTGGCCAAGCAAGGTATGACGATTTTTATCTGTGGAGGTCCCGCTGAAACAAACGAAGCCCAAGCTATCAAGTCAAATGTAGGCACAGAATATCAAAATCAAGTACATTGTATTACGGATTGGTCGGTGATGGAATCATCGGCGCTGGCCAGCCAATGTGATTTATATTTGGGCAATGATACCTTTCTATATAACTTGGCAGCCTTGCAAGGAATTCCATCTTATTGCATTGCGGGGGAAGTAACACCGCATTTGTATCTTAAAACAATGGATACAGTTCGTAATAAAAATGGAGTTTTGAAGGTTTCTCCGCAAATGGTTTTAGACAAAATCCCCCAGGTTTCCTAACCCTTTCAAATTCCTGTAAAAAAAAGTTCGTTTTTTTTTGAAATAGCTATTGACATAGGGGCGCCAGCTATATACATATGTGTAGAGTTTTCGAACTCACCCGTTCCTAGACAGAGTAAAGAGAAGTAAGAAGGTATATTGAGTAGTTACTTAATGAGGTACCGAGTTCATATAGTCAGAGCTGTTATCCTGACGAGTGAGGTAAAGAGAGTAGTTA
>Ga0222664_1000014_pt1 | contig 187275 bp, 178 predicted proteins | sample AntAcemetagen604_FD_181147 | JGI IMG/M metagenome (GOLD analysis project Ga0222664, IMG submission 181147) | Saline water microbial communities from Ace Lake, Antarctica - #604 | ecosystem: Environmental > Aquatic > Non-marine Saline and Alkaline > Saline | place: Antarctica: Ace Lake... | reverse complement strand
CAATGGTTTTAGAAACATCACGTGCAAGTAACCATAAATCAGGGTAAGACGTAGGAACATAAAATTTGGGCACCACGGAATCCCCTGTTTCAAAACCATCGGGTGTACTGGAAGACGAAGCCCCCATTGCATTATAAGAAAATCCAAATGTAAGTAATAGTACTATATAATATCTCATATCTTATCTCATCTTCAAATGTAACATATATAGACATGTTTAAGAAAGAAAAGATAAAAGATTAACCTTGTAATCCGCCAGGGGGAGTGTTTTCTAAGGAAACAATACCTTCTTGGGCTGCGTGATATAGTGCTTCGATGCCTGGCATTGGTTTGCTTTCAAGCCATTCCAAAAAGGCACCACCGCCCATGGAAACGTATGTGAAATCATCGTACGAACTGGCCTGGTTCAAAGCTGCAGCTGTATCTCCGCCCCCAGCAACGCTTATAAGTTTACCCGAATGGGTTTGCATCGCTGCATGGCGTGCAATAAGCATTGTCGCATATTCAAATGGGGGAATTTCATTGACCCCAATTGATCCATTCCAAATCAAAGTACTGCAATGATCAATATTACTTACGATATCATCAATGGTTTTTGGGCCAACATCCAAAATCATTTGATCTTGGGGGACTTCATTAATGGGTACAATTTTTGATTTAACCCCAGGCACAGGTTCACTTGCCACCACAACGTCTGATGGTAAAATTGTGGTGCATCCACGTCGGGTTAATTCTGCCAGAATCTGTACAGCCTGGTGTTTCATTTCTTTTTCACATAAAGATTGGCCAACTTCATACCCTTGGGCATGAAGAAATGTATTGGCCATTCCACCGCAAATGGCAAGAACATCAACACGTTGGGCCAGACTTTTTAATAAGTTAAGTTTAGATGAAATCTTTGCGCCCCCCACAATGGCCATTACAGGGCGACGGGGCGTATTTAAATGTGTTTCCAGGTTTTTAATTTCTTCTTGCAGCAGGCGCCCTGCGTAAGACGGAAGAAAACGGGTAATGGCATCAATAGATGCATGGGATCGATGGCATACAGAAAACGCATCATTTACATAAATATCTGCCAGCTGTGCCAATTTTGCCGCAAAATTTTCATCATTTTTTTCTTCTTCAGGGTAAAAGCGCAAGTTTTCAAGCAAGGCAACTTCGCCGGGTTGAAGGCTGTCAATTAAACTGGCGGCTGTCCGGCCAATGGTTTCATCAGAAAAGAAAACAGGTACTTTCCCCAGTTCCTTATATAAACTTGCCGCAACTGGGCGCAAAGAATATTCTTCCATATGATGACCTTTGGGCCGCCCTAGGTGTGAAATTAAAACGACACGGGCTTTTTTTTCACGTAATTCTTGGATGGTTTGGATGGATTTTTTTATACGTGTGGTATCCGCAACTTTATTGTTCTTAAGGGGAACATTGTAATCGGCACGCACAAGAACAACTTTTCCTGCCACATCAACTTGGTTTAAAGTTGATAACTTCATTATAACGCCTCCACACAGTTTTCTTGTATGATATCAAATTAATACAAAGGCGTCATTAAGGAAATTTTTATATATTTTAAGGATTGAATATTTTACGTAAAATATTCTATGGTTAGTGTAATGAAAAAAAGTAAATATATATTTATAGCAATCTTTGGGTTGTTTGCAAAAAATTCGCTTTCTGCAGCAGTTGAATCTGTTAGTACTTCTTCAGATATGCTGTCTGTTACAACAGTAGGGATCGGAATACCCTTGAAGGAGAGGGGTGATTCTGATTCAATAATCCTAAAGAAAAGACCCATTCCCTTAATAAGTATTATGCATGAATATAAAGAAGCAAGAAAAGGCTTAATCAGGGCAATCAATAATGAAAGAAAAATGCAGTCAGTGTTCGCCAAAATAGCCAAGAAGCAGGAAGAAGAAGAAAGAGAAATATATAAGATGCGTGAGAAAATTATAAGAGAGGGAGGTTCAATTTTAGAGCTATTTTTCCTGGATGAGAGGGAGTTGTTTTCGCAAAAACATCAAAAACAAACCATTCTTGAAATAAAAGAAAAGATGACTGTATTGGGGGACATAAAGGAAAGGGAAGAAAGAAAAATTTTTCCCTTAAAACAGCTTTTAGTTGAAGAAAACCGTAGAACTATTGAGAAATTTCAGTAAATAGTCAGTAAATAGATAGATCCCGAAATATATCCGGGATCAGAAAGATGATGTGGGTAAAATTAATTAACTATCATCTATAGGTTTTTTTATCCTTGCAACAAGATAAGTTCTGTTATCTCCGAAAGAAGATCTAGTGACATCACAAGAATAACCTGCAGGCGTATAAGCTTTATCAAATAAAAACTGCCATCCTTTTTCATTTAAGAATGTGAACTTTTCTGGAATAAATTTTAATGGATCCATGGCATACCGCACCTGGTCACCATATCTATCAGTAAGAATCTTTATTTCTTCTTCAGATAAATCGAAATTACTTTCGGGTTCAGATGGATACTTTTCCCTTAATTGCTCTTTAAAAGAGTGAAAAAGAACGGTTGATTCAACTTCTCTGAATAGGACTTCTGATGAATGATCAATTCCCCGTGCCTTGAATATTCTTTCGAAATCCGGCAATACAATTATCACTTTCCCTCCAGGTTTTGCAGCACCAAGCATTGTATTAATAAAATCTGCAAACTTATCTAGTGGTAGTAGTTGACCTAAATGGGATGAAAAAACCAGATCTGCAAAACCCCAATCTTCAAGGTCAAAGATACTTCTGTGTAACGTTGTAACGTCTGGGTGTGTTTTCGCCAGTTTATCAAGGGCGCCCTTGTCAGTATCCAAAACAGTAACAGTTGCCCCACGTGCAAGGGCTTCCTCCGCAAAATAACCGACACCACCCCCAACATCAAATACAACATTGCCTGCTTTGACACCTTCTAAAAGAGAATCATAGGCAGAGGCAGGTAGGGGGAAACTCATCCCAGACCTATTTGTCGATAAATGAGCATGCGGCATGCTGGCAAGTGTTCTATCATAAAGATCAAAAAATCTACTTCGCTTTGCAGTCGTGCTGAATTCATCAGTTGTTGTTGCTTCGGCTGCTGCGGCAAAGCAAGATGAATTATTATAAGATGCACAGAATAAAATTATCAAACTTGCAAGGGTATTAATTTTTTTCATATTTCTTCCTTTTCATTGACTTGAATATAGGTATTAATTTTTTAAAATCAATAAGATTTATGCTGATTTTCACAATTAAATGGTAAAACCATAAAAAGGGCTGTAATGATAAAAAAAAGATCAGGAATATTTTATTTTATTATTGTAGTTCTTCGATAACCAGAACTTCGTTTTCTTTAACGTTGCCAAGAACATGACGCACACGTTCATCCAACATATCAGGGTCCAATGTTTCAGGGCGCATCAACTTTACGCGGTTTTCCCAAGTTTCCTGTTCTTGGTTTAGTGTATCAAGTTTTGATTTTGAATCATTTAATTTGGATTCTAACTGTTTCCAGGCAAGCCAACCGTGGCCCCCCTGAATAAGGTGGTACCCAAAATAAATGATTAATATCAAAGCAATTAAAGGAAAAATAAGCTTTGTTAGGTAAAATCGCATTTTCTAATCAAATGTTTTAAAAAAGACATCACCACCAGGGTAATAAGCCACATGCTGAAGTTCTTCTTCAATGCGTAATAGCTGATTATATTTTGCAATGCGATCTGTACGTGATAAAGAACCAGTTTTAATTTGTCCGGTCCCCAAAGCCACGGCCAAATCAGCAATACATGTATCTTCTGTTTCCCCGGACCTGTGTGACATAACACAGCTGTAACCATAACGCTGTGCTGTTTGTACGGTAAAGACAGTTTCAGAAATGGTTCCGATTTGATTTGGCTTAATAAGAATGGAGTTAGCAGCCCCCATTTCAACACCGCGTTCTAAACGTGTGGTGTTTGTCACAAACAAATCATCCCCCACAATTTGAATTTCATCACCCAGGGTATCAGATAAAAGTTTCCAACCTTCCCAATCTTCTTCGGCCATACCGTCTTCGATTGAAATAATAGGATAGACATCAGTTAAATCTTTGTAAAAACTAACAAGTTTTTCAGATGTGAATTTTTGTTTTTCCCCATCCATAATATAAAGATCATTGGTATAAAATTCTGTTGCAGCCGCATCTAAAGCCAAGGCAATGTCTTTTCCAGGGCGCAAACCAGCCATTTCAATGGCTTTCATAATATGATCAAGGGCTTCTTTTGTGCTGTTAATTGCTGGGGCAAATCCACCTTCGTCCCCAACATTTGTATGATACCCTTTGGCTTTTAACGTTGTTTTAAGTTGTTGTATAACATTAAACCCAAGTTGTAAGGCCTCTGAAAAAGAATCCGCCCCAACAGGTACAATCATAAATTCTTGGATGTCCAGTTTGTTATCTGCGTGGGCACCGCCATTTAAAACATTAATCATGGGGACAGGCATAATATGGGGGAAGGGGCCTGCCAAATATCGATAAAGAGGAAGTCCCAGTTCATCTGCTGCCGCACGGGCAACAGCAATACTAACCCCTAAAATTGCATTTGCACCCAGACGGGATTTATTTTCTGTGCCATCCAATTCACACAAAGTTTGATCAATATGGATTTGGTCCAATGCATTAAACCCTTTTAATGTTTCAAAAATTTCACCATTAATATGGTCAACAGCCTTTTGAACACTTTTCCCGTGGAAATTTTGTTTGTCACCATCCCTTAGTTCAACAGCTTCAAAACTGCCGGTTGAGGCGCCGGACGGAACCGCACCCCAACCTGTTGCACCAGAATCAAGTTCAACTTCAACTTCCAAAGTTGGGTTGCCACGACTATCCAATATTTGACGGCTGTGGATATTTATAATTTGACTCATGATGAGGGCTCCTAAATTGTTAAAGGATTGGCTTTGGCATACTTGTCCACTTGGGCCAAGTCACTAATTACACGATCCATGTTTTTTAAATATATCATGTTTGGCCCATCACTGGGTGCGTTATCTGGATCTTCATGTGTTTCCATGAATACTGCCGCCACGCCAATACTAACGGCTGCACGCGCAAGAATAGGGGCATGATCACGGTTACCACCACTTGATGTGCCTTGCCCACCAGGTTCCATGACGGAATGTGTAGCATCAAATACAACAGGGCAGCCTGTTTGTGCCATAATTGTGAAACTGCGCATATCAACAATCAAGCGATTATATCCAAAAGTTGTCCCACGTTCACATAGCATCACATTATCATTGCCGCCAGCTTGTATTTTTTTCGCTACATTTTCCATTTCCCAAGGGGCAAGAAATTGGCCTTTTTTTACATTAATCACACGTCCAGTTTCAGCCGCTGCCAATAATAAGTCAGTCTGGCGGCATAAGAAGGCAGGAATTTGCAATACATCAACAATATCTGCAACTTGCGCACATTGTTCAGGAGCGTGAACATCTGTTATAATAGGACATCCAAACGTTTTTTTTACTTCTTCAAAAATAGGCAGCGCTTTTTCCATGCCGATGCCCCGCTTTCCAGAAATACTGGTGCGATTGGCTTTGTCGAAAGAAGATTTATAGATAAAATTGACACCATGCTTTTCACAAATTTTTGTTAAGGATTCGGCCATCATCATTGTGTGGTCGCGTGTTTCCATCTGGCAGGGGCCAGCAATAATTGTTAAGGGAAGGTCATTTCCAATTTTGAAATCATTTAAAGATATGTGTTTCATTCTTAATCCTATACTAAGCGTGATTGTTTAAGGGCTGCCTCTACAAAGGAAACAAATAAAGGGTGGGGTTCAAACGGCCTGGATTTAAATTCTGGGTGGAATTGAACGCCTATAAACCAGGGGTGATCCGAAATTTCAATGGTTTCAGGTAAGTTTCCATCTGGGGAAAACCCACTAAAAGTTAAGCCTGTTTCTTCTAAGTTTGTAACATAATTTATATTAACTTCATAGCGGTGACGATGCCGTTCCTGGATATCCATTTTTTGATAAATACTATAAAGTTTTGAATCTTTTTTGATAATAGATTTATAAGCCCCAAGGCGCATTGTGCCGCCCATATCAGATTTTTCACTACGGGTTTCAAACGATCCATCTTGTTCCCATTCAGTCATTAGGCCAACAACATGGGTTCCGTTGTGATCAAATTCAGATGATGTTGCATCTTTAATTTTTGCGACATTGCGGGCATATTCAATTACACTAATTTGCATGCCTAAACATATTCCAAAATAGGGGATTTTACGTTCACGAGCATAACGTGCAGCTTCAATTTTACCATCAACACCACGTGATCCAAAGCCACCAGGGACCAATATAGCATTCATATCTGCAAAAATATCTTCTGCTGTTTCGGCGGTGATTTCTTCGGAATTAATCCAGTGTGAATTAACTTTTACATTATTGGCCACACCTGCATGAATAAGGGATTCATTTAGGGATTTATAAGCATCCTGCAAAGATGTGTATTTTCCAATAATGGCAATATTTACCTCTCCATCAGGGGAAATAAGCTTATTCGTAAAATTTTTCCAAGGGGTTAGATTCGGTTCTTTTTTAGACTTTAGATTGAAATAATTACAAACAACAGTATCAAGATTTTGTTCATGCAGGTTAACAGGCACTTTGTATATTGAACTGACATCAATTGCACTGATTACATTTTGTTGGGGAAGATTACAAAACAAGGATATTTTTTTACGTTCTTCATTTGTAATTAATTTTGACGCCCGACATAAAAGAATATCAGGTTGAATTCCATGACTTAAAAGTTCTTTAACCGAATGTTGGGTGGGTTTTGTTTTTATTTCCCCTGCTGTCGGAATGTAGGGCAATAAAGTTAAGTGAATAAACAGGGTGTTTTCACGACCCATATCGTTTGAATATTGACGGATGGCCTCAATAAAAGGAAGGCTTTCAATATCCCCAATTGTACCGCCAATTTCACAAATCATAAAATCAGCGTCAGAATCATCATTTCCTATATATTCTTTTATTTCATCAGTGATATGAGGGATGACTTGAACTGTGGCGCCCAGATAATCGCCTTTACGTTCTTTGTCGATGACATTGGAGTATACTTTTCCAGCACTTGTTGTGTCTAATTTAGTACAGTCTTGATGAAGGAAACGTTCGTAATGACCCAAGTCAAGGTCAGTTTCTGCCCCATCTTCGGTTACATAAACTTCACCATGCTGATAAGGACTCATTGTGCCGGGGTCACAGTTTAAATAGGGGTCTAATTTGCGAATTCTTACTTTATACCCGCGGGCCTGAAGCAAAGCACCAAGGGATGCGGCCGCAATACCCTTTCCAAGGGATGATAAAACTCCGCCTGTTACAAAGATATATCGTTTCATCTTTCTGGCCTCTCCATTATTATAGAATTGTCATTCTGGACTTGGTCCAAAACCCAAAGCTAGCTGGCTATAAAAAGATTCATTATTTAGTCACTGGATTCTGAACTAAAGTCAGAATAACACTATTTACTAACTGGGGCGTCGTCTTTTTCAACAGGGCTTGCTGTTTTTTCATCTTTAGCTGGGCTTGCATCTGTATCAAATATGGATTTTGGTGTCATGGTGCGCCCTGACATAATTGCCAAAATCAAACACAAAACCATAAAGATAGTTGCAAGAATGCCTGTTGTTCTGGTTAGTAAGTTAGCCGCAGCACGACTTGACATCATACCACCCATTGACGATCCGCCTGTAAGGCCAGTTCCGCCTTCGCTTTTTTGTAGCAAGATTACGCCAATCATGGCCAAAGTTACGATTATTAAAATTACGATTAATACTGTTTGCATTGTTTTCCTTTTAGAACTTCTTAATAAGTTTTATAGGGTTTCATATAATAATTCAAGGGGATATTTTAAAGTTACCTAGGCCTTTTAAGTAATATATTTAAATTTCTTTTAATATTCTGCCATTCGCTTTTTATAATACTGTAGAAACACATGTCATTAATAGTGCCATCTGAATGGATAGAGTAATTGCGAATAATGCCATCAAGTTTTGCCCCAATACGTTCAACAGCACGGCGGCTTGTCCAGTTTAAAGCATCGACGCGGAATCTTACTGCAATACAGTTTAATTCTTCAAAGGCATGTTTTAGTAAAATCAACTTACATTCTGTGTTTATGGAAGTTTTTTGATGGCTTTTGGCATACCAGGTATATCCAATATCCAAGTGTTTATTTTGGCCATCAATTCTAGAATAAGAAGTCATGCCGATGACTTTTCCTGTTTTATTATCAATTACCGCAAATGGGATCATGTTTTCTAGTTCAATACGTCTTTGTATTTCCTGTTCCATTTTATCTGGCGTAGGGACCAAGGCTGCTTTGATTTCCCATAAATTCCCATCTTTTACAGCTTCAATAAGATCTTGCTTATGGTCCATGGAAAGCGGAACTAAAGTACATGAATATGTTTTTAATGTAATTGGTTTTATCCAGGTCATATTTTACACTCATACATGATTTTTGTATTACACATTGAATCTGAAATGAAAGATATCACCGTCTTTTGTAATATATTCCTTACCTTCAAGGCGGAGTTTTCCAGTTTCTTTTGCACCAGATTCCCCATTGCAGGTGATATAGTCATCATAGGCAATGGTTTCTGCCACGATGAACCCACGTTCGAAATCGGTATGGATTTTCCCAGCAGCTTGTGGGGCAGTGGAGTTCACTTCGGTTGTCCAAGCACGGGCTTCTTTTGGCCCAACAGTAAAAAAGGTCAGAAGGTCTAACATATTATATCCTGCGGAAATAATCTGTGCCAAACCTGTTTGCTTTAATCCGATATCTGCCAAGAATTCAGTTTTTTCTTCTTCGGATTCTAAGGTGGAAATTTCAGCTTCTATCGCAGCAGAAATAACAACATGCCCAGCATTTTCGGCTAAAGCCATGGCTTTAACTTTTTCTGTGTATTGGTTGCCTGTGGCGGCTTCGTCTTCGCCCACATTACAAACATATAGTAAAGGTTTGGATGTCAATAATTGAAGTTGGGCATATGCCTTGGTTTCTTCTTCGTCAACTGGTACATAGGCCCGCGCTGGCTTACCCTCTTGCAATAGGGGTAAAACTTTATTAACAAGATTTAAAAGGATGGTGGCCTCGGCCTCTTTCCCCTTTGCACGTTTTTGAAGATTTGTCACACGTTTTTCAAGGCTTTCCAAGTCAGCCAATAAAAGTTCTGTATCAATGATTTCTTTATCACGGATTGGGTCAACGGTTCCTTCAACATGGGTGATATCAGTGCTGTCAAAACAACGTAAAACATGAACAATGGCATCCACACTACGAATGTGTCCCAGGAACTGGTTTCCAAGCCCTTCGCCTTTGCTTGCCCCTTTTACAAGGCCGGCAATATCCACAAATTCAAGAAAAGTAGGAATAGTCTTGGCAGATGCAGCAATAGTCGCCACTTTATCCAAACGTTCGTCAGGAACAGAGACACGCCCAACATTGGGTTCAATTGTACAAAAAGGATAGTTTGCAGATTCGGCTGCTGCAGTAGAAGTGAGTGCGTTAAATAACGTTGATTTCCCAACATTTGGAAGCCCGACAATACCGCAATTAAAACCCATGATTTTATCCTTTAATTTTTATTGTTTTTAAATCTTCAGCGACCCGTGTGTTGAATTCTTCGGGCTTTCCTTTAATAAGCAAAGGAAGGAAATGGGAAATGGAATCAATAACACCCCCAACCCAATCAATATCACTGTCTGAAAAATTACTTAGAACATAGCTAGAGACATTCGGGTGATTAGGGCGCCCTATGCCAATACGAATGCGCCAAAATTCTTTACCTAAATGCTTTTCTGTATCTTTAATGCCGTTATGACCACCATGACCACCGCCAATTTTTGTTTTTATGCGTGGGGGTTCTATATCAAGTTCATCATGAATAATAATAATATTTTCTGGGGGGATTTTATAAAAAGTTGCGGCGGCTTGAACGGATTGACCAGAAAGATTCATGAACGTTTGTGGTTTTAACGCAATGATTTTGACACCATCAATTTCACCTTCAGCAACAAAACCTTGAAACTTGGACTTAAAGTCAGAAAAATTATAATCTTCAGCTATGGCGTCAACGCACATGAAGCCAATATTGTGACGGTTTGCTGTGTATTGTGGCCCCGGATTCCCGAGGCCTACCAATAAGATCATTGTTTTTAAAAGATCCGTTGTTATTATTCCTTGCTTTCTGCAGAGGCTTCTGCTGCACTTCCTTCTTCAGTTGCTGCGTCTTCATCATCGTTTGCTCCGGATACTTTTGGAGGGACAATGGATGCAACAGAATCAGACTTTTCTAAGTGAGAAATCTTAACGTCTGCAGGTAATTTAAGTTCACTTGTGTGGAATGTTGTTCCAACACTTAATCCTTCAAGATCGATCTCGATTGATTCAGGAATAGACGTTGCTGGGCAAATAACATGGATTGCATGGCGAAGTATATTCAATATACCACCTTGCTTTATTCCAGGACATTTATCTTCGTTCAAGAATTTAACAGGAACATCCACGTTAATTTCACTTTTTGCACTGACACGCATAAAGTCGATGTGTACAGGACGATCGGTAATTGGATGTAGTTGAATATCACGGATCAAAGCTTTTTGCTTTTTACCTTCTATGTTTAAATCATAAATGTGGCTAAGAATACCTGGTTCATTTAATTCTTTTAATAAATCTCGATTGCTAACGGAAATGCCAATAGGCTCTTTTTTGTCGCCATACAGTACAGCTGGAATCATGTCCTCACGTCTTGTTGCTCTAGCAGCTCCAGTTCCAACGTTTTCTCTGAGCTTTGCATCAAAACTTCTAACGGTTGTCATTTTTTTCTCCTAAATTCAAATAAGCCATATATAAAATCTTTTTCTAAAAGACTATTACGCATAAAATCAATGATAATCAAGTATTGATTTAGGTTTTTTTAATTTTTTTTCAATAGCTTTTGTTATTAATTTTGCATTTCTACATCGTTGCGGCGTTCTTCGCTTACCTGATGTAAGTTTCATCACTTGCGCCTTGTATAAACACAAACTTAATCCCAAAACATTACTGTATCAATTGACAACATACTGTTTCTGCGTCGTTACCGCATTCCTCGCTTACCGATGTGTAAGCTTCGTCATTTGTGCCTAGCATTAACAGCAACTTAATCCAGTTTATTTTTAATACATAATTTAAGAATGTAAGCTTTATTGCTTGCGCCTTGTATGAATACAAACTTAATAACAAAATATTTACTGTGTTTTTACTGCACCCTTCGCTTATCAATTAAGCTAGCTTCATCGTTTGTGCCTAACATTAACAGTAATTAATTCCAGTTATTTTTGTGATACTTAACGTGATCTTAGTCTAAGACATGATAAAGGAAAAACTATTTTGGCATATTGCTAACTTGGGCACGCTTGAAGCCCGCTGTCCAATTATTAAAGGCTTGAACCGCAAGGCTTTGGCGTTTGGTTAAGTCTTTTATTTCAGATAATATTCTGATATCACCTACAGCCCGCGTCAAAGCAAGTTCAAAACGTTCCAATGCCATAAAGCCAGCTTGTTCTTTTTTTATATAGTATTCAGAAAGATATTGATGATAATCAGAGCGTAGCAAGTCATTTAACTTTTTTTCTGTTTTAGGCCCTGGGTACAATGAAGCATTCTTAATGTTTTCAATGTTAACCCTGTCAGCAGCAGCAGGACTGGATGAGGATAAAATAAGTGTTAATAAACAAAAAGCAAGAACCTTAAAATAATTAGTCATTAATATTCCATTAAATTGATTGACCTAAATGAATTTTTATGAAAATAATATATAAAGTTATAAATAACGAAAGTCAATGTTTTAGGAGAGGCATAAATGCAAAAAAACTTAGTAAGATTAATCCCAGTATTAGTCATATCTTTTGGAGTTTTATTGGCTGACAGCGCTTGTGCGGTTTGGCCATTCAGTTCTGGTAGGAAACCACTGGCAAGTCAGCAAACAGTTGCAAGTAGTTCAGGGCCAGTTACTGGCGCTGGGGCACGTGCTTCAAGAACAATAATGAGAACATTTAACCCATGTCATGGGCCAAGCTGTCTTAGTGTTGTTGATCTTGCATATTGTGCAGAAAGAACAGGGTATGCATTGGCTGACTTCCTAAACAACGAAGAAAAATTATTTTACACAACACCAAATCAAAAAGAAGAATATCAATACACAACAGCAGTACACGTTGATATTAACGAAAATGCATGGATGGCGGCGTATCAAACTTACAAACAAGCAAATACACAGTATCAGTTAATATTGCAAAAGCAGAATGATATTAATAGCTTGTTAAATGATATTGACCTAAGTAATGAGGTGCAAAGAAACCAAGTAGAAGAAGAACAAGCAAAATTGGCTTTGATGCAAAAGCAATATTTAAGATTCCTTGCAAAAAATGACCTGTTCAATGTCCAAAAATTCGTAGAAGCCCAAAATAAGTTGGAAGCAACAATGGGAAGAATTGGTGAAGATCCAGGTGTATCACTTCCTCAGGCAATTGAACCTAAAGAAGATGACCCTAAGTATTCAGAACGTAAAACAGTAACCGTACGTATTATGGATAGGGCTGTACAAAAAGCAATTCAAGATTTTTCTAAAGAACACTTCTTTTGCTATGAAAACTTTTGCTATCACAACTGTGTACAAAAAGCGCTTTATACAGAAAAAGACGTTAAGAACTTCTTGAACCCTGAAAACGAAACAACAATTGTTGATGTTACCAGGGCCCAAGCGAACTTTGTTTTCAAAACAGCACAAAAATGTATTGGGGGCGATCCAAAGGCAAGTACCTTGCGTGTTTTGTGTTCAAGATGTACGGAAGGCTTTTTGGGTAAAAGTGTTCGTCCGATCGCAGCATGTACAAATGTGCAAAACAATGAATTTAAGAAACAAGAAGAAACACAACAAGCAGGTTTTGGTGGATTTGGTGGATCATCAATGTTCTAGAGAACCCCAAGACTTTTATGAAAAGCCTGGATTTATCCAGGCTTTTTTTTGTCAGCAGGCTTTTGGGTAAAATGAGTTTGTAAATGGTAGGGGTTTAAAAGAAGAGGGTGAGTCGCTAGTTATAATGCTATGGAAGCATGCGCCATATGGTTAGATTAAATTGAATCATGTTTTACTTGGAAAAGTTCCCCATAAACGTGCTTGACCAAGCCCCATTTTCTATGAAAGCTTCATTGTTTGAAAGTCGTAAAAGGTATAAAAAAAGGCCAGAAATTAAATATCAGGCACAAAAAAAGCCGGTATCCCGGCTTTTTTAGGTAATAAATAAAATATTATTCAGATTTTCCAAGACCTTTAAATCGGCTTTGGAACTTGCTTAATTGTCCACCACTGCCTAGAAGACGGTGAACACCTGTCCAAGCAGGATGTGTTTTTGGGTCAACTTCTAATTTCAAGACTTCCCCAGGCTTTCCAAGGGTTGAGCGCGTTGTATATTCTGAACCATCAGTCATAACGACTTTGATTTCGTGATAGTCAGGATGAATGTCTTTTTTCATTTTTTATACCTTAATTTAAATTCCTTATTATACATATAAGACTTGCCTATGAATTTCAAGGTCTTTTTATAGATTTTTACAGAAAACATTGTGGACAGACTGAATTTTGCTTCGTGTTTGTTTATCAAGCTTACCAGATAATGCCTGTGGCATAAAGTGTTGTTGAAATGCCATTATTGCTTTGTTTAGATTCTTATCATCAAAATGATAGCCTATTTCTTTTAATAGTTCTATGGCTTGGCGTTTTTCAATATCATCCCAATCTTTATCTTCCGGCCATAGGCCAATTTTATTATTGGCAAGAAACTTCCAATCAAATAATTCCCCTGGATCTAATTTTCGATCAACTGCGATGTCGGAGTGCCCTAAAATATAGTGATCTGGTATATCCCATCTTGTTCGGATGTCCTTTATCAGATCTATTAATGCATTCATTTGAACAGGTGGGAAAGGTTGGTAGCCATTTGAATGTCCAGGGTTGTCAAGTTCAATGCCTATAGAATTATGGTTAAGACTCGTTCGCTCTTGCCAAAAGCTAATGCCTGCATGCCAAGCCCTTTTTTCCTCTGCAACCAGGCTATAAATAAATCCCTCTTTTGAAATTAAATAGTGGGCACTTACTTTTGATTTCGGATCTTTTAGCCTATTAAGGGCTTCTTCAGCGCTTAGCATGTCTGTGTAATGCAGAATAAGCATATCAATGGTGCTTTTCCGATTATCAAAGTTGAGTGAGGGCGTTGGTATTGCTTTCATTTTCATCTATTTTTTATTAATCATAGCACAGACTTATTATTGAATAAAATGATATATAAAAATTAATTTCCAACTTTATTTCATAAAAAAACCAGAAAAAACAATATATTAATATGTATGCAAAAAAAACATACCTACATAGCGTAAAAAATACTGGTAATTTATTTAAAAGTTTATATATTACAGGTGTAGCTTGAATAAAAGCTAAAGAGTTTCCAGGAGCAAATCCTGGAGAGTGGAGCAAGCCTCCACGTTACGTCTCCCAGACGTAATAAAAGCCTCCCTGTTAGACTGGCCGGATTTATCCGGCCTTTTTTTTATTTAAAGGTAAAGAATAAACCTTGATCTTTCTATTTAGATAGGCTTTTTTAAGATATGACATTTTCTAAACCCTTAAATATATATAATGAACAGAAAAAAATAATTTTATCCAGTGTGCCGGAAAGTGCACAAGGATATGTATATAGTGAATTTCTTAAAAAAACAGATGAAGGAAATGTACTTGTTCTAGCCCAAAATGATGATCATATGCGTCAAATTAAGGCTGAACTAGACTTTTTCTCTTCCAAAAAACAGGTTCTAATTTTTCCAGAATGGGATTGCCTGCCGTATGATAGGTCTTCCCCTAGTAAAAGTTGTTTGTCTGAGAGATTAAAGGTATTTAATACACTGGCCCAGAAAACGACTGATCTTTGTATCGTCACGACCATGGCTGCAATTACCCAAAAAATTCCTACTTTAGCGCAATTTCATGAAAATACTTTGGATATAAAATTAGGGAAGGAATTTAAATTAGAACGTCTAATTCGTTACTGCGAAGAAAATGGGTACGACCGTGTAGATGTTGTGGAAAATATTGGTGAGTATGCAGCACGGGGCAGTGTTTTTGATTTATTTCCAACAGGGGAAGAGCAGCCATATAGACTGGACTATTTTGGGGATGATGTAGAAAGTATTAAAACTTTTGATCCAGAAACCCAAAGGACATTAAAAGAAGTTAAGTCTATTGAACTTTCAGCTTTGGCCGAAGTGTTTTTAACGAAATCCACGATTTCTAACTTTCGTGAGAAATACCGTGAATTGTTTGGGGTTGAGGCATGTAATGATCCGTTGTATACCGCTGTGGCAAATAAAAGATATTTTATGGGGTACGAACACTGGATGCCTTTATTTTATCCTAAGTTGATTAATTTCACAGAAGTTTTTAAACCTGAGCATGTTTTCATAGACGTAAAGTGTGACGATAGTTTAAAGAATTTTCATGACCGTGTTTTAGATCATTTCCAAGCAAGAAACGAGGCAAAAAACTATATTGGTCATGAAGATGTGGCTTATCGTGCATTGAACCCAACTTCTTTATACTTACAGCCAGAAAATGTTATAAACAGTTTTAAAAATTCAAAAATACTTAAATTAAGCAGCTTTGATGAGGCGGAAGGTCATGATTTAGGTGTTAAAAAGTCAAAGAAGTTTATTGAGGATCGCCAAAACAAACAAACCTCTATATACCAATCAGTGCATGAGTACATAAAAAATTCCGATAAAAAGATTTTGGTCACAACCAGGACTGAAGGTGCACGCTCTACGTTTGAAAATTCTTTTGTAAAAAGCCTTGATAAGAATATTTTTAAGAATGTTTCAGGGTTTTCTTTTGCAAAAGATCCTTTTGTAGGTATGGCTTGCGGGCCTTTTAATGAAGGATTCCAGACAGATAAATTTGAAATTCTGACAGAACAAGACATTCTGGGAGATCAAATTGTTCGACATAAAAAACGATCTGGTAAAAAGAAATTAAGTTTTGAGTTGGAAAACTTTAAATCAGAAGATCTATTGGTTCATAAAGTTCATGGCCTTGGGCGTTATATTGGTTTGCGAAATGTTCCAATTAATGAAGCGGCACATGACTGTTTAGAATTAGAATATGCAAATGGCGACAAGTTATTTATTCCTGTTGAAAATATTGATGACTTAAATATATATGGGGCATCAGATGCGGCGGTATTAGACCGCTTAGGCGGTGTAGGGTGGCAAAATAGAAAAGAAAAAGTTCAAGAACGCATATTTGCCATTGCTGAAAATTTAATTAACTTGGCTGCAAAGCGACAGAATTTAATTGCTGAGCCTGTATCTTGCGATATCGGAGTTTATAATGAGTTTTGCCAAAAGTTTCCATATGTAGAAACCGAAGACCAGCTGGAGGCCATCAGCAACATAATTCATGATATGGCACAAAGTAGACCAATGGATCGGTTATTATGCGGTGATGTAGGCTTTGGAAAAACAGAAGTTTCAATGCGGGCAGCCTTTGTTGCGGCCGCATCGGGTTACCAAGTGGCTATTGTCGCGCCAACAACAATACTGTGTCACCAGCATTATGAAAGCTTTGTACAAAGATTTAAAGGGTTTGGTATCAATATTGCATTTTTATCTAGATTGCAAAAAACTGCAGCAGTAAAAAAGATTAAAGAACAGATAGAGAAGGGGGAAATCCAAATTGTTATTGGAACCCATACGTTGCTATCTAAATCCATTAAATTTTCACATTTAGGATTGGTTGTTCTGGATGAAGAACAGCACTTTGGAGTTAAGCAAAAAGAATATTTAAAAAATATGGCTGAAAATGTGCATGTTCTTTCCATGAGTGCGACCCCCATCCCAAGAACTTTACAAATGGCTGTTTCGGGCATTCGTGATTTAAGTATTATTGCCACCCCACCTATAGATCGTCTGGCTGTTCATACGTTTGTTATGCCGTTTGATTCTGTAACAATTCGAGAAGTTATTTTAAGAGAATATCAAAGGGGAGGGCAGGTGTTTTGTGTGTGTCCCCGCATTAATGACATTGAAGCCCTTTATGAAAGGCTTTCAAAAATTGTGCCTGAAGTCTCTATCAAAATTGGTCATGGGCAAATGCCACCTGAAGAAATGGCTGATATTATGAAAGCATTTGAAAATCGAAAATTTGATATATTAATTTCTACCAATATTATTGAATCTGGTTTGGATATTCCAAATGCGAACACGTTGATTGTTTATCGTTCAGATATGTTTGGGCTTTCCCAGCTACATCAGTTGCGGGGACGTGTTGGGCGATCAAAGGTTAGAGGGTATGCCTATTTTACATTACCTCCAGATAAAATATTAAAGGGTAATGCAGAAAAACGCCTGGAAGTTATAAAGTCAATTCAAGGTCTTGGGGCAGGGTTTACTTTAGCAAGTCATGATATGGATATTCGTGGCCCTGGTAATTTAATTGGCCAACAACAATCAGGGCAAGTTAAAGAGGTTGGCATAGGTCTTTATAACCAAATGCTAGAAGATGCTTTGCACAAGATAAAAAGCGGTGAAAAAGCATCTGTTCAAAAAGAGGATTGGAGCCCAAATATTAATTTAGGCTTAGAGATATTAATTCCTGATAATTATGTCCCTGACCTAAATTTAAGATTAAGTTTATATAGAAGAATAGGAAAATTAGATTCAACAGAAAGTATCGAAGAATTCTCTGCTGAAATGATAGATAGGTTTGGACCATTACCTGAAGAGCTGCAAAATTTATTGGATACAATAGAACTTAAATGGCTTTGTATGAAATTGAATATTCAGAGTATTGATGTAGGATTAAAAGGTATATTAATCAGTTTCCATAAGGATCAAGTTTCTTATATTGATAAACTTTTAGCATACATTAATACCCAAAATGGTACAGTTAAATTAAGGCCAGATAGCAAAATGGTTTTAATTCGATCATGGAAAACATCTAAAGAAAAATTAAAGGGACTGTATAAGTTTTTAACGGAGCTATCAACCACTTGTATTTAGGTTAAATTTAATACTTTGTTGTATTTTAGCATGAACTTGTTCTATGTCCTGCTGTGCATTGACACGAATGCAGCGGTTTGGAAATAAATCTAAGAGTTTCATATAGCCTTCATAAACTTTTGTGTGAAAATCCAGTTCCATCTGTTCAAAACGATCATCTTTAGTTTTTGTATTTGAATTTCTTTGTTGCTGACGCGTTCTACTGAGTTTTGGCGGAATGTCAAAAATAAAAGTAACATCAGGCTGAAAACTTCCTATGGCCCAGTCATGAAGTGCAAGCATTTTATCAATGCCTAAACCCCTGGCAATACCCTGATAAACAAGACTGGAATCAGAAAACCTATCACATAATACCCATTTTCCTTCATCTAAAGCAGGTTTAATGATTTTTTCAACATGGTCATGACGGGCGGCATATAAAAGTAAAGCTTCGGATATGCCATCCCATTTTGATGTGGATCCATCTTTTAAAAGTCTTCTTATATCTTCAGAGCCAGGGGTTCCCCCTGGTTCGCGTGTTATGTGAACCGGAATTTTTTTAGATTCTAGATAGTCTTTCAGAAGCTTTATTTGTGTTGTTTTTCCAGCACCTTCACCCCCTTCAAAGGTTATGAATTTGCCTTTTTTTTTAGTCATTAACTGTGTCCCCACACAATATATCTAAGTGCAGATAACAGGCGACCAAAAATACCAACTTCTTCAACACTTTCACCTGCTAATAAAGGAATATTTATGGTATCAGAATTTTGAGAAGTGATCTCTAAACGACCTACAAGTTGCCCTTTTTGTATGGGGGCTGCAATAGGGCTTGAGTAAACAGCTTCAACTTTCATACTGTGTTTAGACGCCTTAGGAAGGGTTATTCTAACACTGCCATTAGTTATCAAAGGAACAGTCCCTTTTGTTCCAAGCCATGTGTTGGCTTCAACAATGGGTTTGCCCACCTCAAACATAGTGTAATTATTGAATTCTCTGAACCCCCAATTTAAAAGACGCTCAGCAGCTTCCGCACGCTTTTTCTCGCTTGGTAAACCATTTACAACAACAACAAGGCGTCTTCCATCTTTTTCTGCAGAACCTACCAATCCATAGCCACCTTCGTCTGTATGGCCTGTCTTTGTTCCTGTCGCATTCAACCCAGGGATTTTTAACAAAGGATTTCTATTGTATTGTTTAATGTTATTATAAGTGAAAACTTTTTCTTTAAATAAATAGTATAAATCTGGAAAGTTTTTTATTAATTGAGATGTGATCGTAGCAAGGTCTCGAACTGTTGAGTAATGCCCAGGTTCAGCAAGTCCATGTGCATTTTTGAAAGAAGAATTTTTTGCCCCCAAACTTTCAGCAAGTTCAGTCATTTCATTGGCATAATTTTCTTCACTTCCCCCCAGGTTTTCAGCAATAACAATGGATGCATCATTACCAGATTGGACGATAATTCCTTTTAATAAGTCTGCCACCTTTACATATTTATTGGGCTCTAAGAACATTCTTGTTCCACCCGTTTTCCATGCCCTTGTACTGGTCTTAAACTTATCTTCCATAGATAAACGGCCATCTTTAAGACGGATAAAAGCAGGATACACAGTCATTATTTTGGTCATGGAAGAGGGATGTGTGATTTTATCTGGATTTTTTTCATAAATAACAGTGCCTGTATCAACATCCATAAGTATGGCTTCTTTTGCAAATTCAGCATACTTATTTGCAATATCAGTATTTGCTTGCGCAAACAAAGGACAAAGTAAAAACAATAGATAAAAAGTTAGTAATTTTTTCATAATACCCCGTTATTCAGTAACTATTCTTGCATCAGTATGCCCAATGTTATTAACCTGCGACAGAGAGTGTCTTGCCTGTCCATTCGTCTCAAAAGGCCCAACTTTGACAATGTGTAGAGTTTTGTTTCCGGATGTCCTATCAGATATATGCGTTTTTCCTACAGAAGATAATTTTCTTGCAAGTTTTTCAGCATTTTCTTGGTTTCCAAAAGCGCCGGCTTGTATGTATATTCCTTTTGCAGGAGCTGCAACAGGAGAAGGGGATTCCGTAGATTCTTCAATAGACGGTCTATCAAATATATTTTCTTCTTTTACAGTTGGTGATTGATCAAATAAAGATTCAGGTTCTGAACCCTGATATGTTGCCCCAGGTAAGTTCCCACCAATTGGCTTGTCTTCATTATGATCATTTAAAACGCCAGAGGCCTTTAAATTTTTGTATGCTTCAACATTGCCAGATTCATGAGGTTTTATTTCTTTAGGGCTTTTATAATTTTTGTCTTGTGCCAGTGCAGCAACAGTCATTGTTTCCTCAGGTAATAATTCAACACGTACTTTGGTTGTACCTTGTTCTGCAAACCCAAGAAGCTGTGCACCTTTTCTAGAAACATCAAGGAGCCTATTGTTAACGAATGGGCCACGGTCATTAACGCGTAAAATTAAGGACCGGCCATTTTGTAAATTGGTCACCCTTACAATAGAAGGGAGTGGCAAGGTTTTATGTGCAGCAGACATGGCATCCATATCAAAAATCTCGCCATTTGCGGTACGTTTATTATGGAAATCTGGTCCGTACCAGGATGCAAATCCAACTTCATCATAATTGTAATCTTCTTTAGGGAAATACCAAATACCATTTACTTTATAGGGTTTTCCTACTTTGTATATGCCATCACCCTTCGATTCCATCCAGTCGGGTTGATCATAGGGCGCTTCATTTGGAGTTACGTCCATTGATGAAGGGCTGGATACATCACTATCTCTCAGTTTAGAACAGCTAGACAAACCCAGTGCAATAACAGCAAAGGATAAGATTAAATGATTTTTTGTTTTAGTATTTTTTTTGTATAGCATCAGAAAGTAGCCCTATTGATAACACAAACCAAGTTGATCTGTTCCATTTTAATAATACATCTGCGTTAGGTAAAAGTAAAAAAGCCCTTTGGCTTTTTGCGGGAACAACAATTCGTGCCTCCCAATCTTCATCTTGAAGATTATCCCCATTTAGTCTTTTAATACCTTCTTTTTTCCATTCTTTCAAAGGTTTTTTTGCTTTTGCTTTTGCAAGGTTTTCTAAATTTTTATTATATTTAATCTCAAAACCCCAGGGTTGTTCATATTTCCAACCAGATTGGTGAAGGTAGTTAGCAATAGAACCAAATACATCTTTTATATCATGCCAGATATCTTTGCGGCCATTCCCATTTTCATCGACTGCAAATGTTTTAAAACTGGAGGGCATAAACTGACATTGCCCCATTGCACCCGCCCAAGACCCTTTCATGTTTGCAGCTTTAACATGGTTGCCTTGAATGATTTCAAGTGCATGAATTAGTTCGGACGTAAATAAATCTTCACGTCTTCCGTCATGTGCAAGTGTGGCCAATGCCTCAACAATTGAAAAACCACCTGTAAATCGCCCGAAATTTGATTCACTTCCCCATAAAGCGACAATAATTTCTTCTGGGACTTTATATTTTTGGGAGATTTCCTCTAACACGTTTTTGTGAAGGCTTAGTTTTTTTTGGCCTTCTTTAATTCTTGGCGGAACCCGCTTTTTAAAATATTGGGAAAAAGTTTGTTTTAGTTCAGGTTGATGACGATCGTACTTAATAATTTTTTTATTAGGTCTTATGCCTTTAAAAGAATCATTAAATGTTTTCTCTGTAATGCCTGCCTTAAGTGCTTTTTCTTTAAAAGAAGTTTTCCATGATTTAAAGGATTGCTTGCCTTTGGCTTGCGCAGGCAAGGGTAGGGCGTTAGAAAATAAAATAAAAAATAAGAGCCAATTGTGAAGTTTCATAGTGCTTTTTATAAATTTTTGCTTGAAAATTAATTCAATGATGGCATATTCCTTCTTGTAACTCAATATATATCTGTTGAATTTATTTGCGGATGGGTGGCCGAGTGGTTGAAGGCACCGGTCTTGAAAACCGGCAAGGGTTAATCGCTCTTCGTGGGTTCGAATCCCACCCCATCCGCCATTTCCTTTTCTTTTAAATACAAAAAAAGGGCCTTTAAGACCCTTTCCAGTTATGTTTCTATATAACACTTAGTCTGCATATTCGATTATTTTACCAAACTCTGGTAAGTCTGAAGCCTTTCCTTTGACATGTCTTAAAATTTGCATTGTGTGTTTTTTTTCTTCATCAGTACCATACAGGGCAAAAAATCTTAATCTGCCATCGTCCCCGATATTCGTATATGTGCGAACAATTCTTGTTTCAGGTTCTTTAAGAGCCCACTTAATCATTTTTGTGCATCCGTCTTCTTTAGATTCAATATACCTAAGGGCATATTGCACCCATTTCCAAGACATTTGTTGGCACTTTTCGGCCCCCCCTTTGCATTTTACACAGTTGGATTTTCCAAGCCTAAAACTTCCATTGCTAACGTACTTTGATTCGTTAACAACCACGATATATCCGCCACTTTTTTGTTTTTTAAAATACAATCCATCTGATCCATGATCACCTGCCAAGTGTTTGCTGGGACATACTGTATAGCCTGCAGATTCAAAGGCCCTGTGTGCCAATAGTTCTCCATAGACTGCTTTATCTGCGTTACTTCTATCTTTGGGGGAGGGTGCAATAGATTTTTTAATGTTATATCCAAATTGTTCTTCATATTCTGGTGCGTCACAAGTTAAGGCAAATACAGAATTGGAGGATGAAATATTGACCAGCAATAAAAGAAATAGAAAATAAGTAAGTTTTTTCATAATGTTAAGTCTCCTGTTAATTTATGTAAAGTTTATATGAAAAATTAAATTGTATTAAAAATAATTTTTAAAAAAGTTTAAAATTTAGAATTTTGCAATTGATTTTTGCTTAATGGTAATGATATTTAATATGTTAAGTAAAAGGTAATGAGTTTCATAATGTCCAAAAATACCCCAGAATTTTCAAGAGTTTTAGATGTAAAGGCAGTTGGTAATGCTGTAAAAGAAAATAACTTGTTGGCAAAACCAGATGAAAGAAAATCTTTGGAAAAAAGATTAGGGGTTTTGAAAATAAATTTGTTTCAAATTCTTTATACTGTGGAGCAAATCCCCAATAAATCTTTTAAAATTTCAGCAAAAATTAAGGCTGAATTAAATCAGGAATGTGTTGTTACAAGTAAGCCAGTCAAAGAAAAAATAAATGAAAAAATTCAAATTGTTTTACGTCCTAAAAATCCCGGCATAAAACCTGAAAATGATGTTGATTTAAGTACAGTTAGCACACAAATTGAAGAAGAAATGGAAATACCTTCAAACGGAAAAATTGATATGGGGGAGGTCTTTACACAATATTTTGCGCTTGCTTTAAACCCTTATCCCCGTTCAAAAAGTGCTGAATTTTCCCAAAAAGAATCTGATCATTCGCCTAAGTCAAATCCCTTTGATGTTTTAAAAGACTTAAAATAGCCTTAGATCTTTACAGCTGTTGCATTTGATGCTGTATCGTGACATATTAAATTAGGGTAGAAATTTGTACGTTAGACTATATGTAAGGGCGTACCAATGTATATAAGTTAAAAATTTGGCATAATTAATTCGGGGGTCAAAAAATCATGAAACTAAAGTTTCCAATACTTTCACTACTAACAATTTTTCTAATGACAGGCTGTGTAAGAGAAGCAAAGGTTGACATGCCTGGGTTTAATTATATGGAAAAAAAGATCTTTTTAAATATAGGGTCAATCCAAGTTGTAAATCAATACAGACCAGAAAAGAAAGATCTGAATAAGACAATGCTGCCAGCATCCATTATCCCAGAGTTGGAACATTGGCTTAGTAATAGGTTTGTAGCAGCTGGAAATCAAGGAATGGCAATTATTCGCATTGTGGATGCCGGTATTATTGAAAGAGGATTAAGTGAGTTAGGGAATACCCATGAAACGTTTACGATGGGCTTGCCAGATGAATTTGGTGCCTCAGCACAGGTTGTAATTGAAGTTCAAAATGCCCCGGATTTTGCTGAGGGTAAATCAGAAGTAAGTTTAAACCGATCTATAAGCGTTAAAAGTGATGTTAAAATGTTGTTCAGAAGACAGATCTGGGGTGGATTTATGCAAAACTTTATGAATGCTTTGGACGACCAATTCATTATTAATATGGAAACTTACCTTCCAGGCTTAATTGTTCCTGCATTTGTTGTAAACCAAATGGCAAAGAAAGAACTGGAAAAATTTGAACAAGAAAACGCTGGCAATTAATTAGGGTTATGGCATATGAGTACACTTCCTACAGGGAATATTGTTCCTAGAGAAGATGATATTGGGTCTTACATAAGAAAGATACAAAAATATCCTTTGTTAGATCCAGAAGAAGAATTTACTCTGGCCAAAAAATGGGTAAAAACCCAGGATCCTAAAGCCGCACAAAAGTTAATTACAAGCCATTTAAGACTTGTTACCAAAATTGCCGCAGGTTACAGGGGATATGGTTTGCCTATGGGCGAACTTATTTCAGAAGGTAATATCGGTATTATGCAGGCAATAAAAAGGTATAACCCTGACTTGGGTCACCGGTTTTCAACCTATGCAATGTGGTGGATTAAAGCGGCCATGCAAGAATATATTTTAAAGTCTTGGTCTTTAGTTAAAGTTGGGACAACAGCGGCCCAAAAGAAATTATTCTTTAACTTGCGCCGCATGAAGCACAATCTTAATTTAATGAATGGCGAAAAAGAAATGGATGAAAGCCATATCAAAAAAATTGCCAAGGAATTAGGGGTTAAAGAAGAAGAAGTCATCATGATGAATCAACGGATGGCAGGAAATGATAGGTCTTTGAATGCAACGGTTAAGGCTGGCGAAGATTCTTTGGAATGGCAAGATTGGTTGGAAGCCCAAGAAGAAAATCAAGAAGAGCAAGCCATTAATAAAGACAAAAGTAACAAAGAAAGCAAAATGCTTGAAGAGTGTCTTAAAATTTTATCCCCGCGAGAATATGAAATTATAAGGTGCAGGCGTTTAAGTGAACCCCCTTTAACTTTGGAAGAATTGGCCACCCGTTTTAGAATATCAAAAGAACGCATTAGGCAACTTGAAAATAGAGCATTTTCAAAAATTCAGTTAGCGATGATCAAGCAAGCCAAAGACATTGGTTATGAAGAGGAAGCCTAATGTCTGATTTGCATAAAAAGATTGGTCAAATGTTGATCGTGGGGTTTCAAGGGACTTCTTCAGACGATTCCAGTGTCAAAAGTTTCATAAAACAAATAGAAGATGAGGTCGTTGGCGGTACAATTTTATTTAAATACAATGTTGACGATTCAAACCAGTTGCAAAATTTAATAAACCCTTTAAAAGCCGCATCAAAATCCCCTTTTTTTATATCAGTTGACCAAGAAGGGGGACGTGTTCAAAGGCTTAATTCAGGAAATGGGTTTACAACTTATCCCTCCGCGCAATCCATTTCAGGTATGAAAAAACAAGAGGCTGCAGATTGGTATCATAAATTAGCATCTGAACTGCATACACATAAGATTAACTTTGACTTTGCCCCATGTGTGGACGTTAATCCAACAGGCTATAAGTGCCCAGTTATCGGAGATTTGCAACGAAGTTATTCTTCAGACCCTGGTAAAGTAATCGAATGGGCGTCGGTTATGATAGACGCTTTAAAGAGAAACAAGGTTGTTAATTGCATAAAACATTTTCCCGGCCATGGAAGTGCCCAAGGTGATTCCCATGAAGGGTATGTAGATGTCTCTGAAACTTGGGACGAGAGAGAATTAATCCCCTTTATAGAGCTTGTTAAGACTGGGAATGTTGATTCTATTATGACAGCGCATATTTTTAATAAGCATCTTGATTCAAAACATCCAGCAACAATGTCGAAAAAAACTTTGGATAAACTGCGGGATGCAGGCTTTGATAACGTCATCATAACAGATGATTTGCATATGGGGGCCATTCAGCAACATTATGACTTTGACGAAGCTTTGATTCGGTCAATTTGTGCTGGATGCGATATGATTATTTTATCTAATAATAAAGCTGCTGCCATGGGAGTTGAAGGTTTTGAGCCAGATCCATATATTGCCGAAAAAACGGTTAATATAATTTTAAAAGCCGTTAAAGATGGTGTTATTGAAGAAGAACGTATTGAAGAAGCATACCAAAGAATTATGAATCTAAAAAAGAAGATTTCATGACAGACCGTCGTCTTCCATCCAAAATTATAGCAAAAACAAAACAAAATCGCATTATTTTTTGGGTGATAATAGTAGCCTTTATCTTGGCAATCACAGGATTTTATCTATTATATTTTTCAGGCATTAAAAATGGGGGGGGTAAAAAAAATATAGTATCTATATCCACGCCAAAAGATGCGCAGTCTGAAGAAATCGATTGGGAAGATTCGATTTACACCATGGAAAATATTGATAAATTTGAAGAGGATGTAATCGCAGACCAATCTGTTGAAGATTCAGATATCGTGCGTATTTTTAAGCAACAAGAAAACGCAACAAAAGCTCCTTTAAATACACAGCGCCCCGCATGGTTAAAAAATGCTGCCCCTTGGCCTTATAAACTGAATCAGCCCATGGTTGCAATTGTTGTGAATGACGTTAGTCAGGCAAAAAAAGCAGAATGGCGCCACCTAAAAAAATATAATATTCCCCTAACTTATACAATTGCTGTAGATAATAAAAATTACCAAAAATTATCTAAGCTAGCGAAGAAAAAAGGCCGAGAAATCATAGCGCACATCCCGATGGAGCCTTTGTATCCAGAAAAATTACCAAAAAGTCTTGGGAATAAAAAATGGTTAAAAGCACAGGATTCAAAACAGAAAATACTGAATTACATTGAAAAAGTATTGGGGGCCACGCCTTATGTTATTGGTATCAGTAACCAGATGGGGAGTGCTTTTACAAGCAATAAAAAACCAATAACCTTGTTGTTAGAAATCTTAAAAGACAAGGGTTATATTTTCCTTGATTCTATGACAACTAAGGATAGTCAGGCTTTAAATATGGCCAAAGATATTACGGCCCCTTATTTAAGACGCCACCTAAGTTTTACCTTTAAAGATAAAAAAGTTGATATAAAAGCAATTGCAGATCGTATTATTGAAAACAATCAATACCTTGTATTATTTGTAAATCCTGAGATAGGTGCTTTGAAAGAAACATTAAAATGGGTACAAGAAAAACAGGCAGAAGGTGTTATTTTCGTGCCTCTAACAGCCATTATGCGACGATCAATGCTTCAGCAAAAACTTCCTTTAAATATTGATCAAAAATCTAAAGTATTTTTACGTTCCCCCGGTTTGGTATAATTATTTTATTATAGGGCTTGTTTTTTTACGCTAAGTTGATTACTTTTCTTTTTTAACATCGTATGGATTGATGGATAATATTAAACAAAAGAAATTTATGGGACTTCCCAAAGGTGTTTGGATATTAGGCTTAGTCGGCCTTTTGATTAATCTTGCCACAATCATGGTCTTCAGCGTTATGCCCTTGTTTATGGAAACAGAACTGGGCGCTTCTAGAACAGAAGTAGGACGCATCGATGGATTTGTCGAATTTGTTGCTTATTTGATCCGTATCTTTTCCGGCGCTGTCGGAGATATTTTCCAAAACCGTAAAGCTGTCTTAGGTGTTGGCTATACTTTATCCATGCTTGTAAAACCCATGTTTGCAATGGCAGGAAGTGTTGTTTGGATCTTTTGGATTCGATCCCTGGACCGTATTAGCAACGGGATACAAGCATCCCCACGAGATGCCTTGATTGGGGATTTGGCCCCTAAGGGTGTGCGAGGGGCATCATACGGTTTAACTAAATCCCTTAAAACGGCTGGCTCTTTTATTGGTGCCGGTCTGGTTATTGGGATTCTTACCTTTTCAGATACAAATTTCCGTGACTTGTTTTTATATGCGACAATTCCTGCAACCCTTGCCTTGATCTTATTTACCTTTGGGGTAAAGGAACCCCATCACAAAGATAAATTTGTTCTGACGGATAAACAAAAGCATGAAAAAAAATTCCGTTGGGGGGCTTTTAAAGAACTTAATGGTACTTATTGGAAAATTATTATCCTGACAGCCATTTTTCAGCTGGCCCACTTTGGTGAATCTTATTTAGTATTTAGAGTGCGTGATGTCGGTTTAGCCGTCGAAAACATCTCTTTGGTTATGTTGATATTTAATGTAGGTCAATTCTTAGTTGCATACCCCTTAGGACGCCTTTCTGATACCATGGAACGTCGCAAAGTTCTTTTGGGCGGCTTTTTCCTTATGATCCTTGCGGGCATTACAATGGCATATTCTGGAGACGTTACTTTAGTCATGGTAGGTGTGTTTTTATGGGGTGCCCATGTCGGTGTAACCCAATCTGTATTTGTATCCATTATTTCCGATGTAACACCCCAATATATCCGCGGCACAGCCTTTGGTATATTTTACTTGATAGTAGGAATCGATATGTTCATATCAAGCTGGTTTGCCGGCACAATATGGGATACATACGGCCACGCAACATTATTCCTAACAAGTGCTGCCATCAGTTTGTTCAGTTGTTTTATGTTGTTCGCACTTATTCCATCCCACGTCAAAAAGCAAAGCTAGTAATTACCTGATTTAAAACCCTCACTACGTCATTGCGTTCCTCGTTTACGAAAGGTAAACGTCGTTTCTTATTCCTTGTGACGTTTTTAACTTAGGTAATTCAATAAATTTGGAATATTTTGTCGTCAAAGATTGACTGCGATACTCACGTACATATAAGTACGCTGCGTTTCTCGTCTTCACTTTTCCTAAAACTATCCTCAAAAAAATCTATTTTTATTGTTACTTTGATCTTTTACAGATTGTAAACGTCGTCTTTTATTCCTTGTGACGTTTTTAACTTAGGCAATTCAATAAATTTGGGATATTTTGTCGTCAAAGATTGACTGCGATACTACGTATATTTAAGTACGCTTCGTTTCTCGTCTTCACTTTTCCTAAAACTGTTCTCAAAAAAACTTCTAATACTATTTAACGTAAAATTTATGGGAAATTGTATGCGATTTATGCATGGGTGTATTTATTCATATATTTCAATTGGTTAATCTTGATTTGTTGCGGTTTTTCCCCGATTTTTTGAAATTATTACCTCTTGAGCTATGCGCTGCTTTTTATTTTTTTAATTGTTTTTTGGAAATTTATGCCTAATTTTTAGGCATAATGTTGATATTCAGGACCAAGTTAAACAAAGCCAATTACAGCCATTATGCATACCTATGTCAATATGTCCAGATTACGGCCAAACTTAACGGGAAATAGAGGGTGTCATTGTGAATTTAGTTCAGAATCAGAAGTCACGGGCAAGTGGGATGTCTGAAATAAACGCCGCAGTGGATCCCCTGGTCAAGCCAGAGGATGATATTCATTGATGAGTTATGGACTGTCCATGGATTGCCTCGTACCTTACGGGTACTCGCAATGACGGCAGTGGGAATGGATAAAGCCGTGGAATGACAATTATAGGAATGCAGTGTGGATTGCCGCGTACCTTACCGATGCTCGCGATGACGGCACACGATTTTTAAACGATCTAGAGTCCGGAATGACAATAGAGTCTGGGGTCTAAATACAGGGCTGTCGCATGATACTAGAGAGGCTATGGAATGACCTGCAGTGAGGTCACATATCTAAAAATCTTCCATTCCCCCAGCTGCTGCAGCTGCTGCGGCATGCATTGGTCTGCCGAGGGCCCCGCGAAGATCTGCAGCGTCTTCTTCACCAGTTCGCCGTGCTTCAGCAAAAGCGCCTCTGCCCCCGGCTGCTGCAGCGCCAGCGCCTTCTTCTGCATCTAAAGGTTCGCCTGCTGCAGCTGCAGCTGCAGCATAACCAGCAGCGCCTTCGCTTTCATCTGCAGGCAGTTCACCCTCGAGAGGTTTCCATGTTGCTGGATAAGGCCTTGGCCTAAATCCAGCACCAGTTAAAATTGGTTCCAGATCTTCGGCTTCTTTCCCGTTCAAGGTATTTTCTGGATCTATTTTTATGTCTGGATTTCTTCCGAGTACCGACAGAATAAAATCCCTTTTTTCATCAAAGGGGGTTCCACCTATAAAGCCTATTGTCAATTCTTTGACCTCAGGAAAAGCAAGTAGGCTTTCTGTTACTGCCAAATACTGCTTCGTAGTTCCTTTCAGGTTAAGATAACGAACCGTATCAGGCATGCCTGCCATAACTGTCCGAATGCTTTCTGTATCAAGATCAGGGTCTTCCATGTGGCTTATAAGTTGGTAAACTGGAAGAATGCCAACATTTTCTGCAAGGAATTCAGCATGGTTTTTGATGGACGTCTCATCCATATAAAATGGAATTGTACGCTTTTCATACTCTGCTGCTGCAAAAAATCTTGTTTTTCGATTTTCAGCTGCCCATCGAAGAACTAGGTTTTCTTCTTGTGATAAACCCATTAAAACAAAGTTAAATTCACTTATGATATTTTCTTTAATTGTATCATCAATATCAGGGTGCAGAATCAAAGATGAAAGGTCTTTATAAGTTATTTCTTTGGCATGAAAGTCACCTAATTCTATGAGATGGTGGCCAAAGTATTTCATAAACCTACTATTTCTATGGTCTCCTATTATCATTCTTCTTGCAATATGTGCCACAATTGATGCTATGATTTCTGGATTGGTATGATCGACAGTTCTGTATAAATTTAGATGATCTTCAGCCCTTAAATTATTAGCTGCGATATCAAATAAAGCTTTGTTTGTGATAAATAAAGATAAATTTCTTACTTGCGAAGGGTTTAATATTGCCCCCGTTAAATCTTCAAGCCATGAGTCCCCTTCAGAGGTAGGAACCTCAGCAAAACCATGTCCCTTATTAAGTTTCCATTTTAATTCTTCTTCTAGGCTGTTGGTTACGTAAATGTTGCCATAGAATTCACCCGTTGTTCCGTTTTTATCCATGTCAGGGTCTACTGTTAAAACGGTTCCAGCTGGAAGCATGTGGGTAATAGAGTCTAAATGGGTACGAAGTGAGGCTTCAACGGCATCAAATTCCAATGGGGCACGCGGCATACCTAATAAATGACGCAGGGCATTAACACCACTTATAATACCGGATCTTACTTCATACCCACCTGCTTTTTTAAGGATAACTTCTGGGGCACCTCTTAAAGCTTCTGCCAGAAAAAGCCTGCCTGCGGTTTGGTCGTCTGCATACGTTTCCCCAAATCTTTCTATGAATTCATGGGCATGGGAGCCGGCAGGAAAAGTATCGTTTGAATACTTGATGCTTCTACCATCGCGTGTACGCGCAAGAAAACGCAGCATATTTATTACAGATTCTTCAACACAACCAGAATACGAGGGATGTTCAAGGGGCTTAATGCTACCGTAGTGTGTTGGGTAAAACGCCCCCGACCATGTATGAAAGTAGGCAATATTTAATGCAAAATCATAAGGTAAATTTAAGAAATGCATTTCTTCTGGAAATCTTGAGGCGGCAGTCCTGTAGGCATCATAATCCACTACAGAAAAAACTTCTGGGTATCTTAAAGATCTTAATTGGATGTGATCCCATCCAAAATAACCTGCATAAAAATTTCCAACAGAAGCTTTGGTGGGACGTTTTGCATAGAAATAAACAGATAATGCTTCTTGAATAGAGGATTCAGTACCTTGTAATGCTTGATATTCAATTGCACTTACAAGTAAGTTTATGAAATATTCTTTTTTTAGGGCATATTCTTGTCTTTTGCTGTATGGCCATGCTCTTGCGTCTAATTCTTCAAGTTCACCTTCTTCCCAAGGGGAGGTATCAAAAAAATCAGCGTCATCTAATTTACTAATATTTGTGAAAGGGCGATCCGATTCCATTGCTGTCTTTGCAGCCATATCTTGTGGATCACCTTCATCGAGGTCAGCTTCAGAAAACATTTTTCTGAGCCGTTTTGCAATAACAACTGCAGCATATTCCCTGTAAAAATCATATGGATCTATATCTTCTACAAGGGGTTGATCTTTCCGAGTTAGAATATCATATATTTTTTCTTCTAAATTGAGCCTCCAACGAAGAGGAGTAGCAGGGTTGTATCTTGGAGTAACGTCATCAATCAAGCGAATTAATTGCCCAATTCTTTCAGGTTTTAAGTTTGCAACAGGATCATTGGGTTGTGTGTTAGGGGTAAATTCTGCATGCCCTGTTGCAGCAGGAAATAATTGTAGTAAAACAGCAGCCATATGGGTTTGGGGAAATGTTTCATTTGCTGCAGCTGAAAATAGGGATCTTGGGTGAGGTAGAAAAAAGTCAAATTTTTTCCCAAAGCCTTCATTAAACCTTAACCAGACCATTTTTTTTGTATTTACAAAAACTGTAGAAGGTAACACAAGGACAGCTTTTTCTTGTGGCATACCCGCCATGTCAGCGAGGTGTTGAACTTCTTCTTCAAGGCCTGCAACTAGAAAAGGCTTTTCAAAAGTTGTTACTGCAGAAAAGGCTGTGCAAGAAGCACCGATAAATAAAAAATATAAAAAGAGTTGGCAAAGTTTCATCATTTTATCCCATACAATAAATTAATGATTATTATATAGATATTCCAGGTAAATAATTCAATATTTTTCTTGAACAAGACATTTGTTTTTTGCGGCTTATGTGATAATTTATATTGTATAAAGTGTTAGCAAATTATGGCCATAAATAACTATTTACCAATATTACTTTTTATTGCAATTGCAACAGGGCTTGCGTGCGTGATTCTGGCTGTGTCCTGGCTGCGTGGAAAACGCAATCCGTATGACAATAAAAATGCCCCCTATGAATGTGGTTTTGATCCCGTTACCAAAGAACCTGGAAAGTTCGATATTCGGTTTTATATGGTGGCAATTTTATTCGTGATTTTTGATGTGGAAATTGCTTTTTTGTTTCCTTGGGCCGTCAGCCTTGGAAAAATAGGGGCCGCGGGTTTCTTTTCCATGGTTTTGTTTTTGATTGTTTTAACAATCGGGTTTGCCTATGAATGGATGAAAGGGGCGTTGGATTGGGAATAATTAATAAAACAGTCAAAAAAGATCTGAAAGAAATGAACCAAGATCAGTTAATGCAAAGGGTTGTCGAAGGCGTAAATGATCAGGGATTTATCGTAACCCAGCTGGATAAATTGGCTGGGTGGGCACAAAGTGGATCTTTGTGGCCAATGACCTTTGGGTTGGCTTGTTGCGCCGTTGAAATGATGCATACCGCAGCCAGTCGATTTGACTTAGATCGTTTTGGTACAGTTTTTCGTGCCAGCCCCCGTCAATCAGATGTCATGATTGTTGCTGGAACTTTGACCAATAAAATGGCCCCAGCCTTACGTCGCGTTTATGACCAAATGGCGGAACCCAGATATGTAATATCCATGGGATCCTGTGCAAATGGTGGTGGATATTATCATTATTCTTATTCTGTCGTGCGCGGGGTTGATCGCATTGTGCCGGTGGATGTTTATGTACCAGGGTGCCCCCCAACTGCTGAGGCTTTGTTGTATGGCATCTTATTGTTGCAGCGTAAAATTAAGGGAACGAATACCATTTATCGAAAGGCAAAGAAATAGATGCGTGAAGACCTGAAAAAACTTGCCAATTATATTGCCCGGAACCTTCCCAAAACAGTGGATAATAGTTCGGTTAATTATGGAGAGTTAACTTTGTATACGCATCCGGATCGATTGGAACGCTTGTCGCAATTTTTACGGGATAATGAAAAGTGCCTTTTCAAAATTTTATTGGATATTTGCGGCGTTGATTACCCCCACAAGGAAAAACGTTTTGAAGTTGTTTATCATTTTTTAAGCCTGGAAAATAATAGTCGCATTCGGGTTATTGTACCGATTTCGGAAGAAGAGGCCGTGCCCACATTATCCAATATTTTTCGATCTGCAGGTTGGTGGGAGCGAGAAGCCTGGGATATGTACGGCATTGTGTTTTTGGAACACAAAGATTTAAGACGTATTTTGACAGATTATGATTTTCATGGGCACCCTTTGCGGAAAGACTTTCCTTTAACAGGATATACGGAAGTTGGATACGATGAAAATGAACAGCGGGTGGTAAAAAAACCTGTCTCACTTCAGCAAGACTTCAGAGATTTTGATTTTGAAACCCCATGGTTGGGTGTGAAAGAATTACTACCTGGTGATGAAAAAGCCCTGCAACAGCAGCAAGATATAGAAAAAGAAGATGCTGAAAAATAAAACGGAAACAAAAGAAGTTAATAACTATACCATTAATTTTGGACCACAACATCCTGCAGCCCATGGTGTTTTGCGGTTGCTTTTGGAAATGGATGGTGAGGTTGTAGAGCGCGCCGACCCGCATATTGGCTTGCTACACCGCGGGACTGAAAAACTGATTGAACATAAAACATACCTGCAGGCTGTGCCTTATTTTGATCGGTTGGATTATGTTTCGCCCATGTGCCAAGAGCATGCCTTTGCGCTGACAGTTGAAAAACTGATGGGGATTGAGGTGCCAGAGCGTGGGCAGTTTATTCGTGTCTTGTTTTCTGAAATTACACGGTTGCTGAATCATTTGTTAAACATTACGACGATGGCTTTGGATGTTGGGGCCATGACACCCCTTTTGTGGGGGTTTGAAGAACGTGAAAAGCTGATGACGTTCTATGAAAAGGTTTCAGGATCGCGTATGCATGCCAATTATTTCCGTCCTGGCGGCGTTTCCAAAGATATGCCGCATGATTTAGGGGATGAAATTTATCAATTTATAACGGATTTCCCCAAAGTTGTTGATGATATTGAAGATTTGCTAACAGAAAACCGAATTTTCAAACAACGAACCGTAGATATTGGGGTGATCAATACAGATGATGCGATGAATTGGGGTCTGACTGGGCCATTGCTGCGCGCAACGGGTTGCCCATGGGATTTAAGACGATCACAACCTTACGATGTTTATGACAAAATGGAATTTAAAATCCCGGTGGGAAAAAAAGGGGATTGTTATGACCGTTATTTGGTGCGTATGGCAGAAATGCGCGAAAGCGTAAAAATAATTATGCAAGCCTTGGATCAAATGCCGGAAGGGCCTGTTAAAACTGAAAATCGAAAAGTCAGTCCGCCCCCAAGAAATGAAATGAAAGAATCAATGGAGGCCATGATTCATCACTTTAAATTGTATACGGAGGGGTATCATGTACCAGAAGGGCAATCATATTGTGCGGTCGAAGCCCCAAAAGGGGAATTTGGCGTGTTCCTGGTTTCAGATGGGGGTAACAAGCCTTACCGTTGTAAAATTCGTGCACCCGGATTTGCGGCCATGCAAGCCTTGGAATTTTTGGTAAAGGGTCATATGTTGGCAGACGTTTCAGCCGTTATTGGATCGTTGGATATTGTATTTGGGGAGGTAGATCGATGACAACTTCGTCAAGATACAGCAGTGTTCAAAAGAAGAAATTTTACTTTCCACAACCTTTGATGGAAAACGCAAAAAAAATTATAGAACAGTACCCAAAGGGACGCGAACGTAGTGCAATTTTACCTCTGCTTGAAATGGCCCAGCGCCATAACGGCGGATGGCTGTCGCCGGATGCTTTGGAATATGTGGCAGATATGTTGACATTGCCCATTACCCGGGTATGGGAAATTGCAACTTTTTATACAATGTTTAATACCAACCCAGTGGGTAAATTTCATGTGCAAGTTTGTGGAACGCCGCCTTGTTACTTATGCGGATCAAAAGAAGTTATGCGCGCATGCCAAAAATGGTTAGGGATTAAACCAGGGGAAACAACTGACGATAAAATGTTTACATTAAACGAAGTTGAATGTCTGGGGGCTTGTGCCAATGCCCCGGTTGTGCAAATTAATGATGATTATTTTGAAGATTTGACAGAGGCATCGGTGGTTAAAGTTTTGCAAGACTTGGCAGATAATAAAAAGGTTGATGCAGGGTCACAAACAGGACGCACTGGATCAGCCCCTGTTAAAACAAAAACAAGGAAAAAGGATGCTTAAGGATAAAGATCGCATCTTTAAAAATTTATATGGAACGCTTGGGGCCTCTTTAAAAGACGCGCAAAACCGTGGCGATTGGGATGGAACAAAAAAGTTTGTCACCAAAGGCCCTGCATGGATTATTGAAGAAGTGAAAAAATCAGGCCTTCGCGGACGTGGTGGGGCAGGGTTTCCAACGGCAACAAAATGGGGATTTGTTCCAAAACCAACAAAAGAAAAACCTGTTTACTTGGTTATCAACGCAGATGAAAGTGAACCTGGAACCTGTAAAGACCGTGATATTATACGGCATGAACCCCATAAATTATTGGAAGGGGCGGTTTTGACGGCTTCGGCTGTTGGGGCGCATGTGTCTTATATTTACATTCGGGGTGAATATTATCACGAAGCCAATTGTTTGCAGACAGCCATTGATGAAGCTTATGAATCTGGGCTTTTGGGTAAGAACTCCAAAACAGGTTGGGATTTAGATATTTATATCCACCGTGGGGCAGGGGCTTATATTTGCGGTGAAGAAACGGCTTTGCTTGAAAGTTTAGAAGGATATAAGGGGATGCCCAGGCTTAAGCCCCCATTTCCCGCAGTTGTTGGCTTGTATGGCTGTCCAGCGCTGGTGAATAATGTGGAAACCATTGCGGTTGTGCCAACAATTTTAAAACGTGGGGCAGAATGGCACCGTAGCATTGGAACTGAGAAAAGTGCAGGGCCAAAGATTTTTTGTATTTCAGGGCATGTGAATGCCCCTTGTAATGTTGAAGAAGGTCTTGGGATGCCCATTAAAGAAATGATTGAAAAGCATGCCGGTGGTGTGCGTGGGGGGTGGGATAATTTGCAAGCCATTATCCCGGGGGGATCAACAACACCCGTTATTCCAAGAAAAATTTGTGACAAAGTTACAATGGATTATGAATCTTTAATGAAGGCCCAGTCAGGGCTTGGGACTGGGGCCATTATCGTTATTGATAAAAGTGCAGATATCTTAAAAGTTATTACGCGTATTGCGAAATTTTATATGCATGAAAGTTGCGGTCAATGTACCCCATGTCGTGAAGGAACAGGTTGGATGTGGCGCGTGTTGCAACGTATGTGCGTTGGGAATGCAACACTGCAGGAAATTGATGATTTATGGCAAGTAACCAAGCAAATTGAAGGGCATACAATTTGTGCATTTGGGGATGCAGCGGCGTGGCCGATTCAGGGATTGATTCGTCATTTTAGACCTGAAATTGAAAAGCGCATTAAAAAATATAACATGATTGCAACGGCATAAAGTATGACTGAAGAACTTAAAAATATAATAGTAACAGTTGATAATAAGGAAGTAGAAGTTCCCCAAGGGGTGACTGTGTTACAGGCTTGCGAAATTGCAAAGCAAGAAGTGCCTGTTTTTTGTTATCATTCAAAGTTATCTATTGCGGGTAATTGCCGTATGTGTCTGGTTGAAGTTGAGGGGAAACGCGGCCCTGTCGCATCCTGTGCCATGCAGGCAAGTAATGGCATGAAGGTGGTGACCAAGTCTGAAAAAGTACAAAAAGCGCGTAAAGGAAACTTAGAGTTTTTGTTAATTAATCACCCGTTGGATTGCCCTGTTTGTGACCAAGGGGGGGAATGTGATTTGCAAGACATTACCATGGCATATGGGCCATCCACCAGTCGCTTTAAAGATAATAAACGGGCTGTAGAAAATAAGAATTTTGGCCCTTTGATTAAAACTGAAATGACACGCTGTATTCATTGTACAAGGTGTGTACGCTTTGCCACCGAAATTGCAGGGGTTGAAGAAATTGGGGCCTTTGGACGGGGTGAAGATATGGAAATCAGTTCATATCTGGAACAATCTGTTACATCAGAATTATCAGGAAATGTTATTGATCTCTGTCCTGTTGGGGCGTTGACTTCAAAACCTTATGCCTTTAAATCAAGATCTTGGGAATTGACGCCTACGAACAGCATTGATGTTATGGACGCTGTTGGGTCGCATATCCGAATTGACAGCCGTAATAATGAAGTTATGCGTATTTTACCCCGTGAATGCGAGGCAATTAATGAAGAATGGATTTCTGATAAAGCCCGATTTTCTTACGATGGATTGTTAACCCAACGGCTTGATATCGCTTATATACGGACAAATGGAAAGTTAAAAGCTGTCAGCTGGCATGAAGCTTTGGTCTTTGCAGCAAATCAAATTAAGAAATTTAAGGCAGATGAAATTGCGGCATTATCTGGGGATCTAGAGGATGTTGAAACACAGTTTTGTTTAAAAGAATTACTGGATAAAATTGGATCCCCCCACAGGGATTGTCGTCAAGATGGGGCATTTTTACCAAGCGCTGAACGATCTGATTATATTTTTAATACAACTATTGAAGGGATCGAACAGGCAGATCATTGTTTGATCATCGGTAGTAACGTGCGTTCAGAAGCCCCGATTATAAATGCGCGTATTCGTAAGTCAGTCATGCATCATGGGTTGGACGTTTCATATGTTGGCCCTGAAGTTGACCTGACATACAAGACGAATACTTTAAGTGATAAACTTTCTGTATTAAATAAGATTTTATCTGGGGATCATGCTTATGCAAAAGTCCTGAAAAATGCCAAAAATCCAATGATTATTATTGGGCAAGGGGCCTTATCAAGTGTTGATGGGGAAGGGATTTATAAAGTTTGTCGTGCCATTTCTGATAAATATGGTTTGGTCAATAAAGATTGGAATGGGTTTAATGTATTGCATACCGCGGCAGGTCGTGTGGGCGGCTTAGATATTGGCTTTGTTCCAGAAGGTAAAGGCAAAGATACGGTCAAAATTTTAAGATCGGCGGGGCGTAAGGAAATTAAATTAGTATACTTGCTTGGTGCGGATGAAGTGCCCATGAATGTTTTAAAAGAAACATTTGTCATATATCAAGGGAGTCACGGGGATAAGGCCGCACATACAGCGGATGTGATTTTCCCAGCCGCAGCATATAGCGAAAAGGATGCCTTGTATGTCAATACCGAAGGGCGTATCCAAGAGGCAAAACGTGCAGTTTTCCCACCAGGAGAAGCCAAAGAGGGCTGGAAAATTATACGGGCCCTGTCTGAAATAATGCACAAAAAATTACCCTATGATAAACGCGAAGACATATTAAATAAATTGGCAAAAACCATACCAGCCTATAAAGATTTTAATACAATCGAAAAAGGGGATTGGGGCAAAACAGAAAAATCCGAAGTGCGTCGGGGCATTATGACCCTACCAATTAATAATTATTATCAAACAAACCCAATTGCAAGGGCGTCAATAACCATGGCCAAATGTGTTGCGGAGATAGTAAAAAAATGATTCTAAGATCGATTGATTTAGCACCTGCCCATCGTTATTGCACTTCTCACTTACCGATCCGTAAGCTTCGTCGTTTATGCCTTGGGCAGGGCACTAACTTAATCGATTGCTTTGGGGTGACCATAGCGAAAAGTGGGCAAAAAAGATGAATACAGTCATGCAAATAGTAACAGATTTGTGGAATATTCCATTCGTTGCGACGATGATAAAAATTGTATTGGCATTGGTTGGAATTTTATTATCTGTTGCCTATCTTACTTTGTTTGAACGTAAGGTCATTGCGGCTATGCAGTTGCGTAAGGGGCCAAATGTTGTGGGGCCTTTTGGCTTGTTTCAGCCCTTTGCAGATGGTTTGAAATTAATGCATAAAGAAACAATTCTGCCAACATTATCCCGCACAGGAATGTTTTTGGCCGCCCCCCTGATTACGTTTGTTTTAAGTTTAATTGCGTGGGCCGTAATCCCGATTGATGCAGGGGTTGTTTTTGCCGATATCAATGTTGGAATTTTATATTTATTGGCCGTTTCATCACTGGGGGTTTACGGCATTATTATTGCCGGATGGGCAAGTAATTCAAAATATGCCTTTATGGGGGGGCTGCGTTCAGCGGCACAAATGATTTCATACGAAGTATCCATCGGCTTGGTCATCGTTTCTGTCTTGATATGCTCGGGATCTTTAAATTTAACCGATATTGTTATGGCACAGAAATCTTTATGGTATGTTGTGCCCCTGTTTCCCATGTTTGTTATTTTCTTAATTTCTGCTTTGGCAGAAACAAATCGCACACCTTTTGATTTGCCGGAGGCCGAAGCTGAATTGGTTTCAGGATATAACGTTGAATATTCCGCAATGCCATTTGCTTTCTTTTTCTTGGGCGAATACGCCAATATGATTTTAATGAGCAGCATGGTAACAATCTTGTTCTTAGGGGGATGGCTGGCACCCTTTGGCTGGGATTTTATTCCAGGATTTGTTTGGTTTTTTGTCAAAGTGTGGGGTGTGTTATTCATATTTGTCTGGGTGCGTGCAAGTTTTCCACGTTATAGGTATGATCAATTGATGCGTTTGGGCTGGAAAATTTTCTTACCCTTTTCGTTGATCTATGTGGTGTTGGTTGCAGGAATTATGTTATCTTTAGATATCTTGCCAAAGGTTTAATATGGTTGAAGAAAAGAAAAATCAAAAACTGAATTTTAAAGAAACCCTCCATTGTTTTTGGGGATTGGTAAAGCCATACTTGTTGCTTGATTTGCTGACAGGATTGTCTGTGACATTAAGGTATTTCTTCAAGCCAAAAGTGACTTTGAATTATCCCTTTGAAAAGAATGAAATCAGCCCAAGGTTTCGCGGGGAACATGCTTTGCGAAAATATGATAACGGTGAAGAAAGATGTATTGCCTGTAAATTATGCGAAGCCGTTTGCCCAGCGCAGGCCATTACCATTGAATCAGAACCGCGTGATGATGGCAGTAGGCGTGCAACAAAATATGACATTGATATGTTTAAATGTATTTATTGCGGATTGTGTGAGGAAGCCTGTCCTGTGGATGCCATTGTGGAAGGTCCGAACTATGAATATGCTGGCGAGACACGCAATGAATTTATGTATGACAAAAAGAAATTATTAGATAATGGAGACGGCTGGGAACCTGCCTTGGTTGAGCGTTTAAAGGAAGAGGCCCCCTATCGATGATTAATTTATTAGACATCACTTTTTATATGTTTTCTTTGGTATTAATCGGTTCAGCCTTGATGACACTTTTATCACACAATACGGTGTATGCCCTTTTTGCATTGATTGTGGCATTTTTTAATGGGGCTGGCTTGTTTTTGTTATTGGGGGCTGAATTTCTGGCTTTCATATTATTAATTGTATATGTGGGGGCGATCGCAGTTTTATTTTTATTTGTTGTTATGATGATTGGGGCTGATGAACCTTTGAAGAAAAAAACATTTCTTAAAAGTGTGCCTGCTTTTTTGGGTATGGCAGGTATTTTGATCGTAGAAATTGTTGTTTTTGTAACAGGTAAGTTAACGGTTCCGGCAACCGCAATTATGGGGGGCGGCCCTGACAACGTTAGTAATACACATGAAATTGGTAACGTTTTGTATACACAATACTTTTTACCTTTTCAGTTGCTGGGCGTTTTATTATTAATTGCCATGATTGGGGCCATTGTTTTAACCTTGCGTAACAGAACTGGCGTTAGGCGTCAAAATATAAAAGATCAATTAAAACGTAAGCCTTCGGATACTTTAGAATTAAAAGATGTTCCTATTGGGAAAGGAATAAAAACAAAATGATAACAGTTGGATTAAGTCATTTTTTGGGTGTTGGGGCCATTCTTTTTTGTCTTGCATTGGTGGGATTAGTCATTAATCGTCGCAATGTTTTGGTAAGCTTAATGGCTTTGGAAATAATGTTATTAAGCGTCAGTTTATTATTTGTAACGTTTTCAAAATACCATGGGCATATTCATGGCCAAATCGTAAGTTTATTTGTAATTGGAATGGCCGCAGCTGAGGCGGCTGTTGGACTGTCTATATTAATTGTTTTCTTTAGATTTAAGAAAAGCATTAAATTAAAAGATATTCAGGATCTTAAAGGGTGATATGGCTGCGTTAGTTTTATTTATACTTGGATTACCTTTGGTTGGAAGCATACTTCCTTATGCTTTTCAAAAATCAATGCGCCGCAAAATCTGTTGCGGGCTGTCGACTTTTTGTGTGGGCATTTCTTTTATTTTATCTGCTTTTTTGATGTACTTGTTGGTACTTAATAACCAGGTTGTGAATATAGATTTGATGCCTTGGATTGAATTAAGTGGATTTTCCATTCATTGGTCAATCATGGTCGATACATTAACTGCAGTTATGTTTTGCGTTGTGACATTTGTTTCATTGTGTGTGCATTTTTATTCAATTGGATATATGTCAAAAGACAAGACAGTCGATCGGTTTATGTCTTTCCTTAGTCTTTTTACCTTTATGATGTTGCTGTTGGTTTCTGCATCTAACTTGTTGCAACTGTTTGTTGGTTGGGAAGGGGTTGGTTTGTGTTCTTATTTATTAATTGGTTTTTGGTTTGAAAAAGAACGCGCAACCAAAGCAGGATACAAAGCCTTTGTCGTGAATAGGATAGGGGACTTCTTTTTTGTTATAGGGATTGCCATCGCATATCTTGCCTATGGTTCTTTAAGTTTTTCAGATATATTTAATAATGATTCTGCCGTCTTGGGTGGGAATGCGTCTTTATGGATATGCAGCCTGTTTTTCATAGGGGCAATGGCAAAATCGGCACAAATAGGTTTGCATGTTTGGTTGCCCGATGCGATGGAAGGGCCGACACCTGTTTCAGCATTGATTCATGCCGCCACAATGGTTACCGCTGGCGTATTTTTATTAATAAGATTTTCCCCTGTTTTAGTTGGTTTTGAAGGATTGAACACCGTTATCCTTTATGTCGGGGCAATTACAGCCTTTTATGCTGGTACAGTTGCGTTGGCCCAAAATGACTTAAAAAGGATTATTGCTTTTTCAACTTGTAGCCAGCTGGGGTATATGATGATGGCAATTGGGGTGACGGCATATTCTGCGGCTTTATTCCACCTTGTGACGCATGCCTTTTTTAAAGCCTTATTATTTTTATCTGCCGGGTCCGTCATCAAAATTTCAAAAGGTGAACATGATATTCGAAAAATGCCAGATATAAGATTCAAAGCCCCCATTACTTATATAACACTGTTGATTGGAAGTATGGCTTTGATTGGCGCCCCGTTTTTATCTGGGTTTTATTCAAAAGACTTGGTTTTGGAATCCATCATGCATTCAAAAAATGGCATGATACCGTACATTATAGGTGTTGTTTCTGTGGCTTTGACGGCCATTTATTCAGTACGCATGTTTGTTTACGTTTTTCATAATAAAGCCGAGGGGATGGATTCTGTTGAAGTTAATGAATCTTCGGCCATGATATGGATTCCAATGTGTTTTCTTGTTATTCCAAGTATTGGGGCGGGGTATCTTTTAAATCCTTTCTTTACGCATGGTGCAAAAAGTTTTTTTGCAGGAAGTATTTTTCTTCAGACACACGATTTTATCGTAGAAGGGTGGCAAAAATGGTTGCCAACTGGGATTGCATGCGCATGCTTTCTTGCATTTTTATACTTTTTTATAAAGCAAAAATCAGCCATTCATCGACTTGTTAAAACTTTTAGGTGGGGGCATCAATTGCTGGTATCAAAGTGGTACTTTGATGAATTTTATCAAATCACAATTGTTAAAGGTTTTGAATTTGCATCTTATAAGATTGCCGCCGCGTTTGAAAGTAAGGTCATTGATAAGTACGGGCCAAACGGGATTGCAAGACTATTTTATGGATTTTTCAGGATTGTTTCAAAGGTCCAGACAGGGGCCATATATAACTATGTATTATACATACTTTGTGGTTTTGTAATTGTTATTGGGATTTATATACTGAGGTAAAATGTTAAAAGAAATACCAATTTTATCCATTCTTGTTTTACTGCCTTTGTTAGGGGCGGTTTGCAATGCATTAATAAACAAGGATCTGGCAGACGAAAATTCAAAAAAAGTTTCTTTGTGGACTTCTTTAGTATCCCTTGCCCTTAGCATTTATATGGTTTGTATTTTTCAATTTGATATTCCAGACTTTCAATTCAAAGAATTTATAGCCATAAATAAGTTAATGAATTTGGACTATCAATTAGGTGTTGATGGCATTTCTGTTTGGTTTGTTTTATTGACAAACTTTTTGTTTCCAATCTGCATTTTAATTAGTTCTTTTACCATCAAAGAAAACGTCCGGTTTTATATGGTTTTATTGTTGATGTTACAGGCCTTTTTGTTGTTGGCGTTTTGTGCTTTAAACTTGTTGATGTTTTTCATCTTTTTCGAGGCCGTATTAATCCCAATGTTTTTTATTATTGGCCTTTGGGGCGGCGAACGCCGCATCTATGCCACATTTAAGTTTTTCTTGTACACAATGGCGGGATCAATTTTGATGTTAATCGGAATTGTGTATTTGTATAACATTGGCAACACAATGGATTACGAAAGTTTAAGATCCTTAAGCCTTACTGATACCCAGCAAAAATGGTTGTTTTTATCCTTCTTTTTTGCCTTTGCTGTTAAAACGCCTATGTGGCCTTTTCATACATGGCTGCCAGAAGCACACGTTCAAGCACCGACCACAGGTTCCATGTTGCTGGCAGGGCTTCTTTTAAAGTTAGGAACATATGGCTTGATTCGATTTTCCGTCGCCCTTTTCCCTGTTGGGGCACTGCATTTTTCAAAGTACGTTATGGTTCTTTCGATCATCGCGATTATATATGCCTCGATGATGGCATTTGCCCAAAAAGATATGAAACGATTGATTGCCTATTCATCAGTTGCCCATATGGGAACTGTTACCATTGGGATTTTCAGTTTCAATAGCATTGGTATTTCTGGAAGTATCTATCAAATGCTTGCCCATGGCTTGGTTTCAGCAGGCTTGTTTTTATGTGTGGGGCTTTTGTATCTTAGGTTTGGATCTTACCGCATTTCTGATTATGGGGGCATGGCCCGAATTATGCCTCGGTATGGGGTTTGTTTAATGATTTTGGTTCTTGCGGCCATAGGATTGCCCTTTACAATGAATTTTGCTGCAGAATTTTTGATTGTTCTAGGGGTTTTAAAAGTTGGGCTTGTGTGGGCTGCACTTGCAGGACTGGGCATTATTTTAAGTGCTGTCTATATGCTGGGCTTGTATAAAGATATTGGATTTGGACGCATGAAATCCCCACATCTTCAGGGAGGATATGATTTGAAATGGCCTGAAAGTCTTAGTCTTGTATCCATTATTACTGTGGTTATTATTTTGGGTGTTAGTACCTTTCCTTTAAAAAGCATTGAAGCAAGTGTTGGGGAAATAGTTTCATCCTATGAAGGGACTTGTAAATGATATTTAATTTAATTTCAGTTCTTCCCGAATTAAGCTTGATCTTGGCCACATTTTTTATGTTGATCGTTGGGGTGTTTAAAGAAAAGAAATATAAAAATACGCCCCCTGTATCTAGGGCCTTTTCTTTGGGAATATATATTGCCTTTAGCATTTTCTTTTTTGCGTATTTTTACGAAGTGTGGATTTCCCATAAATTTCATGGTTTTTCTTTTGGGGGACTTATTGCAAGTGATCGTTTGACGGTGATTGGTAAAGTTCTTATTATTATGGCTTCTGCTTTATGGCTGGGTCTAAAAACAAATAGTACCCACGCCGCTGTAATAAGGGCAGGGATTAAACATTATGAATATCCTATTTTATCTTTACTTGTCATCGTTGGGGCCTTTCTAACAGTTTCCAGTAATGATTTTTTAACATTGATTATTGCCTTGGAACTTCAAGCACTTCCTTTATACATAATGATTACCTCAAGACATGAAAGCCAACATTCTTCCGAGGCAGGTATTAAATATTTTGTTTTTGGGTCCATTGCATCAGGTCTTGTTTTATTTGGTGCCGCATTTTTATATGGATATTCAGGCACAACAAATTTTTCAGAATTTGCAAATTTATTGGTATTCAGCAAAGGCACTGGTTTTGAAAACATATGGCTGGAAGGTGGTTTTATTATAGTGTTATTGGGGCTTTTAACAAAGCTTGCCGTGTTCCCATTCCATGCATGGTCTTTAGATGTTTATGAAGGCAGTGCCAATGTTCAAGTTCCTTTTCTTGCAACTGTGCCAAAAATTTCTATTGTCTTTGTCTTAATTCGCCTTTTATTTGGTCCTTTTGTTGAATTGGTCCCCATGATTCAACCTTATATAATGTGGTTGTGCGTTATATCCATAATTTGGGGGGCAATAGGGGCGATTGGGCAACAAAATATTCGTCGCTTGCTTGCGTATGCCTCCGTTCATAATATTGGGTTTATCTTGTTACCAATGTGTTTAGGAAGTTTTGAAGGCCTTCAAATAAGTATTGAGTACTTGATGGTTTATACTTTATCAATGGTGGCCTTGTTCATTGGGATAACCTCTTTACATCGAGAGGGGGTTAATATAGACAAAATTTCGGACCTTAAGGGGATTTGGAAAAGCTATCCTAAGGTTGCAATATTGCTTTCAATTTGCCTGTTTTCATTTGCAGGAATACCGCCTTTGGCCGGTTTTTGGGTAAAGCTTCATGTTTTTAACGAACTTATTAAAATTGAACTGCTGGGGCCTGCAATTGCAATTGGGTTTGCAAGTGTTGTTGCAGTTTTTTATTATCTTGTGATAATAAGGTACATATTTTTCGAGACGCCTGAAGGAAAACTTAGTAAGGATACGATAAGGTTTGATATATTGATGATACTTTGTGTTGTCTTAGTCTTATACCCCCTGTTTCAAGAGGGGTTATTACGCATCATTGAATATTCCTTGTACACTGTTTAAATAATTCATATGGATAGACTGCCAAATAATTATAAAATTTTTAAAGTTAAAACATGCGACAGCACAATGGATTTGTGTGCTGACCTGATGGATCGTAATGGTTTTAGCGAAGAATCTTGTCTTGTGCTGGCCGAATCCCAAACAAATGGACGCGGCAGACGCGGCAGAAGTTGGAAATCGGATGTGGGAAATTTGTATCTTTCCTTGGGTTTTGAATGCCCCAATAAAAAAGATATTTCCCAATTGTCATTTGTTGCGGCATTGGCGGCTGGAAAGTCTGTGGTATCTTTTAATAAAGATATGAAATTGGCCTACAAGTGGCCAAATGATTTATTTGTTGAAGATAAAAAAATTGGTGGTATTTTAATTGAAACAAAAGATCAAAAAGTAATTATTGGATTTGGTTTGAATATTTTAACAGCCCCTTCTTTGGCGGGCTATGATGCGACAAGCATGAAAGATCATGGGGTGGAAATAACCCCAGAAGACTTTATCAAAACATTTATCCCCAATTTTGATTTATACAAAGCCCAATGGATGCAAGAAGGATTCGAAAATATTCGAAAGGAATGGACGTCTTGGGCTTGGAAATTAAATGATTATATTAATGTAAAGGATGGCCAAGGTAGGTTGTTCAAAGGATTTTTTAAAGGGATCGATTCCAAAGGAGGATTGATCATTCAACAAGCTGATAAAGAAGAAGTTTTGTATTCAGCGCAAATAGTAAGGTAAAAAAATGTCAAATAAAATTGAAGATAACAAATTATACTTCCTTCCTTTGGGGGGATCTGGCGAAATAGGTATGAATTTAAATTTATATACTTATAACGATCAATGGTTAATGGTTGACCTGGGCGTCAGCTTTCATGACCAAGTTGGTATTGATGTCATGATGCCAAATGCACAATACATCGTGGAACGCCGTAAAAAACTTTCTGGGCTTTTGTTGACCCACGCACACGAAGACCACATTGGGGCCGTTCCGTATTTGTGGGAGCAGTTAAAATGCCCAATTTATGCCACACCTTTCACAGCCGAGCTTGTACGCCGTAAATTGGATGAGGCGAATATTGATTATACTGGAATGCTTCATGAAATTCCCCTAGGCGGAAAAGAAAAAATCGGCCAATTCGAAATTCAAATGGTATCTTTAACGCACTCTATTCCAGAACCAAATGCCGTTATTATTGGAACGCCTGCTGGAAATATTTTTCACACAGGGGATTGGAAAATTGATCCAGAACCTTTAGTGGGCAAGCCTATAAACGAAGATGAAATGAAAAAAATTGGGGACAAAGGCATTTTAGCCATGGTTTGCGATTCCACCAATGTTTTCAATGAAGGAACCTCGGGATCTGAAGGGGACGTGCGACGCAATCTTGTTGAAGTTATTAAAACGTATAAAAAAGAACGTATTTTTGTATCCTGTTTTGCGTCAAATCTGGCACGCATTGAATCTTTGGCCTTTGCCGCAAAAGAAGCAGGCAGGCGTGTTGTTTTGCAAGGGCGTTCTTTTAACCGAATTACTGAAGTTGCCAGGGCCAATGGATATCTTAAAGATGTTCCAGCCTTTATTTCTGCAAAAGAGGCATCAGATATGCCGCCCAGTAAAGTTTTGTATATTTCATCTGGAAGCCAAGGGGAACCACGCGCAGCCTTGAATCGAATGGCAGATGGACATATGCGGGATGCCAAAATTGAAGAAGGCGATGTTATTATCTTTTCTTCACGTGTTATTCCTGGAAATGAAAAAAGGATTAATTACCTTAAGAACAAGCTGACACGGGCTGGAGCGCGCGTAATTGCAAAGCATACAGAAGAGATTCACGTATCAGGGCATCCAGCACGTGATGAATTGATACAGATGTATGATTGGATTCGTCCGCAAATTTTGGTCCCAGTGCATGGGGAATTCCAACATTTGGTAGAGCATGCAAAATTAGGAAAACAACATGGCATCAAAGATGTTGTGGTTCCTGAAAATGGTACCTTGATTCGTTTGGAAAAAGGAAACGTGGATATTGTTGATGAAGTCAGTTCAGGACGTATTGCCAAAGACGGAAATGCCTTGGTTGCCATAGACCACCCAGCAATTAAAGAAAGATATAAGCTGACAGAAAATGGGGTTGTATCCATTTCTTTAACTTTGGGTTATGAAAATGAAGTATACCGCCGTCCCCAAGTTGTTGTTTGTGGGCTTGTTTCCCAGGGGGATTTAATTGCAAATATTTCCCAAACAACAGAAGATGTTCTGGATGAAATGTCACACGGCATGAAAGAAAACACATCCCTTTTGTCAGATCGCATTACAATGGAAGTTAAAAGGTGCATTCGTGAAATATCTGAAAAGAAACCCATTGTTATTGTGCATATCAATAGGCTTTAGATGGTAACGCAGCTGATTGCATTTTTTATCTTGTGGTGGTTGGTTTTTATGATATTAATCCCGTGCTGGGTGAAAATTGAAAAAAAACCTAAAAAAGGCAATGCAGACAGTGCGCCCATCAATCCAAATCTGGCTAAAAAAGCGCTTTGGGCAACGGTAATAACAGTTGTTTTATATGCTTTATTTTGCTATGTTATTGAAATAACAGGATTTAGTTTACGAAGTTATTTTACAGAGTAATAAAAAATAAAAATTATAAACGGGGAAGTATTTCTAAATCCTTATGATTTCTGACAAATTGTAATTTTTAGTTTGAGATCTAATTACTTCTGAGGTATGCATAACTACATAACCCGGAGGTTATAGCAAATTTATTTACGCTTTAAGTTGTTGGCTTTATTGCAATGTAAAGTGCGTTGCAAGACAAAAAATCAGTGCTGAATAAATAAGTTATAGTATAACAATAATAAGAAAGTTTTAGGTTTGGAGAGTACACCCAATATATATATAGACGTTATTGTGTACCTGGTTGCGGCTGTCGTGATTTCTTTAGTATGCAAAAGAATCAATGTAAGTTCAATCCTTGGGTATTTAATCGTTGGCGTTTTGTTGGGCCCACAATTTTTCGGTATTATCAGTGATGTAGAAACATCAAAATCTGTCGGTGAATTCGGGGTTGTTTTCCTGTTGTTTACCATAGGATTGGAACTTCCTTTCGAACGATTACGAGAATTAAAACGTTATGTCTTTGTGTTTGGTGGCTTGCAGGTCCTTATTTCCGGGGTTGTTATCACATTGTTCGCCCTTTATATTGGCGCCAGCGTTGAAACAGCAGTTTTGATAGGAAGTGGTCTGGCTTTATCTTCAACTGCTGTTGTTCTTCAGTTCTTAATGGATAACAAGGATATGGCATCACGCCATGGCCGGATAACTTTTTCAATATTATTATTCCAAGATCTTGTTGTTGTTGTTTTATTGGTGTGGCTAACACTTATCCAAAACCAACATGAATCTGTCTTTAATGTTTTGGGGCAAGCCTTCCTTCGCGCGTTATTTGTGTTAATTGGCTTTGCCATATTGGGGCGTTTTTTGTTGCGGCCAATATACAGGGCTGTTGCAGCAACACGAAGTGCCGAATTGTTTGTGGCCATGACTTTACTTGTCGTGTTAAGTACAAGTATGGCAACGCAAATTGCAGGGTTATCCCTTGAACTTGGGGCCTTTTTGGCAGGGCTTTTGCTTTCTGAAACAGAATATAGGCACCAGGTTGAAGCAGATATCAAACCTTATAAATCTTTGCTTTTGGGTTTGTTTTTTATGACTGTCGGGATGAGTATCAATCCACATATTCTTATGGATTTCCCTGGATTAATTTTTTCTATCCTTGGCTTAATGATTTTGATAAAAACCCTTGTTATTTTGGCAATTACATACCTTAGTAAATTACCTTTTAAATCATGCCTTCGTATTGCATTGCTGTTGGCAGGGGGGGGTGAATTTGTTTTTGTCTTGTTTAGCCAGGCAGAAAAATCCAATATTATTACAAGCCACCTGTGTAAGGCCATTTATATTTCAGTGGTTATCAGTATGGCTTTAACGCCCATTTTTGGAATGCTGGCAAAATTTATCAGCAAAAAGCTTGGGAAAGATATTGGTATGGCCATCCGTGCTGCGGAAGAAGAGGCATCAGATATTAAAGATCATACAATTATTGTTGGGTTCGGCCGTGTTGGGCAAACAGTGCATAAGTTGCTGAGTGAAAGTATTATTCCACATGTGATGATTGATCTGAATATGAAACGTGTTGCAGAAGGCCGTGATAAAGGATATCCCGTATATTTTGGGGATGGTCGCCGGATTGAGGTTTTTCAGGCCTTAGGCGCGGAAAGGGCCAAAGCAATTGTGATTACGGTTATTAATTTTACCGCATCTTCTAGAATGGTTGTTGTCTTGAAAAGGTATTTCCCCCACCTTGATATATTTGTGCGTGTGGGCGATACAAACGAAGCATACCAAATTAAGGAAATTGGCGCGCACCCCATTGTGCCAGAAATATTTGCGCCAAGCTTTCAATTGGCGGCTGCAGCTTTAGAGCTGTATAATGTGCCGACGGAACAAATTGACCGTAATTTTGAAAAATTTCGCCAAGTAGAGTTTACTGAAGAAGAGAGAGAGCATAGCCTTATGGGAATCGTTTCCCCAAAAAGGGATAAGCCTGATAATAATTCGAACAATTCATAACATTAAAACTTTAAAAAAATTTAATCCTGCGAACAATCCCTTGACGTTTTTATGGGGACTTCGTATTCTAAGTATAAGGGAGTACTAAGTTGATAAAAATAAATAATTTATTTCTTATATTTGTATTAAATTTAACAATAATATCAGGGTCAGTTTCAGCCAGACTAACAAAAAGCATGAATTGTACTTTTAGCTGTTCTGGAAAAAGATGCGAAACAGAATCAAATACTTTGATTGCTTGTCTTGCATCATGTCATCCGTCCTATTATAAAAAATGTTGGAATTCAGGGGTGCAAAAATTTGATGAGTATGGCTTTAACCCTGAAGAAAAAAACGATCTTTATTTTAAAGAATTTAATATGCTGGACACCGAAACCCAGAATATGATTCGTGATACTTTGGATATGGCCCAAAAAATAACGGCCAAGACAGTCTTGAAACAAAATAAAAATAAAATTGATGCCAATTATGAATTGCAACGTAATGCAATGAAAAAATACTTGCGGGATGCTGCAGAAAAAGGTGGGCAAGATCTTAAAAACTGGGTACGTAAGGCCTTGGCTTTAGAAGTGAAAGATCCAGGCAAAGCCTTAAGTCTTGGTATCGCCTTTTCAAATTAAGTTTTATAGAAAAAACATCCTTTAAAAAAAATTAAGGGAAATGTTTCCTTTTTTAATTGCATTAAAATTTTAGATTTGTTAACAACAAGACAATCAAAAACTGTATCCGATTAACCAATACTTCCAATTTAGATTTAAAAAAATGATACGTAATACTTTTTCCTTGCGTAGCAATTCATTTGTTGCGCGATTTATGAATAAATTTACCAAAAAAAAGAATGCAGAGGGTTTAACAAAATATAAGGACACATGGTTAAATATTGCCCGCGAACAGCAGCTTGAACCAAAAGGAATCTGGACAACTTGGTTGATTCTTGCGGGGCGTGGTTTTGGGAAAACCCGTACAGGAGCCGAAACAATACGCAGTTGGGTTGAATCAGGGCGTGCAAAAAGAATTGCCCTGATTGGCGAAACAGAAAGAGAAGTACGCCAAGTTATGATCGAAGGGGAAAGTGGCCTTTTAAATATCGGCGACCCCAAATTGCGGCCAAAATTCCTGAAAAGCCAAATGACTTTAACATGGGCAAATGGCGCAACGGCAACAGCATATACAGCAGAAGCTTATGAAAAACTTCGCGGCCCGCAATTTGATGGGGCTTGGATAGACGAATTGGCCAAGTTTCCAAATGCAAAAAAAGTATGGGATCAATTAATGTTTTGCTTAAGACTGGGGAATCATCCAAAAGTTATTGTAACAACAACCCCGCGTCCTGTGTCCCTTATACAAAAACTATTAAAGGATAAAAAGACCTATGTAACACGCGGATCGACCTATGATAACAAAGATAATTTATCAGCATCCTATATAAAGTATTTATTGGATCAATACGAAGGAACACGCCTAGGGTCGCAAGAAATTCATGCGGAAGTTTTATCGCAAATTCAAGGGGCTTTATGGACCCGCAACATGATCAAATATATATAAACCCCTTAAACACTGTCACTGTGTCATTGCGCTCCTCGCTTACCTTTTTGTAAGCGTCGTCCCTTATTCCGAGTGACATCGTTAAATGGATTTATATCGGTGGTACTCCTTAAACACTGTCTTTGTGTTATTTCCTGACTTGATAGGATAATCCAGGGTTTTGGACTGACAAGCCAGGGTGGGCAGTAATCTTTATCCATTCCCACTGCCGTCATTGCAAGTGCCTGTAAGGCACGGGGCAATCCATCTTTTAACGTTCCATGGATCGCCCGCGCACCCTGCGGGTACTCGCGATGATGGTAGAAAAAAGCAGAAATAGTAACTCTATTTTCTGTCATTGTCCGGCTTGTTCCGCCTACGCCAAGGCTTCGGCGCGACAGGTCGAACAATCTAGAAGTCAGGGGCAAGCGAGGCGTTTGATGTTTATGCTGCTATGGATCTCCTGGTCAAGCCGTGGGATGTCACCAATGGATACGGTATGAAAATAAACAAGACTGATAAAAAAATATACAATTCAAATAAAGGAGGTTAAATGGACAAAGATTTTTTAAACGTATCGTAATTGGGATAGACCCCGCCGTAACAAATGGCGAAAACAGCGATGAAACAGGAATCATTGTTGCGGGAAAAGGAAAAGATAATAAAGGGTATATCCTAGACGATTTAAGTGGAAAATATACGCCATCAGAGTGGGCAAAAACTGTTTTAAAGGCGTATTATTTTTATAAGGCAGACCGCGTAGTTGCTGAGGTCAATCAAGGTGGGGATTTAGTCGAGCAAACCCTGCGTGTGTTTGATTCTTCGATCAGTTATAAATCTGTGCGTGCCACACGCGGAAAAGTTGCCCGTGCAGAACCGATTGCTGCATTGTATGAACAAGAGAAAATTTTACATGCAAAACACATGCCCATTCTAGAAAGTCAAATGTGCCGTTTCACGGGTGAGAAAAAAGAAAAATCCCCCGATCGGGTGGATGCTTTAGTTTGGGTTTTAACGGATCTAATGTTGAATAAGTCATTTTTAGAGCGTATCACGCCCAAGGTTTGGACTGTTTGAATGTTTTCCACCTTGTGCTATAAATATTTAGAGTATAGGGGGGAATATGCAACACAAAATCACAATTTTCATTTTATTTATTACCTTTTTACTGCCTTTTCAGTCAAAATCAGCTGCAGGGGATGAGGGGGTTTTTTTAAACCGAATAGTAAGGGGTCTATCAAGTCCTTTTGCAGAAGATGAAGAGCGGTCTGCATCAAGTTCAACAAAGCGTTTGATCGTAGTGGACACTGTAGATCAGCTAGGGATCTTGGTGAAAAGCATGCCTAGAATATCTATGGATGTTTTAGTTTTAGGTGCATTCAATGAGGCCAGTATTGAAGTGGAAAAAGTCTGTTCGGATAGTTCACAACTAACTATGTTGGGCCAAAAAAGGTTTGAAAAATATATAGATAAAAGAAGAAGGTTAGGGGAAGCGAGATCCAGAGAAGCAAAATTCGGATTTAGCTTAGCTGATATTTCTGGAAGTTATGCATACGACACAATATTATTTGCAGGAGAAGGCATTCATCTTTTAGCAACAGATCAAACAGGGTGGTATACAAAAGATGCCTTAAGAGTTTTAAAACCAGGCGGATATGTCTATTTTATGGATTGTATTCCTGTTTCATGGGATACCGCAGGATACTCTATGCTAAATAAATACAGTTCAGCAGTTGTTATCCGCCATGTAAAAGGCCACGTCATACCAACTTTTGTTCCCACTATGCCATGGGCTTTGCAACGGATAGAAGGTCGGTCAATAACCTTTGATAAAAGTTTGTTACCCGCCCCCTTTTCAAGACTTTGTTGCCTTGATGTGGCTAGAAAAGTTGGTTTGATAAAAAGAGAAAGGGGCGAATAAAAATAAATTAACAATATATCTATTAATACAAACCTTGGAATTTTCCAGGGTTTTTTTATGCCTAAAAATTGCAGAATTCAACCAGTCCATAGAGGAGGATAAATGAAAAAAAGAAAAAATATTTTAAAAAAATGGATCGATAATTTTTCACAAAAACGCAGCCAGGTAGGATCCATTCTTGCATGGCAGCAAGTCGGTCGCCCTGTATGGACACCCAGACAATATGATTTTTTATCAGAAGAAGGGTATAAAAAAAATGTCATTGTATACCGTTGTGTGAATTTAATTTCACGTAACCTGGCAAGTGTTCCGTGGCGGCTTTATCAAGGGGATAAAGAACTTGAAGCCCACCCTTTGATTGATTTGGTTAAAAACCCAAACCCCATGCATACACGGATGTCTTTACTGGAAACGATGGTGTCGCATATTTTATTATCAGGAAATTGTTACCTGGAGGCAGTGGGCGAAGGTTCAGAAATTAAAGAACTTTATCTTTGGCGGCCGGATCGTGTGCAAGTTGTCCCGGGTGAGGGCGGCATTCCAGAATCCTATATTTACCGGGTGAATGGCCAAGAACGTAGCATATCAACAGATGAAAAAAATGGAAAGTCATCTGTTCTGCATATAAAGACATTTCACCCTTTAAATGATTGGTACGGCATGAGTGCGATTGAGGCAGCGTCTTCTGCGATTGATCAGCATAACGCTGTTGGGGCGCACAATTTAGCATTATTACAAAATGGCGGGCGTCCAACAGGGGCCCTTGTCGTAAAACCAAATTCTGATTCATCTGCACATTTATCTGCGGAAGAACGTCAAACTTTAAAAGATGAATTGCGTTTGGCCTATGAAGGTGCGGATAACGCAGGCCGTATGATGGTTCTGGAAGGCAATATGGAATGGAAGGAAATGGGATTAAACCCAAAAGACCTTGATTTCGTAAATGGCAAGCATCTGTCGGCACGTGAAATTTCCCAAGCTTATGGAGTTCCGACAATGTTGGTAGGTGTGCCAGGAGAATCAACTTTTGCCAATTATAAAGAAGCCCGCCTGCATCTGTGGGAAGATACGATTCTTCCAACCCTAGATAAAATCATTGCAGAAGTAAATCGATGGATTTGCCCCCATTACGGGAATGATTTGGAATTTAGATATGATGCAGATGCCATTCCTGCCTTGGCTGTGCGCCGTGAAGTTTTATGGTCAAAGATTCAAAATAGCGATTTTCTGACAGTGAACGAAAAACGTGCAGCATTAGGGTTTGGGAAAATTAATGAAAGAAAGGAATAAAATGCATCAAAAATTATATGCAACAATTAATATGAAATCCTTATCTGATGAAGGAACATTTTCTGGCTATGCAAGTGTTTATGACGAAATTGACAGTCAAAATGATTGTGTGGCAGAAGGGGCTTTTCAAAAAGCCATGGAAAATGCCGAGGTAAATGGAAAATTTCCAAAAATGCTTTGGCAACATGATCCAGCCCAGCCCATCGGCCGATGGACGGAAATAAAAGAAGATGAAAAAGGCCTTTTTGTAAAAGGCCGTATTTTCTTAGAGATCCAAAAAGGGCAAGAGGCCTATACCCTGATCAAGGAAGGGGTTATAGACGGATTATCCATTGGTTTTCGTGTAAAGCAAGCAAGTCGGCATAAAAACCATCGTGTGGTTGAAGATGTGGATCTTTTGGAAATATCCCTTGTAACATTTCCTGCAAATGCAAAAGCAACCATTCATGAAGTGAAAGAAGATGATGTTCTGTTGGCAAGTCTTGCCCGTCTGAATTCACTTTTTCTTATCTAAATAATAATCAATAACCCAATAAAAAAAGGAGGTTTTATGAACCAAGAAACCATTCAATCTGCTGTGGATAATATCAGCAGTAACTTAGAGAAATTTAAAACAAAACAGGAGCAAAAATTGAAAAATATAGAATCAAAAATGCAAGATGAATTGCAAACAAAATCAGACCGTCCGAACTTGAATAAAACAGAAGAAAAGGGGGGAATGAAAGACCGGGAATTTAAGGACTTTATCCGCCGGGGTGAGTTTGGCATAAAATCTTTAACAGCAGGCGCAGCACCGGGGGAATATTTAATTCCAGAAACAGTTCAAGAACGTATCAGCCTTGACTTAAAATCAAATAGTTCCATTCGTGCCCTGGCCAGAACAATGCAAATTTCAACAGGATCTGTTGATGTTATTTTGGATAAAGATGATCCACAAGTTGGCTGGACAGGTGAAACGGATGAACGAGCCGAAACACGCACACCAGAATTAACCAAGTGCAAAATTACAGCCCATGAAATGTATGCCCGTCCAAAAGCAACACAAAAATTATTGGATGATGCGGCTGTCAATGTTGAAGAATGGCTGGTTGGGCGCGTTGCAAACCATATGTCAAAACAGGAAAACAGGGCTTTCCTTCATGGGGATGGGGATAATAAACCCAAAGGTATTTTATCTTATCCAACTGTTTCAGCACGTGATTGGACGTGGGGCAGATTAGAACATATCCAAACAGAATCAGATGGTACATTTGGTGAAGATGGGGCTGAAATATTGATTGATACACTGAATGCGTTGAAAACGGAATACCGTGATAAAGCCGTTTGGGTAATGTCCAGGTCAGCCCATTCTTCTGTGCGTAAATTAAAAGATCCAGGAACAGGTCAATATTTGTGGCAACCAGCCCTTGGGGGTGATAAAGAACCCACAATTTTGGGATACCCCGTGATTGTGACGGATGATATGCCATCCTTGGTTGCTGGAACAAAAAGTAAATCCATTCTGTTTGGGGATCTTGAGGCTGCTTACATGGTTGTGGATCGCACAAATATGAGTGTCCTGCGTGATCCATATTCATCCAAACCCTATGTTGAATTTTATGTTTCCAAACGTGTTGGAGGGGATGTTATCAATTTCGAAGCTTTGAAAGTTGTTAACTTTTCTGAAGAGGATGACGGTTCAAGAGCCTCAGGTGCATCTGCCGCGGGTGGTTCTGGTGGGGGATCTGCTTCAGGTGATGCAGGCGAAGAAGCTTAATTGAGTGAGGATCAATGCAAATAAATAGTATAGAAAAGCCAGCTGAAGAGTGCATCTCTTTAGACTTGGCAAAGGAATATTTGCGCGTAGATCATGCAGGAGAGGATCGGGTCATTTCTGGCATGATCCCTGCCGCACGCGAAATTATTCAAAATAAAACAGGGTATTATATCGGCCCGCAAAAAGTTCAAGTAACGGTTCCTTTGATAAAAAGAAAAGGCCGCCAAATAACCCCCAGAACGGTTGGTTATATGCGGGGAAGAACGTGTATCAGATTACCTTTATCCCCCATTATTTCAGTCGATAGTGTTAAAGTTATGGCTTTGGATGGCACAGAAACAGTGGTTCCAGAGGGAAAATATCATCCCAATTTAAATACATATCCAGCCCTTGTGATTTTGGATTATGAAGATAAAGATATGGCCGTTATTGACCTAACGGTTGGGACTGAAAATCCTTCAGATACCCTGTTGCAACGTGTCTTGGGAACAGTTGCAGATCTTTATGAAAACCGACATGCAACAGAAAGCATGTTTTATCAGCCTTTGACTTCAGGTGGTGGGATACATCCATGAAAAATGCCATATGCAAATTAGATAACCGAATACAATTTTTTAAATTAGAAGAAGAATATGATGCATCTGGGGGAATTATTAAAACCCACAGCCCGTATTTTTCTTCGTGGGCAAGGGTTAAACCCCTTGTTTTAAGAAATGGAGAAACCTGGCAATCAGGGGCTTTGGATTATATTAACCAATATAAAGTTTGGATTCGCATAGGTATTGATATTGATACAGCCATGCAAATTCAATGGAAGGGTCAAACGTTTGAAATTAAAACACCCCCAGTCTTTACTGAAGATAAGAAGTTTCAAATTTTTATTATGCAAAATATAGGTGAGGGGAAGTAATGGATTATGGATTTTCAAAAACATTTATCGCATATATTAGGGGACTTCCTGATCTAACGGGACGATTTCAAACAATTGGTCAATTTCTTCCTGAAGGAATGAAATGCCCAGCGTTGACAGTTTTTACGGATAAAGTTGAGGCTGTTAACACAAGTATTCCCGGCCAAGAGCAGGTGAAAATTTATTTTGTTTTAAAGGCATTTAGTTCTTATAACGGGCTTCAAGAACTTTATGAACTTACAGATTTATTAGAAAGAAATTTCAATGGTCTGTCCCTGGAATCAGAAGACGAATACAAATTTTATATACGGCTATCCCCCCCAAGTTTTGAAGGTATTCAAAAAACCAAAACATGCGATTACCGTTCTGTAACAATTAAAGGGATTGGATATGCAGTAAATTTGTAACTTTTAAATAAGTGGACTGTTGCAAGACGGGCTTTTTTGACGATTTTCGCGAAAAATCTTATTTGTGGTGCTCGTGTACATCAAGTACACTGCGCGTCACCTATTTCACTTTTCCTAAAACTCGCCTCAAAAATCTCATCGTGCAACAAGCCCATAAGGAAATAGAATGAATAAAACATACGAAGAATTAACAAGTTATTTTAACCGGTCGCAACGTTATCGTTTCTATCAACTTCCAAGATGGCTGAGGTAATATGATGCAGACAAAGTTAAAAATCAGTCATGTGGGGTTTCCCCCTTTTTCAACAGGGAATTGTAGTCAAACTTTAATGCCATTAAAGCCACAAAAAATATGGCGCACAATTAATGGCGAAGCTTTAGAGACAATTGCTGGACGTGAAAAAAGATATAAAACATTTATTTCTGGTTATGATACAAACCCTCCGTCTTTTGGGGCAATATCGCCCGGTTCAAGGGTTTTGATTGAATGCATTCAATATTTGTGGGTTCAAATGGATGCTGATGGAAGGGCAGTGCTTGAAAAGATGCCCGTAGAAGAATCTGTTGTGGCAATAGACAACAGTTCAAACCTTTATGAATTGACCAGAGAAGACAGTAAAGTTTTTGCCATAAAAGATAAAAAGACAACAGATCCTGTTTTTGTACGGTACAGCCCATGTCTTGAAATGATAATCAATAACTTAACCGTTGAAAATGAAGAATGGGGCAAAGGATACACTTGGAAATTAGAAGCCGAAGAAATTTAAGCCTGTTTGGCCTTTCTTCTTTTTCTAACTTCGAAATAGGACATGTATAAAGTGCTGCCAATAATTACAGCGGCCCCTAAGATGGTTTTTACTTTTAAGGATTCGCCAAAAATCATAAAGCCGAAGAAGACAGAAAAAATAAGTTCAACGTACCTAAAGGGTGCAAGGGACGAAGCTTCGGTTGCAGAAAAAGCCTTAAAAAGACAAACCTGGATTAAGTTTGCCCCTGCGCCCAATACAAAAAGCCAAAATAATTCACGAAGGTTTGGTGTTTGCCAAACAAGTAATGCCGGAATTAATCCAGCAATGGTTGTGCCCAAAGCAAAATAAAATAGCATGGTCAAAGTGCTTTCATTTGAAACCATTTTTTTGGCCATTAAATCCAGCATTGCAAATAAAAATGCGGCGCCCATTGGGAAAAAGACATAAAGGCTGAAATGGGGACTGCCTGGATCAATCATAATCAATATACCAGAAAATCCTAGGATCACAGCAATCCAACGGCCAAGACTTATTTTTTCTTTTAAAAACAGAATGGCTAAAGGCATGAAAAATAAAGGCTGTGTAAACGAAAAAACCGTTACTTCAGCCAGGGGTACAAAAATCAATCCGTATGTAAATAAGGCGATGGCGGCAACACCCACAATCGCACGCCACCAGTGCATAGAAGGATTCATGGTTTTAAAGGATTCACGCCCTTTTGCAAGCATAAAAGGCAAAACAGTAATCATACTGAATAAAAAGCGGAAAAAGGATATTTCAAATCCATCAAGGCGTGTGCCGACAAGTTTTACGATAACGTCATTACTGACACTTACAAAACATGTAAGGACAGACCAAAAAGCACCTTGGGGAAAGCCTTTAGAATTTAACCAACTAAAAAAGTTCATAGTAAAACTTTTAAATCATTTTAAACAAACGAGCAATCTTAAAGAGGTAAGTTATGCATTTTTATTTCGCATGGGCAGAAGAAGGTGAAGAATTTAGTCCAGATATTCATCTAAAAGAAGATGAAAAAATTGTGGCTTTAAAAATTCATCATAATGAAGGGGAAATTCCTTATGCACAGATTCATCTTTGCCATAATGAAATCGCGGAAAAAAGAGGCGAAAAAGCCTTTATTTCCTGTGTGATAGACGATAAAGCCATTTTGTTATTTGCAGGTTTTTTAATGTCGGTTCCAGATAATATCTTGTCTGAAACAATAAATTTGGAATTCATTGCAGAACCATCAAATGCCTTGGAAATTTTGAATGACGCCAAAGAAGCATTGAAAAGCCTTCCTTGTTATGACCCTTTGTTTTCAAAGCAACAGGAAAGGGACCTAGCAGAAGAAGTATTGGACGGATATTCCAAATTACCGCACTGGTCAAGAACACTGGAAGATTTTTGTTTTTCAGATATTTTTCAAGGGCGTAGAACCAAGCATATTGAAAATAACTTTATCTACGATTCTTTGAAAGTTCGTTTAAGAACACCGCCCATTGATAAAATAACCTGTACGGTTACAGCAGAATGGGAACAAAAATATCAAGGAATGGTTGATGCTGGATTTGGCATTAAATCATTACTAGGTGACGGGGTGATTACAACATTAACCCCAAATAATTTACTAAAAAATTGGTGGAAGCCAGGAACAACTGTCCCAGGAGGATCTTATAATATAATAACTTCTGGCCTGCATAAAAATGCAATCGTTGGCGATTCCACCGCTTTTGAAGTGTATGGAGAGGCGACGCCTCAGACACTTCCAGTCTATACGTTAGAACCCGTGCTGACTTTATCTTATGACCTTAAGCAAAAGCGTAGAGAGGTCGTTCATTTTGAACTTAGGAATAATTGTCAGCAAATCTTTAAATTCCGACGTTTTAGAAACCATAAACATTTAACTTTTAAATTAGAGGATATTACATATGATACTGAAAAAAACTATTGGGAAGCTGAAAAAGATTATGAAAAAGGCCAAAAGGTATACTATCGGAATAACTACTATGTTTGCAATAAAGACCATACATCGAATATTTTCTTTAGCCCTTTTAACTGGGACCTTTCTTTTGTCAGCAATTCTGCTTTGGGTGATTTGTCTTCTGCCACATATTTTCTAACAGATCGTGGACAGCAAAGCATCGAAAGTGCCCTTGAACGCTGTAAGGCCCACCTTGCTGAAAGCACCCGGGCAGTCGAAATAAATATAACGGTGCCTTTTTATGAAGGGTTGGATCTAGATTGTGATACAACCCTTTATTTAAAGGATCCACGGCTTCCAAATGGCGAGGCATATGGGAAAGTTGCTGCGTATTCAATTATTGTTTCTGACTTTGACTGCCCTTATGCAGAAATAAAATTATTATGTTCTGTTGGAAGTAAAACAATTGAAGATGAAATTGCAACGGACCACCAAACGCCTTCCAAAATTGGGTATAGGGATTATTCCGATTTTTCCCCAAAATTGGGCATAACAGAGCCCGTAGAATTAAAAGGAACGGATGTTGTGATGGATGTAATGGTCCATAATGATATTGGTAAGCAGAATGAATACCTTGGAACGCAAAAATACTTAAGTAAAAAATCAGCTGGTAAGACACTTTCTGGTAAGTCTACATCGGTTGATATTCGATTACTGGATATTAATAACCCTGAAATGCTGTCTAATGAAGTAAGAATAGATATTCCCAATGCGTGGACGGCGCCATGTCAAATAGAGTTTAATTAAGATGAGTTTATTAAAATTAACAAATTATGAAGGAAAGCCCTACAGTTCAGGATTTTCCTTACCCAAAATAACAGAGTCAGAGGCCTTAAATTTTTTATCTTTTAAGGAGGAGGATGAAACGTCCAAAGACGAAGTAAATCAGATATTAATTCATGTAAGCATTGGGTATGAAAAAGGCGGCGATTATCGCGTTATCAATCATATTGATGATGAAAGCCTTGAACCAGCCTTGCTTTTGAATCCAGAATCCTATGTAGATGAAGGATCTGAAGATTTGGTTAAAGCCATAAACATATCCTCCATTAACTACGTATTTACTGGCAGAATTGAATTTGAAATGGAAAGCGGGGAAATTATTCCAATTGGATCTTTGGGATACCACTTTGCTGCAGGGGAAAAGGAAGTCATAGGACGTCAAGATTTTGAAGTCTTAACAACAGACCTGGATCATGAAGAAGGGGAAGATATTGCTTTTTATCCCCTAGGTGGTTTTGCGGAACCTGGAAAAGATATAAAAAAGATACAGCCCATTTTCTTTCGCGTAGTGCAAAGGGGGTGCGACACTTTATTAAAAACTACTACTGCAAATCAAATTAAGGACGTCGGGGGACTTGGTTCTTTAGATGGGTTTATGCATGAAGGTCATAACTATGTTTTTAAATCAGAAGCCGGAATGGATCATTACCAAACCTTAGAAGACTTTATTAAGTCTGGCAGCCTTCGGTGCACAATAGGTAAAGAAGTGGAAGAGTCTGCCGCAGCCGCAACCGCAGGGGGTGAAGAAGAAAGAGCCCTGAAAATTAAAAGCTGTGAAGTATACGGTAGTCAGCCAGATGATTTAGTTATTGGATTTAAGTTTACTGAATAAGGGAAGGGGCTAAAGATTTTTTCTAACAAGGGTCAGGCCATCACTGATCGGCACAAGGCAAAAGCTGACGCGTTTATCCTTATGTATAAATTCATTCAATTCACGAAGGGTGGGAACACGCTTGTCATCTGAATCTTGGTCGACAACTTTCCCTTTCCATAACACATTATCCAATAAAATTAATCCACCCGGACGGACAACTGATAAACACTTTTCATAGTAATTAAGATAATTCCGTTTATCGGCATCAATAAAGGCGAAGTCAAAATGGTTATCTGGATATGTTTCAATAGAATCCAATGCATTTCCAACCTGTACTTTGATTTTATCAAACACCCCAGCTTGTTTCCAAAAACCTTCCCCAATTTTAAAAATATCTGCTGTTTTTTCACAGGTCACAACTGTGCCATCTTTTGGAACAGACAAAGCCATACCTAAGGTTGTGTACCCTGTAAACGTCCCAAGCTCCAAAATATTTCTGGCCCCAGTAAGTTTAATTAAAAATTCAATCAAAGCCGTTACTTCGGGGGATGATTGCATATTCCCTTGGGGAAGCGTTTGGGTTTTTTTATGGAGCAATTTTTGCGCTGGGTGTTGACGTAAGCCAACCGTATGAAGGTAGTCAACAAGCGCTGGGTTAAAATTTATATATTCTTGGGACATATCCCTTTTTAACCTGAAATTAAGTAAGTTTCAATCACAGAACAGAGGAAAAAAATGTTAACACTTTTCGGATCACTTATCGGCTTTTTAGGAAGCCTTGTCCCTGATTTTTTAAGACTTTTTAAAGATTCAAAGGATAAATTACACGAAATAAAATTATTACAGCACCAAATTGAATGGGTGCGTATCACAAAAAAATTAGAATTAGAAGAAATTCAAACAGTAAATGATTCCCTTGAATCCCAAGCTTTGTATCGCCACGCAAGAAAAACCGGCGTTAAGTGGGTTGATGCCTTAAGCGGAACTGTGCGTCCCTGCATTACGTATGCCTTCTTCTTTTTGTACGCCATTGTAAAAGTTGCCCAGATTATTGCTGTAAAAAATATAGGATACGACTTGGGGTGGGCCCAGGCCATCACAAATATATGGCACCCCGAAGACCAAGCCCTGTTTGCGGCTGTTATGTCTTTTTGGTTTGGCCAACGGGCATTGTCTAAATTTCATGCCCAAGGTTGGAGGTAACAAATGATACAAGAATGCATTAAAGCTTTAAGAGAATTCGAAGGATGTCATCTAAGGGCTTATACATGCCCAGGGGGAAGAAAAACAATTGGGATTGGGCATATTGTTTTGCCTGGAGAACAGTTTAATGAATTAACACAGCTTGAGGCCGAAAATTTATTAATTCGTGATATTTTAAAAGTTCAAAGATCAATGGACAGGCTGGTTAAAATTCCACTAAAGAAAAATCAAAAAATCGCCTTAATATTATTTATTTTCAATGTTGGGGCAGGGGCCTTTCAACGATCAACTTTACGTCAGAAAATCAATGCTGAAGAACATGACTTGGTTAGGGAAGAGCTTTTAAAATGGGTTTTTTCAGCAGGGAAAAAATATCAGGGGCTGATTAGAAGAAGGGAATTCGAAGCAAATCTTTATGAAGGTATCCATAAAATATAAATCTCGATCTGTTATTTTAAATATGATATAACAAAGTATTGATATCGATATAAAAAAATGAAGTTAATATTCAGTTTAATAATAGCTATTAATTTTCTAATAAATGGGGGGATTGCCTGGGGTGAAAAAACTTCGGAACGTGCGGCCTACCTTAAATCACGTATTGAACAATTAGAAAATCAAGCAGGCACCTTAAAAGAAATTCAAGCCCTACAGAGAGAGCTTGATGACATCACCCGTACGCCCAAGATGCCGGAAGTTATTACAGATTCAGATACCCCGTTTATTGATGGGGGGCAAAAAAACCAAGGATCACAAAATCTTGCATCAAATTCAGGAAATATTGATTTTTTCAATGAAAATACAAATCTTGTTGCGGTTGATTATGGGGTCCCTAAAGAAATTGTGGAAAGAACAAAAGGTCAAATCGATAAATCTTCAGATAAAACTTTGACAAGGCATGCAACTGTAACGCCCCAAACAGAAGAAACACCGGTTTCTTCGTCAAAAGATTCAATTCGTAAGCAAAGGGAAGATATTTATGCGACCCGTGGCATTTTGGGTAAATCACTGAAGATTCCAAAAAAGTCTTATGTTCCAAATCCAACAATGCAATCAAATAAAAAGCAAGTTTCTACGCTTGAAAAACCAATGCATGGTAGGCCTGTAATGTATTCCAATAAAACACCAGCGAATGTTGGCCCTATGTTAAACACAATTCTGCCTGTGGATGCCCCAAAAAATAACACCTCAAATAATGGTTCAAAAAAATCAGGGTGGGGCTTTTGTGAAAATGATATTCCTTATCTGCAAGAACAATTGGAAATAAAAATTTCCCAACTAAGTGAAACACAAGAAGCCATTAAAAGAACAACGGACGGATTTGAAATTCAAAAACTGGCAAATCAGATTCAACAGCTTGAAAATGATAAACAATACTATATCAAAATGATCCAATCTTTTGGAGGGACCCCAAAGATTCAAAAAGCCCAACGTCGTATTGCACAAACAACTGTTCCCGCACAAAGCCAGGAATATCAGATTAAATCAACCTTGGAAAATCTGGCCCAATCTGAAAAAATGGTGCGCCACAGAATTCGCATTACAAAAGATCCCAGGGCATTATCTGCCTTAGGCGCCAGTCTTGAAAATATTCAAAACCAAAGAAAATTACTTGAAGCATCGGCTAAAGACACAGGGGCAATGGATAAAACAGAAATGTACGAATCCCCGAATGTGTTTGCTGAAAAAGCGCCCAAGATTGAAAATCCAACCCAACAACATTCTATTGTGCACCATTCTGAACAGCAACAAGTGGAAACGCCCAAAAGCATGCCATCAAAAAGTGGGTGGTCAACCATTGCCCGCCAAGCAACAAACCCATCAGAAATTGAAGACGACTTTATCAATGATGACGAGGTTATTAAGTCAGCCCCTCAAAAACCCTTATGGTCCGATGTTCGCGAACCTTCCGTTCGTCAAGAACAGTCTACACGCACACAAAAACGCGGACGTGCCATAAGCCAATCAGAAGCAAAACAAATTGCCAAGTCTTGGCTGTCTAGATAGTTTTACCCCCACACTGTCATTGTCCAACTTGATCCCCCTACGCTTTTCAAACTTAGGCGCGACAGGTCGGGCAATCCAAAAGCCTACGTCAAGGCTTCGGCGCGACGACGGGTAAGGCACACGTGGCAATCCACCTTTAACGTTTCATGGATCGCCGCGCACCCGTTGGATGCTCGCGATGACGGAAAGAATGAAGTTGACTGACAAATGGTCTTGGACCCCGTGTCAAGTACGGTGCGATAATGAAGGGGGTGCACCAGGATGACACCTTCTTATTGCCGTCATTACCCGGCTTGACCCCCCTACGCTTCTTCGAAGCTTCGGCGCGACAGGCCGGGTAATCAAGGCTGAGTCCACAACATTCTCACACTGTCATTTGTCCGACTTGATCCCTTTACACCAAGGCTTCGTCGTGATAGGTCGGGCAATCCATCAAATATACTTTACCGTTTTCTTTCGTAACTAAAATACAGCCATGTTGAAATAAAGGCAGTTGTCAAAACAAGGGCAGTTGTCGGTAGGGCTGTGCCGTTATAATACTTACTTGCAAGTCCGATTAAAGTTGCCGTAATCAATAACCTTATACTTGTAATTAGGCTGGCTACAATCCCTTTTATATCCGGAAAAATATTCATACAATCACTGAAATAGGGGGTTTGAACGTACATAAACCCAAATGTAAAGGGCAGCATTGCAACGGTTAAAGCATATGGATTGGGGTAAAAACCTGTCACTATAATCAGCAGGGCTGAACTGAATAAAATACAGTACAGGCCATATTTTTTAGTTTTTTCCACTCCAAATTTTTCCAGGGCTTTGTTGCAAGTTAAGCTTGCGAAGACATAAGCCACCAATAAAGATCCTTGCAAGAAAGGAAATATTTTCTTTGGGATGCCCATATCCACGACAAACAAGATAGATGTAGTGGATAAAAATCCAAGATATCCTGTGAATAATAAACTTATGATGCATGTTAATTTCCAAAAAGGGCCGCTGCCTAGGGTTTTCTTAAAGTTTGCAACGGTGCCTTTAAAGTTTAAAGGAATTCTTTTGCTGGCTGGTAAGGATTCTTTAAAGACAAATACGGCACTGGCCAAGCTTGCAGCAACACATAGTGCGATGGCCACAAAATTTGCCCTAAACCCATATTGATAATTCAAATAACCTCCAAGCATGGGGGCAGTCGCCATAATCAAAGGAACGATCGTATTCATTTTATTCAGCGCGTCCATGGCCATTTTTTCGTCAAAAACATCAAAGATAATGGCAGATCCCAAAGTAAAACATCCCCCACTTCCCAATCCTTGCAACACACGTCCCCATCGCATTAAATCAAAGTCTTCTGCATAAATTGTGATAATGCTTCCGATAAAAAACAAAATCATCGCGGCAATCAGTGGTTTTTTGCGTCCATAAGAGTCAGCCAAAGGTCCATAAAATGGCCCTGACAAACATAATCCTATGAAGTTCCAAGTTAACAAGCTTTGAATTAATTCTTCGTTTGTCTGAAAATATTCCATCATATCTGGAAAGGCAGGCAGGTAAATATCCGTTTCAATCACCGCTGTGATGAATATCATAATGATTAAAAATATATGTTTTGCGTAGGTTGCTTTTGTCATGATTAAGACCTTTTATTAAAAGCTGAATAAAATATTATCGTCTGGGGGGGGGTAAGGGAAGTTTGCTTGAATCATTTTTCAGGCCTCACTGTATTTATTGTTTATATATTTATACCAAATTGAATGTCAATAAAAAAACCGCCGGCCAAGGCCAGCGGTTTTTTTTTGAAACGATCGATGGATCGGCTTACATCATGCCGCCCATACCGCCCATGCCACCCATAGGGTTGCCCATTCCGCCACCGGCAGAGGCTGAGTTTTCTTCTGGGATTTCTGCAATCATGGCTTCGGTTGTGATCAACAGACCTGCAACTGATGCGGCATCTTGCAATGCAGTGCGCACAACTTTTACTGGATCCACAATACCAAAGCTGAACATGTCGCCAAATTCTGCTGTTTGGGCATTGTAACCATAATTAACATCGCCTTTTTCAAGAATTTTTCCAACAACGATGGATGCTTCTTCCCCCGCGTTAGTGACGATTTGACGTGCAGGTGCCTGAATTGCTTTGCGAATAATTTCAATGCCAATTTTTTGGTCTTCATTCGCTGGTTTCAATCCTTCAAAAGCATCTTTTGCTGAATGAAGAAGGGCACATCCACCGCCCACAACGATTCCTTCTTCAACTGCTGCACGTGTGGCATTCAAGGCATCTTCAACACGATCTTTACGTTCTTTCATTTCAGTTTCGGTTGCCCCGCCAACACGGATTACAGCAACACCACCTGATAATTTTGCCAAACGTTCTTGTAGTTTTTCTTTATCGTAATCAGAAGATGATTCTTCGACTGCACCACGGATTTCCATACAACGGGATTCAATGGCTGCTTTGTCGCCTAATCCATCAACAAAGGTTGTGTTTTCTTTGTCAATTTTCACACGCTTTGCTTTTCCAAGCATGGCCATGTCTGTGGATTCAAGTTTTTGGCCCAATTCTTCAGAAACAACTTGCCCACCAGTTAAGATTGCAAGATCTTCCATCATTGCTTTGCGACGGTCACCAAATCCTGGGGCTTTAACTGCAGCAACTTTTAAACCACCACGCAGTTTGTTAACCACAAGTGTTGCCAATGCTTCGCCTTCAACGTCTTCTGCAATAATCAATAAAGATTTACCTGCTTGGGCAACCTTTTCAAGAACTGGAAGGATGGGTTGTAATGTGGATATTTTTTTGTCATACAACAAAATTAAGGCATCTTCCAGTTCACAAATCATTTTTTCAGGATTTGTAACAAAGTAAGGGGATAGGTACCCACGGTCAAACTGCATACCTTCAACAACATCTAATTCTGTTTCTGCTGATTTTGCTTCTTCAACTGTGATAACGCCTTCTTTACCAACTTTATCCATGGCGGTTGCAATCATTTGACCAATTTCTTTTTCGCCATTGGCGGAAATTGTTGCAACTTGTTCAATATCACTATCTTTACCTATTTGACGCGCACGTTTTTTAATGCTGGCAATAACAGATTCAGAAGCCATATCAATACCACGTTTCAGATCCATCGGGTTCATGCCGGCTGTAACAGCTTTGATGCCTTCACGTGCAATGGCTTGCCCAAGAACAGTTGCTGTTGTTGTTCCATCACCTGCAAGATCATTTGTTTTGCTGGCAACTTCACGCATTAACTGCGCGCCCATGTTTTCAAATTTATCTTTCAAAGTGATTTCTTTTGCAACAGAAACACCGTCTTTTGTAATGCGAGGGGCCCCAAAGGATTTATCAATTGTAACATTGCGTCCTTTTGGTCCAAGTGTAACTTTTACCGCGTTTGCCAAAATATCAAGGCCTTTAAGCATTTTTTCGCGTGCTTCAGTTGAAAATTTTACTTCTTTTGCGCTCATTTTATTCTCCTAAAATTTTTTAAGGGGGTTAGCCGACAATTCCGAAAATGTCAGATTCTTTCATAATGACAAGATCTTCACCTTCAACTTTGATTTCTGTTCCAGACCATTTGCCAAATAGAACCTTGTCACCAGCTTTGACATCCAAAGCAACAACTTTTCCAGATTCATCTTTTGTTCCATTTCCTACAGCCAAAACTTCCCCTTGGATTGGTTTTTCTTTTGCTGTGTCTGGAATAATGATTCCGCCAGTCGTTTTGTCTTCTTCTTCCATGCGCTTTACAAGAACGCGATCGTGTAATGGTTTAAATTTCATTTTAGATTACTCCTTTAGTATCAAAAGGTTAATTTTTAGCACTCGCAATAACGGAGTGCTAAAACAGGTATACAAACCTGTGTAATTCTTGTCAATAGCCTTAGTAAGGAATTCAATATTTAACTATGTAGGGATACTTCAAAACCTTATGTGTTGCAAAATTAATACACAGACTTTGGAAATGTTACTTATTCATTTGCTGAAGGCGATTTTGTTTAGATTTTTATTTGATTTTGTAATATTTATTGTGTGAATAAAGTACATAATTTTTTTGAAGGAGATTGTAAATGAAAAAATTAACATTAACTGCAGTTTCAGTTCTTGCTATTGCAGCAGCTGGGGCAAACGCAAAAAACTTTGATGGTTTTAATGCCGGTGTACGTGCAAAGTATAACTGGGCAAATCATGAAGTTAAATTCACAGACACTACTTTAAAAGCTACATCTAAGCCAAAAGGTGTTTCTGGTGATCTAGTTCTTGGTTATCTACATAACATGGATAACGGTCTTGTTTTGGGTCTTGAAGGTTTCGCAGGATGGGCAAACTATGAAGGAAAAGGTAAAGTTGATGAGTCCGACGCATATACTTTGCAAAAAACTTACAGCATGGGCCTTGATTTCTTAGCTGGTTATACATTTATGCCTGAACTATTGGGTTATGGTAAAGTTGGTGTGCATGGTACTAAAAATAAGTTTAAAGTATCTGATGACGGTGATGCAGCATTAAACTATAATAAAGTTATTCCAGAATTTGCACTTGGTGCGGGTGTTAAATATGAACTTTCTAATGATGTTAGTTTAGACTTAGGTTACACGTACGCGATAGATCTTCATAAATATGAATTTAGATCTGGTGGTGTTAAAATTGCTGAAACTGATGGTGCTCATACTCACACAATCCACGTTGGTGTTAGTTACCAATTCTAAATCTTTAACGGATTTAATATTAAAACCCTTCCTTCTGGAAGGGTTTTTTTATGGATCAAAGACAATTTTCAAAGGATTGAATCCTTGATTTTTTTCAGATAGAATCAGATATATAAAGTATGAAAAATATAGACAAAGATAAAAAAATGATTCCTTCCAAATTTATAAAAATTGATGCAGAACCTGTATACATTGATGAAGAATCCGAACCGGATAATAATCAATATTTTTGGGCGTATCACATTACAATTTCCAATCAAAGCGATCGAAAGTTAACTTTGCGACGCAGAAATTGGATCATCACAGATTTAAATGGAATTGAAAGTACTGTTAAGGGAAAAGGGGTTGTTGGACAACAGCCATCCTTAAATCCAGGTGAAAGCTTTTCTTACACAAGCGGCGCCATGTTGAACGCCCCATCTGGCATTATGAAAGGGACCTATGACTTAGAAACGGTTGAAGGTAATTTCGTTTCTGTTGAAATCCCAGCCTTTTCATTGGACAGCCCTTATGAGGCCAGAGTAATTACATAATATGATTCATTTCAGATCCATATTCTTTTTGGCGGGTTGGTTATTGGTTATTCTTGCCATGGCCATGCTTATCCCAGTTGGAATAGGGTTGCTTTTTAATTACCAAAATACTGAAGCCTTTATTTTATCAAGTATTATTACCTTATTTACAGGCGTCTTGTTGGTTTTCAGCAATCGTTCAGATCGGGAATTTGAATTTGGCAAGCGTGATACATTTCTGGTGACCAGTATTTGTTGGGTTGTTGGAATTGCCTTTTCTACGCTTCCTTTTATTTTTTCCAATAAATCAATGTTATTGACGGATGCAGCATTTGAATCTGTTTCGGGTCTGACAACCACAGGGGCAACAATTTTTAATGACTTGGCCAGCATTCCCCCAGGATTACTTGTTTGGCGTGCCATTCTTGAATGGTTGGGGGGAATTGGTATCGTTGTGATGGCCTTAACTGTTATGACAGAACTTCGGATTGGTGGTCTGGAGTTATTTCAAAGCGAATCTTCAGATAAGTCCGAAAAGCTTTTGCCGCGTGTGCGTCAAATGGCAAAACTTATTCTTACCCTTTACATCACATTAACGGTATTATGCTTTACAGCCCTGTACTTGGCGGGAATGCACGGGTTTGATGCGTTCTGTCATACATTAACGTGTGTTTCAACAGGGGGTTTTTCCACCCATGATACTTCTATTGCGTATTTTGATAACCCCATCATAGAATTAATTATCATTGTATTTATGTTTATCGGGGGGTGTTCCCAATTGCTATTTGCGCGCAGTTTTTTTGGGAAAAAATCCTTCATTACAAAAGACAGTCAATTCCGGGCATTCGTAAAAGGCCTGTCATTGGTGATTTTGGCAACCATGGCCTGGCGATTGGTAACAACAGATACAGATCCACTTCAGGTTGTGGTAAAGACATTATTTAATATAACATCCATTTTCACAACAACGGGTTATGCTTCCGAAGATTATATGACATGGGGCCCTTTTGCGATGGTTTTGTTTTTTGTTTTACCCTTTATTGGGGGATGTACAGGATCCACAACTGGGGGCATTAAAATATATCGTTTCCAAGTTTTATGGTCTATTGCTGAAACACAGTTAAAAAAGCTGCGTCGTCCGCATGGGGTTTTTGTGCCCAAGTTTAATGGTAAAAGGCTGACAGAGGACTTATTTTCATCCGTTGCAGGGTTTGTCATTCTATTTATATTAAGTTTTGTTGGGTTGGCTTTAACATTGGCTGTATTGGGGGTTGATTTCTTAACGGCTATGTCAGCCTCTGCATCTGTCTTAACAAATCTTGGCCCTGGTCTTGGCGATATTATTGGCCCCACCGGTAACTATGGCGCATTATCCGAAGGTGTGAAATGGTGCTTGATGGTGGGTATGATCATGGGCCGCCTTGAACTTTTAACCATCTATGTTTTGTTCCTACCGTCCTTTTGGAAGGATTAAGAAGGCCTTCTATCTGGTTCTTTCTGTGATTAACCTATCCTCGATTGTCTGGCCTGTCGCGTCGAATCCTTTGCGTACGGGAAATTAAGTCTGGAAGATAGAAATCCTTGTCCATTCCCACTGCCGTCATCGCAAGCATCCAAAGGGTGCACGGCGATCTATGGAGCGGTATAAATGGATTGCCACGTGCCTTATCCGTCGTCGCGCTTTACGCTTTGACGAGACAAGCAGGCACTCGCAATGACGGCAATAAGAAGCTGTCATCCCACGGCTTGACCGCGGGATCTATAAAATCCAAAGGGTAAAAAGTCGCACCCAAAAGAAAAGGGCCTTGCGGCCCTTTCCATGTTTATGCACTAATATTTATCTATACAGTAACACTCGCCTTTTTTCGGCTGAATGTTTTTCCTTTTGTTGGGCCTGATTTATTCTTTGGTCCACTAAAAGGTTTTGCTTTTGCAGCTGGTTTTTTTGCTGCAGGTCTGTCATCACGTCTTTTGAAATCACGCCTTTCGCCATCTTTGGATACTGCAGGTCTGTCATCACGTCTTTTGAAATCACGCTTTTCTCCATCTTTGGATGCCGCAGGTCTGTCATCACGTCTTTTGAAATCACGCTTTTCTCCGTCTCTGGAGAATGAAGGCCTATCATCACGTCTTTTGAAATCGCGTCTTTCGCCATCTCTGGATCCTTCTGACCTTGGGCCTCTTTTAAAATCAGGCTTGTTGCCAAATTTCTTACGACGATCAGATGAATTTCTGCGTCCGCGGTCTTCACCACCGCCCATGGAATCAGTAAATTTTTCACCTGGATTCAATAGTTGGTGAATGGCACGCCATTTACGGTTATCAGCAGCTGTCAAAAAGTTAATTGCCGTTCCTTTGGCACCCGCACGGGCTGTACGTCCAATACGGTGAATATAATCTTCAGGGCTTTGTGGTAGGTCATAGTTAATAACATATTTAATATGTGGAATGTCTAATCCACGCGCGGCAACATCTGTCGCAATTAAAATACGGTATTTGTTTTTTCTAAAGCCTTCAATAACGCGTGTTCTTTTATTTTGACGTAAATCACCATGCAAAGCTTCTACTTCATGACCCAGATTTTTTAACTTTGTGGCCATGCGGTCGGCGGCATGTTTTGTTTTGATGAAAACAACAATGGATCCTTCAAGTTTATCAAGTTCGCTAACAAGACGTTGGCTTTTGTCAGATTCTGACAACTTAATATTTTCTTGCGTCACATTTTCAGCAGGGGTGTGAACAGCGCCCATTGAAATACGAACAGGGTTTGTTAAATACTTGTTTGCCAAACCTTCAATGTTTTTAGGCATTGTTGCCGAAAACATCAATGTTTGTCTTTTTGATGTCAAAAAGCGGGCAATGGCTTCTAATTGAACGCCAAATCCCATGTCAAGCATGCGATCAACTTCATCAAGTACAAGGAAGTTTGTTTCGTGCAACATCAAGTTCCCACGTGTTAGGTGGTCATTAATACGCCCAGGTGTTCCAATAATTAATCTTGGTTTTGCGCGCAGTTGACGAATTTGTGGCGGCATTGGTTCCCCCCCAATTAATAGGGCGGAATTTAGTTTGCTGCTACCAATAAATTTCTTTAAAGTTTGAAGAACTTGTACGGCAAGTTCACGTGTTGGAAGTAAAACCAAGGCTGTGCCACGGTTGTTATTCATTAAATGTGTTACCAATGGAATACCAAAGGCACCCGTTTTACCTGTTCCTGTTTGGGCAGATCCAAGAATGTCTTGGCCATCAAGGGCTTTTGGTAAAGCTTCTGCTTGAATTGGGGTGGGGGTAATAAATTCCATCTGTTGTAAACGATGAAATAATGCTTCGGGTATACGGGGGTCGTTAAAATTTTTCATTTTATATCCTTCTAAGGCGTTATCGCCTTTATTAAAATTTTAAGCCTTAAGAATAAACGCTTAAAATGTTGAAGGACTTCCCTTTATCGGGAAACAACAAACTTATGAAGGGTTCGCTCAGGCTTCTGAGGTAGCCACCCATTGGCTATCTCTGCTTTCTTATTACATGATATACCTTAAAAAGTAAACCAGGTATTTCACTTAATAAACATATGGGGGGCGGATATCTGTATTTCAAGTCTACAGTTAACCTTATTTAATCAGTCACCTTTTTTACAAATTCTGATTTCAGGCCCATTTGTCCAACACCGGGAATTTTACAGTCAATATCATGATCCCCATCAACAAGACGGATGTTTTTGACTTTGGTTCCGACTTTGACAACAGATGATGATCCTTTAACTTTTAAGTCTTTGATAACTGTAACTGTATCGCCATCTTTCAGATCTGTTCCATTGGCATCACGCACAGTTTTAGAATCCATATTATCGCCTTCTGAAGGAATCCATTCATGGGCACATTCAGGGCAAATTAACAAATTACCATCTTCATATGCGTAGGCCGATTGACATTTAGGGCAGGGGGGAAGTTGACTCATATTCATTACTTTTCTGTGTGTATTAGTTAATACTAAAATCTTTTTTTTGCAAAAGCTCTGCCTGAAGAGGTTTTAAGGTATGTTTCAAAAACTTGTGCCTTTTGTTTGTCTGTAAAAGCTGTATATCCATTCAGTAACCAAGGTTTAAATTTATTTGTGTGAATAGATTTTCCATCATTATGTTCACTTAGTCTTTTTTTAATGTCGTTAGTCAGACCAACATAATACCTATTGGGATAAGGGATGCTCCTTAAGTAATATACAAAATACATTAGGTCCGTCTTCGCTATTAGGTTTTATGATTTTTGCCGAAGATAGCTCCGTCGTGACATACCGTTTCGCACACTTAGACTCGATTACCATTATAATCTCGTCGAAGCTATATTTTGTTAGAAACAAAATAAGCGAAGACGGATGGCGGAGAGAGAGGGATTCGAACCCTCGATACAGGTTAACCCCGTATAACGGTTTAGCAAACCGTCGCCTTCAGCCACTCAGCCACCTCTCCGTGGTGTGATAAGTTCATAACATTATCTAACGGTCGTAGGCCCTTTTGTCAATGATAAAACACGGGAATTCATAAATTATTAGAGAGGCTGACATATGGTATTTAGTGCCTAAGCGTATGATTATGTCGCATTGTGTATCTCATCCTAGTGCTTGACACGGGGACCCAGTATTTAACGATAGTTATCGATAATGCGTTCGCCAAAGCGTAAGGATTTATCAAGAAATGCCATAATTTTTTCTTGGTTTTTTGAATCGTCCTCCAGCCATTTTTTAAAGGAAAGAACATAGATAACCTTTAACCCTTGTGATTTTGCAAAGCCTAAAAATCCATTCAGATCGGCATCACTTAAAGACAACAGCCAATTTAAACTGGACAGGTTATCAATCATATTTGGCACCAAGTCAGTGGGGTGAAATAACATATCTTTATAGATGATTTTTAAGGCCTGTTTGTAAGGGCCTAAAATTTCAAAGCGATACAAGAACAACTCTTGAATTTGATCCCGGGGGGCAGCCCCGGCAAGGTCTTCTTTAGAAATTTCTGACAGAATTTTTTGATCAATACCTTTATTGAAATCAATCAGGATATCTTCTTTTTGGGTATATTTTTCACGTAAATCGGCCAAAGAAATTCCAATGGATTCAGCAATTTTATCAAAAGATAAATCCTTCCAACCATGCTTTTCCACAAGTTTAATGATCTGAAAACTTAAAGGACGTTCTGTCATTTCGATAGTTCCTTTGATCGTTTTTCGGCATTACGAATGGCTTCCTCAAACAGTTTTTGCATATCAGGGATTAAAACATCCAATGCGGCTTCTGTCACCCCTTTTGGACTGGTCACAGCCTTGCGTAATTCTTTGGGTGTATACGGGCTGTGGATCATTAATTCTGCACTTCCTGCCACCAATACCGTTGCCATCTTTATGGATTCAACCTTATCAATGCCTTGATTTACAATGATTTTCCCAAGAATTTCTGTCAGCAAATAAATATAAGCTGGCCCAGACCCTGTTAAAGCCGTCATGCTGTCCAAGGATTTTTCAGGCACACAAAAACAGGGCCCTAGGTGTGAAAACAGGGTTTCAACTACGGCGTAATGTTCCGTGCTTTTATCCCCACTTAATAATGTTACCCCTTTGTTAACGCTGGCGGGCAGGTTAGGCATCGCCCGTATAACTTTGTTTTTGGAAAAATGGTTTTTAAAAAAACCAGTGGTTTTCCCGGCAGCCACACTGACAATGACTGTATCAGGGGATATCACAGGAATATAATCTGTAATAATTTTATCCAGAACCTGCGGTTTGACGGCAAAAAGTATAATATCCGGGGTGCCTTCATAGGTTGATACAGTTTGATGCTGTAATAAATGAAAGTCTGTTCGGGGTGTTGGTGTAACAATTTCAATATCAAAATCATTGCAGGCCGTATTCACCCAACCCTTTACCATGGCGCCACCCATGGCACCGCATCCAACAACAAGAATTCTATTTTTTGACATTTTGGCCCTTTTGTGTAATCTATAAAAGTCTTTATAAAATATAGCATAAACATGGATACATCTAAATATATTGAATTTCCAAATTTTGATCCCGTTATTTTTGAAATATATGGCCCCATGGCCCTGCGTTGGTATTCTTTGGCGTATATATTGGGAATTGTTCTTGGCTGGTTTTACATTAAGTTTATTATTAAAAAATACAAACCCAATCAATTTTCTTTAAAATACCTTGATGACTTGTTTGCCTGGGTTGTGATGGGGGTTGTTCTTGGGGGGCGCATAGGCCATGTTCTGTTTTATGATTTTATGCGTTATATCACCCATCCAATGGAAATTCTTAAAGTATGGGAAGGCGGCATGTCTTTTCACGGCGGGTTATTGGGGGTTGTTATTTCAACTTATATATTTGCCCGTCGTAATAAAATAAACTTTTTACAAATTGTTGATTTATTGGCCTTGGCAACGCCTATAGGCCTTGGTCTTGGGCGTATTGCCAATTTTATTAATGGTGAAATTTTTGGTCGTGTAACTGATGTTTCATGGGCTGTTTTGTTTCCTGCTGGGGGGTATCTTCCAAGACATCCAAGCCAGCTTTATGAAGCCTTCTTGGAAGGCTTGGTCTTGTTTACAATCTTATATATTCTTGTTTTGCGTAAGAAAAAGTTAAACCAGTACGGTTATGCTTCTGGCATATTTTCATTGGGTTATGGCAGTTTTAGAATAATTGTCGAATTTTTCCGTGAACCGGACAGGCATTTGGGATATTTTCTGCATTACATCACCATGGGGCAAATTATCAGTTTACCCCTAATTGCCATTGGTTTTTACCTTATTAAAAAATCAAAAAAGATATGTGCGTAAAAGAACGGCTTCGAAAACTTCTTGAAAACAAGTCCCTTAAATTATCAGAATATATGGCTATGTGCCTATATGACGGGCAAGATGGTTACTATACAACACATGTACCAATCGGTGTTGATGGGGATTTTATAACGTCCCCTGAAATATCCCAGTTATTTGGGGAAATGATTGCTGTATGGGCATTGGATCAAGCCAAAGATAGGAATTATAATGTCATTGAACTGGGCCCAGGAAAAGGGACTTTGATGGCTGACTTCGCGCGGATAAGCCACCAATATAATGTGTTTAAATACCATTGTGTTGAAATCAGTCCCAAACTTAGGGATCTTCAAAAAGAAACATTAAAAGACATTCAATGTCAGTGGTCTGAAAATTTTGAAGGGCTTGTTCAAAACTTAAACACAGATCCCTGTATTTTCATTGCGAACGAATTTTTTGATGCCCTGCCTGTGGATCAATATGTATATAAAAACGAACAATGGCACGAACGCCATGTTGCCTTTGAAAAGGACGTTTGTATTTATAAAAATATCCCAGCGGCGCCGCCCCAAGACCTATTAAGCAAATATCCAGCCCCCGTGGAAGATGATGTTTTGGAATATTCGTTTGCCCAAGAAAATCAATTAAAAAAGATTTTGGAATATATGAAAAAAACAAGGGGGGCGTTTATTGCCATAGATTATGGATATACAGAATATGCGTATGGGGATACGTTTCAAGCAATCAAAAAACATCAAAAAATATCTCCATTAACATCCCAAGGCACGGCTGATCTTACAAGCCATGTTAATTTTGCTTATTTAAAAAATGTTGCCGAAAGCCAAGGGTTTGACGTAAAGTTATATACACAGGCTGATTTTCTTGCAATGATGGGGATTCATCTGCGGTATGAAATGCTTTATAAACAAAGCCCCAAGCATCAAAAAAATCTATCCCAAGGCCTTGACCGGTTGATCAATAAAATGGGATATTTGTTTAAAGTTATGGTTATAAAAAATAATGAAAAAGTCGAAAAATAACGTTCCTATTATCCACAGTCATTTATTGTCTACAGTCAACCATGGGTTTTTCACGCGTGAAGGCGGGGTCAGTAAAGGGGTTTTCGATTCATTAAACTGTGGAAAAGTTGATCAGGATGATAAAAAAAATATCCAGAAAAACCGAGACATAGTCAAAGAAGCAATGGAGCTTTCAAACCTTCCCTTATTACTGGTGCGTCAAGTGCACGGGGCCAAGGTTGTGGTTGTTGACAAACCCTGGAAATTGGAAGATTCCCCCGAAGCCGATGCAATGGTTACCCAAAACCCTGATTGTATTTTGGGCGTTATAACCGCTGACTGTGTGCCAATTCTATTACATGATCCAGTATCAAAAACAGTTGCTGTTGTGCATTCTGGGTGGAAAGGGGCCCTTTCTGGTGTGGTTCAAAGTACTGTAAAAGCAATGCAAAAACTTGGGGCAAAACCTGAAGATATATTGGCAGTTATGGGGCCCTGTGTCACACAGCAATCTTACGAAGTCAGCAAAGAATTTCACAAAGAATTTATCGATAAAGATTCAGATTTTGATAAATACTTTGAAGAACAACTAAGCCCAGAAGGTATATATTTTGACCTTCCACGCTTTGTAGAGGATAGGTTGATAGATTCAGGAATAAAAGAAATCGAACGCATGGCGTATGATACTTATGATAACCCGGATCTGTTTTTCAGTTGTCGGCGGGCCACCCATCTGAAAGAAGATTCTTTTGGGGTGCAAATTTCGGTTATTTCTTTACAACACATGGAATTATAATGAAACAGGTAATTGATCCAATAAAATTTTTACACAGGCGTGGCATGATGGTTGTCTTATCATCGCCCTCTGGTGCTGGAAAATCATCATTGGCAAAAGAAATTTTGGAACGCAACAACAGTATGGCCTTGTCCGTATCCATAACAACACGTCAACCACGCCCCAACGAACAACATGGAAAAGATTATCTTTTTGTTAGTGACCTGGAATTTGAAAAAATGCGCGATGAAGGCGCATTGTTAGAGTCAGCAAAGGTTTTTGGTAATTATTACGGCACACCTAAAAAGGCAGTGTCTGACGCCCTGGAAAACGCCAAAGATGTTATGTTTGATATTGATTGGCAAGGTACCCAGCAAGTATCCCAAAATATGGAAGAACGCGTCGTATCCATATTTATTTTGCCCCCTTCGATTACTGAATTGGAAAGTCGTTTGCAAAAAAGGGCAGGGGATTCAGATGAAATAATCAAAGATCGTATGTCACAGGCGGCAAGTGAAATCAGTCACTGGGCAGAATACGACTATGTAATTATCAATAAAGACTTTGAAGAAAGTCTTATCAGTATTCAATCCATTATTAATGCAGAACGTTTAAAAAGAAATCGCCAGGTTGGCCTTTCAACCTTTATTAAATCTTTATCAAAAGACACCGACTAAATCAGATTGCCATAATGAAGGGGCTTTGCTTTTTTTACGACCCCAAAATATTACATACAGCATGTGTTAAAAGGGCTAAAGTTATACTTGCCCCCACATTGTCATTATCCGACTTGATCCCCCTACGCTTTTCAAGCTTCGGCGTGACAGGTCGGACAATCTATAAGTCACCTACCCAATTTGCCCAAAATATTACATACAGTATACTTCTAAAATGGCTAAAGGCTTAAGTTTGATGTCAGGCACATGGGCAAAATATCCAAATAATAATTGACATTATTTCATTTTTACAATAAACCAGGCACAAGGCTTTAGTTAATAAAGTCGCAAGTTCCTAACTGCGTTTGGCTTTTTTAAAGCCTCCCTGTACACACACCGCAGTTAGGCCCCGCAAGGGGAAGGGATAAGTTCTTCTTATCCCTTTTTTTCTTTGTTTTTTCCACAACAAGCGCCGATTTAATCAATATGCACAAAACACATACTAGTATAGGATTCATTTGTTATTTGTAATTACTTTGTGAATTCTTAAAAGTTGAATGAAATAGCCAATCTTGACTATTGATTATTATTTAATCACGGGTAAAGAAGGGGTCAGAAACACATGGGGTCTAGTTAGTTACCCGCAGACTTATCCACAACTTTTGTGGACATAAATTTAGGCCCTATCTTTTTTGACGGCCCGCTTGACTAGGGGGGTCATATTTACCGATATTTCCAAAAAGCTCACTTAACAAGCTTGGATCATTTCCATAAGTTTTGGTTTCTTCTGTGCTGGGATCCACATCATGACCTTGATGGAATTCTTTGATTTCATAACTTTCAACGGTACTGTCATCATTAAACATGACAATAAGTGTTTTTCTGTCGTTTACTGTCGGGTCAAAGAACGAAACTGTTGTTGTGTCTTCCCCAATATACAGCCATGCTTTTTTACCAAATAAGGTGATGCTTGAAGGGGGGCCTAATAACTTATGAACTTCAGTTAAGGTTGTGACATTTGGGACAATTTTTTTCACTTGTTCCATTTCGACGACTGTGCCCCTGACGTGTTCTGTCGGGCTGCAAGACGTTAATATAAAAATTGTTGTAATGAAAGTAAGTAATTTCAGCATGATAGATCCATATATATATGTTGTATAAACTTACATAGTCTTAAGATTCTGTCAATATTTGTTTGCACTATTAACTTATTAAAAGGGCCGACTTGAATTAAAAACAGCAATAAAGTATGGTATTTGAATGTTTAAAATTCTTACATGTTTCTTTTTAATGGCGTCGAATCTTGTTTTTGCAGATCAAGGCTTGCCTGCTGCAACAATGGGTTTGTCATGGTGCCTGCCATTTGCAGGAATTTTATTGTCTTTGGCTTTAATGCCGCTGGCTTTCCCAAAATTCTGGCACCATCATTATGGAAAATTAATTTTTGGGTATTGTTTATTATATGTTTTGCCAGCCGGTAAAGCGTTCGGATTTTCATTAGTAAGCCATGAAATAATACATGTTTTGATGACAGAATATGTGCCGTTTATTGTTCTTATTACCAGCTTGTTTGTCACCACCGGGGGCATCCATTTATCTGCTGACTGGCATGGAACACCTAAAAGTAACACCTTAATTCTTTTATCCGGTACTTTTATTGCAAGTATTATTGGAACCACCGGCGCCAGTATGTTGTTGATTCGGCCAATTATTCGGGCAAATGCGTGGCGACAAAAAACGGTCCATACAGTTATTATATTTATATTTCTTGTGGCCAATATTGGAGGGTCTTTAACCCCACTGGGGGATCCGCCCTTATTCTTAGGGTTCCTTGAAGGGGTTCCTTTCTTTTGGCCAACTACGCATATGTTTTTCCCAATGCTTTTGCTAAGCAGTTGTGTCTTGGCGTTTTATTATTTTCTTGATAATCATTATTATCAAAAAGAAACTGTGAAATCCCCCTATACAACAAAGCATTCAGGGTCACGTATTCAATTCCAGGGCCGTCGGAATTTTTATTTTTTGGGCGGTATAATTGGGGGCGTCTTATTAAGTGGATTCTGGCATCCAGGTACCAGTATTGACTTTTTTGGGGTTGACCTTTTCATAGAAAATGTGGCACGGGATGTAATTCTTCTTTTAATGACACTTTTATCTTTGGCAACGACGAAAACAAAAGTACGGCAAAGCAATCACTTTTCTTGGGATCCATTAACAGAAGTTATAAAGATATTTTTTGGTATTTTTGTAACAGTAAGCCCTGTTATTGCAATTTTAAAAGCAGGTCATGATGGGGCACTGGGGCATTTTATGGAGATGGTGACCCACAACAATCAACCCTATAACCCCGCATATTTCTGGCTGACAGGCTTGTTCTCAAGCTTTTTAGACAATGCGCCCACATATTATGTTTTCTTCTATATGGCGGGGGGCAATGTGAATGAACTGGTTTCATCTCTTTCAACAACTTTAACAGCTATTTCAACGGGGGCCGTCTTTATGGGGGCAATGACTTATATTGGAAATGCGCCGAACTTTATGATTAAATCCATCGCTGAAAAACGTGGTATTAAGATGCCCAGCTTTTTTGGATATATCGCTTGGTCTGCGGCCATATTACTGCCGTTATTCTTATTGGTTAATTTTGTGTTCTTTTGATTAGAATTTGCGTAAAAGGCCGACAACTTTACCCCGAACCTGAACTTGGGTTTTGTCGTAAACTTGTGGCATAAGATATTTATTGCCTGCTGTTAAAAGAATTTTTTCCCCTTCGATACTCCAGCGGCGAAGAACAACATCTTTTTCATCAACAACTGCTAAAACGATTGATCCTGGCTCAGCATCCTCTACGGTCCGCAAAATAACGGTATCCCCATTTAAAATCGCATTTTCTTTCATGGTATCGCCTGCAATTGCAAGGGCCATGTATTCTGATTCATTATGTTTCTTTGCTTCGGAAATACAAGAATACGGCACAGTCATCTGACTTGCCGGGGTTAGAAAATTCTCAATAGGAATTGTTGATGCAATGGAACCATAAAAAGGCACTGTGATATAGTCAGAATTTACACCTTGCTTAGGTTGTGGCGGTGTATAAGCTGCTGAATCAGGTTCTGCCACTTTTCTGTGGGGTGCAAGTTCATCTGGATATTTAATTATTTCAATGGCCCGGGCTTTATGGGGGATACGTCGAATGAATCCCCTTTGTTCCAGTCCTTCCAACAAAGATCTTACGTGTGACTTTGAATGCAAGCCCATTGATTGGCAAACTTCATCATAGGATGGAAAAATATGGTTTGCTTTTTTATAATCTATCAAAAAACATAGTAGTTCGTATTGCCGCCTAGTGAGCACGATGGTATCCTAACTTTATGATTACAATCATATACTAATTCATATTTTTAATTGAAACAATGTATAAATTTGGAAAAATTTAATAAACATACCAGTTATAGGGCATCTAAATGAAACTTAGAAATTTAACACTGCGATATCTTTCCTTGAAGAACCAGTTCTTGCTTTACAGTCTTTTGATTGTATCGCTGATAGGGACGCAATTATTCCTAAACATAAGAAACACATCTTCCCTTGAGAATATGTCAAAAATATATAGAAAAGCCCAACTGCAAGAGGCTTATATGAATGACCTTGTTTCTTTCCTTCAAAACAAATCACCTTCTGCTTTTGATCTGCGTGATGCAAATGCCCGGCTTACCTTAAAATCGTTAGAACGGTTTAATCAAGACTTGGGTGTGCACTTAGATAAGTTAAAAGGCAATGTGTACAATACCGAATGGGAAGCTGCATCAAAAAAGATGATAGATTTTCATAAAACCTTATTTAATGCTGTATCAAAGATGGCAGATCAAATAAACAACCGTCGTGAACTGGTGAAGGTTTTAAGTGCCAGCTTGCCAGATTCCATAGAAATTTCTGCCCTGAATTTAAAGAAAAAGCTGACGTTGAAAAATCAAGCAATTGCTGAAGAAGTATACCAAGACTTTCTTAATATTAGAAAAAGCATTAAGGCATATGCCGTTGATAACACAATGAATGCCAATCACTTTACCGAAGCTGTTGAAAACCAAATGAAGGATACAGGCGAAGATCTTAATAAATTACTGGAAATAACAAAGCCTGTAGAAGATAAACACGAACTTACCAAAAAACTGCAGGGAATGATTATCGAATACTTTTCAAAAATTAACCAATTGAAAGGGGCTGTTCAATCCCTGAAATACCTTTCAGATAAGGAAGTAAAAGGAACAGTTAACCTTTTAAATCAGTTTTCACAAAACCTTAAAGATGGCATTAAAGAAGATCAAAAAGGATCGTTGCTACAACACTCTTCAGAAATACGGGAAACAAAATTCTTAAATATTACTTTTTCAATAATAATTTCCAGTTTATTCCTTTTGTTTTTCATTCAGTTTTTACGCTCTGTCCGTCAACCTTTGGTTGACCTTTCTAAAACATTAGATGATCTTGCAGAACAAAAACCGTCGGCGTTTCCTTTGGTTCCCAACCGTCACCATGAAATTGGAAAATTGATTTTATCCATGAAAAAGTTTTCAGATTCCATGGTAAAACGCATTAAAGATGATATCTATAAAATTGATGATTCCATAGAATATCAGTTGGATATGGTGTCAAATACGGCCGAAGAATTATCAAAGGCCTCTGTCAGTATTTCAAAATTATCCCAAATATATGACGATAAAATCAAGGCAATCCACGAAGCCAACGACAAGGCACGTAAAGACTTTCGTGATATTGTTAAGTCATCAAGTACAATGGAAAATACGCTGCAAGACCTTTATAAGAAATTTGAAAAGGGGGATCGCAAACATATCCGCCGAAGTGATATTGATAAATTGCAAAAAGAATTAAAAGCCATTGTGGATGCTGCACACAAGGCCGCGATTGAGGCACAAACTTTGGGTCGCCGTATCAACAGCATGACAAAAAATAACGAAGAAAGTGACAAAATGGCAAAAATGTTTTCCAAAGCTGGAAACAAAGTCAGTGTTTTGTCCCAGTCACTGAAAACAGATACAAAAGACTTTTTCAAGAAAGCCGAAATCTACCTTGATCAAATGGATGACGAAGATTTTGATTAAGAAAGTCCTTTATTTATTGTCACCACGGATTTGATCCGCAATCTAGAAATATTTATCCATTCCTTCTTCCATCATTGCGAGCATCCACTTGTCTCGTCAAAGCGCGAAGCGCGACGGCGGGAAGGGTGCGTGGCGATCCATAAGCAGGTTGTTGTCTGTTCCGTCATCGCAAGCATCCAAAGAATGCGTGGCGATCCATGGAACGTAAAAAGGTGGATTGCCGCGTGCCTTACAGGCACTCGCAATGACGCAATAGATTAAATGGTTTTACCGCGCCAAAGCCTTGGCATAGAGGGGCAAGTCAGAGAATGACAAGCTTAAGAGTTTGGAATTCTATAGTTTTCACCTTGGGCTTAACCTTGCAGGCTTCAATTATCCCTTCAAACTGCCGATAATATCATTAGCTTTGGCAAGCATGCGCAAGACAGAAGGGTCAGTATGGGACTCAAGATCACGGATTTCCTCAGTTGTGAACCAGCGTGCCTCAATCGATTCTTCATTACGAAAAATATCTGCCCGATGTGCCGCTTGAAGTAAATAACGGATATCATAATGATAATGCGGGGCAACCCCGTGTTTTTCAGGAATAAGATGAACATCAACGTCCAAAATTTGCCCACCTATAAGGGGGGTTAAATCATATAATCCAAGTTCTTCTTCCGTTTCTTTCATGGATGTTTTTAATGTATCGGGATCTCCGTCACAATGCCCGCCAGCTTGAACCCACATTTCAAGCTTCCTGTGATACATCAATGCATACTTAGTCATTGCATGGTTCGCGACCCAAGCAGAGCCTGTCACATGCCCCTTATAACATTCACGTTCAAAACAATTCATATTTTCTTTAATGAAAATCTTAATCCTTTCAACAATCTTGGATTGCGCCGGGGATGTATTAATTTCTTTGTCGTAAAAATCAAGTTTATCGATTAATTGTTGTCTTTTTGAATCAAGCATTGTTTATTGTTTGTTTTTAGGGGTTGACCTAATTTAATTATAGGACAAGAATACTTGAGGTTGATCTTACAGTAAACAATAAATTAATTATTGGGAGAGTTTAATGATTCAAAAGTTTTTTTTAGGGCTGGTAATACTTGTTGCAACAGGTGTTGTGGGATTATCCCTTGTAAAAATCCCGGCACCATCAACAGAAATCAGACAAAAGATACAGGCTGACAAAGTTTTTAAAACCACGTTGGCAATGGCAGGTAATTCATACACTTCCCTATAAGGAATATAATCTTATTAAGAATATTTTATCATTTGGCCTTGTAGTCCTGACTGCATCTTGTTCTTATCAACAAGACAGTACCCTTCAAAATCAGATAAAAAAAGCCCGGACAGACCCTGATTCCATCGTTCACAAAGCAATTAAAAAAAATGACGCCGCAGAAATGGAATTATTGATTCAAAATGGCTTGGATATAAACACACAAATATTTAAATGTTTTGGCGTGATTGGATATGCAGTGCGTCAGTCGTCAATTGATTTTATGCAATATTTAATTGATAAAGGGGCTGATGTTAATTCAAAAAATTGCCAAGGGCAGACAGCGTTATATTTTGTCGATGCAGAGAAGGCAAAATTCCTGATTAATGCAGGTGCAGACGTTAATATAAAAGATTGGGTTAATAAAAACACACCCCTTCACGAAGCTTTGAAAATTGGGCCCACCATGGCAAAAATTGATATAGATTATATAAAGGTTCTTATCAATTCTGGGGCCAACTTGAAGGCTGTTAATACCTTTGGCCAAACACCTTTACAGTATTTTAAAGCAAGGCTAGATATTCTTAAAAATAAAATTGCGCCTTACAAAGAGCTTTCTTCACCCAAAGCCCATCAACTTGATTTAATCAAAGCTTACAACGAACTTAAATCCCAAGAAGAAGCCTTAACGTCTATCTTATCTTAAGATCCAGCTTTTAATGCTTCATCTTCAGCCATAATTTCAAGGCGTTTGTTTTGTATCTTGTGAACTGCATAAAAACAGATGCTGCTAACAATCATTAATGTAACTGTTGGTGCATACATAAAGCGCGTCTTTTCAACAATGTACAGCATAACCATTGGCAAGATACCGCCACCAATTGCCATCCCAATACAAAAGTTAAAGGCAACACCACTGTAACGATCTTTTGCAGGAAATAATGTTTGAACAAAGGCATGTTGTGGTCCGGCAATACTTGCCACACAAAGTCCCAAAATTAATTCAGCAATCACAGTTGTGAAAGATCCAGGCATTTGGATCAAGTAAAATAAGGGCATTGATGCAATAAAGATAAATAAACAGGCACGTTTCATATATTGTGCACCCCCAAGTTTATCTAACACAAACCCAAGGGCAGGGGCTGCAAACACGTAAATAATCAAGCCGATATTTGTGAATTGAATGGTGGCTGTTTTTGATACATTGAAATAAGCACTTAGATAAATATCCAGGAATTTTAAAAGAGTATAAGATAATAAACCGTTCATCGTCCCGATAATAACTGTGGTTAAAGAGGATTGCCAGTGATTACGAATCGCAGTCATCAAAGGGGATTTATCAACTTTCTTACTTTTTGAAAGTTTTTCAAATTCAGGGCTTTCAGAAGTATACAAACGGATATACAAACCAACCAAACTGATGACAGCCCCCATTCCAAAGGCGGCACGCCAGCCCCAATCAGGCATTCCAGGCTGTTTCAGATACAATCCCACCATATTGGCAGCCAAGGCCCCAATAATACTGGCACCCGTAATTAATCCACCAGTTAGGCCAGGGTTATGTTTTCCGGCATGTTCAAGGGCAAAAATGGCAGAACCATTATATTCCCCACCTGTGCAAAGACCTTGTAATAGACGACATAAAATAAGAATAGTAGGCGCAGCAATCCCCCAAGCTTCATACCCTGGAAGGACACCAATAATAAAAGTTGGAATTCCCATAAGGCTGACAGAAAGAATCAGGGCAATGCGGCGACCATAATGGTCTCCGATATATCCAAAAACAGTGGCCCCAAAAGGACGCATAATAAAGGCAGCAATAAAACCCATCCAACCAAAGGCTATGGATAAAAAGTGATCACCATGTGTTGGAAAAAAGGTGTCGCCAATAACTTCAAGGAAGACGGCATACAGCATAAAGTCATAAAATTCAAGCGCAGTTCCGATAGTGCTTGCCAATACTGTTTTTGTTCTTCCGATCATATAGACTCCTTATCTTTAACCATACCTAGTTATAATTTTTCAATAGAATTTAATGGATTTATAAATATCCCTAATTTAATACCACAAAACTGGATGTTTACAAAACACATATTTTTCTTGCAATTTGAATAAAATATTGTATAAAAAATCTGAATGGGCGTATAGCTCAGCGGGAGAGCACTACGTTGACATCGTAGGGGTCACTGGTTCAATCCCAGTTACGCCCACCATTCTTTTCAACTTTTTATTTTTCATTACAAGTTGTATCCATGACGATGGATTATTACGTTTTCACAAAAAAGGAATGAATAAAGTGCGTTATTTTATATGCCTCATTATGCTTTTAATAAGTTCAACTTCTGAATCTGCAGAATATGCCTACCGTATGTTTGCAAGCTTAGAAATGGACCAATCACGTTCTACAGCATCAAGAAGATTGGGCAGTCATATTGCCCAAGGTGCAATTGATGAATTGCAAAGAATAATATTTTATCAGAATTTTGATCGATACCTTTGTGATGGTTCAGCACGTCCAGCAGACCAAGACCCTGATTTTGAAGCTTTTGATGCACGAAAAATGCCGCACGCAATGAAGTTTTATCGTTCAGAGGGTGAAAGAAAAACAGCCATTCTTAGGGACCTTTATCTGCCATTTTGTAAAGCAGTTACAGCAATTGCAAGCTTGACCCATGATTATCCTGGTTTTGAAGTTTTAGGAAGGTTGGGACAAAGAGATATATGGACAGGGGGTGAATCCCAAGCATTTTTCATAGAACTTTTCAGAGACACATCGGAATTGGCTTATTTCAAAAACGTAATGATGCGTCTTAAATCTGTGGCATGGGCAATAGAAAATAAAAAACCTGTAGCAGAAATCAAACGTTTAAAAGACAGGGTAAAAATATGCCTGGGCGATGATTGTTTGTTTCCAAGGTTATTAGACCGTGCCTACGCGACTTATGCAGAAGAAATAAGGGGGGAACTTGATGCAATTGTTGGCCCGACAACAGCAGGCTGTTCTACAGAAAGTTTGGCCATTGTTCGTGCACTTATCAGGGTCGGCGAAGTTATTAAGCTGACATCCAATAAATACAGAAGACGCCCAGCAGTAAAGAAAGTTGTTGAATTCAGGGACAAGGCTGTGAAAATCTTACCAAGGCGTCTTGAAGATTTCGAAGCCAAAGCCATGCGCCCTCATTTAACGGCTGCAGCAACTTTTATAACCCAGCTTACAGGCTGGTTTAAGGGGGGATCTGCAGAACCTACACCCGATGCCATAAACAATATAAGAAAACATCTTGGCTATAACGGTAAATGGAAAAGGGGGACATCTGCAGTTTCAGAACCAGATGATGCCTTTTTAAGGGCAGGGGCTCAAAGAATTAAAGACCTTGTTGACGCAAGATATATAAAATCAAGATCTTGGGAAAGTATTGCTTTTGCTTTGCAAGATGCATTGCCCAGTATTTCTGGTCCAGTTTATGCATTACGTGATGTTCTATATGAAGAGGCCGCTGCTGCAGCTGCTTCCGGAGGGGGAGATGATGATGTAGAACCTAGGCCTGGCGAGGTTGTCACAAGGGCTTGGGGGGAAGTTTTGCTAGACGTCACTCCAGAAGATGGGGATACGATCGGTATGCTTCTTGATAAAAGTCAAGCTGCGATAAGGGGTTTTCCGGATAGATTGAAGCCAATAGGTATAGATGCAGCAGCAGTTGAAAGGGTTGATTGGAAAGGTATTACAGATTTTGAAATTGATCCTTTAACTCGCATTCGGGCCAATCTTTTCTCTAAATCTGTGGGGGTCTATTATTTTACAGCAACAAATTCATTTCTTATGCTTTTAAGGGATAGACTAGAAAAATTACCAGATGATACTTTTATGACAGCGCGCTTAATTGGATATACATTAACCCAGGCGATTGTTGATAACCCTGAAACGTTTGCACGATTTAACCCGTATCTTGGTGAAATTACAAAAATAAGAAAGTTTTGGGCTCATCCAAGAATTGGGGATGATTTTCCAGAAATTGTAGTCCCTTATAGTGATAGTACTAAAGGGAATGAGGCAGCGGCCCTAGCTGGATTATTTTTTATGATTCAAGATTTTGCATAGACATAAACTCTGATCCGCAACCTAAAGTGGCATAATTTCATGGTGTGCTAAATTGCCACCCTATACCTTTTATTTCCGTCATCGCGAGTACCCGTAGGGTGGCGCGGCGATCCATAAAACATGACAGAATAAGTAAGTGGGCCCCTATTCAGAATGACACTTTCTATTTCCCGTAAAGATGTGCCGAAAACTTTACACCTAGATTAAGGTGTGCATAATAGGCTTACTAGGGTATTTTATTTAGCGCCCAATCTTTAAAAAATTGCCTAAATAATAGGCAAAAAATTAAAGAAAATTCAAAAAAGTATATAAAAAAATGCATCCCAACGCATGGCTCATAACAATAAATTGTGTCAAAATAACCCAAAAAACCCTATAAATTACCACTAACATACAGAAAAAACTGAATTAATTGTGATATGCATAAATCGCATACAATTTCCCGTTAATTTTGGCGGAAACTATGCCTTTATTAATCTTTCACGTGACAATTTCAAAGAAACCATTAAAATAGAATTATGGCAAAAAAGTTCACATATTTCATAATTTTATTGATTCTTGTAAGTACTGTTGAAACGTCTGCAAAATCAAATACAGCAGGCCTTCCAATTCCAAGATTTGTTTCCATTCGGTCGGCTGAGGCAAATTTACGTGTTGGCCCTGGGCATCATTTTCCTGCGGAATGGACGTATGAACGGGCGCGTATGCCTGTTGAAATTATTGCAGAATTTGGCGATTGGCGTAAGGTGCGTGATTATGAAGGAACACAAGGGTGGTTTCACCGATCCTTGTTAAGTGGGCGCAGGCATATCATTACGTTGAAAGACAAACTTTTTTTGAAAAAAGAGGGCGATAAAAATGCCCGCACCATTGCTTCGCTGCAAAACGGCACAGTGGCAGAACTTTTAAAGTGTAAAAATGCCTGGTGTCATATTCATATTAAATCTGCCCCCTCAGTCAAAGGTTGGGTTGAAAAGGCCCACATCTGGGGTGTTTACGAAAACGAATAAACTTAGTTGATATTACAAGCCAGTTTGCAAAACTGTTCAACGGACAGTTCTTCTGGTCGCGATGATGGATCGATGTCACATTCCTTGCAAATATCTTCAGTTTTATCCCCAAATAAAGGCTTTAAAGATTTCCTAAGCATTTTACGACGTTGGTGAAAGCAGGCTTGGGTTACCTGTTCTAGGTTTTTTTGTTTAGCCTTAAATAAAGGTTTATCACGGGGAATAATCTGAACAACTGCCGAAGTTACCTTAGGCGCAGGTTTAAAAGCATTTGGGGGGACATCAAACAGCTTTTCAATATCACAAAGCCATTGGGTCAGAATGGATAAACGTCCATATGCTTTGGTGTTTGGTTTTGCAACAATCCGATCAACAACTTCCTTTTGGAACATCAAAACCATGGACTGAATATTGGAAAATGCCAGCCAGCCAATCAGTAATTCAGTACCTACATTATAAGGCAAATTTGAAATAATTTTACAGGTCTGTCCGTCAGTCAGGTCACTTATATCCATTTTCAGGGCATCTTGATTAATGACGGAAAGGACTTCTGATTCATATTTTTGCCAATGTTCAGCAATGGATATATCTTTTTCAACCAGGTAAAGATGTTTGGGATTTTTTTTTATAATGGGATACGTCAACGCACCCGGGCCAGGGCCAACTTCTATTACGATATCTTCAGGCGATATATTTGCAGCAGATACTATTTTTTGAATAATGTTCTGGTCAATTAAAAAGTTTTGACCAAGACTTTTCTTCGCTGTAAATAGGTTGGGGTTATATTCTGACATCCACAGAAGCCGTTCGCCTTAAATCATGCATTTTTTGGTTTGCAATCGCATTAAGCCTAGAGCTTGCAATTTTATCGTATTTTTCTTCTTCATCCAGTTTTTCTGCCACTTTTTTGTTTTTATCGCAAACAATAAAGTAAACAACTGAATCATCAGATACAATGCCTTTAGAAGGTTTGTTGATTTCAAGATCCTTTAATGCCGTTTGTAAGTCTTTTGATAATTCAGGCAGACTGACATCTTTATAAACATGAAGTTGTGAATTTTCAATTTGTTCAGAGGCCTTTTCAAATTCATGGCAGCTTTCAATCAATTCAAACATATCATTCATCTTACTGATTTCTGCTTCTTTTTCTTCTTCTGAATTACATTCAGGAAGTTTTACATCCAATTGACGGGCATCAACGGTGTTGGAAATATTTCCTGGGTGTTTAATGTTTCTATAGAAAATGATTTTATAGGCATTTTTTGTCAGGATAGGGGCACTAAGTTGACTGGGTTCCATTCTTTTAAGAACATCCCAAATCTCTGGTTGAAGTTGTTCTTCAACGATCCAACCGATATCCCCACCATTTGCAGCAGACGGGGCAGTTGACATGGCGACAGCAGCTTCACTGAAATGGCGACCTTCTTTAAGTTGTTGATATATTTGATTTGCAAGTTCTTGTGCGGCACCTGCATCATTAAAGTCATCAAAGTTAACAACAATTTCTGCAAGGTGGTAACGGGGGCTTCTTTTTGCTTGGGCTGTTTCCTTGCTTTTTAGGTCAGATTGACTGACTTCAATCAATCCATGGTAATAATTACTAACAAACTTGTACCATCCAACCTTTGCAGCAAAGTGATCACGCACAGTTTTTTCTGAAATTCCTTTTGATTTCAATTCTTTTATAAGTTGATTTGGCTTCATATTGTTTTGTTGTTCTGCATGTTCAATGGCTTTTTTTACATCGTTATCATCAACTGTAAGGCCAGCAAGCTTTATTGTTTGTAATTGAATGCGCTCATTAATCAACTGCTTTAAGATTGTTTTTTTCGCATCAGTTAAATGTTCTTGTGGGATTTTGGACAGATCGCCGTTTGTCATCATTAACATTCTGTCCTTTAATTCTGCTGAAGTTATGGGTTCACCATTAACAACAGCAACAATGGATATATCCTGACAAATTTTATTTTCGTCATATTTATATTTTTTTTGCTTTGTCGCCGTTTCAGAGATTTTTGAAAAGGTTGGGGCTATGTAATCTTGCGACGCACTTACGCCGGCTGTTACTGTTATCAATGTAAGTAGTAGTATAAAAAATTTATGTGTCATTTGAAAATCCATTTGTCTCTTTATTAGCGCGTAAATTTTTTTGTGTCAAACAATTTGAAATCATGCGTAATAATGGTATGTATATGTAAACACATATTAAAGCACTATAAAAAGAATGTTAATAGCCAGTAGATTAATTTTTAGACAAATTGCAGCCTTATGTCTTTCTTTGACATTTGTCCTGCTGTGTTGCATGTGGCTTGTCCATTCCATGCGCATTGTTGAACTTATTTTGAAATCAAGTGAATCTTTTTTCACTTTTTTTAAACTTATGCTGTTAACAGTTCCAGATCTGTTGGTGATTGTGTTGCCAATTGCGACCCTTATTTCAGTCATTTTTGTCTATAATAGGCTTCAAAACGATCGTGAACTTGTTGCAATGACAGCCTGTGGTTACAGCAACTGGACATTATCCTGGCCCTCTATTCTTTTTGCGATTTTCGTATCTGGTTTTATTTACTTTATAAACATATTTGTTCTGCATGAAAGCTTCAGAGAAGTACGTGATGTTGAACATAAACTAAAAAATTCCCTGCCTAACTTGATTATAACTCCAGGCGTTTTTAACCCAATGGGGGATTCCATGGTGTATGTTCGCAGAAAGTTGGGAAAAAATAATTTAATTGGTATTACGGCCTATGTGGATAAAAAAAATGGGGCCCCCTACACAATTATTGCAAAAGAAGGAAAGCTTGTTACAAAAAATGATGTGCCTCATATTTTAATGAAAGATGGGAACAGGCAGGTTTATGATAATGTAAAAAGAAAACTTTCTATTGTTTATTTTGATGAAACACTTGTTTCCATTACCGGGCCTGAAAGAAGTAATATCGAAAGGGCCAGAAAACCTTATGAATTTTCAATTTCAGAGTTGGCTGATAAAGGGAATGAGGCAGAAAACACACCGCAAAAATTAAGGTTTTATGTTGAGCTTGCCCAAAGGTTGATTTCACCACTATATCCTATCGCTTATGCCATTCTTGCGTTAATATTCATTATGGGAAGTGCGTATACAAGAAATGGTAAAATAACCACAGTTGTCTATATCATATTATCTGCAATAACTTTGCAAGTGGCTTGCCTGGGATTGATCAATATGGGAACAAAAAGTATCGAAGCCTTATTTGGGGCCATAGCCATTATGTTAGGTACCATTATTATAGGCGGGGCCTATTTGTATTTGAATAGTACTGGTAAGAAAAAAATATGAGAAACTCAAACACTTTTTCAATTTATCTAATTAAGTCATTTTTTAAATGGTTTTTTTCTGTGGCTATTTCCTTAGGCACAATTGCCACAATTTTTAATATCATAGAATTATTAAGACGCGCCCAAAACAAACCAAACGTGGTGTTTAAACATATTATTAGTTTGTCATTATATCAACTGCCTGAGCTTTTAGATAAACTTATGCCTTTTATTTTTCTTTTCTCAACAATGCTAGTGTTGTGGCAATTAAACCGTCGTTCTGAACTGGTTGTTGCAAGAAGTATGGGTTTTTCAATATGGAATATTATTATAAGCCTATCTGGGGCGGCTGTTTTATATACTGCAATATATTTTGCCCTAATAAATCCTGTTGGGGCTGAATTAACTGCCAAATATGATAAATTAAATGTGGCACTTTTCAGCCAAGGAAAAAACTTGTTTTCTATTTCCAGTTCTGGGGTATGGCTTAAGCAGTCAAAAAAAGAAAACTATTCAATTGTGCATGTGGGGAAGGTTGGTAGGTCCAATAACGAACTTCAGAAAGTAACCATATACACTTTTAGTAATGATGATGAATTTATTAACCGCCTAGATTCAAAGTTTGTAACGATTGTTCCAGGGGGGTGGAAGCTTGAAGGCGCTTTGCTTTCTGAAGAAACTATGTTAACGCAGCCAGTTGGTGGAATGTTCTGGGAAACAGATTTGACTATTTCAAATATTCAAGAAAGCTTTGATAATCCCTTAACAATATCAGTATGGAAATTACCTTTTTATATAAAATTGCTTGAAAATGCGGGCTTATCTGGGCTGGATCATTTACTATATTTTTATGATTTATTATCTTTGCCAATAAAGCTTATTATTATGATTGCTTTGGCAGGGGTATGTGCTTATAATTTTTCAAGACAAAAAGCTGGGGGATTAAAGTTTATACTTACAGGCTTGTCTGCTGGGTATGGTTATTTTTTGATCACTAACTTTTCCCATGCTTTGGGACTTTCTAGAACCATTCCTGTGGCCGTAGGGGTTTTGATCCCTTTGTTTTTAGGTGTTGTGGCAAGTCTTTCTTTATTAATTCAATTGGAAGAAAATTAATCATGAAGTTTTTTTTATTAATATTAACAGTTTTCTTTTTTAATACGACATTGGCTGAGGGCGTCAAGGAAAATAAAGATGTTGTTATCCATGCCAATGATATGCAAACAGATGATGTAAATAATATTATCATAGCAAAAGAAGACGTCGTTGTTTCAAATGGTACCCAAACGTTAGAAGCAGATGAAGTTATTTACAATAAAACGCTTAAAACATTTAAAGCCACTGGCAATGTTAAAATTTTTGATATTGATGGTAATAAAATATATGCCACCTATGCTGAAATTACAGATAAATTTGAATTTGGCTTTATGCAAAGCGGTAATATTACAACTTCAGACAAAGAATTTATTGCAGCAGTAAAAGCAAGACGTGAAGAAGATTCAATTTATTATACACAAGGCGTTTATTCCCCTTGTCTTGTGTGCCACGAATGCAAAGATTCTGATCCTTTATGGCAGATTAAAGCCTCAAAAATACACCATGATAAAAAAGAGCAAGAGGTAACTTATAGAAATGCCAGATTGGAATTTAAAGGTGTTCCTGTGTTCTATACACCTTACCTTAAGCATCCAGATCCATCTGTGAAACGTAAAACTGGTTTATTGGCCCCATCCTTAGGAACAAATACAAAACTGGGAACATTTGCTGGTTTGCCGCTTTACGTCGTTTTGGATGATTATAGCGATATGACATTAACACCTTATCTTTATACGAAGCAAAATCCACTTATTGTTGGGGAATATAGAAAACGATTCCGTAAAGCATATCTTGATTTAGGGGGAAGCTTAACAAAAATAAAACCAGTTGAGGGAAGTCCTGGAAACGAAGCCCTTAGACCTGGAAGATATCATGGACATTATTATGGTGATTTTAAATGGAATATCGATGAAAATTGGCGATTGAAAGCCTATTATATTCGGACGACAAATCCAACTTATCTAAAAAGATATAGTCTTGTAGGTGATGGAAAATATGCATATCAGAATGTTTTGACAAGTACTTTTGATTCTGAATACTTTGATAGAAATAACTACATGGCATTTAAAGGATATCACTTTCAAAATCTTAGAGCAGATATAGACAATAGAACCGTTCCAGATGTTTTGCCTGTATCAGAATTTAGCTTTGAACATCCAACAAGTTTTTATGGAAGTTACTTTCTTTTAAATGCAAACACAATGAGTATTAAAAGAAATCTTGGAACGCAAGTTAACAGGGCAACGGGTGATTTATCTTGGATAATCCCGTACACCAATAAAATTGGAATGAACTTTGAAGGAATGACAAATGTCCGAAGTGATGTATTTGATATCGGTAAACATTCAGTTCCTGGAAAGCAGCAGAAAGTTAACCAAGTCAGGGGCAGGGTATTGCCTGGCTCTATGGTAACTTGGAGGTGGCCATTTTATTCAAAAATCTATTCATCTAATGTTATTTTAGAACCAATTGTAAGTGGTGTTTTGCAACCAAATGATACAGGGTCTAATGTTGTTCCAAATGAAGATAGCCAAGATTTTGAACTTGATACACAGACTTTATTTAAATTAAATCGATTTAATGGTTATGACTTGTTGGATGCGGGGCAACGGATTAACTACGGGCTTAATTTAAGATTATCCACGCAAAAAGGCGTTAATACTCATGTTTTCTTTGGTCAAAGTTATAGTTTCAGTAAAACTGTTAATTTTAATGAAGATGCAGGTGTTAGAAAAAACGGGTCTGACTATATTGGTAAGATAAGGGTTGTTCCTAATAAATATTTTTATTTAGACTGGGCTTTAAGACTGGACCGAGATTCTGGGTCTATTAAACGTAGCATTGTTAATTTAAGTGCAGGGCCAAAAGAATTCCGCATTAACGTAGATCATTTTTACGTAGATCGTACATTTGTTGCTGGTCAGTTTGGTGCAAGAGAACAAGTTTCTGGTCAAATAAGTTCAAACTTTATTAATGACTGGACAGCTTATCTTAAGGGGACACAACAAATTAAACCTTCCGCGCAAAGACTTCAAGAATCTGTTGGTATTGTTTATTCGGATGAATGTTTTAAAGTAATTTTAGAAGGGGCCCAAAACCACTTTAAAGATAGGGATATTCAGCCTGAAAAAACAATATTACTAACATTCTCTTTCAAGAACCTAGGAGAAATTTCCACAGGCCGCTTAAGTGGATTTTCTGATGACAACGGTCCAAAATAGTAAAAACAAGAGTATAAAATGAAATGGTCTAAATATTTTTCCCCTACGCTTAAAGAAGTTCCGGCAGATGCCCAAGTTATTTCACATCAGTTAATGTTAAGGGCTGGATTAATCGCACAAGAATGCGCGGGCATTTATTATTGGTTGCCGCAGGGATTAAAGGTACTACGAAACATTGCACGTATTGTGCAACAAGAACAAGATAAGGCAGGGTTTAATGAAATATTAATACCCACTTTGCAGCCGTCAGATTTATGGCAAGAAAGTAATCGGTACGAAGGATATGGTAAAGAAATGCTTCGTGTTAAAGACCGTCAAGGCCGTGAATTAATCTATGGACCCACAGCAGAAGAGGCCGTGACTGACATATTCAGAAGGTATGTCAAAAGTTATAAAAGTCTTCCGCTGGTTTTGTATCAAATCCAATGGAAGTTTCGGGATGAAATTCGCCCTAGATTTGGGGTGATGCGTGGCCGTGAATTTTTGATGAAGGATGGATATTCCTTTGATATGACTGAGGATGCAGCCAGAAAAACCTACCGTAAAGTTATGAAGACTTATATTTCTATCTTTCGACAAATTGGCTTGCAAGCAATGCCCGTGCGCGCAGATACAGGCCCAATTGGCGGTGATTTAAGTCATGAATTTTTGATTGTTGCCGAAACAGGTGAAAGCACAATTTATTATGATAAAGCCTTTGATGATTTAAAACTTGATGGTTCTGACGGCGACTTAGACAGACTAATGGCAATTTATTCAGCAACAGATGAATTGCATGACCCAAAAACGTGCCCTGTGCCAAAAGAACACTTAAAGTACAAAAAGGGTATAGAGATAGGACATATATTCTACTTTGGGGATAAATACTCGGTTCCGATGGAAGCAAAAGTAATGGATGAATCTGGAAAACTATCCCCAGTTTATAGTGGGTCATATGGTATTGGGATTTCTAGAATGGTTGCAGCCATCATAGAAGCATCACATGATGACAAAGGAATTATATGGCCTGAGTCTGTTTCTCCTTTTAGATTTGGCTTGTTAAACCTAAAAATAGGGAACGAGAATACAGATAAACTTTGCAATGATATTTATGAAAAATTCCAAGCAGACAAGCAAACAATTCTTTATGATGACCGTAAAGAGGGGGCCGGTATTAAGTTTTCAGACATGGATTTAATAGGGTTACCTTGGCAAATTATTGTGGGCCCAAAGAATGCTGAAAACAATGAAATTGAATTAAAAGATAGAAAAACGGGCGATCGCACCACTATTTCCCTTGATACACTCTATAAAAAGTTTTTAAATTAATGAATTTTACCTGGCAAATAGCATTAAGATATATATGGAATGGCAGACGCGAAGCCTTTGTTAAGGTTATTACAGGGTTTTCTTTTCTAGGAATTTGCCTGGGCGTTGCTACCCTTATTATTGTTATGTCCGTAATGAATGGTTTTCGTCATGAATTGCTGGATAAAACATTAAAATTCAACAGTCATCTAACGGTTTATATCCCGGAAGAGGTTGAAATTGATTATGACACGGTCAGTAAAAAAATAAAAAAAATACCCGAAGTTGTATCTGCAGATAAGTTGATAAACCGGCAAGCAATGATAACAACAAAAGGTAATGCCAGAGGGGTCTCTGCAAGGTCGCTGCAATTTAATGACCTTAAAAACAAGAAAATTATTTCCGATAATATTGTGGAAGGATCCTTGGAATCGATTGAAAACCCAAACAGTATTCTGATTGGCAGAAGACTGGCTGAAAAATTGAACCTACAGACAGGGGATAAGTTAAACGTTATTTCGCCAGATGGAAATGTAAGTCCTTTTGGGATTGTCCCAAGAATGAAAACCTTTGTTATTGGTGGGATTTTTAATGTGGGCATGTTTCAGTATGATATGAATGTTGTCTACATCCCGTATGCCACAGCAATGGAATTTTTTAAGCTGGGCAAGGATGCTGATGAACTAGAAATTTATCTTAAAGATCCTTTCCTATCTGATTATACCATCATGAAAATCCAAGAAAAGATTTCATCGCCGTTAAGGTTTATTGGCTGGAACAAGGCGCATTCATCCTTTTTTCAAGCCGTAAAAATTGAAAGAAATGTTATGTTTTTGATTTTAAGCCTGATTGTTATTATTGCTGCTTTTAATGTTATTTCAGGGTTAATTATGATTGTGAAAGACAAGACGCAAGATATTGCAATACTAAGAACTATGGGGGCATCGCGACGTTCGATCTTAGGCTTGTTTTTAATTGTTGGGTCTTCTGTTGGGGTTATAGGAAGTCTTCTTGGAACAGGTCTTGGTTTATTATTTTGCCATAATATTGAATCGATTCGCCAGATTTTGGAAAAAGTAACGGGGCAAACAATTTTTGATGCAGAAATTTATTATTTATCCCAGCTTCCGGTTATTGTGAACTCTGACGAAGTTACTGGAATTGTCAGCATGGCCATGATTATTAGTTTTCTGGCAACACTTTATCCAGCCTGGAAGGCGGCAAATCTTGAACCAGTAAAGGCTTTAAGATATGACTAATATTCTTTCTTTACAAAAAATAAGTAAATTTTACCAGACAAAAGTTGAAGTTCTTAAAATCTTACGCGATATAAACTTGGATGTACCAAAAGGCCAAGTAATTGGAATTATTGGGGCATCTGGATCAGGTAAATCAACATTATTGCATGTTGCGGGTTTGTTAGATACGGCAAACAGTGGGAATGTTTTTGTTAACGACAAAAAAGTTGAATTTAAATCCAACGATCAAATAACCAAATTACGTTGCCAAAACATTGGGTTTATTTATCAGTTCCATCATTTGTTGGGGGAATTTACGGCCATTGAAAATGCCGCAATGCCTGCAATGATTGCAGGGTTTTCCAAAAAAGAAGCATTGATGAAAGCCGAACCCTTACTGAAACAATTCGATATACATAAACGTAAAGATCATTATCCCTCCCAAATGTCGGGGGGTGAACAACAGCGCCTTGCAATCGCCAGGGCATTCATGAATGACCCAAATATTATCATCGCAGATGAACCAACAGGTAATCTTGATGAATCACTTGCCTATGAAGTCTTTGACTATTTACTTAATGCTGCAAAACTCAAAAAAACAGCTTGTTTGATTGCAACGCATGATATGCAACTTGTTAAGAAAATGGATACTGTTTACAATTTAGAAAAAGGTAAATTGACAAAGGTAAATGTTAAATGAGCCAGCCAGCTTTTGTTCATTTAAGAAATCATACAGCCTATTCCCTTTCAGAGGGTGCCCTGCGTTTTCCGCAGATAATTAAAAATTGCCAAAATAATAAAATGCCTGCTGTGGCCATCACAGATACTGATAATATGTTCGGTGCCTTGGAATTTTCTGTAGCCTGTTCCAAAGAAGGCATTCAGCCCATTGTAGGGACACAAATAAAACTTGAAATAGGGATTTCAACAGATATAAAAAGATGGACACGTCGCCCATCGGTAATATTGCTTGCTCAAAATGAAACTGGGTATAAAAACCTTTTAAAATTAAGCAGCAAATCACACCTTGAAACAACAGAACACCAAGAACCCTATGTTTCCATGTCTGATTTAGAACGTCATAGTGAAGGCGTTATTTGTCTTTCTGGAGGCGTAGAAGGCCCATTAGGGTGGCTGTTGTTAGATAAAAAAGAAAAACTGGCAGAAAAACTTGCGCAGAAATTGAAAACTTTTTTTCAAGATCGTTTTTATATTGAAATTCAACGACATGGAACACAGGATCAATTGGCAACAGAAGATGCTTTTTTAAAAATTGCTTATGATTGCAACATTCCGCTGGTTGCAACAAACGAAGCCTTTTTTATTGATCCAGATATGTACGAAGCCCATGATGCCTTGTTATGTGTTTCTGCTGGGGCATACGTTACAGAAAGTGATCGACGCAAAGTTACACGCCATCATTATTTCAAAAGCCCAGAAGAAATGTATGATTTATTTCAAGACATGCCCGAGGCTTTGGAAAATACAGTTACCATTGCGCAAAGGTGTTGTTATATGCCGATGCCCCACAAGCCTTTATTGCCTCCTTTTCCTTCAGATAAAGGGGATAATGAAGAAGACGAATTGAAAACTCAGGCACAGCAAGGTCTTGAAAAACGTTTGGAAAGCCAAGTATATACAGCCGATATGTCACCAGAAGACAAAAAAACCAGGCATAAAGAATATTTTGATCGCTTGTATTACGAACTTGGCATTATTAATCAAATGGGATTTCCTGGATATTTCTTAATCGTATCTGATTTTATTAAACATGCTAAGGCAAAGGAAATACCCGTGGGGCCAGGCCGTGGATCAGGGGCAGGGTCTTTAGTTGCGTGGTCTTTGTTGATAACAGATATTGATCCCATTCGTTTTGGATTGATTTTTGAACGTTTTTTGAATCCAGAACGTGTATCCATGCCAGACTTTGATATAGACTTTTGCCAAGATCGCCGGGAAGAGGTCATCAGTTACGTAAAAGAACGATACGGCGAAGATAAAGTTGCCCAGATTATCACCTTTGGAAAACTTCAGGCCCGCGCAGTTTTACGTGATGTTGGGCGTGTTTTGCAAATGCCTTATGGCCAAGTTGATAAGATCAGTAAGATGGTGCCAAGCAATCCTGCAAACCCGCTTACTTTACAGGAAGCCTTGGATCAAGAGCCCGATTTAATGCGTATGCGTAGATCTGACCCAACAGTTGATAAATTAATGGATATTGGTTTAAAACTTGAAGGGCTTTACCGTCATGCCTCAACACATGCTGCAGGTATTATTATTGGGGACCGTCCTTTGGATGAGTTGGTTCCTACTTATCGGGATCCCCGATCTGATATGCCTGTCACACAATTCAGCATGAAATACGTTGAAATGGCAGGCTTGGTTAAATTTGACTTTTTGGGCCTAAAGACCCTCACTATCTTGGAAGAATCTGCCAAAATGGCAAGGTCTCAGGGTGATGAAGTTTATATTCCTAAAATCCCTTTAGATGATCAAAAAACTTTTGATTTGTTAAATCGCATTGAAACAACGGGTGTCTTCCAGCTTGAAAGTCAAGGAATGCGCGATGTAATTCGCCGTTTAAAACCAGATCGCTTTGAAGAAATTATTGCCTTAGTTGCCTTATATCGACCAGGGCCCATGGACGATATTCCCACATATGTTGCATGTAAACATGGGGATCAAAAAGTAACGTATATGCATCCAGAAATTGAACCTATTCTAAAAGAAACTTTTGGGGTCATGGTTTATCAAGAACAGGTTATGAAAATTGCCCAGGTTTTAGGGGGATACACACTGGGTGGCGCTGATTTATTACGTCGCGCAATGGGTAAGAAAATTAAGTCAGAAATGGATGCCCAACGTAAAATATTTACAGAAGGGGCGGCAAAGCATTTTAATTTATCTGAATCTAAATCAAACAAAATATTTGATTCAATTGCGAAATTCGCAGGCTATGGGTTTAACAAATCTCACTCAGCCCCTTATGGTTTAATTGCTTATCAAACAGCCTATATGAAGGCAAATTTTCCCCATGAATTCATGGCCGCAACCATGACATATGATATCAATAATACGGATAAGTTGGCATTCTATAAACAAGAAGTAATGAATATGGATATTGATTTATTGCCTCCTGATATTAATTATTCAAAGGATATATACAGCGTTGAAGAAGGAACCGATGAAAAATCAATTCGGTATGCCTTGGGTGCAATAAAAAATGTTGGCGAAGCAGCCATGCAAGATGTTGTGTCAGAACGCCAAGAAAATGGACTTTACAAAGATATTTTTGATTTTGTTTCAAGAAATGAATCAAAAGTTTTAAACAAACGACAAATGGAAAATCTTATAATGGCGGGGGCTTTTGATTCAATGCATTCCTGTCGTAGACAGTTATTTGACTCTTTAGAAATGATCTTAGGATATGCCTCAGCTGTTCATGCAGACAAAGCAAGTGATCAGGCAAGTTTATTTGGGGCAGGGACCGAAAGTATTAATCAGCCAGCTTTGATAAATATCTCTGAATGGCCTTCAGTTGATCGTTTGCATAATGAATTTTCTGCAGTTGGTTTTTATCTGTCAGCACATCCTTTAGACGATTATCAAAAACAATTAAAGGATATGAAAATTTTGTCCGCAGTTGGCCTTCAAAGTACATCAGATTCAGGTGCAAGAATGGCAGGTATTGTCACAAGCATTAAAAAGAAAGTGTCAAAAAAGGGAAAACGTTTTGCCTTTATATCCTTAACAGATGCGACAGGTGATTTTGAAGTAATGGTTTTTGAAGAAACTTTGCGGGAATATCAAGATTTATTAGAAGCCAGCCAGCCTTTGGTTATAAATGTTGGCATTCGGTATGATGATGAAGGAAATCCACGCCTGACAGCCAACCGTTTTCAAGAACTTCAAAAGCAAGATCAACAAAAATGTAAAGACCTAATTCTTGAAATTGACAAAGGCACATCTGTTGATGAAGTTTTGAATATTCTTGATCCCTGTAAGGGTGGCAAGCAAAGTGTGTCTTTAATTATTTCTGGTGTTGAAAATAAATCTGTTAATATTTCACTGCCTACTAAATTCAAGATTGATAATGCCTTAATTGATTCATTGCAATCAATGCAAGGCGTGTCTGTTCATCACTAGGTATTTGGCGGAAAAAACATTCAGAAAATTATAAAGACTTTCCGTCAAAATTATAAAGTTTTAAATGACCCCAATCGCAATCTTTAAGCGCATGCAAGTTGACCGTATTTTTTTCTAAATTTGGCGTTGGGCCATAAATAAAAATCCCACAATATTTGCAGAAGTGATGGTTTCCCTTCATTGTGTTGAATGTATAACAAGTCAAATCTGATTCACCCTCTTGAATTATAATGCTATCAGCCACATGAACTGTGGCATTATTCATGCTGTGGTAAGAACAATTGCAAATAATCGGGGTTTTTAATTCAAACTCACAAGTGAATTTAACTTTTTGACAATGGCAGGATCCTATATATTCCATGTTTTTCTCCTAAATATAATGTAAACAAACCTGTATAAGGTAAGCCCTTAACACAAAAAAAAGCAGCTAATAAAAGCCGCTTTTCAAAGTTTGTTAATTTAAATATTAGTTAGCACTTGCGTAGGCGTTTCCACCTGCTCTTAGTCCTCTGGGGGCTCTAACAGAAGGTGTTGATCCCATAGATGGTCCAGCAACTCCTTCTAATTCTGGACCTTCACCAGATGGAAGTGCTTTAGAGGCTGCTTGTCCAATACTTTTCATTCTGGATGCAGCATTTAAATCTTTTAGTCCTTTTAATGGGTTACTAAGCATACCTTGTGCGCTTTGTGACATGTTAATGGCTGTGTTCACAAAGAATGGCCCTGCAACACCAACTGTGGCAGCTGCTGCCGCAACAGCAACCATTGCGCCACCAACTTGTGTTGCGCGCCATGTTAGGCTTTTTCCTTTTGCGTCAAGGTCACGTGTCCTATTGTACTTTTCAATACCGACAAAGCCAAGCGGATCCATTTCCACTTTATAAACTTTTTTATTTTTTCCAATACAATTTTTTACATGTTTTTCTTTACAAATTGGCGAGGATCCTTTTGCTTCAACAAAATAAGGTTCCCCATCTTCATCAAGTTCTTCAATGACATCAAGCCCATTTGCCGCTGGGTTGAAAGGTTCTGTTGAAAGCCAGTGACAGGCGATGTTTGTAAATTCATCTGAACATGTTTTTGCACTACAGTACTGACTACATTTGGATCTGACTGGGATACCAAAACGATTTTTGGCATTTACAGTTTTATCATGAATTTCTTTACAAGCTTCATAGCCTTCGTAACAAGTTGTTCCAATCTTTTGAACAAAGCTACCTAAGAATTCGCTATATTGACTTTTGGTTTGATCAGAAAGAGACCCAATCTGGCGCTGAATGTCTTTGCGCATTTTTCTTAATTTTTTAGCATTATCTTGTGTTTGGATGAATTTTTTACAGTCGATCCCATTTTTTCGCAGTAAGAAATAATCAGTACATTTACGCATTAAATCTTTTTCAGATTGTTTAATGTTGAAAAACGCGGCATTTGCTGATGATGTAGCTAAGGCAAAAATAACGAAAAATATGTTAAAAAGCTTCATTCAAGTCTCTCCTGTAAATTATTATTAATTAATCTCAACACAAAAACTTAGGAAGCGTCAAGCTTAATCATTCGCTTTGACAAGGTTATCAAGCATTCCACGATCTTTTTTTCTATACGCAGTTTCATCTCTAAGCTTTTCTTTTGCTTTAATTTTTGAAAATTCTATGGAACTAATGCTTTTTGTCAGGTCAGATTTGCTATCATTATACCCTTTAATTAAAGGTTTAAGATTTTGTATGTATTTTCCACTTTTTTCGGCAAAAGGCCATAAAGAAGACTTTCGCATAACATCTGGATAAGATCTTAAGGGCAATACAATGTGCATAACAACGGCAATCAGGGAAACAATCAAAAAGCCTGTTAAGGTGCCGACAATAAACCCTAAGATTCTATCTAAAGATCCAATACTGCTTTTTTGAATATTATTTGAAAGTTGGACAGTGATAATTTTAAAAGCAACCAAAAGAAAGACGAATAATAAAATGCTACTTAATAACGTTACAATCAATTTATTTTCAATATAATTTCCAATAAAGGGTTTTACCATTGGGTACAGGTAAAAAGATAATATAATGGCGCCACCCCAACTGAAAATAGAAAGAATTTTTTGGGTAAAGCCTTTGATGAAACCAAATAATCCAAACAGAATTAAGAAAATAATAAGTCCATAATCAAAAAAGTTAAGCGATTGCATTTTTATCCTCTGTTATTTTTCTAAGTTTTGGAATTCCCAATTCATGAATTAAGTTTATCAAAGTTTTAACCTCTGTCATTTTAATTTTTGTTTTCATGCTTTTGGTTTCTTTTGCAGATAATTTAGGAATATAAGATTGCCCAAAGCCTAATTTTTCTGCCTCCTTTAACCTTAAAGAAGGTTGGCTAACGGATCGTACCTCACCAGAAAGCCCGATTTCTCCGTAAAAAATTGCTTCCGCTGGAATTGGTTGGTCCGTTAAGGAAGAAAGTAATGCAGCGGCAACAGCAAGATCTGCTGCTGGTTCAGAAATTCTTAGGCCGCCGGCGATATTTAAATACACATCTTTGCCCACAAATGACATCCCACATCTGGATTCTAAAACAGCAATAATCATTGCAAGACGACCACTATCCCAACCAATAACTGTGCGTCTTGGGGTTGCAAAGGGGGAAGGGGAAACCAATGACTGAATTTCAACTAAAACTGGGCGGGTACCTTCAATGCCTGCAAAAACGGCACTGCCATTAATATCTTCATGGCGGTTTTCCAAAAAAATTGCAGAAGGGTTGCTAACTTCCTGTAGCCCCAGTTCTGTCATTTCAAAAACCCCAATTTCATCTGTGGGGCCATACCTGTTTTTAACAGAGCGCAGTATACGAAACTGATGTCCACGATCCCCTTCAAAATACAATACAGTATCCACCATATGTTCAAGAACCCGTGGGCCTGCAATCGCACCTTCTTTGGTGACGTGGCCGACCAAGATCATCACAATATTTTTTTTCTTTGCTAGACGAATTAATTCTTGGGCACATGTTCTGACTTGGGCAACAGAACCGGGTGCTGAATCTAAATCATCCAAATACATGGTTTGGATGGAATCAATAACAACAATTTCTGGTGGGGTGGACCCACTTAATGATTTTAAGATAGATTTAATATTTGTTTCAGTTGCCAGTTCCACAGGTTGATTTTCAACCTTTAATCTTTTTGCCCGCAAACGAACCTGATCAACACCTTCTTCCCCGGAAATATAGGCGCATTTATAGTTTTTGGATAGGTTTGCAATGGCTTGTAATAAAAGGGTCGATTTTCCAATACCTGGGTCACCCCCTACCAAAACAACCGATCCAGGCACAAGCCCACCACCAGTAACACGATCAAGTTCAGCAATGGTTGTTTTTTTTCTAAGTTGTTCTTGGTTGGGGCCATCAAGGCCAACAAATTCAATTGAAGATGCTTTATTTGCCCCCTTAACGCCTTTGGGGACTGACTGATTACGTTCTTCCGCTAAGGAATTCCAAGCACCGCAATCTAAGCATTTCCCTGACCATTTTGGATGGGCACTGCCACATTGCTGGCAAATATATTCCGTGGTGGGTTTCGCCAATTTTAATCCTGTTTTTTTGAAGTTTGGTAGTGTTTGTGGCCATTAATGAAGTGTTGTACAGTATCATTTTTACAGGTATTTAATTCCTTAACAGTCCCTTCCCAAATAACTTTACCCTCAAACATCATTGCCAATCGATCAGCAATAAATTTGGCACTTGTCATGTCATGGGTAATACTGATGGCTGTGGCCCCAAGATGTTTGACAGATGATTTAATAAGGTTATCAATGGTTCCACACATGATTGGATCCAATCCTGTTGTAGGTTCGTCAAAAAATAATATTTCTGGGTTTGATGCAATGGCCCGGGCAAGTCCTACGCGCTTTTGCATGCCACCTGAAAGCTCTGATGGGGAAAGATCCAATATTTTATCGCTTAAGCCAACTTCTTTAAGTTTTTTTGTTGCAATTTCGCGTGCTTTTGAAACTTTCGCGCCTTTGTTGTAAATAAGGTCAAAGCTGATATTTTTCCAAACAGGTAAACTGTCGAACAAAGCACCACCTTGAAATAACATGCCAAATTTTTCTATGACTTTATCTTTTTCACTTGGGCGCATATTGATAATTTCTTGGCCATCAACTTTTATGGAGCCTTTATCCGGGGCAATAAGACCTAAGATGCATTTCAGCAATACAGACTTACCTGTCCCAGATCCCCCAATGACAACAACGGATTCACCTTCGTGTATATCCAGGTTCACCCCTTGCAAAACATGGTTTTTTCCAAAGCTTTTATATAAGTCTCTAATTTGTATTTTTAATTTTTTTGCCATTTAATTTGTAAATAATACTGCTGTTAATAAGTAATTTAAAATCAAAATAGAAATTGACGACGATACGACCGCATTTGTCGTCGCCTGCCCAACACCTTGTGCACCACCCTTTGAATGATATCCTTGGAAACATCCAAATAAAGAAATAATAAACCCAAAAGCAGCAGCTTTTATTAAACCGGATATTACATCTTGGAATTCTAAATATTTAAATGTTTGTTCAATGTAAATTGACGGGTTAAATCCAAGTTTATGAATACTGACAAGATACCCCCCAAAAACACCAATGGCATCTGCGCACAATACCAACAAAGGAAGCATAGTTGTACAAGCCAATACACGGGGCGATATTAAATATTTAAAAGGATTTGTATTTAAGGTTACCAGCGCATCAACTTGTTCAGTTACACGCATTGTACCAATCTCTGCGGCGATTGAGGCCCCAACACGTCCGGCAACCATCAAACCTGCAAGAACAGGTCCTAATTCACGGGTGACGGATAAAACCACAACTGTTGCAATGGCACTTTCTGCTGAAAATCGGGAAAAACCTGTATAACTTTGTAGGGCCAAAACCATTCCTGTAAAGATGGCTGTTAAACCAACAACAGGCAAAGACAGATAGCCAATTTCAAAAATCTGACGGAAAATCTGACTGGGATAGTACGGTGGGCGAACAATATGCACCACTGTCTTTACAGCAAAAAGCATTAAAGTCCCCAGGTACTTTAAGAAAGATAAAAAAACGCGTCCTATGTTTGCCAAAATATTCATACCATTTAATTTTTATAAATTCTATTATATCGCACGCCAGTAAACAAGGCCATTAATTCATAAATTGATCGCCCACTTTTTTTAGATAAGTCATTAAAGGTGGCACTATCTTGAACAATATTAACCCAATTCCCAATGTCAGAAACACTTTCAGGGATTTTTGTTACATCTATGACACTTAAATCCATGGACACCCGTCCAATAATAGGGGCCTTATATTTTTCAATATAAACACAGGCGCTGTTTGATGCATCCCTGGGTAGTCCATCAGCAAAACCAATACCAATCACTGCAATTCTAGTTTTTTCTTTTGCAATAAAACTGCGACCGTAGCCAACAGATTCCCCAATTTCTATTTCCCGGGTTTGTATTATTTTTGCTTGGGGCAAAAAGGCCAGATCTAACTTATTATTAATGGTTCCTTCTTCATAAGGAAGCACCCCATACAATCCAATTCCAACACGTGCCATGTCATAGTAATAGTTTGATCCCAAAGAAACACCTTCTGCTGCAACAAGGGATGTTTCAGTATTTGGAAAGGCATCAAGTACAGATTTAAAACGTTCTTTTTGTTCAAGATTATAGGGGCTGTCCAAGTCACTTGCACAGGCAAGGTGACTCATGACATGAACGATTTCTATATTCTTATTTATAATTTTTATTTCATTCATATCTTTAAGGGAAAACCCAAGGCGATTCATTCCGGTGTCAAAATGAAGGGCCGCTTTAAGGTTTTGGTCAACTTTTGATTTTTTTGACCAAAGTTCTGCCTGATGCAAATTATTTAAAACAGGAATTAAATTATGCTGTATTAATTTATCTAAATCACTTGGATCGGGCCCATGCAAGATGTATATTATTGCGTCTTTGGGCAGACTTTCCCTTATATAAATCCCTTCTTGTGTGGTGGCGACAAAAAAAGTGCGGCACCCGGATTGGTAAATGGATTTTGCAACAGGAACAGCGCCCAAACTATATGAATTGGCTTTGCAGACGTACCCAACTTTGCCTTGTGTAACGTTACAAAATTCTTTGTAATTTTTTTGAATTTGTTTTAAATCAATTGTTATGCGTAATTGATCATTTTGAAATGATAAATCGTAAGTCATCGTTTACTCTGTGTGTTGTGTGTCTAAGTTTCCAAATTTTGTAAAGCGCCCTTCGAAGAACAGTTTAATTGTGCCAATCGGCCCGTGACGTTGTTTGGCAATAATAACATCTGCCTTATTTTGCACACGTTCCATTTTTTCTTGCCAGGTTAGGTATTTTTCAGTCCCTGTTTCAGAGGGCTCTTGGCGTCCTAAATAATATTCTTCACGGAAGATAAACATAACAACATCGGCGTCTTGCTCAATTGATCCAGATTCCCTTAAGTCAGACAACATCGGACGCTTGTCATCCCTTTGTTCCACTGCACGAGATAACTGAGATAATGCAACAACAGGAACTTCCAATTCTTTTGCAATGGCCTTTAACCCACGGGAAATTTCAGATATTTCATTCACACGGTTATCACTTTTGTTGGTTCCTTGCAATAGTTGTAAATAGTCAACCACAATCAAATCAAGGCCTTGTTGGCGTTGAAGGCGACGGGCCCTTGTGCGCAACGCTGAAATTGTTAGGGCAGGGGTGTCGTCGATAAACAATGGAAGGTTGTTAATTTCACGACTTACCTTCGTTAGGCTTTCAAAGTTTTGTTGTGACAATTCCCCACGACGAATTTTATCGGAAGGCACACCACATTCTTGTGACAAAATACGCGTCGCCAACTGGTCGGCTGACATTTCCAAAGAAAAGAAGGCAACATGTCCACCGCCTGTGTTTTCTTTCAAGACAGCCTTTGCCGCATTAAAAGCAATATTGGTAGCCAGTGCTGTTTTACCCATTGAAGGGCGCGCAGCAAGTATAAGTAAATCTGATGGATGTAGTCCACCAAGCCAGCGATCCAAATCCCGGAAACCACTTGTGACGCCCACAACATGGCTATCACGTTTATAAGCCGTTTCAGCCATATCAATTGAAGCTTTTACCGCAGATTGAAGGGATTGAAATTGATTTTTTGAATTGCCTGAGACAGCCAAATTAAAAAGTTTTTGCTCTGCCTTTTCAATTTGTTCGACAGCATTGCTTGAAATATCAATTTTTCTGGCATCAACAACTAAGTCTTCCCCCACATTAATTAACTGTCGGCGTGTATAAAGATCTTCAATAATACGGCCATAGTTTTCCGTATTAATGATGGAAACAACAGAATCTGCAAGGTTAATTAAATATTCCACACCCCCGGCCTCAAATAATTCATCATCAGATGAAAAGTAATCACGTAAAGTAATGGGATCTGCCACTTGCCCCCGGTCACACAATGTGCAAATGGCCGCATAAATCTTGCCGTTAACAGCATTGGCAAAATGATCAGCTTTTAAAAATTCTTGAACCTTTTCTAAAGCCTCATTGTTATGAAGAAGGGCGCCTAACAACGCTTGTTCAGCCTCGTAATTAACGGGACTGGACTTTATTTTTAATAAGGAATCATCAATTTTATTTGCAGCTTCTTGCATGAATTTCTTTCTGGAAAATGTATCTTACTATTTGTGCTGCAAATCACCTAAAAAATCAAGAATATTTTAAGAATACTACCGGAATAAAAAAAACTTGATAAGTTGGTTTTAATGGGATTTAATTAAATATAGCTTTTAATTATAAAAAACAGGGAAAGTGAAAATGTATTTCAAATTATTATCTTATACTTTTATATGTATGTCATTAACGCATTATGCTGAGGCAAAACCAGCTGCATTTTATGCTGGTGTGCAAGGGGGGTATACACACCAGGCCATTAACCTTGATCTTGCTGCAATTGATGTTGGTCCTCCTGAAGAAGCAGAAATAAGCAATAAAAACACAACTTCATCAAACCAGTTTAATGGTGGCATATATGGGGGATATTATATGCCATGTCTAACCAATCGAATATATTTCGAAGCCTTTGGGAATGTTAATAACACAAAATCAAAAAAAACTGTTTCCACTGAAACTGTTTACACAGATGGGAATGTCAAATTTTCTAAAGATTATACACTAGGTGTTGCATTGAACTATGAATTTACTCCAGATAATGTCCTTTCTCCTTACTTTAGAATTGGCGGTGTTAATACACGTTTTAAACTTACCCAAGACGGAGATCCTAATTTTGGTAAAACAAAAGAACATACAAACTTGTGGGGGATATCTGCAGGGGCTGGGCTGCGAATTGCGTTAAATAAAGATTTTTCTTTAAGATTATCGTACGTCTTTAATAATTACGAGGAGTATAAATCTGATGCTTATACATCAGATACCGAAGATAAAATAAAGTTTTCTGTAAGAACAACAGATCACAACTTCAATGCAGGAATCCATTATGCTTTCTAAAAAAAATCCAAATTTTTTATTATATTTTTATGGGTAATCCTATTAGAAATAATTAGTTCTAACTCATTTGCAGCAGCGGCCGGTATAACAACATTAGATAAGAGTGCTGTCAAAGGTTCTAAGTCAGCATTAATGGCAAAACTAGAAAAAAGCAAAGCATTAAAAGGTGAGGATAAAGACAGAGCCCTACGTGCGTTGAGAGAAGAGAATGTATATTTAGCGAAGCCTGCTGATGTAACTAGGTATGTTGAATCCAAAAGAAGGACAGAGTCTGCAAGAACAGCCGCCGCCGCTAGTGCAGCAGCAGATTCAGAGGCAGCTCGCAGGCGTGAAGGTGCAGCAGCGGCGGCTGAACGTGCACGTGTTGAAAGAGAGCGAGATGACAGAGAGGCAGCCCGAGCAGATTTAGAACGTCAGTTAGATGTAATGACAGCGGAAAGAACTGCTGCACAAGAAGCACTAGCAGAGTCAAGAAGGGTTGCGACAGAGGAAGCTGAACGTGCTGAAAGGGCAAAAACAGCAGCATTAGCAGAAGCGCGTCGGACAGCCGAAAGAGAAAAAGAAGCTGCAGTAGCAGCAGAACGGGCAGAAGCAGAACGCGAGAAAGCGGAAGCAACTGCAGATTCAGAGGCAGCTCGCAGGCGTGAAAGTGCAGAAGCAGCTACTGAACGTGCACGTGTAGAAAGGGAACGAGATGACAAAGAAGCAGCCCGAGCAGATTTAGAACGTCAGTTAGATGTAATGACAGCGGAAAGAACTGCTGCACAAGAAGCACTAGCAGAAGCCAGACGTGTTGCGACAGAGGAAGCTGAACGTGCTGAAAGGGCAAAAACAGTAGCATTAGAAGAGGCAAGGCGTGCGGCAACAGAAGAGGCAGAACGTGCTGCAGCGGAAGCCCGTCAAATAGCCGAAAGAGAAAAAGAAGCTGCAGTGGCAGCGGCTCAAGCAGAAGCAGAACGCGAAAAAGTGGAAGCAACTGCAGCAGCGGCAGCTGAACGTACACGTGTTCAAAGAGAGCGAGATGACAGGGAAGCAGCCCGAGCAGATTTAGAACGTCAGTTAGATGTAATGACAGCGGAAAGAACTGCTGCACAAGAAGCAGTAGAGGATGCAAGGCGTCTGGCAACAGAGGAAGCAGAACGTTTAGCGAGACAGGCAGAAGAAGCAAAAACAGTAGCATTAGCAGGAGTGCGTCAGACAGCCGAAAGAGAAAAAGAGGCTGCTGTGGCAGCAGAACGGGCAAAAGCAGAACGCGAGAAAGCGGAAGCAACTGCAGCAGCTGAGAAAAGCTTACGAGACAGGATGGAAAAAGAACAAGCAGAAGCCATTGATATCTCAGAAAGAGCTTTAAGAGAAAGCATGCAAAGACAAAAAGAAGAGGCATTAGCAGAAGCCAGACGTGTTGCGACAGAGGAAGCTGAACGTGCTGAAAGGTCAAAGACAGCAGCATTAGAAGAAGCAGAACGCGAGAAAGCGGAAGCAACTGCAGCAGCGGCAGCTGAACGTACACGTGTTCAAAGAGAGCGAGATGACAGGGAAGCAGCCCGAGCAGATCTAGAACGGCAATTGGCAACAATGACAACCGCAAAAGATACTGCACAAGAAGCATTAGCAGAAGCCAGACGTGTGGCAACAGAGGAGGTTGAACGTGCTGAAAGGGCAAAAACAGCAGCATTAGAAGAAGCAGAACGTGAAAAGACAGCAGCATTAGAAGAAGCGCGTCAGACAGCCGAAAGACAAAAAGAAGCTGCAGTGGCAGCGGCTCAAGAAGAAGCAGAGCGCGAAAAAGTGGGAGCAACTGCAGCAGCTGAGAAAAGCTTACGAGACAGGATGGAAAGAGAACAAGCTGAAGCCATTGATATATCGGAAAGAGCTTTAAGAGAAAGCATGCAAAGACAAAAAGAAGAGGCATTAGCAGAAGCAAGGCGTCTGGCGACAGAGGAAGCTGAACGTGCTGAAAGGTCAAAAACAGAAGCATCAGAAGAGGCAAGGCGTGCGGCAACAGAAGAGGCAGAACGTGCTGCAGCGGAAGCCCGTCGGATAGCCGAAAGAGAAAAAGAAGCTGCCGTGGCAGCGGCTCAGGCAGAAGCAGAACGCGAGAAAGCGGAAGCAACTGCAGCAGCGGCAGCTGAACGTACACGTGTTCAAAGAGAGCGAGATGACAGGGAAGCAGCCCGAGCAGATCTAGAACGGCAATTGGCAACAATGACAACCGCAAAAGATACTGCACAAGAAGCATTAGCAGAAGCCAGACGTGTGGCAACAGAGGAGGTTGAACGTGCTGCAGCGGAAGCTCAAGCAGAAGCAGTAGAGGAAGCCCATCAGGCAGCCAAAAGTGAAGCAGAACGTTTAGCGAGAGCACAAGCAGAAGAAGTAGCTGCAACAAGACGTGCTGTAGAAGCTCAAATAGCTGCACTACAAAAAGCGCGGCAAACAGCCGAAAGGCAGAATGAAGAACTGAGAGCAGAGCTTGCAGCCTTATCAAGAACAAGGGGTGCCGCTGGAGCAGCCGCAGCCGCAGCTGCTGATCCTTACAGAACTCCCAGAAGGTCAACCTCCGGTCTTGAAGGAAGTCCAGGATCTGAAATGTCTACAGCTACTGCCTTCTCCAGAAGAAAAGAACCCATTAGAATGAGACCCTTGCCTGGAAAAAGTGAAGGAGGAGGGGCATCTGGAGGGGCTAGATCTCTTGAAGAAATGACGAATAAAGAGCTTGAAGCATATATAGATGAAAAAAGTAAAGAAGCTACAGGTCTTAACCATGCGAGGCTAGATGGTGGCGCAGATTTTGGAGATGTTCAAAGAGCCAAGGCCGAGATAGAACGAGCCAAAAAAATTCTTTATAACCGAAGTGATGCAGGGGTATTTGAAAGATTATCCCGTATGTCAGATGAAGAGCTTAAAGAGTATGTAAGGATAAATGAAGGAGTGACAGATAGAGGTTGGACTAGGTTGAGGGCAGTAAAAATTCTTCAAGTGCGCAGAGAAACAGGAGCAGCTGAAGGAACTCCAACACTTGCCCAAATCCAGGAAGATTATAGCTTAGCATTAAGACATAACCCCAGAGGTTATGCTGCGATACATGGAGCAGAAATCATTGATAAAATGAGGCGCAGAGAGCCAGTTGACCCCGAAATGCTGCGAATTTTTATGGAAGATATGAAAGTTACAAAATCAGTACTTAAGAAGTAGTAGTTGATTGATTAATACAAGAAAACATTCAAATTTTTTTATAGAAGTTATCAGTATCACACACTTTTATCGATTTTTTAATATGAAAATTAGTAAAATATATCTCTAGATGGAAAGAATTATATATCCTCTAATTTTCATTGTATTGACAATAACCTTTTAGGTTTCTATATGTATATCGTGGAACTTAAGAGGATAAAGATGAAAAAACATATTTTAAATATTTTATTAGTAAAAACACTAACACTATCAAGTATAGATTCTGTGGCAGCTGCAGCTGCTGAAGGGATGCCTGATGAACCGATAAGATCTGGCCAGGTATCTCTTACAATGGGTTTAGATAGATATGAAGCCTTAATTGTTGAATGTCCTGGGAATGCTTCATTAGTTAGAGGTATATTAGAAAGTGATCGTATATATCCTCCCATCAACCCAACAGTCATAGACAATGCTTTGTCAGGTGATTATGAATCTTTTAAATTACTTTTCGACTTAGTTGGAGAGGATATGAAACTTTCAAAAGTTGTTTCTGTATTAGTGAATGAAGAAGATGCTATAGGTAGGTACAATGCACATGCAAGCGCTACGGATGTTTCTAGGGAAGAAGCAGAAAAAGTACAACGCGAAGAGCAACTAGCAGCTATGCAAGCAAGAATGAGAACTCTTCTAGCAGAAGAGGCAACAGAGAACTTTCTAAGAAGAGAGGGTTTTCAACAAAATGACATGATGCGACAAATGGAGCAACAAGCAAGAGACGCCGAACTAGCAAGACAAATGCATGAAGCTGAACAAGCCGCTGCTGCAGATTTAGTACGTCAAGAAGCAGAAGGCTTAGCCGCAGCAAGAGCATTATACGAACAAGAACAAGCCGCAGGTGCTACAGGTGCTGCAGCAGGAGCCGCAGCTGCTGCCGCTGCTCCAATGGAAGCAGATCCAGATGCAGTAATTTATGATGTTAATGGTGTCGCCTTAAAACCAAGCATGGCAAGGTTAATTAGAGAACGACTACCTATGTGGGAAAGTGTCTTTATAAATGGTGTTAGGGATGCTGAAAATAACAGAATTGGAACCCCAGCAGCATGGCGTAACTTGATTGCACAAGGTGGATTTTTTGACATAGAAGTTTTGAAATATCTTCAGTCAGAAGAGTTTAAGGAATTTTCTGTAGGCAAAAATATGGAAGAAGTTACTGCACATATAACGGAGAGATTTCCTTTATAAATTAAATAACTTAATATAAAAACTAAAACACCTGGTACTTCCCAGGTGTTTTTTTATGTCTTGCCACGTAATACCAGTATATTTCCGATTATGACAAGGGACATACCAATGAATGTTGGGGTTGTCCAAGTGTATCCTTCAAAAATGCTTGAGATGCACAAAGCAATGATCGGGGTGGCTACCAAGACATAGGCTGCCCTTCCAGGCCCAATGCGTCCGATTAAAGTTAAATAAGCCCAAAAGGCGATGAAAGACCCCATGATGCCAAGGTACAAAGTTGGGGCAATATAGGATAATGACCAATCAATTGTAATAGGTTCACCTTTTGCAAGGCAATAAATAAGCATAAAGATGCCCCCATACAGCATAGCAAAAGGGGCAGATTCAGTGACTTTAATCCCATCACGACCAACTTTTGTGGCAATGATTTGCCCGAATGAGGCCAATAAAGTCCCTATTAGTCCAAGCAGAATTCCGTAAACGGCATTGTCAGCAATATCCAAACTTTGAACATCCTTCCAGAAAGTGGCAATGACACCGGCAATACCCAAGATAGACCCAGCAATAACTTGGGGGCGAATGGGTGTCTTAAAAAACAAGGCACTTAAAAATATGTTAGGTAACGCAATGGCAGAAAATATAACCGCAAGTAATCCACTGGCCATGTATTGGGAAGCTGGAAAAAAAGGTTCATAGGCAAGGCCAAACATAAACATACCTTGAAAGAAAATCACCACATGCATTTTTCGTGGAATACGCGGAAAGAATCGTTGATTACGAATATAATGAAGAATAAAGAACAGGGTACTCCCAATCAAAAAGCGGTAGGCAATTGATACGCTGGGATCAACAAAACCTGTTTGTGCCTTTAAAGCCAACCAAGTTGTGCCCCAAATTAAGGTACTTCCAATGAATAAAGATAAAGTGTTTATGGGTATTCTCCTATTCTCATATTCTTAGAATAAGGAGATTTAAATTAAAAAACAACCGCATAGAGGAAATAATTAAGGATTGCACAAGGCATCAGCGACGACACATATAACTGCAGGTTTATGGTATAATAACGTCGTACCAGTACTAAGTATTCTTACGATATAGTCTTATGGGTTTTTATATTTTAGGTAGGCATAGATGGGGGTGCTGATGAAAAACAATAAACATCCTGCATAAACTTGTGTGGATCCAGCACCGTATAATGCCCAGAATATGTAAAGAAAGGCCAAAAATGCATTTAAAATTGGACCCTTTGGTAATTTATCAAGTTGTTTGTTTTGAATATAAAACATAACTTCGGCCACGACAGAAAACAGATACGTAATCAGGGTTGTTAAGCTTGAAAAAATAATAATATAGGTATATTTATCAACCAAATTGTCATTAAAACCCAAAATAAGCAAAGCAGTAATCATCAGGCTTGAAACAATATGCGCAACAATCGGTTCCCCATTTTTTGTTGTTTTGGCAAAACTTTCAGGAAATAATTTATCTTTTGCGGCTGCGTATGGAATTTGTGCTTGAACCAACACCAATCCATTTAATGTACCGATAGAAGAAACAATGGCACCAATTGTAATAACCCATTTTCCAAGAGGCCCAAAAACAATTTCACCCACATCAGCAATAGGCGCTGTATTATTCATTAAATCACATGCGGGAATAACACCTAACACAATGGCCGAAATACCAATATAAACACCCATGGTAATTAGGGTTCCAATAATGGTGGCGCGGGGAATAACTTTATCAGCATTTTCAACATTATCGGCAGGCACGGTTCCTGTTTCAAACCCCGCAAAAGCCCACATAGTAATGGTGGCAGCCCCAACGATGGCAGTTAAATGTGTTTCCCCACTTGTATTAAAGGGGGCAAAATTTTCGATATTTATATGCCCAACGCCAAAAATTAATAGGGCAAATAAAGGCAGTAACTTTAAGACGGTGGTAATAATTTGAAGGTTCCCCGCTTTTTTAATGTTTAAAATATTCAAAAGCGTAATTAGCCAAAGAATTGTGGTTGATACAAGAAAAGAAAACAAAGGGTTTGACCCAATGGGTTCATAACAAATGGAAAGGTATCCAATCAGCCCAACAACAACCCCGGCATTACTTGTCCAGTTAGAAATCCAATAATTCCAGGCAACTTGGAACCCAATATAATCGCCAAAACCTTTGCGGCAGTAAGCATAAGGCCCGCCAACTGCAGGATGCATTCGGCTTAATCGCGCATAAGACATGGCGATGGCGATAACCCCAAGGGATGTAAATAACCATCCAAGCAAACTAACACTGCCAAAGCGGGCAAGGCTTGAGGGAATAAGAAAAATCCCATTCCCCACGGTATTGCCAATAACAAGGGCAAGAACTGTGAAGAAACCTATCTTACGGGAGGATGAAATCATTTTGAATTCTGCCATTTAATAAGGGCATAAATAGGTGTGCTGCCAAAGAAAAGCAAAGCCCCCATGTAAACAATTTCTTCGCCAGCGCCAACAATCGCCCAGATGGTATAAGCAAAGGCTAACACTGAAATAACCATCACCCCATGGGCCTTGCGATCACTTTTGTATTCATATTTGTGTCGTACATGCAAAACCATTTCTGCAACTGTTGAAAACATATATGTTGTTAATGCGGCCAATGTTGCCAAGGTGGCCAGCAATGTAAATTGATTAATTAGGCTTTTATTATAGTTTGCGTATAAAACAACTGACATAATCGTTGCGTTTATAATTAAAGCAACGTTTGGAATACCCTTTTCATTTTGCCTGGCAAACTGTTTTGGGAAAAGCTTGTCTTTTGCAGCAGCCAAAGGAACTTGGGCTTGAATTAAAACAAATCCATTCAAAGACCCAAGGGCGGCAAATACGGCACCAAAAGCAATAATCCAACCCCCTGTTGATCCAAATAAAATTTCAGCAACAGTTGCAAATGGGGCAGGGGAGCATTGCAGAACATCATTTGGAATCATTCCATCAATAATGGCAACCGTTCCAATATATAACAAGGCAACAAATAATGTTCCAATTACAGTTGCCATCGGAATTGTGCGTTTTGGGTTTTCGATATTATCTGACGGAATTGTTGCGCTTTCAAGACCAATAAATGTCCACATCGTAATGGTGCTGGCTGCCATAAATGTGGTCATATCAGAAGAATCAGTTGCATTAAAAGGCTGATAATTTGCAACGTCAATTTCAGGTATGGCAAAGGCAATCACCACAAAAATAGGCAAAATCTTCAAAACAGTGGTTAGAATTTGCATAATCCCCGAACCTTTGACACTTTTAATATTCAAAAAAGTAAGGGACCATATAATCGCAAGGCCAGTTAAAAAACCCAAGTTTGGATCTTGGTTAATGGCGGGCACAAAAACACTGATATAACCAACCGTCATAACAATGGTGGCAACACTTCCCACCCACATGGAAATCCAATAAGTCCAGGCAACCTGAAACCCCATATAATCCCCAAAGGCATCATGACAATAGGCATAAGGCCCACCAACTGCTGGATGCTTTGTTGCAAGGCGTGAAAAAACGAGTGCAAGCAAGACGGCGCCAGCCCCAGTGAAAGACCAACTAAGTAAGCTGATGCTACCATATTTTGCCAAGGATGCTGGAATTGTGAAAATACCTGCCCCGATCATATTTCCCACAACCAAGGATAGAACTGTCCAGAACCCAACTTTTTCTTTTGTTATTGTCATGTTTGTATCTCTATATTTTATAATCTATTTCATTTCTTAGTTTTAAAATACCCGCAATGTTGATTAACATCAAAAATCCACCAGCAATATTCATTACTAAGAAAGCATATTTTGTTTCAAAAAACGAAAAGAATAAAAAGGCAAATATGCCATAAGACACATATAATTTAACCCCATTTTTTGGCGCCAAAAAGGCCGCACATTTCATACCCGCAATCATATATGTGGCAATTGTGGAAAAAGCCAAAATAAATAAAAATATTGGCATGAAAAATTCCATATAAGGAAAATATTGTGCCAAGGCATATTGAACCATTAATGTGCTATCAATAGGTTGTGACCAAACACCCGTCATTAACACCAATAAAATTGTACAGGTACAAACAACATAGGTATCCAAAAAGATCGCAAAAATTGCAAACATCGCTTGGTGTTTTGGATCTGTAAATTTGGTTTCGCTATTGATGATTGATGCATATCCAATGCCCACATCCCCTGAATATGCCGCACTTGAAAAGCCTTTCGACAAAGCAATCAATACTGTGCTGCCGGCAAATCCCCCAAGCGGGGCATGGCCTTCAAAAGCTGATTTGATAACAAGTTTAATAAGGGATGGAATTTGATCTGCATTAACACTTAAAACATAAATCGTCATACCCAAATAGATAACAACAAATAAAGGAATTAGATAACTACTGATGGCCCCCACGCGTTGAATGCCGCCAGCAACAGTGATAAGAATTAAAGCCAGCAACCCAAGCATAACTACCCATTCGTTTAAACCAAAGTTGGTAACAAAAGAAGATTTAATAACACTGAACATATAAATTTCAATACCATAGATACATAGGAAGACAGCCATAAGACCGGCAACCCATTTTGCTTTTGGAAAGGCTTTTTGTAAGAAATACATCGGCCCGCCATCGAATCCTGATTTTTTTCCACGGCGGCGATATTTTACCCCAAGGTATATTTCAGAATATTTGATAATAGACCCTAAAATGGCAATGGTTAAAACCCATACCAATGCCCCTGGTCCCCCAATTTGAACACCAAGAACAATGCCTGTGATATTACCAATACCAATACACCCGCCGATGGAGGCAAAAAAGACGCGAATTGGGGAAATTCCCTCTTCATGTAAATCATGGCCTTTTGCACCTCGGGCACAGTGAATAAAGTGTCGAACAACTTTATGGAATTTAAAAAATTGGGCAAAACGTGCTTTGAAAGACAGATAAAGACCGGATGTAAGAATAAGTCCGATCCCTAAATAGCCCCATAAAATGGTGTCATTAAAATATTCTAATGCGTTAAAAATTTCGTTAATCATTTGCTTGATCCTTGTTACTGTTTCAGTATTAATCTTTACGTTTAAGCGCTTCTATAAAGGCAGTGTGAGGAATTTCAACGTTACCAATTTGGCGCATCCGTTTCTTTCCTTTTTTCTGCTTTTCCAGAAGCTTACGCTTTCGGCTAATATCGCCGCCATAACACTTCGCAGTTACATCTTTTCGCATGGCTGAAATTGTTTCACGGGCAATGACCTTGCCCCCAATCGCAGCCTGCAAAGCAATCTTAAACAATTGCCTGGGAATTAAATCTTTTAGGCGTTCACAAATTTCACGCCCCCTAGCTTCGGCCCGATCTTTGTGAGATATGAAAGACAGAGAATCCGCAGGTTCAGCATTGATTAAAATGGCAACTTTAACCAAATCAGATGTTTCGTAGCTGTCCAATTGATAATCAAAACTGGCATATCCTTTGGAAATTGATTTTAATCGATCATAAAAATCAAAAACAATTTCGTTTAAAGGAAGTTTATAAACGGCCATCGCCCGATTCCCAACATACGTCAGATCAACTTGTTCCCCCCGGCGTTCTGTGCACAAAGTTAAAACGCCACCCAAATATTCATCAGGTACCATAATTGTGGCTTTGATCCATGGTTCTTCGACTTTTTCAATATAAACCACATCCGGCATATCTGCCGGGTTGTGAAGTTCAATAACTTCGCCTTTTTTTGTGTGAACTTTATAAACAACACTGGGCGCAGTTGTTACAATATCTAAATCAAATTCACGTTCCAGACGTTCTTGAATAATTTCAAGGTGCAAAAGACCTAAGAACCCACAACGAAAGCCAAACCCAAGGGCGGCAGAGCTTTCAACTTCATATTGAAAGCTGGCATCATTCAGACGAAGTTTTCCCAAACTTTGTTTTAAATTTTCATATTCAGATGCGTCAGCAGGGAAAAGCCCACAAAAAACAACAGGAATAGATGGGTTGAATCCAGTCAAAGCCTGTGCGCACGGTTTCTTTTCTTCTGTAATTGTATCCCCAATTTGACAATCAGCAACTTGCTTAATACTTGAAATAATATATCCAATATCGCCAGGGGCCAGATGATCAACTTTTTCTTTCTTTGGTGTAAAGAAACCAACGTGGTCGACTAAATACGAAGATTCCGCCGCAATCATTTTAATTTTCATACCTGCTTTTAAAATACCATCTTTGATACGGACAAGAATAACCACACCAAGATAGGCATCATACCAACTGTCAACCAGCATGGCTTTAAGGGGGGCATTGATATCCCCTTCTGGGGCAGGTAAGCGTTTGATAATGGCTTCAAAAACATCTGCAACACCGATACCTGTTTTGGCAGAAACTTCAATTGCATCAGATGTATCCAGGCCAATGACTTCTTCGATTTGTTCTTTTACGCGGTCTGGTTCTGCCGCAGGTAAGTCAATTTTATTAAGAACCGGGATAATTTCATGGTCATTATTTAATGCTTGGTAGACGTTGGCCAAAGTTTGCGCTTCAACCCCTTGACTGGCATCAACAATCAGCAAAGATCCTTCGCACGCCGCCAAAGAACGACTGACTTCATAGGCAAAGTCAACGTGGCCAGGCGTATCCATAAGGTTCAGTGTATAAGTTTTACCATCTTTCGCTGTATATTTTAAACGAACGGTTTGGGCCTTGATCGTGATACCACGTTCACGTTCAATATCCATTGAATCCAGAACTTGTTCTTTTAATTCACGGTCAGTCAGGCCACCACTAAGCTGAATCATGCGATCCGCCAAAGTTGATTTTCCATGGTCAATATGGGCAATGATGGAAAAGTTTCTGATTAAACTTAAGTCGTGTGACATTTTATTTCCCATCTCTTAAAATACCACCCGTTGTGGCATGAACATTTTTTACAATTTTATCGAATATTTCAACAATATCGGTATCTTTAAGTGTCGTATTATGGGGCTCTAAGCGAAAACGTACCCCAATGGATTTTTTCCCATCATCCACATTTGATCCAATATAGGCATCAAAAATATGGATACGGGTAATTAATTCTTTATCCGCCTTGCGAACTGCATCCAATATCGGTTGGGCAGGCACATGCTCATCAACAATAAAAGCCAAATCTTTTTCCACTGGCTGCAAAGATGAAAGGTGTAGTTTTCCTTTGTGGGCCTTGGGTTTTTTCGGCGTGGCCAACCTGGATATAAATAATTCAAAAGCCAAGACAGGTTGTTTGATACCAAACATTTTTGTGATGGCAGGGTGAACTTCTCCAAAATATCCTAAAACTTTCTTAGGGCCTTGGAAAATAACTCCAGAACGATAAGGGTGCATCCATTCTGGAATTTGTTCAGCTTTGACCTGTATGGCATTTTCAGAAATCCCAGCAGCACTTAAAATGGCTATACAATCATTCTTTACATCAAAAATATCATAAGAACGTGTTTCTCCAGACCAATGATTATCCGTCAATAATCCAAAACGTACGCCACTTGCTGTTGTTTCTTGATCTGCTGCTGCTGTCCCTTTATAGACAGGACCAACCTCATAAAGATTTACAGGGCGCAGCCCACGTTTGACATTGTTTTTTATAGCTGTCAAAAGATGGGGCAATATGGAGGGCCGCATGTATTCCAGATCAATTGTAATAGGATTGGCGATTTGTAGGTTTTCTTGCCCCCCACCAAAAGCAGTTGCCAGTTTTTTCCCAAGCATTGACCATGTGACTGTTTCCATCATGTTGCGTTCGGTTAACAAACGACGAATTTTGGAAACACGTTGCTGGGTTATGGATAGGGGGGCAATTTGCTCTGTTGGGCGTGGAACAGGCACTGTTTTAATTTTATCATACCCTTCGATACGGATAATTTCTTCCACAAGATCTTCAACTTGATCAATATCGTGACGCCAAGAAGGGCTAACCACATCTATTTCTTTGTTAGATAACTCTTTAACCGCAAAGCCAAGGCTTTTCAAAATTTCAATTGATCTTTCTTTTGATACAGAAACGCCTGTTAATTTTTCAGTTTTATCAGTTTTGAAATGAATGTCTGTCATGTTATAGGGGGCAGCGCCACTTTCAACAACATCAGAGGGTGTTCCGCCACAAAAATCCAGAATCATTTGTGTGGCAATTTCAAGACCAGGTTCTGTCCCATTCGGGTCAATACCCCGTTCAAACCGTGTGCGGGCATCACTTATAATGTTTAAAAATCGCCCAGTTTTTGCTGTACGTGCAGGATCAAAATAGGCACATTCCACAAAGACATCAACCGTTTCTTCGCAGCACCCTGATTCCAAAGATCCCATGATTCCCCCAATGGAAAGGACTTTTGAACTGTCAGCAATTACCGTCATTTCATCAGACAATGTATAGGTTTCCTCATCCAATGCTTCCATGGTTTCGCCAGTTTTTGCCAAACGAACTATCGTAGAATGATCTTTAATTTTATTTGCATCAAAAACATGAAGTGGACGACACAAGTCATAAGTCAGATAATTTGTTATATCGACTAAGGCAGAAATGGATTTTAATCCAACTGCTTTCATGCGGTTTTGCAACCATTCGGGGCTTGGGCCATTTTTAACGCCTTTAATCAGGCGGCCACGGAAATGGGGGCAGGCACGTTGGGTGTCTTCTGTAAAGTCGCGTTTGATGGAAACAGGGCAGGGACCAGAGCCTTTGATATTAGGAACAGTCAAAGGTTTTAATTTACCATAACCAGCGGCTGCCAAATCCTGGGCCAGCCCACGAATACCAAAACAATCAGCACGATTTGGTGTTAAAGAAATTTCGATAACAGGATCATCCAATTCTTTGTAATCAACGAAGGATATCCCAACAGGGGCATCCGCTGGCAATTCAATGATGCCATCATGATTGTCGCCCAAGTCCAGTTCAGATTCAGAGCACATCATGCCAAAGCTTTCCACGTCGCGAATTTTGGCGGCTTTAATGGTAAAATCTTTGGCCGGGATATAGGCCCCTGGTGCGGCAAAAACAACCTTGATTCCAGCGCGAGCATTCGGGGCACCACAAACAACTTGAACAGGGTCTTTTTCACCAGTATTAACTGTGCATACTTTTAATTTGTCTGCATTGGGATGTTTTTCAGCCGTTAAAACCTCAGCGACAATAAAGGGCTTTAATACTTCTGCGGGGTTGGTGACTTCGTCAACTTCGTGTCCCAAGCCCGTTAATTTTTCAGCCAGTTGTTCGGCTGTATAATTTGTGTCTAAATGATCTTTTAACCAGGATAATGTAATTTTCATTTTAATTATCTCCTGCTGTTTTGTTTAAAGCACAAGGAATATCTAAAGAACGGAATCCGTAATGACGTAGCCAGCGTAAATCAGATTCGTAGAATGTTCTTAGATCTGGAATTCCGTATTTCAGCATGGCAATCCGTTCAATTCCCATACCAAATGCAAAGCCTTGGTATTCTTCTGGGTCCAGGTTGCAGTTACGCAAAACGTTTGGATGAACCATGCCGCATCCTAAAATCTCCATCCAGTCCGCACCTTTACCAATCTTAAAGTCCCCATCTTCGCGGGAACATCCAATATCAACTTCGGCAGAAGGTTCTGTAAAAGGAAAATAACTTGGGCGAAACCGTACAGGTAAATCTTTTACCCCAAAAAAGGTTTCCAAAAATTCAATTAAGCACCCTTTTAGATGACCCATGTTAATATTTTTATCAATCAACAACGCCTCAATTTGATGGAACATGGGCGTATGTGTCATGTCATAATCAGCACGAAAGACGCGCCCAATCGAAACAATGCGATGGGGTGGTTCTTCATCCATCATTGTGCGAATTTGCACAGGCGATGTGTGTGTGCGTAGCACCAAAGGCTTGCCGTCTTTCTTTTCCTTCATATAGAAAGTATCTTGTTCTTGGCGTGCAGGGTGGTCTTCGGCAATATTCAAAGCTGTAAAGTTATGATGATCATCTTCAATGTTTGGGCCTTCGGCCAAGGTGAAGCCCATATTACCAAATATGGTTACCAATTCATCAATTGTTTGGCTGATAGGGTGAATTTTACCAGGTTCTTCGGGCCGTCCAGGCAAAGTAATATCAATTTTTTCTGTTTTTAGTTTTTCATTTAATTCTGAAAGTTCCAATTGGCTTTTTTTACCATCAAGGACTTCCAATAATTCTGCTTTCAAAGCATTAATGGCAGGCCCCTGAACTTGGCGTTCTTCAGGTGAAAGGGATCCCATACCTTTTAACATATCTGTTACAAGGCCTTTTTTTCCAAAATATTTCAAACGAACTTCTTCAAGTTCTAAAACAGTTTTGGTTTGGGCAACCTCTTGAAGGGATTGTGATTTGATATCGGTTATATTCGCCATGATTCATTATCACCATACTAAAAGAGGGGCTTGCTTTGTTTAAAGCCAGCCCCACCTTTTTTGTTATATTTTTGTTTTATTTAACTGCAGATTGGGCAACATCAACAAGGCTTTTAAATGCGGCTTTGTCGCGCACAGCCATGTCAGCCAACATCTTACGATCAACTTCAACGTTTGCTTTTGTGATACCATTCATGAATTGGGAGTATGTCATGCCATGTTCACGAACCGCTGCGTTAATACGTTGAATCCACAAAGCGCGGAATTGACGTTTACGATTGCGACGATCGCGGTATGCATATTGTAATGACTTTTCAACGCGCTGTACCGCAATACGGAAACAGTTTTTTGAACGGCCGCGAAAGCCTTTTGCCATCTTGATAATTTTTTTATGTCTAGCGTGTGTTGTTACGCCTCTTTTAACTCTTGCCATGTGTACGTCTCCTTATTTGTTTGCGTAAGGCATAATTTTTAAGATTAGTCCTGCATCGCAATCCTTCATTGTTTGTGGACCGCGCGCTTTTCGAATCATGCTTTGTGATCTTTTACGCATACCGTGGCGTTTACCAGCAGAGTAGAAGCGTACCTTTCCGGAACCGGAAATTTTGAAGCGTTTTTTGGCGCTACTGTTCGTTTTCATCTTGGGCATTTCATTCTCCTTATAATTTTGTCAACATCTAGGCGATGAGGCATGCCCTGCCAATCACCTTTACACAATAAATATGTATGGGTGTAATCTAATCAAACTTTCCCCAAATTTCAATAGGTTTCTTGTGTGTTTCTTAAATTTAATTTACATTTAACTTAATAATGGGAAATTTTTAAATGTTAGAAAAAAATAATGGGTCTGTATTTTCAGGTTTGGCTATAGGAATTGGAATTATTGTTGCAGGTTTTTTTATATACTTAGGCATCATCCACTTCAAAAAACATGAAAGACATGTCTTGATTAAAAGCCTTGTAACCCGTGATGTTATTGCAGACAAAGGGATATGGGATATTAAATTTAAAATATCAGAACCAACATTGGATAAGGCTTATAAAAAATATGAAGACCAAAAAAATATTATTAAGCAATTTTTAATAAATGAAAATTTTTTGGATAGTGAAATTACTGATAATCTTCCCAATACAAATGAAATTCGTCAATTGGGAAAACAAAATACTTCCAATACGTATTATAAAATTACTGGGGTCCTTACATTAAAATCTAATAATGTTGAACAGATGAAAAATAGTTCACAAAGAATCAGTAAATTAATTAAACAGGGAATTATTTTTGATAATTTATGGAATACACGCCCGGCTTATCAATTTACAAAAATTAACAACTACAAATCTGAAATGTTGTCTGAAGCCACGAAAAATGCCCGCATTTTGGCCAATGAATTCGCAAGTAATTCCAATAGCAAAATTGGATCAATCCGAAGTGCAAACCAAGGAAGATTTCAAATTCTAAGTAGAAATGAAAATGCCAGCCATGCAAAAGAAATCTTTAAGTCAATACGGGTTGTAAGTTCAATAGACTTTTATATCGTAGACTAACCGTCGTTTTGTTTAATCAATTTGACAAATAATTTAAGTACAGTATCATCTTAAAAAAGAGGCTTTTATAATGAAAAAACACATTTATTCTATTTTTTTATTTTTTACATTTTCTTATTTAAACACCTATTCAAATCAAACGCATGCTGCGGCAATGGGTTTTTCACCTGAAGTTGTAAGGCTGGGTGATGCATTAGCAGGCCCAGGGGCATCATATGAAGCAAAGATACAGATATATGATTTTCTGGATGGGGCAGAGGGTGATAAAGAAGTTTTAGTTGATATAGTTAGTGCTTATGTTGGTCCAGCAGCAAGTCTATTTGATAAAGCAGATGCGCTAAGAACCTTTGCACTTGAACCAATAGAAAGGCGTGCAACCTTGGCCACTCAGGCCAACGACTTGCTGCCCTCAGGACTGGATGCCCACACAAAAGTACAGTTTTTAAATGCTTTAAAACCAATTCGTTTCTCTAGACGCGAAAAAATGATTAATGCAGGTAGAAGCCTTTTTCACGATAGCATTACATTACCAGAAAGAATAATGATTTTCAGGGCAATGAAAGTAATGTCGGAAGAGCAAATACCTTTAAGAGTTGCAAATGCTCTTGCAACTCGTGCAACTCTTGAGACTTTTGGCCCAGGGTTTGTTGCAGATGGTGGAGAATTGTTACGTCTTATGCAGACGCGTGCGTTTACAGAGGAGGAATTGGCTGAAAGATCTGAAGCAGCAGCAAGAGCAGCAGCAAGAACAAGAGCAGCAGCAAGAACAAGAGATAGATCAGACACTGAAAGCCAAGAGGCTATAGTTGGAAGAGATGGAGAGAATAAAAGAAAAATTATAGAAGCATATCGTGAAATTGCAAGCAAACCAGAAATTCGTGCACTGATTCCAGAAGAAGATATGGTAGACGCATCCTTTGCAAAAATTGCCCCAGAATTGAAACGCAAGTTTGAATTTATTAGTATTATGAATTGGGGGAAATCAAAACGTGGGTCTATTTTGGATACTGCTGAAAGAGGCTTAGAAGTTCTTGAAGGTAAAAGGGCTGGTCATGCAATATCAAGTGCTGCTGCCTACAAAGGATCTGAATTTAGAGGTGTTGATGCGGATATTCCATCCATTTGGTCATTATTTGTTTTAGCTTATCGTTTGTACGAGCCAGCTGAGCCTAAAGAATATGTAACAGCATGGTTGGCAGAAGATCCAATTAGATGGACAGTCGCAAAACGTATTTTTGCAGATAAGTTTCCAAAAATTATGGGGCATAAAACACTTGGGGAAGCCTTGGTTCAAGACGAAGCAGGGGGGGGTAAGTTTATTAAATTACTTACAGATTTAGTTGATTCAACAGGGGCTGAGTCTGCAATGCGCATTAACATTAATCAAGCCCGGTTTGCAAAACGCATTGCAAAAGATTATCGAAATAAGGTATTCGAAGATTTAATGCCATTGATTGACATGTTGTTTATGCTTGTTCGTGGTCATAACACAAAGTTAGAAGACATGACAGAAGGTGATAGGCCTGCTTGTGCAGAAGGGGCGCAACTAAATCTTTTACGCATCATTGCAGAAAATTCCAAAGTAGGGGGCGATGCGGCACGATTACTATCTGGGGTAACTGTTGAAAGGTGTACAGCTCTCTAGATAACTTGTAATAAAAAATTACGACTCAAAAGGCAAAGTTTGATTTAATGATTGAACTTTGTCTTTTGTCATTTTATTCTATACTTCTTTCATAGGAGGTGAGACATGAAAAAATTAAACTATATTCTGGCGATTATTGTTATTGGGCTTGTTGTCGCCTGGTATATTAAGGGTAAAAATCATTTAAATCCAAAAGACACAGCCATTATCGTGGTCGATTTGCAGGGTGATTTTACCACAGCAAAGAAGGGGGCGCTTGCCGTTCCGGAGGCTGATGAAAATTATCTTCAACACGTTCAAAAATTCGTTAATAACATGCGAGATAAGGGCTATCAAATTGTGTTTACGCAAGATTGGCACCCGAAAAATCATACCTCTTTTGCCAGAAATCACGGTAAAAACCCAAAGTTACCCCCTGAAATGATCACTTTAAAACGTAAAGATGGGACCAAATACCAACAGGAAATGTGGCCAACACACTGTGTGCAAGGCACAGAAAATGCCAGGATTTTGTTGGATATTAAAGAAGGCGACATCCTTCAACAAAAAGGCACACGTAAGGCGTATGACAGTTATTCAGGCTTTGAAGATGCAGGACAACAACCAACAGGGTTGGCCGATAAGTTAAAGGCCCGGGGAATTAACAATATTATTGTCCTGGGCTTGGCCACTGATTATTGTGTTAAATTCACAGCTTTGGATGGGGTTAAGTCGGGGTTTAATGTGACATTTGTAGACGATCTTTCCCGTGCAATTGTTGATGGGGCAGGGGTTGATGAAATGATTAAAGCAGGTGTTTCCAAAGTTCAATCCAAAACATTTTAAAAGAAACTAAAGATAAATAAGGGGTAAGGTATGAAAAAAATTATTTTGGGGATTATAGGGTGTATCGTATTTTCTGGCACATCAGAGGCAATGCTTGCCGCGGCTAGGGAGGCTGTAACCACAGGGGGAAGGCGTGTTGCTGCAGTGCGTAGTGTTCAGACGGTTGCTTGCGGAAGCGGTGTTCCCTGGGCAGAGATTCCTTTTACTGACACAACAGATCCTGAATATCAAAAAAAAGTAAGTGAGCACAAAGCATTGGCTGAGCTATATTCAGATCCTATTTTGGCTGCGGGGAAACTAACTGTTGATACAAATGCACTTGAAAGAATAATAGAAAGCGAATTAGGGATTAAACTTTCTTCTGATGCAAAAGTTTATAGCTGGAATGCAGGAAAAAATATTACAAGTGAAGGGGGTCTTGATACAGCTGTTGTCGTATCAGTGCAGGCTACTAAAGGACCCGCAGTAGTTTTAACAACCCCTTATAGTATTGCCATGATGAAGAGAGGGGAATCGGATGTTTACGGAAGAACATCTATTGAAATTGCCCATTCTCTAACACCAGGGGATGTGTTATATCCGTCTCCTGTAAAAACTGTAATTGCAAGAACTTCTGATAGGGTATCAGTTATAGATTTGGCTAAAATATTAGAAGGAATGGCCTGGTGTTTTGAAAGAAGTCCTACTGTAAAAGGGGTCATACGTATGACTGTCCCTTCACTTCAAGAGTTTGCAATTGTACAATATTTAAACAAACTGGGGGTCCCTGCAGCCTTAGCAGAGCCAGAACGGGAACTTTCAGAAGCCTGGCGTATAGAATTCATTAAAAGTTCATTGTAATATCCAAGTTTTGTTTAAATCAAAGCAATTACAGCCACAGCTATGCCCAAAACTAAGAATAACTAGTCAGGCTTTTCTATATAGAATTAGGAAGGTAACTTTTTGGCTTCATAATATTTACCAACTGGCTTTACATTGATCATATCAAGGAAAGCATGAACCAGAGAATACTTAGGATCAGAGACAACAGCGGATCCTGTTCTTTTTATATCTGCCTCATTTGTAATTTTCAATGCTTCTTCTGGGGGGATGCCTGTTATAACAACACGGGGGAATTTCTTACCAACATATGTTTCATCATAGGCCGTCACACATTTTTTTACATGTTTTTCCAGGTCGCCTTGGCATATATTTTTACAAGCTGCACCGTGAATTGCACCACGCTGACATAGTTTTGGTTGGCATTGGTTCTTGCAGAAAAGTGGCTTAATATTCTTACATTGACGTGTTACAAGCCTTGTGGCAGCCTTGGTACTTATTGCTGCTTCTCCTAACACATAATTGACTTTTTTGCTGACACTATCACGCAGAGATCCGATGTATTCTTCATAACGAACCCAAGTATTTGGTTTTAAATATCCTTCAGTAGTACAGGCTTTAACAGCAAAAAACAGATCTAGAGAACCATAATAACGCTTCATGTTGCGTTCTATTAAATCATTGTCATAAGCAGGGGGCGTATCACTTTCTTCAATATCATCTATAGAATCAAATACATGTGCGTAATATGTGACAAAGACATTGAACATTAAGTCTTTATCATTAACTATGAGGTCTAATGTTTTATATGCCTTGGGGGGCAAGATTGATGCAATAAAGTTTCCTAGAGCTTCAGTAGTTGCATTAGCTCTGTACTTTTCTATTTTTTTGCGTATTCGATTAATTGAATTACTGTATTCAGTAATAAATTCTTGAACGGCTTCTTTTCTTGTTTTTGTTATTTTAATAGGATTTTTTCTGGAATCCCCTGCACCGCTTTGCAGAGCAGACAATATTTTTGCGCTTTTTTCTTGAAATTTATTATTAAGTTCTTGAATTAAACGATCATCTGTTATTATTTCTTGTTCCGTGTATTTGTCAGGTTTAAAGAATGCTATGGCATCAATACAGTAAAAAGTACATAAAAGTAAAAAGTAAAATCTGAACATTTTATTCCCTGTTATTTTTAATTATTGTACCATTATGGCTATATTAATTAGAGGCGGTCAAGAAAATATATGTCTTAAAATAAAGTAAGTATTATTTAATTGGAGATACACCAGATACGGAATATGATCTTCTAAATTTTGAGAAGTATTTTATAAATAATATACAGTATCTTCGGCCTTATTATCTCTTATTTGATGCTAAGATATTAAAAGTAAAAAATTATAATAAACAAACAGGCAACTAAATGAATAAGATTTCTTTATTTTGTATCCTTCTTTTGGTACCGTCATTATTAAACGCTAAGGTTATTAAATATGAATTTCCTATTGATAAGAAAACAGTTAATTTTACAGGAAATCCTGTACAAGCCCTTGCGATTAATAATCAAATTCCTGGACCGACAATTGAAGCAACAGTGGGGGATGTTCTTGAGGTAACCTTTCATAATAAAATGGATACAGAAACTTCTATCCACTGGCACGGCGTTTTACTTCCAAATGATCAAGATGGGGTTCCTTATTTAACGACACCGCCTATTCAGCCTTATTCTTCTTTTACCTATAAATATCCAATTACGCATGCGGGAACTTATTGGTATCATTCCCATACAGGTTTACAAGAACAACAAGGTATCTATGGGGCGTTGGTCTTTCATCCTAAAAAAGAAAAAATTAAGGCTGATCAAGACCACGTTGTTGTTTTATCTGACTGGATTGATGAAGCCCCTGAAACTGTCTTAGCCAATATTAAAAAAGATGGGGATTATTACGCGCTTAAAAAGCAAAGCGTTCAATCTTGGGATGGCGTTTTGAAAAATGGACGTATGGCGATTAACAAAAGAATCCATAGTGCTTGGACACGAATGGGTCCCATGGATTCTTCGGATATTGGATATGATTTGTTTTTAGCCAATGGCCAAAAAGAAAGTTTCTTAAAAGCTGCCCCGGGTGAAAAAATCCGTCTGCGCCTTGTGAATGCAGGGGCTTCAAGTTATTTCAATGTTAAATTTTCCGGGGGGTCTATGACTATCGTTGCATCTGATGGTGTGGACGTGGAACCGTTGGTTGTTAAGCGGCTTCAAATTGCAACAGCAGAAACTTATGATGTTATCGTTCAAATTCCAGAATCTAAGTCTTATGAACTTCGTTCTACATCCATAGATGGGACAGGACATAGTTCTGTTTTTATTGGCCAGGGCGATAAAGTTTTCGCACCAGACATTCCAAAACCAAATCTATTTTTAATGAGTCCCATGATGATGAACGGGATGAAATCAATGCAGTCAATGTCTGGGATGAAGGAAAAAATGCCCCAACGCTATAATATGAATATGATGCCCGCAATGCCTGGGATGAGCAAAAAGATGCCCGAAAATCATAAAATGCCCTTCCAAAATAACGACCAATCTTCCTATCATTATACAAACTATGATCGACTAAGGGCTGTTAAAGAAACAAATTTTTCTGAAGATCTTCCCAAAAGACAAGTCATTCTTAACTTAACAGGAAATATGGAAAGATATGTCTGGAGTTTTAATAATAAAACTCTTTTAGAAGCAGAAGCTATTCTGATTAAAAAAGGGGAGATTGTTCAGTTTGTTTTACAAAACAAGACAATGATGCATCATCCTATCCACCTTCACGGTCATTTTTTTAGAGTGCTTAATGGGCAAGGGAAAAGAAGCCCGTTAAAACATACTGTCAATGTTCCGCCAATGTCTAAAGTGATTATAGAGTTTAAGGCGAATGAAGAAAAAGATTGGTTTTTCCACTGTCATAATCTTTATCATATGAAAAATGGGATGGCTCGTGTTGTGTCTTATGAAAAAACGACGCAATTTACACCGGCAGTATTGTCAAAACTTGCCCATGACACTTGGTACCATAGCCTTGATATTGCAGCCCTTTCAAATATGACGATGGGAATGGTTAGGGCTTCCGATACCCGGAATGCTTTAGAAATTGAATATGATTATAATTATGATAAATCATATGATGTTGATGTTACTTATGCCCGGAATTTAACCCGATTTTTGGGCCTATATGCAGGGGGTAATTTTGAACGGGCAGATAAAGAAGAAAAACCCATAAGTAAAACCATTGCAGGGATTCATTATGTTTTGCCTTTGTTAATTGACTCTGATTTAAGGATAAATTCTAAAGGCAAATTGCTTCGACTTACTTTAAAGTCAGACTTACAATTAACAGAAAGAGCAAAGTTTGAATGGTCTTTTAATACTAATAAAGAATATAGGCTTTCTTTAAATTATGAACTTAATAAGAAAGTCCTTTTAACCACAACTTATGATTCTGATTTCATGTGGGGCGCAGGATTAAGAATTAAACTTTAAAGAAGATACATTATGTTTATAGAAATCATTCCAAATTGGCATCCAATATTTGTCCATTTCACAATAGGGCTTTTATCAATTTCTACTTTATTTTTCATCTTAGGATTCTTTTCCATAAATCCTTGGAAAGAAAAATGTTTGCTTGTGGCAAGATGGAATTTATGGATAGGAACTTTTATCACAATTGGTACTTTGCTTGCAGGTTGGCATGCATACAATACAGTTAGCCATGATGGTCCTTCCCATGCAGCCATGACGGATCATCGTAATTGGGCTTTGGTTACAGCCTTTCTATATGGCATTCTTGTGCTGATGGATATTATTTTTAGAAGAAAAGAAAAATTGCGAGGCGTTTTTATGATTCTTCTTTTGATTGCGTCAGGGTTCTTGGCAATAACAGGGTATAAAGGGGGTGAACTTGTTTATCGCTATGGCCTGGGGGTTATGTCATTGCCTCAAACAGAAACTGATGCTATGGAACATAATCATTCTGAAGATGAAAATGAACATGGGGAAACTGAACATGATCACTAAAAATAAAATAGATTATTTGTTATGGGGGTCCGTATCTATTATTGTTCCTTCTTACTTGTTGTTTTGGGTGACAAGGGATTCTTATGAAAATATTCAATGGCTTATTACCTTAACATCTTCCATTTTTAATTTAATGAACACAATTTGGTTTGGTATCCTTTTGGGTATTCTGTTTGTTGGCTTGTTGGGAAGGGTTCCCCGAGAGTTTGTTGTTGCTCTTTTAGGAAAAAAAGGCGGGATTGGAAGTATTATAAGAGCAACGATAGCCGGACTGTTATTGGATTTGTGTAGTCATGGTATTCTTATGGTTGGGATGAAACTTTATGAAAGAGGGGCCAGTACTGGTCAGGTAATGGCTTTTTTAATTGCAAGTCCTTGGAATTCTTTTTCGCTTACGCTGATTTTATGGGCTTTAGTTGGTTTTTGGTGGACCTTTATTTTTATTATGGGATCGCTTGTAATTGCGGTGATTTCTGGGTTAATTTTTGACAAACTTGTTGAAAAGGGAACGCTTCCAAATAATCCTAATAAAATAGACCTGCCCAATAATTTTAAGTTTTGGCCAGAAGCTAAAAAAAGATGGAAAAAAACAAAAATAAAGTCAAAAGATGTAAAAGAAATCTTATGGACAGGGCTTTTAGATTCCCGTATGGTTTTAAGATGGATTTTCTTCGGGGTAATCTTGGCAGGCCTTGTCAGGGCTTTCTTCCCCCCTGATCAGTTCCAAACTTTATTTGGACCTACGCTAGCAGGGCTTGGATTAACAGTTATTGTGGCCACTATTCTAGAAGTGTGCTCAGAAGGCAGTGTTCCTGTTGCCACAGATATTTTAACCAAAGCCAAAGCACCCGGGAATGCTTTTGCCTTTTTAATGACAGGTGTATCAACTGACTATACAGAAATAATAGCACTGAAGGGAGCAACAAAAAGCTGGAAAATACCTTTGTTTTTGCCCTTAATTACATTACCACAGGTCTTGTTGTTGGCCATAATTATAAACTATGTGGGAACATAAACTGCAGGGGGTTTTTTTAAATCAAAGCAATTACAGCCACAACAATACCCAGGACAACCCCAACGATACCAACAGTTTCTTTGACGGCAGAAAAGGTATTTTTAACACTTTTCCACCAGCCGGATTCTTCTGGTTCATCTGCGGCTTGTTCTTCTATCTTACTGCGCAAGGCTTTAGTTTCCCGTTCAAGTTCTTCAAGTCTTTCTTGGTCAGTTATGCGCCTTTCCTTTCTTAAAAGGGAGGCGGAAGAACTGTATTTTTTTATATCTTCATGGGAGGATTCGATCAATCCTGTGCCAGTGCTGACACCGTAAGCACTTCTAACGGCAATTTCAGTTGCTTTGGCGGTTATTTCAAGAAAAGAAACGCCTTCTTTGTTTCTTAACACCCTTTTGTGTGTTTTTACTGATTGGTATCTACGCATATCCTCTATGGGCGCATGATAAGGGTCCCCGCCAGAAAAACTACCATGTGCACCAGAAACGGCAAACCTGCTGGCTTCGGCAACAATTCTCCATGTATGATGTTCTTCTTGGACTTCTTCTGTAAAAACAGGTTGGGCCTGACTAAGGGAAGATGACAAGCAAGATAAAGTATATAAAATCACCAGGGTTTTTATATTTTTCATGATAGCCTCCATATATTTATATCTTAATTTTGAGGCATAATTTACGGGATGTAAATTAGTATTAATGCAGTTATCTGTTTTGTACTATTTACCTAAGACAAGGCGTTTTTAATCAAATTCTTCCTGTTTTCTAATTCTTTAGAAGAATTTTCTTGCATGGGTTTATTCCAAACAACATCAGGCCAATAGGGATCTTTTTGATGACGGCATATTATATGAACATGTAACTGCGGTGTGATATTGCCAATGGCTGCAACATTTAATTGATCTGGCGTGAACAGTTTTTCCATCACCCTTGAACAATAATTAATTTCATCCATCAGTAAGTATTGATCTTGCATTGAAAGATCATGGATTTGTTTAATGTCTGGACGCATAGGAATTAAAAACAACCAAGGAAAATCAAATGTATTATTTATCAAAACCTTGCAAAGTTTTAAGTCTGCCACATGTAGTTCTTCAGAAAAATTTGTGTGAAGCATAAAAGTCATGGTATTAATGTTAAACAGTAAAAATAACAATAACAATATTTTTTTAGATTTTCCTGATACTGAGTATAAAAAATACTTGTTTTTATAGAAAATATAGCAATTATGATGTATTTTAGATCATAAATTTAAAAACAACACTTTTAAAACAGTATAAAAATGAAAACACCCTATTTAAAGGAATTAGAAGCCGAGAGCATCTATATGATTAGAGAGTCATGGGCTTCATTCAAGGCACCTGTTTTTTTGTATTCAATTGGCAAAGACTCTTCTGTTCTTCTGCATCTTATTAAAAAAGCATTTTATCCGATGCCCATTCCTTTTCCACTTTTGCATGTGGATACAAAATGGAAATTTAAAGAAATGATTGAATATAGAGACAGTATAGCGAAAGAATATGGCTTAAAGCTCTTTTGCTATACTAATCAGGAAGGTGTTGATAAAAATATAAACCCTTTTGATTATGAAACCTCTGTTTATCTTGATTATGCAAAAACACAAGCTTTACGCCAGGCATTAGACAAATACCAATTTGATGCCGCTTTAGGTGGAGCAAGAAGAGATGAAGAAAAGTCTCGTGCTAAAGAAAGAATTTTTTCCATTCGTAAAAATCACAGATGGGCTCCGAAAAAACAACGACCAGAGTTCTGGAATAATTATAATACAGAGTTGGCGCCTGGAAATTCTATGCGTGTTTTCCCATTGTCTAATTGGACTGAACTTGATGTTTGGAAGTATATAGCAGAAGAAAAAATTCCTTTGGTGTCTTTGTATTTTGCTAAAGAAAGACCTGTCGTTAAAAGAGATGGGAAAATTATTATAGTTGATGATGAACGCCTGAAGCTTAGAAAAGGAGAGAAAATTGAACGTAAAATAGTTAGAATGCGTTCACTTGGGTGTTACCCTATTAGTGCAGCAATTGAGTCTAATGCAACAAACATTGAAATGATCATCGATGAATTAAATTCATCTAACTTTTCTGAAAGACAGGGAAGACTGATGGATCATGAAAGCTCTAATAATTTTGAAAATATGAAAAAAGAAGGTTATTTTTAATGGAAAAACCTAAAGACAAAAATAAAAAAAATGTAGAGGAATCAATTTTACGCTTTTTAACTTGCGGGGCCGTGGATGATGGAAAAAGCACTTTAATTGGCCGGATATTATATGACTCTCAACTTATATATGATGATCATCTTTCTTCATTAAAAGCAGAAAGTACCAAAATAAATAGAACAGAAGGCAAAGAAGAAATTGACCTTTCTTTATTGGTTGACGGTCTTCAAGAAGAAAAAGAGCAAGGTATAACAATTGATGTCGCCTACAGGTTTTTTACAACGAAAAAGAGACGTTTTATCGTTGCGGATTGTCCAGGACATATTCAATATACACGTAATATGGCAACCGGGGCATCCAATGTGGATCTGGGGCTTGTTTTAATTGATGCTAGCAAGGGAGTAACTGAACAAACCAGACGTCATGCTTATATACTAGCGACTATGGGGATTGAACATATCGCCTTGTGTGTTAATAAAATAGACCTTGTTAACTATGATAAGACTATTTTTGATGAAATAAAAAAAGACTTTACTGAGTTTTTGTTAAATCAAAATATTACCACTATAAAGCTTCAAGCTATTCCAGTATCTGCCTTAAAAGGGGACAATATAGTAAAAAAAAGTCAAAAAACAGACTGGTATAAAGGGCCAGTATTAATAGATTTTCTTGAAGAAGTTGATATATCAAAAAATAATAATGACTTATTTTCTTTTCCAGTTCAGTTTGTCAATAGGCCAAACTCTAGTTTTCGTGGATACCTTGGTATGGTGGCAAGTGGTAATATAAAAACAGGGGATCCAATTATGGTTTTACCCTCTGGCCAAAAAAATATAGTTAAAGAAGTTTATGATGGAGACAAACAAGTCAAATTAGCAAAAGAAGGTATGTCTCCCTGTTTAACCTTAGAGAAAGAGACAGATATCTCAAGAGGAGATGTTCTTGTACACCCAGATTTTAAATTTGAACATTCAAATATTATTAATTGTAAGATAATAAGTCTTGCAGAAAATAAATTATATACAAGTAGACGGTTTGTTTTTCAATTTAAACATAAAAAAATTATGGGAGTAATCTCTCGTATAAAAAATACAACTGATTTTAATAGTTTCGCTAAAAAATCTGCTAAGCATCTTGATATAAATGAGTTTGGGGAATGTGAAGTTTTATTGGATGAGTCTATAATTATTAATTCGTACAATAAGAATAAAGAATTAGGTTCATTTATTATTATTGATCACCTTTCTAAAGACACGATTGCAGCAGGGATGGTCAATTTTTCCCTTGATAGATCTCAAAATATATTCCCCTCAGAAACAAATCTTAAAAAAGAGCAGTATTCCGAAATAAAGCATCAAAATCCTTGTGTTTTATGGTTAACAGGCCTTAGCGGAGCAGGAAAAACAACAATTGCAAATACTTTGGAAAGCCGTTTGTTTTCCATGGGATATCATACATATCTACTAGATGGGGATGGTTTGAGAAAGGGGATTAATGCAGACCTTGGATTTACAAAGGAAGACCGTATCGAAAACATTCGAAGAGTAGGGGAAATTTCAAGAATCTTAGTTGATGCAGGTCTAATTGTTATTGTGTCCGTTATTTCACCTTACCGAGAAGATAGAGACGCCATACGACAAAAATTTAACAAAAATGAATTTGTTGAAATATGGGTAAACACAACTTTTGAAGAATGCATGAAACGTGATCCAAAAGGGTTGTACAAAAAATTCATACAAGGAAACATTAGGAATTTCACCGGAGCAACAAGCGATTATGAACACCCTTTAAATCCAGAAATCAATTTAGATACGATGAGTAATTCTCCTGAAAGAAGTGCTGATATAATCGTAAAAACTGTACAGAAACTTCAAAAGAAATGTGATAAACATGGATGATTCTCATGTAATAAGTATTTTAAAATCCTTTAGTTGGAGAATTATTGGAACAATTACAAGTGGTATTCTAGCTTACCTATTAACTGGAAATCTGAAAATATCTTTTGCTGTAGGGGGAATTGATTTTTTTATAAAAATATTTTTGTACTATGGCCACGAAAGGTTTTGGGAAATAAAGAAAGTTCGACGTTTTTTTATAAGGTGGGTAAATATAAGAAATAATAAGGCTTAACTGTTGCAGTAAAGCTTTTGCCCAGTTTATCAAATAATGTTTATCACACTCAAAACACAATAATATATATTATGGAAAACAGTATCCTGGTTCAGTCTTTCTGAAGAAAGTATTTAGCAAACAGGTTCAAAAATATTTGATTAATAATACTTCTATGCTATTTCTTATATTTTAATAAAGTGCAAACAATGAAAATTTTTAAACAACTCTTTATATTACTGGCCATCTCTTTTTCTATAATTCCAGAATCTTCAGTTAGTGCAGAAAGCACGCCTTTTTCTGACGATGTTATTAGACAAGAAAGAATTAGAAAAAAAATAAAAGGTATCCGAAATAATATATTTAACAGTGACAGAGAAATTGCAGAAAGATTGGGCGTCTCCCCTTCGACCCTATGCCGTTTCTTAAAAGGTAAAGCAAGCCCTAAAATAGTCAAAAAATTTAAAGGGTTGGTTGATGGCTTGGGAAACTCAGAAATTAGATCACAAAGTTTGATTCGTTACTTCTTAAACAAACAATTAGGAGGAGACTCTGTAAAAATAAGATCTACAGCAACTCGACTTGAATTGAATTCTCGAACTCTTAGGTCTTTTTTATCAGGGGAATGGTCAAAGAAAGTATTAAGAAAGTTTAAAAGCACCTATCCTGCTGTACATGATTGGCTCCATACAGATTTCAGTAGTGTTTATGGATATCATTTAACCCCAGAAGAAAACCTTTCTTCCATTAAAGAAAAAGGGTTGGATCCTGATAATAAGAGTATGACTGGCTTTTCTAATTCTGGATCTGCAGCTGACATGAAAGCAATGGGCCAAAGAGCCAAGCAAAAAGTATTCTTAACAAGCAGGTATGGAAATATTTTAAGATATCAATCTCAATTTCATAAAAAAAAACTTGTTGTGTTAAGGTGCTGTTTAGGTGACTTTTCTGATATGGCTGATGACCCTGATGACCCGGGATCATTTTATGTAACCCAATTAGTTCCCCCACAAAACCTTGAAGTTCTCACGTTTTCAAAAAATTCTCTAGGGCGCAATGAAATATTCTGGGACGAAGAAGCACAGTGGGAAGGTATATTAAACCAGAATGCTGATGCAATGTATTTTGGCATGGGAACCGGCTTGTGGTTTTTTACCTCTGAATTTCCAGATTATAAAGGTTTGATTTAATCTTGCCTCCTCTCTTTTAAAAAAAGAGGTTTTTTTTACTTCTGTTGTCGCATATGGTGGAATGCTAAAGTAAAATGATTAGAATTTGATTTAGAAATGGGATTTTGCTGTTTCAAAAAATTCTAAATGAAAAAATATGGGCTGCTGTATTTTGGTAAATTTCAGATATTAATTTATTTAGAAACCCCTTGAAAAAAAATTTAACTTAATATTATTTGTATTAACAGTGAACTATACAAAAGAAAAAAGATGAAACAAAGTATATTTAATATCATATTAACAATAATATTAGGTTTCAATAGTATTGAATCTAACGCTGCTGCTGCTGCTGCTTCTTCAGGAGAATGTGGCAGTCATGCAGAAGAAGGTACCTTTGCAAAAGGATGGAAAAGAATTTGCGAAGAAGATAATTGTTTTTTTGACAAAGCCACCAGACTTGAACATGAATCAGGATGTGAAACCCATCGTTTTAGAAATCCAAAAGGCGCGCCTGCCAGTGCCGTAAAACTTATTATTGATGAAAGCGGTATACCTTTTGCTGTAAAAAAGTCACGTGAAAACATTGATAAAGAGGCTTTTGTATATATGATTACAAGCTTACTTGGTTTAGATAATGTGGCTAGAGTGGAGGAAGATCTCAGAATTACATTGTCTCCCAAAGAACATTCAGATTATAAGTGGTGTGATTTCAAAGAAGCTTATAATCTTTTGCAATTCTCTGGACAAAGGGATTGCTTACAGTGTATCAATCAACTGTTTGTAAAATCTCTGCCTAATAAACTATTGGAGGTATAGGATGTCTGCAGATGGTAAAAAATATGTTCTTTGCTCAACAGTATACGTAAATCACGAAAGAAAATTTTTACTAATACATCATAATAAATTAAAAAAGTGGGTTCCTCCTGGAGGAAAAATTGAAAGTGGTGAGTTGCCTGATCATGCTGCAATAAGAGAGTGTCTAGAGGAAACAGATTTGGAGGTAGAACTCGTAGGTGCGGGCACAGAGTATCAATTAGGCCTTGTTCAACCACAAGGAATTGAATTTAATCATTTGGAAAATCATTCTTCTCACTTAGATTTTATTTATTTTGCTGTTCCTAAATCCTTTAAATTATCTTTAAATCATCTTGAGTGCTCAAATGCAAGGTGGTTTGAATTAGAAGAAATCAGCAAATTAAATACGTTTCCTTCAATCCATCATTGGTGTCAAAAATTTAGCGAGATAGATAAATGAGCCTTACGCCAAAGCCCTTTTACCTTTTAAGGCATGGGCAAAGTTTTTCAAACAAAGAGGGACTGACGTGTGGAAAGACAGATAGCCCACTCACATCAAAGGGGATCAGCCAGGCTTGCAAAGTCGCTAAAATTATTGGCGACCTGCCCTTCAATTTTTCAACAATATATCATAGTTCCCTTATTCGAGCGAAGGATACCGCCCAAATTATAAATTTATTGTGCCACGCCACCCTCGTAGAAGACATGTCTTTAAATGAGCATGATTTTGGAGATTGGGAAAATAAAGCGTGGGAGCCTGTTTTAAACAAACTTGAAAATGGACAAGAACCCCCAAATGGAGAAACTAATTCTGAGTTTTTCTCTAGAATAAAAAATGCCATTAATAATATTTTGTCTACACCATCAAAACAGCCTCCCTTAATAGTATCTCATGGGGGAGTTTCTTATGCCCTTTCATGTTTGCTCAGCCAAGCAATTAAAGATGCTGAGAATTGCGCTCTCTTATTCTTTGAGCCTCCCACAAATAATCAATTGAAGTGGAAAATCTCTAAGACTGGGTCTGCGGCGAAAACGGGCACTTTTTTACATGAGAACACTTGAAATCAGAGTATGTCTCAAATTTTCTAAAATTTTTAATAATCTATGTCAGTATTTTTCCTTTCATCTACTTTTTCTTTTTTCATGGTTAATTCCCATTGCTTTAAAAAGATCAGCAGTGGCAAATGGCGTGGCTGGATCGTGGTAATGAAAATATTCTCCGGATGCCGCAAGCGCATCAGCCCAAGATTTAAGGTCAACATCCCCTAAAGAAGCCTTGTATCTTTCCACAAGAGGCTCTTCAAGTATTAATTTTCTGACCAAATAATAAAACCCTGATTTTTTTGGGTCACCTGAGTCTTCATCATGTGTTCTTGCATAGTAAGATAAAATATACGGTAGTGTATCAAGTGTGCGTAATTTATCGAGACTTGGAATCTTTGGAATTTCTTCTGCAATTGGATGCATGCCTCGCTTCATCCAATAATTATGATGTATAGACACTTCTTCAAAACGATTAAAAAGTAGCATAAAACTAGATGGAGTCCACCCTGAAAAATCATCAAAACATTTTTTAATAAAACGAAGGCGTCTCATCATCATATCAAACCCTTCTTTAAGTTGTTCTGGGGTATGATATGGCATTTCCATAAATCTATATCTTAAAGAAAGTTCTATATCCTCTAAATCCCATTCTCGAATAGTTTTGACGGTATTCTCTGAAAAAGGGCTACCTGGGTGTAGGCAATAAGTAAACGACCATATGTGTTTTCTTCCTTTGGGATTCATAGCAGCATCTGTATCAATTAATTTACAATGTAACTTCCCCTTTCGGAAAGTCGTTATAATATTTGACAAGTGTTGGTCACACAAATTTGCTACTAAGGATAATAGTAGTGTTCGTTCTGATGTTTCAGCATCAAATAAATCAGGTCTTTTGGATAATCACTATAAGGCAACATAGCGAGCGTGAGCGTACCTTTTTGATTGTATTTTCGGGCTAATTCCATTGCTTCACCTGTTTCTCCTGGTGTCATTCCAAAAACACCCACAAAGGTTTCAGCATAAAGCCTACCTCCATCCTCACCTTTAATAAATCCAGACTGAGGCACTATATCACTAAGATTTATCATTCTAGATATATAGTAAACCATCATACGCATTATGCTGCGTGGTGCATGGATATCCTTGATAAGAATTTCAGGGCTCCTGTCTTCTCCCATTAAAATACTAACAGGTGGGGTTTTCATACCATCATCATAAGAAATAAAATTTGTTCTTAAAAGTTCTTGTCTCGTATCAAAAATTTTCTGTGCAGATTCTTCAAAAGCACGCTGTTCACTCAGTATTGTGCGCATTTTGGGTGAATCTTTTGACGTAGTATCCACCTCAGCAGCAGCAGCTGCACCAAAAGAAACAGAAGATTGAAGTAGGATAAATAATAAGGCGTATAAGGTTTGCATGAGTCTCTATTTTCTATATTTTACATTTTATCAGGGTAAAGATAAACATAAAGAAATATAAGTCAAGTGAATAGATTACCTAAAGCCCGATACCAGCTGAAAGAGCCCTGGGCATAAAATCTTTTAAAAAATATGAAAGTTGATAGGCCGAACTAGGTCTGTACATTACTCACTATGCGCTATGTCCGTCATTCTTCTTTTTGCCATCAAAACTTGTCTTCTTCTTGCATTCTTCTCAGCTGCTTCTTTAAAATTTTTCTTAGACCTAAGTATTCTGTAGACATATCCTGTACAAGTTTCTGTTTCAGGTTTGGTATGCCTAACCTTATTTATCATTACTGACCCTTTTTCAGAATCAATTTTTACCACATTTCCATCTATGCTGTAGGTTGCAAAGGATCTTAAGAAATATCCTTCTTTTAATTTTTTTAAAGTTATTATTCTTTGCACCCCTTTTTTGGGTGAACTTTTTTTGGTTTCCGTAATGCTGGCTGAGGCTGCTGCAGATGAACCACTAACGCCCATTCTTGAAAAATGCCTTGTTAAATCTATCATGCCTAAATCTGCATCTAATGCCGCCGCACTTTTTGCTTGTGATGCACACAACAGTGCACCCATTATAAATAGTTTAAAGTTCATCCCTTACCCTTTGATCTTAATATATTAAATGATTTTTTATGCGTTTAGACCACACAGATTTATCGAAATTGACCATATTGTCAACATCTTCTTTTGCAATTGTTTCTTTTTGAAAGGCTGCACGAACTTTTGTATCCCCTGTTAAAATATCAATGGGCATTTTTACCGTTTCGTATTCATAAGGTGGGCCCAACCATTCAAAATCTTTAGGCCATAAATTTTTAATTTCAGCCATAATGGCCAAAACGGTGCGATACGATTCAAATATATCCTTATTTGTCACAATCATGCGGATACCACCACATGTTTGGTTGACCCACTTATCAAAGGTTGGAATGAATTTGGTCGGCAAAAAATCAACCCCAGTAAGATCATGTTTTTTTACAGCATCCACAAGTTTATAAGAATCAATAAAGGGGGCACCGATAACTTCAAAAGGAATTGTTGTCCCCCTGCCCTCAGATAAATTTGTACCTTCTAAAATAACAGCCCCAGGATACGGAACACAGCTTTGCCATGTTGGAATATTTGGGGATGTCGCCAGCCAATTTAAACCCGTCTTATCCCAGAACATAGAACGATCCCAGTCTTCCATAGGAATGATTTCAAGATCAACATCCAGGTTCATTTCTGAAACAAACAACTTTGCAATTTCACCCATGGTCAAACCATGGCGCATGGGAATATCATGCAACCCGACAAAACTTGTATATTTTTTATTTAAAATTGGGCCTTCAAATTCAGTCCCACCAATGGGGTTGGGGCGATCCAAAACAATAACTTTGAATCCTTTTTCGGCTGCAGATTCCAAACAGTAAAACAGTGTCCAAATAAAGGTATAAACACGGGTACCTACATCCTGTAAATCCACAACCACGGCGTCAATTCCGTCCAGCATTTCTGGGCTGGGTTTACGGGTTTCTGAATATAAACTGTAAACAGGAAGGCCATGCAGTTGCGCATGACAAGATTCAATCATATTGGCTTGTTGTTCTTGCCATAGACCATGTTGTGGGGAAAATATGGATTTAAAAGTTTTGGGATAACGATCCAATAAAACATCCCATGCATAGTGATGATTTTTATTGATGGATGCTGAATTCGCCAACAGGGCAAAATTCAGATTTTCCAGTTTTTCTGGATGTTTTTTTATTAATACGTCTAGACCTAATAACATTTTTTACTTATATTCCTTTAAGAGTTTTAATACTGAAATCTAAGCATAAAATACAGAAAATTACCAATGCTAAAACATATTATATCTTTATTAACAATTGTTCTTTTGGCACGATGTGATACGCAAGAAGCATCAAAAAACACGCCCTTAAAAGAAAATTATTCTTTTAATGTGAATGATATTAATAGCTTTAGCATTGATTCTGATCAAAGTAATATATTAATTTCAAAAGCTATAAACACGGATAAAATTGAATTAACTATTAATAACAAAGATCTGATCCCTGATTTTTGTGATGTATCTGTAAAATTAAAAAACAAAGCATTAAATTTTAGCAATAAGAAAAAAAACCAAGGTTTAAAATTAGGCAACTGTGAAGTTTCGTTCAATATAACTTTCCCAAAAGATATAGATAAAATAGATGTTAATCTGGGTGCTGGAAAAATAAAGATAAAAGATATAGGGACAGATGTTAATATCAATTCAGGAATCGTAGATTTTATATCAAATGCCCCTTTGAAATCATTAAGTGTTAATGCTGGAAAATTTGAGGGTAATGTTTCTGATATGGAAGGGGATGCAAGTTTTGCCTTTGGATCTGGTAAAATAGCAGTTATCTATAATACACTTAAAGAAACAAGATCTCTTGCTTTTGAGGGCGGTTACATAGATTCTATTATTACCTTACCTGTTGATACAAAAATTGAATTTGATCAACCAAGCTCAGTAAAAAATATAAAAATTATTAACAAAAAAGAATTAAAGCGTCAAAAACCAGATTTAAAAATCAAACTTAACACTGCTTCAGGTCAAGTTAAAATTAAAGAAATAAAGAAAGAAAAAGAATGACAGTTGTTACACGATTTGCCCCTTCTCCCACAGGATTCCTTCATATCGGGGGTGCCAGAACAGCCTTATTTAATTATTATTTTGCAAAGCATAATAAAGGCAAGTTTTTATTACGCATCGAAGATACAGATCAAGAACGCTCTACACAGCAGGCTGTAGACGCCATATTGGATAGCATGAAATGGCTTGGGCTGAATTGGGACCAAGACATTGTTTATCAGTCCAAATGCCAAGCACGCCACAAAGAAATTGCAGAAAAATTGCAAAAAGAAAACAAAGCATATTACTGCCAATGTTCCAAAGAACACTTACAAGACATGCGGGAACAAGCCATGAAAGAAGGCCGACAACCAGGGTACAATGGCCACTGTCGTGATAAAAATCACACTTCGGGGGCTTTACGATTATGCACCCCCGATGAAGGCAGCGTTACCTTAAAAGATGAAATTCAAGGGAATGTCAGCATTCAAAATAATCATATTGATGACATGATTATACTACGCAGTGATGGAACGCCAACGTATATGTTATCCGTTGTGGTGGATGATCATGATATGGGCATTACACACATTGTTCGTGGGGATGATCATTTAACAAATGCCTTTCGTCAATATCATCTTTATGCGGCTTTGGGGTGGGCAATGCCAACAATGGCACACATGCCTTTGATTCACGGACAAGACGGTGCCAAACTTTCAAAACGTCATGGGGCCCTGGGGGCAGAAACATACCGTGATATGGGTTTTTTACCCGAAGCAATGCGTAACTATTTGCTGCGTCTTGGTTGGGGGTATGGGGATGAAGAAATCATTTCAGACGCGCGTGCCATCGAATTATTTACATTGGATCGTATTGGTAAGTCCCCTTCCCGCTTTGATCTGAAAAAACTGGAACATCTTAATTCACATTACATTCGGGAATCAGATAATGATTGTTTGGTGGAACTTGTAACCCCACTGTTGGAAGGAAAACTTGGAAAATCTTTAACAGACCAACAACAATCCTGGATCTTAAAAGGAATGGATGGCCTGAAACAACGGGCAAAAACATTAATTGAACTTACAGATAATGCAGCCTTTTATGCCTATGATTTACCGATCGAAGTAACGGATGAAAAAGCAGAAAAATTTACTGATGCTGATAGCCGTAACACACTTAAAGATTTCATTATACAGTTGGAAAACTTAAATGAATGGACCCATGATGCCATTCACGGCGCGGCAAAACAGTACGCAGAAACACAGGATTTAAAATTGGTTAAAATCGCACAACCCATTCGCGTAGCCTTAACAGGAACAACAGTATCCCCTGGTGTGTTTGATGTTTTAGAAGTTTTAGGCAAAGAAGAATCTTTAAAAAGATTAAAATCTTTTATTTAACCCCCCTTCCCTAAAAGTTTTTGTTTAGTGGCCTTCAGGTGAATAATATACTATAGTTTTCTATAAGGAGAGGTTATGACAAGCAAATTAAAAAAATACTATTTAACGGATGAGAAAGGGCAAAAATTAACCGAGTTAGATTGCCACCAAGCAAATCTTGGGCCAGATGTTTTGGATGTTGGTTCTTTGTATGCAGACACAGGTATGTTGACTTTTGATCCAGGCTTTAATTCAACCGCCAGCTGTAAATCTAAAATAACATTTGTAGATGGTGAAAAGGGTACCCTTTTATATCGTGGATATGAAATTGATGACCTTGCGCGCAACAGTAATTTTCTTGAAGTTGCCTATCTTTTGCTTGAAGGGGAACTTCCTACAAAAGAACAATATAAAGAATTTGATCACAACATTCGCACCCACACGATGATGAATGAGCAAATTCACACCTTTTTTAACGGTTTTCGCCGTGACGCCCACCCTATGGCCATTATGGTTGGTGTTGTGGGGGCTTTGTCAGCCTTTTATCATGACAGTATGGATTTTACAGACCCTAAGCAACGTTTAATAACCTCTAGGCGTCTTATTGCCAAAATGCCAACAATTGCAGCCATGGCCTATAAATATTCAGCAGGACAACCGTTTATGTATCCTGATAACTCTCTTGATTATGCAGAAAATTTTCTCTACATGATGTTTGGCACACCTTGTGCCCCCTATAAAGTGGACCCAGCTGTTGCAAAAGCAATGGATAATATCTTGATGCTACACGCGGATCACGAACAAAATGCATCAACTTCAACTGTGCGTATGGCTGGATCGACTGGAGCAAATCCTTTTGCCTGTATTGCATCCGGAATTGCATCTTTGTGGGGGCCGGCGCATGGCGGTGCAAACGAAGCCGTTATTAAAATGCTAAAGAAGATTGGCGATAAGAAAAATATTAAAACTTTCATAGAAGATGTTAAATCCCATAAAACCCGTTTAATGGGTTTTGGCCACCGTGTTTACAAAAATTATGATCCAAGGGCCAAGGTTATTCGTGAAAGTGCCCACCAGGTATTAAAAAGCCTAGGAATTAATGATCCTTTGATGGAACTTGCCATGGAACTTGAAACCCTGGCCCTAAAAGATGATTACTTTATTGAAAGAAAACTATACCCAAACGTTGACTTTTATTCCGGAATCATATTTAAAGCTATGGGGATACCAGAATCTATGTATACTGTTATCTTCTCTGTGGCCCGCACTGTTGGGTGGATTTCCCAGTGGACAGAAATGTATCGGGATACAGATAATAAAATTGCCCGCCCCCGTCAATTGTATGTGGGGGAACAACAACGAAAATACAAAAAAAATTAAAAGGAAAATAATGTCCAAAGCTGTATCATCACGCCGCAAGGCCGTTAACGATAATAATACACCTGTAACAAGAAAATATAAAAATGTTATTGGATGGGTTGTTCTTGTTATTTTAAGTGTCATAGGTTTGTATATTACTTTTTATTAGGCAAAGCATATGTGTCGTAAGATAAAAATCCTTTTCTATATTATAATAATTTTCACGTTCCTTATTTTATGCAGGCTATTTTATGTCGCAGATACCTCCCAACACCCAGTTGGTTACCAAGGTGATGTTCCTGTCTATTTAATATCCTATGCAGGTGGCCCCGAAATATATAAACAGAACCAGGCCGGGTTGGTACAGTCCGCATTAAATAAGGGGTTTAGCCATTTCATTAATTATCGCCAGCAACACTTAAGTTCAGATTTTAAAAAAGAAAACAAGGCCATCCTTTCCCTAAAAAAAGGGGCTGGATACTGGCTTTGGAAGCCTTGGGTAATTTTACACACATTGGAAAATGCCCCAGAAAATGCTGTTGTGGTTTATGCAGATTCGGGGTTTGTCTTTAAAAAGCATGTCCAGCCTTTAATTGATCTAGCCAAAAAACATAATATTCTTTTAATAGAATACGATGATGTGGAAACCTATGGCACTATTCAAGATAAAGTTCAAAGAAAAACTTTGGATCTTATGGGTGCAGATACAGAAGGTATGCGTAAGAAAACATTACTATGGGCTGCTTTTGGAGTATTTAAGAACACACCACAAACAAGAGATTTTGTAAGAAATTGGTTAAAAAACAGTCAAGATAAAGAAAAACTAACGGAAACGTCTGATCCTAATTTAAAAGAATATCCTGGTTTTAAAGGCCATTGTCATGACCAAGCCATACTAAGCGTTTTGGCGCATCAAAATGAAGAATCAGTTTATTTGTATCCAGATAGTCAGTTTAATGGTGGATTTGTAACATGGCACCATCGATCAAATCGTGCAAATGGAAAAAACCAGCATGTATCTTTAGTTCCAAGTATGGAGCCTCTTTTGTCTATGAGGTATGTAAGATGGGTTGTCCGTACTTTTTTAGAATACCTAACAATGCCAATCAAGTTTATGAATAAGGTTATAGACTAAGACGGTCTAAAGCACTTTGTAATATAATGGATGCTGCCGTTTTATCGATATTTGACTTCCTTTTTTTCCTTGATAAATCCATTTCAAGCATTGCAGAATCAGCAATCTTCGTTGACCAGCGTTCATCCCATAAAACAATGGGGATATCATACATAGAAAGCAAGTTATTACAAAACTGACGGGTTGACTGACACCTGGGCCCCTCTGTTCCATTCATATTTAAAGGCCAGCCCATAACAAGACCGGCGATGTTATGTTCTTGAATAAAATTGATTATATGATTTGCGTCCTGTTTGAATTTTATACGTTTATGAATCATCTGCGCAGTCGCCACAACCCACATCATATCAGATAAGGCCAAACCAATTGTCTTATCCCCTAAATCAAGCCCAAGAAGCCTGTGTTTATTGTCTTTCAGATGTTTTAGATCTTCAATTGGAACTATGGGCATTAAAAATTCCTTCAAAAGTTTGCTTCAAGGCATTATCCATATCTGAAAAATTATAAGAATAACCTAACTGCTGTAATGATGTTACGCCATGTTCCCTGATTCCACAAGGAATGATCCCCTTAAAATCTTCCAAATCTGGGGTGATATTTATACTAATACCATGAAAAGTTACCCATTTCCGTATTCTTAATCCCATGGCTGCAATTTTCTCAGGATTCTCACCATCAACAGTCCATATTCCTATTTTACCCTTTTTACGTTCTGATTTTACCCCTAATAAATTTAATGATTGTATTGTCCATTCTTCAAGCATCCATACAAGTTTTCGTATGTCTTGCCCCCTATTCCTAAGATCCAGCATAAGGTAAACCACCCTTTGACCAGGCCCATGGTATGTTGATCTGCCGCCGCGGTTGGTTTTTAAAATTGGAATACTGTTATTATTCAAGGTATCTTCTGGCTGACTGCTGGTTCCCAAGGTATAAATCGGCGGGTGTTCTAAAAACCAGATCATTTCAGGTTCTTTACCCTCGATAATTTTCTGAACCCTATCTTCCATTAATTCAAGGGCGTTTTGGTAGGGAATCAAGTCCTTAGAATATTTCCATTCAATCTTATTCATATCTCTTGTATGACACAAAATATGGATAAAAAAAAGCCAGCTAAGGAAAAACCTTAGCTGACCTATGTTACATGGAGGTATAACATGAAAACCTAAGCTTTGCGCCTAGATTCAATATATATCTGGGAATTATGCAAATAATTTCAAGGGGTTATGTATATTTTGTCCCTGAAAGACGCTCTAAAGAGATTGTGTTTGTTTGTAACTCTTTGTTTTTTCTGATTAATACAAAGCTTGTAAGTGCGATAATCATGACTAAAAAAATGAAAATGAATTTTTTATACATAAAAAAACCTATGTCCTGACTAAGCATTTTTTGTATTTAACAGGCTTTTGTCGAACAGGTTTTGCATAGCGACTGGTTAAATTCAACCAATCCATATTCATTTTAAAAAGACCTTTAAGACGCACAATTCTTTTTATTTTTTGTTTCATTTTAATCACCTGTTAGCTTTTCTTTTATTTTGCCTAATTTTTATAAGCTTGGCAAGAACCCTATTTAACCTTTTATACCTTTATGCTAACTTATAGATGATACCCAGGGAAGGACTTATAATGAACACAAAGTTGTTTACACCAATATTATTAATTTTATGTGTTTTTTCATTTAAATCAGAATCTTTTACATCAAGTTTCCAAAACATGTACAAGAATGAAGTTTTTAAAATTTGTGCAGATTATGTTACCTCTGTTGAAACAGGGCTATGCCCCACCCCGAAAATTGAAAAATCAAAATCTCCTCTTACACGCTTGGGTGCCTTTGGTACGCAAACTATGGCAACCTATCACGCCCGAATTGTGTATACGCCCAATAAAACAACAGAAATTGGGGTTCCCTGCCAGGTTGGCTTATATGCTTGTGGAATCATAAAAGACACAGGATTTAATGGGGGTGATAATGCCTGCCGCAGTGTATGTACAAAAGCCACTTGCACAAAAGATATCTATACAAACCACGCCTGTCGACTTCTTTCAAAAAATGTAAAAGCTTTAGGCGGAAGAAAAATATGCAGTGAAAATTCTGTTAAAATGTGTAGGGCTGCCTCCCCTAAATTTACTTATAATGATAAACCCTATAATACAGTTTTAGATTCTGCTGACATTGACCTTCTTAAAACCTTGAAAAAAAGGCAAACAGACAAAGATATAAAAGCTTTTAATTATGTTTTAAAAGATTTGGAAACGTATCAAAAAAACCTATCCAAAAACTCACAGGAATTTTATAAAGGTGAAATTCTTTTTTCTGAATGGCCAGAAGTAATTAGTGAAGGTAATATTCTGTTTGAGCAAAAAATGGCAGAAAAAAAAGGCGAAGTTTCAAGTGGGATTTCAAGTTTAATAAGCCAATTCATGGAAAAGAAAGCCCCAGTATATGGCCCTGAAGATGATAAATTGCACCAATCTTATTGGAGTGACCAGGCAGTCGGAAATACAATTCATGATGTTAAATCCTTAACCATGGGGCTTTCAGACACCCAATCCTATGAACTTAAAAAAATGGTTACTGATGCCACAACTGTTGGCATTAACGCAATAAAAAGATTGAAAATCCTTGAAGCTGTTGTAAAACTTGCCAAAGCCCACTATGGAAAACATGCGAAAAGCTACGGAAAAGCCTTCAAAGAAAGTAAGAAGGTAGAGTTATGGCGCAAAATATTGCAAAATATTCCTTTTACATTTGGCGTTGACGACCGTGTAAAAGTTGTTACAGGATTGATTCCTTTAAGTGAATATCAGTTACTGCAGATTATTAATTACGGTAAATTTCATACGATCTATCCAGATGAATTGCCCAATACCGGGACTTTAATTGATCATATAGAAAATGTCAGAAAGCTTGATGTTCGTTATCCAATGACGATGCCAAATTATATGAAAGGAATTGAACTTCCAGAAGTTGCCTTAAATCAACTTATAGGCCACCCAACATATAAAGATGATGTAAGGCAAGAAATTATAAGTTTCTATAAAAAAGAAGTTAAGCCAGATATCACAAGCCATAAAGGGCAAGAAATATACAGAAAATACACACCAACCTTAAAAATGAAAGCCTTCTTAAGTGCTGTGAAGTTTTTGACACAACACACAAAAGATTTTGAAAGCAAAACTTCTCAGATTGGTGCGAAAGAGGATAGTTTGAAATTACAGGTCATTAAGCGTCTGCTTTCATATTCTTATAATAAGCTAAAACTCTTGGAAAAGCCTGAATTTTCAAAAATTCTGAAAGAAAAAGTATCCAATGAAAATATTTCTTGGTACACGCCTTTAGAAACCAAGGGGAAAGAGTTCATTGTTTATGATTCTTATACACAGGTTTTTGATCTGTTGGATAAAGAATTTAAAGAAAAGAAATAAACACGCCCCCTTTTGAATCCACGGGGCAATACCTATTTCAACTTAACAATATCTGTTGCCAATTTTTCCAGAAAACGCCTATCGTGTGTTACGAATAGCAATGTGCCTTCGAAATTTTTCAGGGCTTTCTGCATGGCTTCAATGGCCTCCAGATCCAAGTGGTTTGTAGGTTCATCTAAGATAATAACATTTGCCTTATCCAACATTACCTTGGCAAACAACAAACGGGCACATTCACCCCCACTTAGGGCATCAATCATTTTCATGGATTCATCCCCGGAAAACAACATGCACCCCAGTGCATTACGGATTTGTGTTTCATCATGTCCAGGGCAAGCACTGCGTAACCATTGAACCAGATTCTGTTTGGGATCCAGCTGGTCAAAGTGATCTTGGGCAACATAAGATACTTTTGTATTGAATCCCCATTCAAAGGTCCCACTATCTTGATTTAGATTTTCCGTCAGAATTTTTAACAAAGTGGATTTTCCAATCCCATTTGCCCCGATAAAACCGATACGGTCGCCGCGGGTAACATTTTTACTGATTCCTGTTAAGACTTGTTTTTCACCATATGCTTTGCAAATCTTGCGAATGTTTAAAACTTCTTTCCCAGATGGTTTTTCTTGCTTAAAGGTAAACCTTGGGGCAATACGTGATGATTTGCGAATTTCAGGCAATTCAATTTTATCAATCATCTTGGCTTTTGATTTTGCTTGTTTTGCTTTTGATGCCTTGGCCCCAAAGCGATCTACGAATTGCTGTAATTCAGAAACACGTTTTTCAAGACTGGCTTTTTCTTTTAATTTTTGTTCTTCTGCCAAGGCTTTTTGTTTAACAAAGCGTTCATAATTTCCAGGATATAATGTGACTTCGCCATAATCCACATCCAAAATATCTGTAGACAATTCCCGTATAAAAGATTGATCGTGCGAAATGAATATCAAAAGCCCTCTATATTCATCCATTAAATAACTTTTCAACCAGTCAATGGAAGGCATATCCAAGTGGTTTGTAGGTTCGTCCAACAACAATACTTCCGGGTTGTTAAACAAAGCTTGGGCAAGCAAAACACGAATTTTAAACCCACCAGAAAGTTCAGACATTTTCCCGAAATGTTTGGATTCTTCAATCCCCAAACCTGACAAAAGTTTTGCTGCAAAATCTTCGGCTGAGTATCCATCATTGTTTAAAATGATATCTTCTTGATCCCCTAAAACTTCACAATCTTCTTGGGTTAAATCGCCCTTTGCAAGCAAATCATCTTTGATTTTTAAGGCTTTCCAAAGATCGGGGTTTCCTTGGATAACGGCATTAACAACAATTTCATCCCCCATAATATATTGATCTTGGCTTAGGCATCCTATTTTATCGCCGCTTTTGATGCGGAATTCGCCGTCCAGTTGTTCTTGATCGCCCGTCAATATCTTCATAAAGGTGGATTTTCCAGAGCCATTGGCCCCGACAAGGCCATAACGGCGATTCGTATTCAAATTAAAAGATGAATTATAGAATAATAATTTTGACCCAAAGGTCATTGAAAGGTTATTTACTATTAACATGTGCGTGTCTTTTTCATACCATACAGATAAGGTATCGAATGTTCTCTGTCAACCGTCCTTTAAAATATATAAAAGATTGCCGACAAAACAATTCCAGACACGAACAAAGCCATGACACAGTAACCCATAATATCACGCAATTTCAGGCCGGCGATTGCCAATAATGGCAAAGCCCAGAAAGGCTGAATCATATTGGTCCACGCATCACCCCAGGCAACTGCCATGGCTGTTTTGGCGATATCAACGCCCAATTCTTGGGATGCCTTAATCACAACAGGTGCTTGAACGGCCCATTGCCCCCCGCCTGATGGGATGAAAAGGTTTAATAAACCAGATGTATAGAAGGTTAAAACATCAAAGTTTTGGGCTGTTGCAATTTTCACATACGCACTGGCAATGATTTCAGCCAAACCAGACCCCTGCATCATGCCCATAATACCGGCATAGAACGGGAATTGAAGCAAAATGGCACCAACGCCCCCTGCCCCTTTTTCCACAGCCTTAACAAAAGTTTTAGGGCTTTTGTGTAGGAATAACCCTAAGAATAAGAACATAAAGTTCAAAACATTAAGTTGTAAGCGGAACGTACCATCCATTAATTCGAATGCGATATAAACAAGGCCGGCACCGCCCCCAAACAAACAAATTAACTTGCTGTTTTCCAAATGATCGGCTGGGACTTTTGCATTTTTAGGTTCGTCTATCTCGTGAATATCTTCTTCTTTGATTTCTGTCGTGTAATTTTGGGTATCATTTGTACCTACAAGCCAATTCACCATAGGTAAAAGGATAATCAAAAGTCCTGAAGCAATAAGGTTATAGTTCGCAAAAATTGTTTCTTGAACAGGAATTAATCGTCCAATGGCAGCCTCACTAAAGTTACCTGGGGTTGCGATTGTCAAAGGAATTGATCCAGAAAGACCGCCATGCCAAACCAAAAAACCACTATAGGCACTGGCAACCAAAAGTCTGAAGTTAACATTTGGGACAGTGCGACCAAGTGCCCGACACAACAAGCCACCAATTACCAAACCAAATCCCCAGTTCAACCAACATCCAATACAAGCAACTAGACTTGTTATAATGACGGCTTCCCCCGGGGTTCTAACCCGGCGGGCAATACCATTCAAAAACCCGTTTATTAAAGGCGTTGCAGCCAATACATACCCACTTAGGAATACCATTGCCATTTGCATTGTAAACGGAATCAGGCCCCAAAATCCATCACCCCAATATTTCACCATTTCTTTAGAACTTGTATCTGTCACCATAATACCGGCCACAAAAATAATGGTAGAAAGGGCCATTGCCAAAATAAACGGATCGGGGGTGTATCGACGCATCAGGCGGTCAAAAAAGTTAGCCGAGCCTTTAATAGCATATTTAAGCATATGTAATTCCTCTATGTTAGACTATGGTTTTAGTTGTTTTCCCATCTAAAGATAGTATTTAAAAATAAAAAGATAATGTATAAAATTAACCTATGCAAAGCTTTTTTGAAGAAATAAAACATTTTAATAAAATTGTTGTTGGGGGGAATAGTGCCTCAGGCAAAAATACTTTGGCAAAAATCATATCTGAAAAGCAAGGCCTGCCCCTTTATTTCTTTGATAAATTGTTCTGGGGGCCAGACTGAAACGCCCTGACCCAGAAAAGTTTCCCTTTTCCCGTCGACTCGCACTTGATGCGGGGTCCAGAAAGCCTTATGAAAACCCCTACGTTATTTCAAAAACAAAAAACTGATTGTTTTAAATGCCAGGGATTTGGATAACATCATCCTTGCATCCAAAAGGGGAAAACGCTAATAATGAACCCAAAGGAGAATCTTATGATCATAGTCACAGGTGGCGCCGGCTTTATCGGATCCAATATTGTTAAAGAACTTGAACAACAAGGGTATTACGATACGGTTGTTTGTGACTGGTTTGGATCTGATGAAAAATGGAAAAATGTTTCCAAGCGTGAATTGGGTTCCATTATTCAACCTGATGAACTTTTTCCTTTCTTATCACAGCAAGCATCAAGGGTAGAGGCCATTATTCATATGGGGGCCATATCAACCACTACTGAAAAAAATGTTGATGCCTGCATTCAAAATAACTTCCGCCTTTCACAAGGTTTGTGGTCTTGGTGTTCGACAAATAAAAAACGCTTTATATATGCATCTTCTGCAGCCACCTATGGCGATGGCGGCAATGGATTTTCAGATCAAGAATCCCCAGAACATCTTTCTTGCTTACAACCTTTAAACCCTTATGGGTGGACAAAACATCTTTTCGACAGGTGGTTGGCACGCATGAACCAAACAAATGTGGAAAAGCCTGCCCAATGTGTGGGACTTAAATTTTTCAATGTATTTGGCGCGAATGAATATCATAAAGGTGGGCAAAAAAGCGTGGTATGTGCCCTGACAAAACAAATTCAAGACGGCAATCCTGCCCGCCTTTTTAAATCAACCCATACAAAGTATGAAGATGGTGGCCAGCTGCGTGACTTTGTTTATGTTAAAGATTGTGTGGATGTTGTGTCCTGGCTATTGCAAACACCTGACGTGAATGGCTTGTTTAATGTCGGCACAGGCGAAGCCCGATCTTTCAATGAATTGGCAGAATCTGTTTTCAAGGCAATGGGGTATGATACCCCACGTATTGAATACATCGATATGCCAGAACAGCTGAAGGATAAATATCAAAATTTCACACAGGCCGATATGATGAAATTACGCGATGCAGGGTATGAAAAACGGTTCACCCCGCTGGAGGAAGCCGTTTCAGATTACGTAAAAAATTATCTATTGGCTGACGATCCTTACGCATAATTTTTTAATTCCCACTGTCGTCATTGCAAGTCCCCGTAGGGTGTGCGGCAAACCATGAGTCATGACAGAATATAGATAGGGCCTTCTTTTATTTTCGTCATCGCGAGTACCCGTAGGGTGCGCGGCGATCCATACTTGTTAGTCACTCCGTCATTGCGAGCATCCAAAGGATGCGTGGCAATCCATAATAGCCTAAACCATAAACATCCTATTTGCCATTCAAACTCTTTATTTCCCGTTAAATTCGGTGCAAATCTAGACATATTGACGAAGATATGCATAATGGGCCTACTAGGGTATTTTATTTATCTTCCAATCTTTAAAAAATTGCATAATAATTAGGCAAAAAATTAAAGAAATTTCAAAAAAGCATATAAAAAAATGCATCCCAACGCATGGCTCGTAACAATAAATTGCGTCAAAACAATACAAAAAACTCTATAAATAACGACTAACATACAGAAAAAACTGAATTAATTGCATTATGCAAATAACGCATACAATTTCCCGTTAATTTTATTGCAAAATCATTCAGGTAATAATTTCTTTATAGACATGAATTTTTTCTAACGATATCCTTATTTTATAAGGTAAGAGATATATAAATGCAGGGATTAAAAAGACTGGTTTTTGCCATTTTATTTATAATGGCCGGGGGGAAAGTTATGGCACTGGAATTTCCAAAAATAATTGCCCACAAGTCATTTACAAAAGGATATGTGGGGAATACCTATGAAACTGTGCAGGCGGCTGTGGGCAAGGGCGTTAAAGCCATTGAAATTGATATACAGCGCACCCAGGACGATGTGCCTGTTATTTTTCACGATGAAGATTTAACCCATTCTACAGATCATTCAGGGCTTGTCCGATCCTATTCAGCCCAAGAAATAATAAAGGCGAAATACAAAAACCCAAAAGATCAAACCCAAACCGATTTTCCAGTTGCTATGCTGGAGCCAGTTCTGCGTGATTTTGGCAAGGATTTGATTATTTTGTTGGAAATCAAAGAGAGCTCCCTCCCCCTACTTCGGGCGGTCATTAACCTGATCCACAAATATAAATTGGAAAATAATGTGGTGATTGAATCGTTCAGTGCCGACTGTTTGGCAAAAAGCCGTCAACTTGCCCCTGAAATTCCCATTATGTTGGCCTTTACGTATGATGTGACGCCCATAACGTATGAAGAGACAGAAATTGATTACGGTGAAGGATCTTGGTTATGGACGCAAGAATGGTTTCAAGAAATGATTCGCACCAAACTTAAACCAAATTATTATGCGCCTCGATTTAATGTACCAAAATCTGAAATGAAGGCCTTAATTGATCAAGGGGAAACATTAATTATCTGGACGGTTGATGATATCACAGTTGCCAAAGACTTATTAAACTTAGGTGTCACAGCTGTTATGACAAATTTTTATGAAGATTTCACCATTTTACAGAATTGACTTTAGAGAGATCAAAGCATGATAAAACAAAGCTTCATTTTTTAAGCCCTTTGCGATTTGAATCGCCCCCAAAAAATGCACACGGGCCATATCTAAATTCCCTGTCCTTACTTCATGATGTCCTGTTGCAATCCTTGCCCTTCCTGCTATGTGATAAAAAGTTGGCAAGAAACTAAGGTTTTGCGGATTCCACAGTTCTGTATTGATTTTTCGTAATGCAATATAGGGGTTATATGGGTGCAAAAGTTTTGCAGACGTCTCTAACTCAACAAGTAATACGAAACATTGGCTAAAAGTATCTTGTGTGCCGCATGCTATCATATAGGCAATATCAAATCGGTGGCACCCAACACAAAATAAAATTTCTTCCCTAGGGTTGCCTAGTATAATGGCCCCCCTGGCAGCGGGGTATCCCCTCAGGGTTTTTTCTTCATAAAAAATTGGTGGCGTTAGAAATGACGGTGGCTCAAAAACTTCAGGCCTCTTTTTATAGAGTTCCAACCCCGCTATACCCCCATGATCTTCTATAGAAAATCCAAGACCGGGCGGAGCCAAAGGATAACTTGTTGGCACCAAATCATCTAAAGCAGACCCTATTCCAGCTACTGCCGACAGTGAATCACTTTCTGACTCATCTTCTTCCTTGTCCTCTGAACCGGGGCTTTCTAAAGAAAATCGAGGAGGCGTTAGAGGAGAGGTACCCCATTCTTTTGGTGGAGTTGCTGGGTCCCAAATTCCTTCGGGGTCTACAGATGAAAGACCTGGACTTAAAGGGGTTAGCGTTGATTTGGGTGGGGTACTTTCTTCTGATGCCATACAAAAACTATGCGCAAAGAAAGAGATTCCCACTCCAAATAGAAATGCATATTTATTCATCTTACTTACCTTGTTTTATTTCTCTTATATCTAATCTATTAACAAAACAAAATTAATGCAAGACATGAAAAAACCCGGAACAAGTCCGGGTTTTTAGAAAATAGTTTTTAAGTTATTTAATCCCTACGACGCAAAGCACGTGAAGATCTTGATATTCCTGCAACATCATCAAACGCAGCAGTCATTTCCCTTATTTCAGCAGACGTCCTACCGTATCTTCCACTTTCAGAAAGTTCTACTCTTGTAATATCCCCTTCTTCAATAATACCCATATCATTTTGCATCATTAAAACAATGAAGCTAGCTGGTATACCGTAACGAACAGCTTTTCTAGTAGGGGAAAGTTCACCTTTAAAAAAAGTACGTAACTCAGTATCATAACCACTGATTGATGCCTTTAGGTTATGGTTTTTTTCAGCTTCACTCCAAGTACCATCAGTAAATTTGCGGAATGCCTCAAGAATATTGTTTTCAACATCCATACATCCTGCCTCTGGTGAAAAAGACCTAGATAGCATAACTGATGCCTCTGATGCAGTTGATTCATCATCTGAAGAAACACATAGTGAGCTAGGTGATCCGATTGGTTTGATTGGGCTAATATCCCAAACAAGAGACGCAGGTACAGAATCACAAGAATCTGTTTCCATATCTTTTTGGTCAGCAAATCTTACATGCTTAGATGATGCATTAACTCTTGTGCTAGTGCGTAATATACCTGCAGGCTCATCGCAATCCATCGCCGCTGCAGCAGAGGAACTAGCTGCACTTGCATCGAATGTAACAGCATTTAAAAATATTGCTGAAGTAATATAAAGTATTCGTTTCATTTCATCTTCCTTTTTGTGGTTATATATAACAAATAGAAGTAAAAATTAAATAAATACAAGTAATTATCAACTGAAAAGAAGTCTTGTTAGATATGTTTGTTTTGCATAATATAGACACGAATGGCGCTTGATAGATTGCCAGTGCGGGATTCATCGATTTCTTCGATTAATTTTTTGACAGATTTATTTTGTTCTTTAGAAATTATTTTTAAAGTATTCCAAAATATATTCTCCAAAGTAATACTTGTTTGATGCCCTTGAATACTTACTGAGTGTTTAACTAACTTAGCATCATCCATTATTTCGGACCCAACATATCTTCTGGGCGCAGCCATCGGTCGAACTGTTCTTCCGTCATATACCCAAGACGAATGGCTGCTTGCTTAAGGGTCAATCCTTCAGTATATGCTGTTTTGGCTAAATTTGCGGCTTTATCATATCCAATTTTTGTATTAAGGGCTGTCACCAACATCAAAGAATTATTTAAATTTTCTTTAATTTTTTCTTTATTGGCTTCTATGCCCTCCAAACAATTATCTGTAAAACTTCGGGCACTGTCTGTTAACAAACGTATAGATTGTAAAACATTATAAGCCATCATGGGTTTAAAAACATTCAATTCAAAATGTCCATTACTGCCCCCTACTGTAATGGCAACATGATTACCCATAACTTGGGCAGCCACCATGGTCATTGCTTCAGATTGCGTGGGGTTAATTTTTCCAGGCATAATGGATGATCCAGGTTCATTTGATGGAAGGTGTATTTCCCCAATACCGCAACGGGGCCCAGACCCTAAAAGCCTTATATCATTGGCAATTTTCATGAATGAAGTGGCAATAACATTCAAAACACCTGACATTTCAACAATGGCATCATTACTTGCCAAGGCTTCAAACTTATTTTCAGCGGAAAAATAAGCCTGACCTGTTAATTTTTTAAGCTGTGCAACAAATTCTTGTGCAAAATCGGGATGGGCATTAAGCCCTGTGCCCACAGCAGTCCCCCCTTGTGCCAAAGAACAAAGCCTTTTTAATGCATCTTCAATGCGTGCAATTCCCAATTTCACTTGTGTTGAATACGCAGAAAATTCCTGGCCCAAAGTCAAAGGGGTTGCATCTTGTAAATGTGTGCGGCCAATTTTAATATATTTTTCAAAATCAAAAGCCTTACGTTCCAACGTAATATGCATGTGATTCAAGGCTGGTAATAATTTATGCTGAATTTCTTCAACTGCTGCAATATGCATTGCTGTTGGAAAAGAATCATTTGTGGATTGGGCATGATTCACATGGTCATTTGGATGAACATTTATCCCCTCTTTTAAAATTTGCTTTGCACGATAGGCAATAACTTCATTAAAGTTCATATTGGTTTGTGTGCCTGACCCAGTTTGCCATACAACCAAAGGAAATTGGTCATCAAGCTTTCCTTCAATAATTTCATCAGTGGCTTTAATAATGGCTTTGCCAACAGTGTCATCAAGTCGTTTTAATTTTATATTTGCAAGTGCTGCCGCTTTTTTCTGTAATCCGAATGCATGAATCAAAGCCAACGGCATTTTTTCTGTACCAATTTTAAAGTTTTGCAAGGACCGTTGTGTTTGTGGCCCCCACATTTTGTCGGCAGGAACATGCATTTCCCCAAATGAATCTTTTGCTTTTCGAAATTCTGTCATTTTTTATTCCACATATTTAAATGTATTATCCCCTGTCCCTGTCAAAACGTCAAACACTGGTTACAATGTTTCCAACAATAAATTACAAATTTTAATTATTTCCCTTTATTTTACTTTACTTCATTGAAACATATTTTTATTTCTGACATATTTCACCATGGGATAAAGAAAGGACTAAATATGATATATAAATATAATAAGGATAAACGCCGTTTAAATAACAAAAAGGCAACAAGTGCAAAATATCTTTTGGCTGAAACCAAGAAAAGAAAAATAGAAGGTATTAAAAAACAGCTTTATCTAACAACTGCCATAGATCTTTTGTTTCAGTTAGGCTTTATAAATGAGGATAGTGTTTTGGCTGGTAAACAGTACGCTTTAATAAAATACAAGCGTCCTGTTGGGGGCCCATCTCAAACACAGTCAAATTTAGATGCCCAACTTTTACCAAAAACAAAGCAAAAACAAACTTGGACAGATGCAATAGTTCATGATGAGTTAGAGGCTATTTGGACTGAATCAGAAAAAATAATTAAAAAAGGGGGGTCAAAAAGACTAGAAAGGATCATTATAGATAATTCATTTGCCGAGGCTGCCAATATATCAAATGACAAAGCAGAACTTAAAAAACTTAAAAGAATTCTTGGTGACCTGGCGGTTTTATATAAAAATCACAGGTCTACAAAATTTTTACTTAATGAAATAACTTGATCAGGCAATATGTTGCAAACTTTCTTGCCCTCGGCACTGTCGGGGGCAATGATTGGATGCAGGTTTTTTCGATAAGTCAATGCAGGGGTCTGGCCAAATAAACCTATGCTGGGTTTTCCAATTGCTGCGGCCAAATTCAACATTCCCGTATCATTTCCAATGAATAAATTAATTTGAGAAATAAAACAGATAACTTCAGAGATACTTAAATTTGTCACAACATTAATATTTAAACGGGATTCTTCGTATATTTCTTTGGCAATTAAGTTGGCTTCTCTTTCTTCTTGAAGACCCCCTAATACAAAAACTTTACAGTTTTTTTCCAAAAAGATTTTTGCAACTTTTTTGAAGTGTCCATCTGGCCATTTTTTATAAGCTTCACTGCCGCCTATACACAAAACAATGTTTTTATTATCAGGATTAATATTTGTTTTTTCGTTAACCGTTTGAATTAATTCTTTTTTAGGTTCAATTGTGACTGTTTCCAATCCTTGCAAAGGAATATTATGTGCTTCCAATAATGCTGTGGCTCTATCAATTGGGTGTTTTTGCATATCTTCAACAGATAAGTACGGAGGGGTAACAAAAAAATTACTATACCCCCTACCATAAGCATATATTTTGGGAATTTTACTTAACTTACAAGCCAGGGCATATTCACAACTTTTATGTAAAACCCAGGCTTTACTAAAGTCTTCTTTCTTAAGATCTTTGACTAACTTAAAAAAGCCTAGAAAACCTGAATGTTTTCCTGGTTTGCGTTCCAACCATAAAAAATTATCAATAATTTTTTGATCTTTTAAAATTTGATCTGCTTTAGATCTTTTTTTTGTTAAAAGGGTTATACTGGCTTTGGGATACTGTTTGCGCAAAGAAAAAAGATGTGGCAGGAACCATACGGTGTCACCGATTCCAGGCAAAGGCTGAATGATTAATATTTTTTCTTGTTTTGCTGTTGTCATTCTTCTATTTTCTTAGTAATGGAAATTTTTAATTATGGATACACTATCGTGAAAAAAATACAAATTCAAATACTTTATAAAAACCCATTTTTTGGAATCCTTATCTTTTTATTTTTTTGCGGGTGCACAAAAGGCCCGTATCCTAATTTAAGTGAATGTCCAAAGTTTAAAGATAAGCCGACTATTTCTTTTGAGGATGTTGATGGGGAAATTTCAACAATGCAGGAAGAAGTTGGAAAAACCAAACAATACCTTGGTCAGCATAATGCCACTTCATAACGGGAAAAAATCTTTAGGAAATAATAAGTGGGTACTTTTAAACCCGCCGATTCGGGATGTGATGGCCAGTTCCCAAAAATTCAACATTCCTGAAATCATATCAAGAATACTTGTTAATCGTGGTGTCACCCTTGATCAAGTTGCAGATTTTATCAGCCCTAAATTGAAAAACCTGATGCCGGATCCTTTTCATTTTAAAGACATGGACAAAGCAGTTTCAAGGGTTATAAAAGCGTTGGATAATAAAGAAAAAATTGTTGTTTTTGGCGATTATGATGTTGATGGTGCAACTTCTTCTGCCCTGTTGAAAAAGTTTTTTTCTGCCCTTGGTTTAGATATTTCAATATATATTCCTGACCGTTTAACAGAGGGTTATGGGCCAAATGTACAGGCCATGGATACTTTGAAAAAAGAAAAGAACAGCCTTATAATTATTGTGGATTCTGGCACAACAGCTTTTGATGCCTTAGATCATGCTAAAAACATAGGACTGGATGTTATCGTCTTAGACCATCATATTGGTGAACCCAAACTTCCAGAGGCTTGCGCAATTGTAAACCCTAACCGACTTGATGAAACTTCATCCCACACATACCTTGCAGCTGTCGGAATGTGTTTCATGTTTATTTGCGGGGTGAATAAAAAATTAAAAGAATTAAAACGCACCCAAAAACTTCCTGATGTGCGTCAATACCTGGATTTAGTTGCTTTGGGTACAGTTTGCGATGTTGTTCCTTTAAAGCCACTTAATCGTGCTTTTATTCAGCAAGGGCTTAAGGTTATGGGTTTCAGGGAAAATATTGGCATGTCTGCCCTGATGGATGTCATTAACATTGATTCTGTTCCAACATCTTACCACCTAGGGTTTCTTTTGGGCCCAAGAATCAATGCAGGAAGCCGCATTGATGAATCAAGTTTGGGGGCAACTTTGTTATCTACGCAGGACAAACAAAAAGCCAAAGAAATCGCATTGAAACTGGATGGTTTAAATAAAGAACGTCAACAAATCGAAGCCCAAATGATCGAAGAAGCCATAGAATGCGTTGAACAACAAGGTTTAGACAAAAACCATGTTATATGCGTTTCAAAACAAGGGTGGCATGTGGGAATCATTGGGATTGTTGCCGGGCGACTTAAAGAAAAATACAATCGCCCTACCCTGGTTATAACAGTTGATGATAAAGGAATTGGGAAAGGATCAGGAAGGTCCATAACAGGACTAGACTTAGGCTCAGCAATGCATGCAGCAAAGCAAAAAGGATTATTACTTAGTGGTGGGGGCCATGCGATGGCTGCCGGGTTAACAATTGAACAGTCCAAGATAGAAGAATTTAATAAATTCATGCAAACCCGACTTCCTGAAGGCCCTATTGAAACAGAATTGACCATAGATACAACCATATCCTTACGGGGCATCACCCCCGATATTTGTGATACCCTTGATTCCCTTGCCCCATTCGGCCCGGCGAACCCAACACCAAAAGTCATACTTGAACAGGTACACAGTTTTATGCCCAAAATTGTTGGAAAAGATCATGTAAGTTGCCTTTTAAAGGGAGAAGACAATGCTTCCATTCAGGCCATTGCATTTAGATCAGCTGAAACGGCTTTGGGGAAATTTTTATTAGAATCAAAAAATAAAAAGTGCAGTATTGTTGGCACAATGAAATTAGATACCTGGCAAGGTCGCAAAAAAACAAAATTATTTATATCAGATATAATGGTGCACGATGATTTATAACAAAGAACGTCCTTGGGGAACTTTTGAAGTATTACAAGAATCTGATGATTTCAAAATTAAGAAAATTACAGTTCATCCAGGCAAACGTCTTTCCCTGCAAAGTCATAAAAAAAGATCTGAACATTGGGTTATTATCAATGGAACAGGCATTGTTACACAAGATAAGACAGAAGTTAAAGTTAAACCCAACACTCAAATATTTATTCCTGTTGGGCAAAAACATCGTATTCAAAACACGGGCAACAAACCTTTAATATTTATTGAAGTTCAAACTGGATCTTATTTTGGGGAAGACGATATTACTCGATATGATGATGACTATAATCGTGCTTGATTTTTTAGACAATCCATACTATTTTACTAAGGATTAAGAAATATAGGACACACATGTTTATTCAAACCGAAGTAACGCCAAATCCAAATACGTTAAAATTTATTCCAGGCCATATTTTATTGGATAAAGGAAGTTATGATTTTCCAAATGCAGAAGCAGCCGATAAATCCCCCCTTGCCTTGCGAATGTTTAATGTTGAAGGTGTTGAAGGTGTCTTTATAGGGGAAGATTTTATAAGCATCACAAAGTCAGAGGATAAAACTTGGGATGTTTTGAAACCCCATATTCTTAGTGATTTGATGGATCACTTGGTTGCCAATAAACCTATAATTCTTGAAAATAGTGATAATGTCCAAGCTGAAGATCTTGCTGAAGAAAAAATAGATTACAGTGATGAAGAACAAAAAATTGTCCAAGAAATAAAAGAGTTATTAGATAGCCGTGTGCGCCCAGCTGTGGCCGTTGATGGTGGGGATATTATCTTCAATAAATTTATTAACGGCGTAGTTTACCTTAAAATGCGTGGTGCCTGTTCTGGCTGTCCCAGTTCCACTGTAACGCTTAAAAATGGCATTGAAAATATGCTAAGATACTATGTTCCTGAAGTTATCGAAGTCAAGCAAGTAGACTAAGTTATTTACCTGTAAGCATATTAACTTCGCCTTCAACTACTTTAACCCGCTTGCGTAGGTCAATAATTAAGGTTTCATCTTCAACCGCGGCTTCTAGTGTTTTAATAATCAAAACAAACATATTTACGAAATCCACCAAAACCTGGTTCATAATTTTATTAGGCTTTTTCTCACGAGCGCGTTTAAATTCTGAAAGAACAGCCTCAATCACATTAAATTCTTGTGAAATTTCACCAATAAGTTTTTTCAGGTCTTCTTTGGTATAATTTTCAATATCAACGCCGCCAAATTTAGTTTTATAATCTTGGGCATATATCAGGTAATTGGCAATATCCCCTTCATACTGCTTTCGAGTTTTTTTATCATAATCTGTAAATTTTGTATCTGCATTGGCATCTAGAAAGTTTATTAATACTTGAAACATTTCTGATGCACCTGGCTTAAAGGCCTGATCATTTTTTGCGAATGCACCTGGTGCAATCATCAAATTTAATACAAATAGGGTTAACACTGTTTTGATTTTCATAAAAAACTCTCCTGTTAGATATAGATTATAGAACAATAAAAAGGTGCGGGTCAAAGGAAATCAAGATTGTATGCTGTTTTTAACGCGCAGGAAATTATAAAATGGGAAAAATGTAATGGCGTCTCCAACGGGATTCGAACCCGTGTTGCCGCCTTGAAAGGGCAGTGTCCTAGGCCTCTAGACGATGGAGACGATCACCCCTATTAAATAACGATTGTTGAAAAGAAAATCAAGCAGAAAATGATGTTTTTGCAAAATTAATTTTTAAGGCTTTGAAGTATCCAAAAATCTGCCAATTTTTCCTGGATACTATTTTGGCCCAGGCGGTCAGATAGCATATCAAAATCAACCGTTGTCATATCTTGGTCTTGATTCATGCAAGAAAAGACATAAGATTCCTTTCCAGTATTGGGATCAACATGGCGCTGAATACATTGGCCGCAAATTTCTTTCATCATACATTGCATGGGCGAATTAATGCTGGCTATGGCTTTCAGGCCTGGTTTAAAAGTATCTTTCAATGCTGTATGGCGGGCATGATTAACAGCTGCCATCATACGATCAGATCCAATAGCAATAAGTTGATCGGCCTTTTCCAATAAATTTTTATGATGAATCATGGCCGCAACAATATTTCCTTTAAACGAAAAATCCTGGGGTCGATTTACAGGTAGTTTTTTTTCATCACAGCACCAAATAACGATGTCTGCTGCTGATTCAATATGATCAATCATAAAACGATCTTCAGGCTTTTTATAAGCCGCAAAGTATATTGTCTGACATCCCTTATTACGCATGGCTTGTCCAATAGAAAACAAAACAGCATTGCCAAGGCCGCCTCCTGCCAATACAGCCGTTTTATTTTCAGGAATGCTCGTTGGGGTACCCGTGGGCCCCATTAACACCACAGGCTCTTCAGGTTTTAATAAAGCACACAAACGGCTTGATGCACCCATTTCCAAAACCACCGTTGAAATTAACCCTTTGTCAGGATCTGCCCATGCCCCTGTTAAAGCCAAACCTTCCATTGCAAGTTTTTTACCCTTAATCATTGGGGCAAAGGCTTCATAATTTTGTAGGCGAAAAAATTGGCCAGGTTTGAACTGTTTTGCAGCCCATGGGGCTTTTATAATAACCTCTACTATGGATGGGGTTAAACGGTTTACTTTATAAATTTGCGCCTTAAGCAAAGTATCAATCTTATTAAAAAAACTTGGGTCTTGTTGGGATTTCAGCCCCTCTAATTCTTTTGAAATCAAAGGATAACCCTGTTTTGCACTGGCCATTGCCTTTACGACACTGCCATTAAAAGAAGGGTGCATATCCCCAAAGAAACTGACTGATTGGTTTTTGTTGTTTTTGTGTATAAAAATTGCCACCTGATTTGGTTTTGCTGTTTTTTCAGGTTCACAAGCTTCCCAATTTGCATCAAAAGCTTGAAAGTATTTACCTTGCTGCTTTATACCTTCCACTTCCCTTGCCAAAACAGTATTGGGCTGTGTTCCTGCTGCAATTAAAACTGTTTTTGCTGCCAAAGTTTGACCATCTTCAAAAATGATTTCAGATGCATAACCATAACTATCAACCTTAATTTCATTGGGTGACAGTCTTGATTTAATCCTAATTCCTTCTTGTAGTGCTTTGGCCAATTCTTCGTGGTTTAATCGATAACTGGGGGCAGACAGAATATCTTTACGGTAAGCAATAGTGGCCCCGCCCCATTTTTCTATTAATTCTCTGGAATTATCAGAGTTTTCTAAAGCTTGCGCGTGGGCAATAAATTCTGACGCAATTTCCCTATCTTCCTTTGTCCACGTGCGTTCCACAGATTCTTTTCCGTATTGAAGCACTAAATCTTTATAGGTTTCATAAAACTTTTTAACCTGCCGTGGATAATATGCCAAAGCTTCGGTTGCTGTATCGACGGCTGTTAGACCACCCCCAATAACAACAATGGGCAAACGAACGGTTAAGCTTGAAAGGCTATCTTTTTTATAAGCGCCTGTTAATTGAAGAGCCATTAAAAAGTCAGAGGCTTGGCGTACGCCTTTAGCCAAAGCATTTTTTATACCCAAGATTCGGGGTTTGCCTGCTCCCATACACAAAGCAACATGGTCAAACCCCAATGAAAATGCGTCTTCTGGGGTTAATGACTCTCCTAACCTTACACCGCCAAGTAACTTAAAGTTTGTGTTTTGTTCAATTATTGTACGTATTAAATTCAATTTTTGTTTATTCCAACGCACAGTTATTCCATATTCCGCGACGCCCCCAAATCCACCTACAATACGATCTTCAGTAGATTGATTTAAATCTTCCCATGACAAAGATTGCGGCAAACGATTAGGTTCAATCTTAAGCCCATCAATTCCCACCACTGTATGCCCTTCTTGTAATAAATGATGGGCCAAAGTAAACCCGGCGGGCCCCATACCTACAACTAAAATTTTTTTATAAGTTGATTCTTTTGGATAAGGCCTTTTTATATTCAAAGGGTTCCAGCGTGTCAAAAGACTGTATATTTCAGGTCCATATTGCACTTTTTCCAATACATTTTGTAAAATTGTTGATTCTATGGAAGGAATATCCACAGGATCTTGCTTTTGAAAAATACAAGCTTTACTGCATTCATTGCAAATACGATCCCCAGTGGCAGCCACCGTTGGGTTGTCTATTGTAATGGCGGCTAAAGGTGCAAACAGGTATCCATTGGCATGCAACTCATTCATCTCTGAAATTTTTTGCTCTAGCGGGCAACCAATCAATAAATTATCCAAAGCATTTTTTTGAAACTTTTTTGTATCCTTATCTTTTAAGCCCTTAGAGCAAGAATCTTTGTCACGATGATGGCACATCAAACAATAATTAACCTGCCCCATTGCCCAATTTTCTCTTTTAGTTGCCTGATGATGAAAAGCATTACGCTGGTGTTCTTGAATATTATCAAAATCAATAAGATTATCTGGATCCAACTTAAGAGGTGCCACAAATATATCTTTTAAGGCCTGCGGCGCTTCCTTTGAATACAGAATCCATGCGGCATAAAGCTCTGTTTTTTCCAATTCATCTGCATGATTATCCGGATCTTGCAGCCACACCATCACCTTTTCAATAAATATTTTTGAAAAATCCTGGGCTTGGTCATCAAGTCCTAAAGTTCCAATATCAATTTTTTTTGGTAACGCTGTATACTTGCGAATTACACGACGTTGCATGAATTGCTTTGCAAACTTTGTATATAAATTTTTGTGATCACTGGCCAGTTTCTTTTGTGAATCTATAGGGACCAGATCAATGTGAAACAATTCTGCAATAAATTGATCAAGATAAGGACCAACAGTTAAAATCATTCTGGAAATTTCAGCATCAGAAGATGTCTCCGAACACAGTCTATAAAGATGGTATGCGTCTTTATTTTCTTGCTCTAGAAATGTTAAAAACTGGTGGTGTAGACGTACTAAACCTTCCCGTTCATGCAGATCCGTATACTTAAAACCAAAATTTAAAGATAGTTTCTTAGTCATGTTTTGGTTTTCCATAAGGATCTTTTGGTATTTCCCCGGTGTATTTAAAGAAAGTATAAGACAAGGTAATTGTATCCACATCTTTTAAGGCAGGGTCCTTATCAATATCCGGGTCAATAAAGAAAAGTAAAGGCATATCCATTGATTGCTTAGGTTTCATCTGTTGTTCTAAAAAGCAAAAGCATTCAATCTTGTTAAAGTATTGCCCTGCTTTGTCAGGGGTTACATTATAAGTCGCCATTCCAATGGTTGGATGGTTCATTTTATTTCGAACATGATAGACGGCAAAAGCTTGTTCCCCTGCCCTTACTTTGACTTCCTTTTGCAAAGGTTCAAATGTCCAAGGAATATTTGGATCAACATTGGCATTAAAACGCACGGTAATAATACGGTCTGAAATACGCTTTGGCAAAAATGTTGCCACTTGTGTGGTACCCCCAAAACCTGTCCTTTGGCAAAAAATTCGGTACAAGGGAACAGATGCAAAGGCAAGCCCAAGCATGGCTAGGACAATACCAATTAAAACAATAGTTAGGTTTTTTTGTTTTTTATCCACTTAGATAAGACCCCTTTTAACCAGGAATAATAGGTAAAAAAGAACACTGAACAAGACTATAAGCAATAAAAGAGCTTTGTTTTTCTGACGTAGTTTTTTTGAATATCGTTTTTTCATTATTTTTCCTTGTGTCTGTGTGGGGTAAACAATATCATAGCTACCAGGAATTTAAAATGACCAAACACAGGATACAATGACTTTAAAATATGACAAAATGGCACATGCCATTCGCTTTCTAAGTATGGATGCAGTTCAAAAAGCAAATTCAGGACACCCTGGAATGCCCATGGGTATGGCCGATGTGGCCACTGTTCTTTTTTCTGACTTTCTAAAATTCAATCCACAAGATTCTAAGTGGCCAGACCGCGATCGCTTTATTTTATCTGCTGGACACGGGTCTATGTTGCTATACAGCCTGCTATATTTAACAGGTTATAAAGATATGACACTGGACCAAATTAAAAATTTCCGTCAATTGGGTAGCAAAACTGCCGGCCATCCTGAATTTAATCATGCAGAAGGCATTGAAACAACAACTGGCCCTTTAGGACAAGGCCTGGCAAATGCTGTAGGCATGGCACTGGCTGAAAGTATTCAATCTGCACGCTTTGGCAAAGACCTTGTTGATCATTATACCTATACAATTGCAGGGGATGGATGTTTGATGGAAGGGCTATCGCAAGAGGCCATTTCATTCGCTGGACATCAAAAATTAAATAAACTAATTGTCTTATTTGATGATAATAAAATCACAATTGATGGGGCAACAGACCTATCAACATCTGAAGATCACATGAAACGTTTTGAATCTTGTAATTGGGATGTTCAAAAAATTAATGGACATAGCCATGATGAAATTCGCGCCGCAATTAAAAAGGCAAAAGCATCAGATAAGCCAAGTATGATTGCATGTGAAACCACAATTGGATTTGGATCCCCTAACAAAGCAGGGACATCCAAGACCCACGGCGCCCCTTTAGGGGACGAAGAGATTGCTGCCACGCGCAAAGCCTTGAACTGGCCTTACGAATCTTTTTTAACCCCAGAAGATATTTTGAACCAATGGCGTTCACTTGAGGAAAACCATCAAAGGGCTTATGAAGAATGGACAGGCCGCCTTTCCAAGTCAGATAAAAAAAATGAATTCAATCGCCTAATGGATCAATCTTTACCTAACAATTGGCATAAAAATTTACATGATCTGTGCCACAAAGCATCAGAGGAAAAACCAAAACTTGCCACACGCAAAAGTTCTGAAATGGTACTGGACACATTGTCTGATTCAATTCCTGAATTATTAGGCGGCTCAGCAGATTTAACCGGATCCAATAATACCAAAGCAAAGAATATGCAGCCCATTACCCCCAATGATAAAAAAGGGGATTATATATACTATGGCATTCGCGAGCATGCGATGGCAGCCATAATGAACGGTATGGCACTGCATAAAGGTGTTATTCCTTATGGCGGCACATTCATGTGTTTTTCTGACTATTGCCGTCCCAGCATTCGATTATCCGCACTTATGGAACAGCGTGTCATATACGTTATGACCCATGATTCCATTGGCCTTGGTGAAGATGGTCCAACCCACCAACCTATTGAGCATTTAGCAAGTTTACGGGCAATGCCAAATTTAACAGTTTTTAGGCCTGCAGATACAATCGAAACAGCTGAAGCTTGGCAACATGCTATAGAAAATCAAAAAGGTCCGTCATTATTGGCCTTAAGTCGCCAGGGATTACCAACTGTACGCCGTTATTTGGGTGAAAATGAATCAGCCAAAGGGGGGTATGTTTTACATGATTCTGATAATGCCCAAGTCACCTTGATTGCAACAGGTTCAGAAGTATCCTTGGCCTTGGATGTGAAAGAAGATCTGGAATCTAAAAACATTAAAGTTCGCCTTGTTTCCATGCCGTCAACAGATCTTTTTGATAAACAGTCGGATACTTATAAAAAAGAAACTCTAGGCGCTGGTTTACGTGTTTCAATTGAGGCAGCATCAACCTATGGCTGGCATAAATATGTGGGCGATAATGGCTTAAGTTTTGGTATTGATGGGTTTGGTGCTTCGGCCCCTGCCCCAGATTTGTATAAACATTTTGGATTAACTGTTGAAAATATATCAGCAAAGATTCAAGAAAAACTATAGGAGGAACCTATGACAATAAAAGTTGGTATTAATGGATTTGGCCGTATTGGCCGCATGATTTTAAGGGCTTGGTTGGAATCAAATCGCAATGACATTGAAATTGTTGCAGTCAATGATTTGGCAGATATGGAAACAAGTTTGCACTTATTAAAATATGATTCAGTTCATGGTATCCTAAAACAGGAAATAACGCATCAAGAAGATAAATTTCTGATTGATGGAAAAGAAATTGCCCTAACCTCTGAAGCCAATCCGGAAAAATTAAACTGGAAAAAACACAATGTAGACATTGTTTTTGAATGTACAGGCCGTTTCACATCAAAAGATACAGCCAAAGTTCATCTTAAAGCTGGGGCCAAAAAAGTATTGATTTCAGCGCCTGGAACGGATGTAGATAATACGGTTGTTTATGGGGTGAATCACGAAACATTACAAACCACTGATACAGTTGTTTCCAATGCTTCTTGTACGACAAACTGCTTGGCCCCTGTTGCCATGATTTTAGATGAATTCTTTGGTATTGAACAAGGATTTATGACAACAATTCATGCCTATACCGGCGATCAACGTTTAGTGGACACAGACCACAAAGACTTGCGCCGTGCCCGTGCAGCAGCCCTTTCCATGATCCCAGCATCAACTGGGGCAGCCAAGGCCGTTGGTTTGGTCCTTCCCAAGTTGGCTGGAAAATTGGATGGCACAGCCGTTCGTATTCCAGTCCCCAATGTGTCCATGGTTGATTTGGTTTTTAACGCCAAAAAAACCATGACAGTTGCTGAAATTAATAATGCAATTTCTGGTGCGGCTGATGGCAAATTAAAAGGTGTTTTATATGCTGAATCTAAACCACTGGTTTCCACTGACTTTAATCATAATCCGCACAGTTCCATTTTTGACCTTACACAAACAAGTGTGACTGGTAAAACTATGGGGCGTATTGTTGCTTGGTATGACAACGAATGGGGCTTCTCCAACCGCATGATAGATACCGCTGTTTATATGATGGGGCTAAATTAACTAAATATATAACTTAGTTTTGGCACCTTAGGGCCCCCTTTCGGGTTTTTCTTCATCGAAATTTTTGTTACTTCTATAGATTTAAAATGTGATAAATTATCCAGATGGGTGCCTCCACAAGGAACTGGTGGCAGTGTTTGTATATGTGCAATACGACATGGTTTACCTTCTGGTACTTGATACCCCTCTGGCAACACCAAGTTTTTCAAATCATTTGCATCCGCATGTTTTGTTTCAACAGGTGTTTTATTTTTAATCAATTTTGAAAGATGTTGATTGACTTCATGAATTAATTCTTCATTTGATGAAAAAGAAAAATCTTGTTGGTATATTTCCTGCAAACCATTTTGATTGTTTGCATCGTATGTAAATAAGACACTATATTGATTTGGCATATGATTGCCAGTTGTTGCGATTAGTTGGTCCTTAGAAAGTTCTTGTACAACTGAACCAATCAAGTGTCCTGCTGTATGGGCTTTTGCATTCAATAGGCGATAATCCTTATCAATCTCATATAGTACAACCGCCCCTGGTTCTGCAGTAATTTCACGATCTAAATAATGAATTACTTGACTGGTTTCTGGTTCAAATGCCACATGAGCAACATCATAACTTTGGTCTTTTATTTTAATGGTCCCTTTATCGGCAGGTTGACCACCCCCTTGCGGATAAAAAATTGTTTGGTCAAATACAGCATAAGGAAGGGTTTGATCTTTAAAAGTTTGGCTGCCGTAACTAAGAAGCTTGCCACTCCCTTCATAAAGAAACGTATCATTCATATATAAACAAGTTGTTGGCTTGATCATCCACATCTCCTCTTTAGTTCATATGAATATAAACAATTAATCACACTTTTTCAATTAATGATGAACCTTAGTTAAATATTAAAGGCCAAACCAACTAAAAATTCCAGGGGGATCTGCTGGTGAAAATTCTTCATCAAAAGAATCGTCAAATTCGTAGCCAATTAAAGTCCCAGGAAAGGTTGTAGGGTTTGCAGAAATTTCAAATTTTTTTTCTATTGGGGATATAGGCTGCCACAAAAGAACCAGTTTGGGTTGAACTACAGACGTTGATCTAACAAAGATGTTGGAAGAAAAAAGTGCTTTTGTACCAGGTATTTTCCATAACTTTATTACAGGCATTCCATTTATATCAAGATGAAGGCCGTGTGTATCAAATCCCAAAACATGTGTGGGGATGCTTCCTATTGGTTTATCAGTAAGCCATGAAAATCTAACCCGTTTTTTATCTGGCACTATGTCTAAATCAATTACAGAGGCTTGTGAACAAAGTGGATAAAAAATGACCATAACCAAAGTCAATATTATATTTCTCATCTCTATTAATGCTTATAATTAATTGTAAAGTATCCCCTGTTTTGCATGTCGTCAAAAACATGTTTATAAATTGGGCTAAGAAGTTGTTCCAAACAATACAATGTGCCTTTGTTCAGGGGCCCCAGATAAGCCATAAAAGCGTTTTATCGTTTTTTTACGTTCCAGACCCTCTGGAGTTCGTAATTTTTTTTCTGAATTCATACGCCTTTTACAAATAACCATTAAAGTTTTTCCTGATTTCAGAACTGCCGCGGTTTCTTCTAGTAAAGTTTTTGCTTCATCAGATCCATCAAAATAGATAACAACAAGGCTGGCATCTTCAATATCCGAAGCACCATCAGTAACAGTTCGTGCAAAGGTAGCTTCGCCAATTGAATCGCGCTCTACAAGAAGTTTATTTATTTACTTAAAGGCTACAGAGGAGTTTTTTGTAACATATATCTTTCCGATATTTTCCTTTACAAGCTCTCCAAGCTCTGTAGAATCTTTTTTTTGGTGTTCTGCTACCATATCCCAACCCGTGGATCCCTCAGTTGAAACAGAAGAAACACTTTCCGTTGATACGCTTGCAGCTGCCAAACTGTGATTTGCTATACTTGTTGAAATTAATAGAATTAGGTATTTTTTCATTTATTCCTCCCATAATTTATTTAAGTATAACTCTGTTTTTTAATAAAATTCAAGTATTTAATAACAATTGAAATAAGTAAAGGCCCAAAAAAATTGGGCCTTTACTTATTTTTAAAAAGATAGTGATACTTATTTTTTTTCGTAGAGATTAAGCGCTAAAGGCCCCGTACCAGGCATTCTAGATGAAAGGAATGGACTTCCTTCATAAAAAGTTGGATTTTCCAATTCTAATTTCATTTCTGACAAAGTTTCTGGGGGTTTAACACCTGCCCAAAAAAGAACCATAAGCTTACCCCCCTTTGGAAGTTTTTGTGCGATTTCCGTTAAAATAGATTGATCCCTACCTACCGAAACAAAAACTAATTTACTATCACTTGAAACTGAACCACTATTTTCTAATTCATTTACTTTAACAGTACTTAAATCAGTACCTGTTGTATTTTTTAATCTTGACATTAAAGATCTCAGCTGACCTGTTGAATCCTGCATTACATCAATATTTCCAGATTTTTCTACAGTTCTTGCAACAACATTATCAATCTGTTTTCTTAAATCATAAGGGCTTATAAAGCCTGTTGTTTTTAAAGAAGGCGTGTCAATTTTATATTTTTTCATATTTTTTTGAAGCATTGTTGCTATTTTTTTCATCTCAGCTTGCGAAAGCCCAAGTTCATATGGTTTTTCACCCATGTTTTCTTTTTTTAAAGATGCTTGACCCGCATCAGACGTCATATGAACAGATGATAAAAGCCCTGCTAATAGTAATAATTTATTTTTCATTTTTTGCTCCCATAATTTATTTAACTAATTAATCATTGCATGAGATTTTAAAAAAATCAACATTATATGTCAGATAAGCATACAAATAAAAAAAGGCCCAAAAATTGGGCCTTTATCAGTTTTTAAAAATAAAACTTATTTATTATGCTGCTGCATCCCCTTCCATAGGTCCAACTGCACGCATTTCTGCTTCGTGTAATAAATAGTTGTAGGCCCAGATTAAACTGCGGAAATTTTGTTTCAGCATATGGATACGTTGATATGTGGGTTCCCCTGCTTTACGGGTGTTACAATCATCAATTGCAAAAACCCCGGCGCACTGATTTTCAATATCACGATACCCAACAAAAATATTTTTTATTCGTCTATGATTTGCTAGGTCGGCAAATGCACCATCTATATTCGTCAACAAGTCATTCATCATTTTCACACAACGCATTGATGCTGCTGGGTCAACTTGTGCGATCATATTTTTACCTGCAGCATCTTTAACAATGCGGCCTTTGTCATCTTTAACCCATTTTGATTTCATACATAATTCATTATGACCAAAGTCTTTCACACTTAAAACGTCATTGCCTTCTATAGGTGCACTGTATGTAATAGCTCTTTCTTTTGGATAAGGATTGCCTATATCCCTTTTTGATAAAACAGCAAAGGGGTAAACAGTCGCCCCATATTTTGGTTGCTTACCTTTTACATAAAACAACATTCTATTACTGGCGACAAAAGCGCCACTTCCCATAGAAAAACGGTATTCACGATTTTCTTCAGACGATCTAGAGTTTTCATGAATTGCTAAAATATGATCTTTATTTCTGCCTTCTGCTGCCAATTTTGCATTTCTGCGCACGTTATTACTAATATCAAATCCTCCCGCACTTAGCGCGATTTTGATTGCTTCTTTTCTTGTATTAACATCTGCCTGAACAACCTCTGGCAATGGAATATCTTTGTATCCACCTTCCGCTCTAAAAGCAGCATCTCCTGCACCTAACGCGGCAGCTCCACCCGCAGCAGCAGCAGCACTATGACTATTATCTGGTAATAGCAACAGTGTTATACTTAGAATAACTGAAGGTAATAATTTTGATTTACACATTTAAAGCCTCCTAAATTATTAATTTTCAATTATAATCATCAGCAACCACCCGATAAAAGTCAAGAAAAACTAGCATAAGAAAAAATTAGTCTAGCAATTAGATTTTTAACAAGCTGATTGTTTTTATCTTACCCTCAAGATATTTTATTTTCAAAAATAGAAAGTTGATAAGAATCCCTACGGTTTCGCACTTTCTTTAACATAGAAATCATATGTCCACGAAATAACTCAGCCACTAAAATGATAAAAAGAAGAATTTTTTGAATATTGCCAAAGTGTAACATATTCGCCCAAGGAATATTTATTTCTTCTTCAGTTATGGCTTCAGACCATGATGTTTGCCCTTGTTTATGCTTTTCAAAAAGATCTAATTCTTGGGGAGATAAAGGAACATGGGTGATACCTAAAGAAGGATCTTTTGTCTGAAAATAGGTTGTTAAAGTAGGAAGCATAAAACTGGTTTGTGGCATTAAATAAACTGAACCGTTTATGTTTTCAGATTTACCTGTAATTTCAATAAAATACGAAGAATTCTTATTATAATTTAATGATTTTCTAGTTTTAACAGCTGCTTTAATATCGAACTTGATAGCTTCAAAAGTTTCATCTGATTTAATTTTTATTAATTGCTCAAAGGAATTGCCTGTGTAGGGTTCTTGTTCTGTCGACCCTTGGTTGCGGTCGCTTCCTATAGAGCCTCCTGCCTTCTGTGTCTTACGTGCTGTGGTTTGCATAATAATCGTATCAGGTTCAACAATATCTCCTTTTTTAAAATATAGTCTTGCAATAGCTTTTTTACGGGCAATTACTGGAAAGAACATTTTCGCAACTTCTATCGTAAACAACACTTGTCCTGGATAAACTTCTTCTCCATCTTTAACAGAAATTGATGAAATTTTTCCTTTTATGGGCGCATGTATATTATTATCAGCCTCATTTTCTGCAGAAAATACATATTTTGGGGAAAACATTAAAAGAAAAATTAAAATAAACTTACTCATGATAACTCCATACAATGCAAAGATAGTAAATACCTTGCAATGCATTGGTCAATGATTTAATTCTAAGAACAGAACAGGTTTTAAACATAGAAGCATTTATATATAAAGATATTGGTGTCGCCCCTGCTGTTGACGCATTAAAGCAATCAGCCATTCAAATGGGTTATAATCCAAAATACATTAATGCACTCGAACTATTAAACAGTGGGTTGAAGAATGCAAAGTTATTTATTATGCCCGGCGGGGCTGACTTATCCTACTGCCAGAAATTAAATGGTGCGGGTACAAGGTATATAAAAGATTGGGTATATAATGGCGGAACCTATGTTGGTATTTGTGCAGGGGCTTATTTTGGAAGTGCCTATTGCGAATTTGACAAAGGCGGGAAGAAAGAAGTTACAGGGGTCAGAGAACTTGCCTTTTTCCCTGGAAAAGCTGTTGGCCCATTATTTGGAGAATATTCCTATGCATCTCATCAAACAGCACAAACAGTTTGCATAAGTTTTAACGGTCAAAAATATACAACTTATTACAATGGAGGTTGTAAATTTGTTGATGCATCCGGTTACAAAAATGTGAAAATTTTGGCCACTTACGAAACTGGCGATGCTGCTGTAATCGAAATTTCTCATGGCAAAGGCAAGGCAATCTTAAGTGGCGTCCATTTTGAGATAACAGCAGATTATCTTAAAAAAGAAACCCCAAAAACCCAAGATGAATCCACAAGAATTCAAAAAATTCTAAATGATATCAAGGATAAAAAACATCTTAACGTGCTATCCAAGATATTAAACAAAATAGAACATAAATAAAACTTAATTTAAACTCACTTGTTTAACGTTGTAGACGAAGCTTAATAATAATAACATCACAAACCTAATGAGGTGAAATTATGAGATATCTATTTGCATTTCTTTTTTTTGTAAACTTAATTCCGCAACGGTCTTTTTCTGCGGCAGCAGCATCCTTACACAGAGAAGACGACCCAACAATTATTAAGCATTTATCTACAGTTACATCAACACAAGAAGTTTTGCAATCTGCTATGGAATCTTATGCGAACGGCGATCAGTTGCCTTTTCATAATTTATTTGGCGCAAGCGCAGATCCAACCTCAGGAAAAGCTTTTGCCCTTTCTGCAAGCAGGCAAACGGCCGGCATTGGAAGCGGGACGAATAGATGGGCTTCGCCAGAAGGAAATCTTTATCTAAGCTTTGTCTTAGGTAATCCCATTAGTCTTGCTAAAATCGCAAAAACTGGGCATTTAGTTCCACAAGTTGCAGGCCTATCAGTTGTGGAAGCATTAGTGGAATTAGGGTTTCCTGTTAAACTTTTGTGGCCAAATCATATTTTGATAAAAAAGCATAAATGTGGGGGTATTTTACCGAGTCCAGTTACTTACAAACATAGTTATTGGTTTATTATTGGTGTTGGTCTAAATATTAATATGACGCACAAAGAAGCTGCAGATTTAACGGCAAAAGATGAAGATCCTATGGGGATTCGTTATGGAACATTAAGACCAGATGATGGAACAGAACTTGATATTGAACCTATCAAAACAAAAATTATTAGAAAAATCATGGAAAATTTAACAAAATTATTTGAAGGGGGAGTCGATGCTGTTGAAACATTTATACCTAACATACGTAGATCTCTTGCCTGTGTTGGGGAAGAAGTAGAACATGAAGAAGATGGTGTAAGGATAAAAAGGGTCCTAGAAGGTATTACGGATACTGGATATCTTCAGTTAGAAGGTATGGAACCAACACCAGCAGGAAGATTACGACCTATTATTTAAAAAGTGTGGCTAGGCTAGGCTGCTGATAATAGGCTGCCCGTTCCATTAAATTACCACTTCTCTGTATGTAATTTCTCTCTATTATCCTCTGTATACTCTTTAATTTGACCATTTTTTTCCTTGCTTACCATTACTTTTAATCAAAAGGCCCCGTAGTTTCTTTTGTTAATTTTTCAAGGGTATATTTTATTTTCTTCGTAGGGATTAAAGCTATGAAAGTATTAACGATCAAAAAAAATACAAAATATTTTTAAGGGACCTCTGTTTTTTTGGGCAAACCAGCGGGTTTTTAACAACCCTAAAACACCCAAATATTCGATAGATACAAAGATGATAACGATATAAACTCCTTCCCAGAAATAACTGGGGTGGTCGTAGAAAAAGCCCTTTAAATCATAGGGTATAAATGGAAGGATAAAAGAATTAATCCAACCAGTGCAAAAACATAGGCCGTCAATGTGTAAAAAATTGATTGGGCCCAATTAACCGCTATAAAACCCCTGAACAAAAATTGCGGTGCATGATATGTATAGTTTCAAAAGAGATATTAAAGATAGATAGGGTTTGCAGGCACTTACAACGTGAAAGAAAGAGATATAGTAAGAAGTTGCTGTTTTAATTTTACTGACTGGCTATACGGGTTGAGGACATAAGAACAGGATTGGTTGGATAGAAACAGAAGTTGTTAATATACAAACAAGCCGGCAGGCGGGAAACTTATAGATGAAGGGATATAAAAGAGCAATTGACTTTAGGGAGGCCTGGAAAGAATAAAAGTTTGTAAATAAGACAAGTGTTAGAATAGATTTCAAGAATTAGAGACAATAGATAAGGATAAGGGAATAGCTGAGGATAAGAGGATGCTTGAGGAAACAATAAAAAAAACCAAGGTTATCCTAGGTTTTTATATAAGGTGTAGGAGACGGTTTTGTCTGATTCAGAGTGGGATTAAGTTTATGTAAAGTATGTGGAGATTCAAACAGAAGAGAGAGGGGATAGAAGGCTTGGCAGCGACCGACTCTCCCGCGTCTTAAGACGAAGTACCATAGGCGCAGGGGACTTTCACT